>QWCT01001253.1_pt1 | contig 16302 bp, 16 predicted proteins | sample 1972681 | NCBI WGS metagenome assembly QWCT01 (sample SAMN09866701, study PRJNA288562) | Human oral metagenome isolate pre3_saliva, whole genome shotgun sequencing... | isolation source: mouth | host: Homo sapiens | place: USA: California | reverse complement strand
GCCCTCGCCCGGGCCCGCCGCGGCGCGGCGACGGGCACGCTCGGCGACCCGGCCACGGCCTCGCTCGCGCAGGCCGCCTACACGCTCGTCGTCTACCCCGATGACGCGACCGTGGACGCCCTCGCCGCCCACGACGTCGACACGATCCTCGTGCCCCTCGGCGCCAGCGGCGCCCAGGCCCTCGCCTTCGGCCTCGACCGTGCGGCCGGCCTGGAGAAGGTCGGCGACACCAACTCTGGCACGGTGTGGCGCGTGCGCCCGGACGCGACCACGCCCTCGCGCGTGCGCGTCGAATCCCCCGCGGGCGTCACCAGCCCCGTGGGCGCCTCCCAGCTGCGCGTCGACGGCGACGTCAACGCCATCGGCACCCTCGTCCTGGCCGAACGCGCCGACTCGGGCTGGCGTGCCTTCGTCGATGGAGTCCCCCTTGCGGCCGCCGACCCGGTCGACGGGTGGGCGCAGGCCTTCGACATGCCCGCTGCCGGCCACCTCACCGTCACCTACGCCGCCTGGTGGACCATCCCCTGGCGCATCGCCTCGGGCATCTGCCTGGTCATCGCAGCTGCCAGCGCACTATCCGTGTGGAGGAAGAGATGAACGTGCCCCGGATCGCCTCCCTGGGCGCCATCGCGGCCGCCGGTCTCGGGGCCGCGGTGCTCGCCTCCGGCTCCCTCCTGATCGACTCCGCTCCTACGAGCATCGAGGGCAGCGCACAGAGCGCCCACCCCTCGCAGGTCCAGCTCGCCTGCCCCTCCGGCCTCGTCGATCCCTTCAACACGACGAACGTCGCGGCCGCGACCACCTGGTCCTCCCTGTCGCGCACCCCGATCAGCCCGGCGCCGGCCTCGGTGACCGGCACCGGCGGCGTGATCCCGACCGCGCTGACCCTCGCGGGGCAGGGCGGCGGCGAACTCGCCGGACTCAGCGCCGTCGGCTGCGCAGCCCCGCGCACCTCCCAGTGGATCGCCGCGGGCGCCACCACCTCCGGCGCCGACATGGTCCTGATCCTGTCCAACCCCGGCCCCACCGCCTCGGTCGTCAGCGTCGACGGGTACGGAGCGACGGGCCCCATCAACACCGCCCCGCGCCAGGTGACCGTCGCCGCCGGGACCACCGTGTCCGTGCTGTTGGCCGGATGGTTCCCCGACGAGGGCTCCCTCGCGGTCCACGTGCAGGCCGACGGGGGAGGAGTCGCCGCCTGGGCCCAGGCCTCGCTCATGAACGGCGAGATCCCCCAGGGCACGACGCTCGCCTCGGCGGTCGTCCCGGCGACCACGCAGACGATCCTCGGCGTCAACCCCTCGGGTACCTCCCTGCTGCGCCTTGTCGCTCCCTCGGACGAGGCGCACGTCAGCGTGTCCGTCGCCGACTCCGACGGCGTGCACCCCCTCGGCGGCGGGCAGGCGACGGTGGCCCAGGGCTCCACCCTCGAGATGCCGCTGGACGGCGCCTCCAAGGACTCCACCCCGATCGCCCTCATCGTTTCCTCCGACCGGGAGATCGTCGCGCAGACGACCACGATCACGCTGGGCGCCCCGTGGGCCGAGCGCGCAAACGCATGGATCATGCGCTCGAGCGCCGCGCCCGCCACCTCGCTCACGCAGGCCGACATCCCCGGCCGGCGCACCCTGGAGTCCATGGCGACGCAGGTGCTGTCCACCACGCCGATCCGCGACACCTCGGTGGCGACGGACTCCGGCGTGAGCGCGACGCGCGCCAGCCTGCTGCTCTACGCGCCCGCCACCGGCGCCGAGGCCTCCCAGCAGGACGGCAACGAGCAATCCGGCGCCCCCGCGCCCACGGCGACCCCGAACATCTGGGCCTCGCCCTCACCCGCGGCCACGAGCGCGCAGTCCGCAGACCAGGGCGCCGCCCAGTCCACAGGCACCAGCCCCTCCACCCCCGGCGCCGTCACGGTGAGCGTCGGCGGACGAACCGTGTCGATCGCCCCCGGGGTACCCACCCTCGTCGAGCTGCCCGAGGAAGCCACTCAGATCAGCGCCGATTCCCCCATCCAGGCCGCCGTCGTCATCTCCGCCGACACGGCAGTCGGGCGCATGACCACGACCTGGAACGTGGGCACCGAAGGCATCAGCGCGGTGCACGGATCCATCCGCACCACCAACTGACCAGGCCCGCGACCCGTCGTGGCGAGGCCGAAGCGACCGGTCCGCGCCCGGGCGTCGGCGGGCGGTGGCACCACGCGAACGCGGCGCCCCCGCGTCAGCGCATCGCGTCGTCAATCTCGTCGGGCGGCAGCGCCAGGATGTGACTGATCCTCTCCACCAGGACCCGGCGGGTCACCACGCCCACCTCCTCGGGTGGGCAGCGCAGCGTGATGGGCAGGCGATACACGACGATTCGGTCGCGCAGGCCCCGGCGTCGATCCGCCGGAAAAATGCGGGCCACGACGACGTTGTGCGACTCCCAGGACGCCGGATTCGACGGGGGAACGTCCTCAACCGCGAACTCGATCGTCGCGACCTGCGGCCAGCGCCCGATCAGCTCCGACACGAGCTCGCCGACCATCAGATCAAAGTCCTCTCGGCGCGTGCGCCAGGCCGGGGTTCCCGGGAAAAACAGGGGACCGCGAGGACCGCGACCATGCCGGTCGCGGCTCGAAACATGGCGTCGGCTCGCACACACCCCACCAGCGTAGGTCCACGGTGTGCTGGAGCGCGCGATGCGGGCACAGAGTGTCGTACTCTTAGTGCGTGATTGCCCAACGACACTGCTCGAAGCCCGGCTGCTCCACCGTCGCCGTCGCCACCCTCACCTACGACTACCGTGACTCCACGGTCGTCGTCGGCCCCCTCGCCACCGTCGCAGACCCCAACTCCTACGACCTGTGCGACGAACACGCCCAGAACCTGAAGGCGCCCCCCTTCGAGCCCGCCCCGCCCTCGGGCGACGACCTCGCGGCCCTGGTCGACGCCGTCCGACGGGTCGCCCAAGAAGCCCAGCAAGCCCCGGCCTGCCCCCCCGACGCGCGCACCCCACGCACCGGGCCCTACGCCTCGGCGCGCTCCGTGGGAAACCCCGACACCTCCAGCCCCCTGGATCCCTCCAGCCCGTATGCGCGCAGGCGCGCCCAATTCACCGTCGTCGACGGCGAGGAGGGGGCCGGCCGGGACTGATCGCTACAGCCCGAAGCGGGGCTTGGTCGCCTCGCGGAAGCGTTGCGCGCCCCGGTGCCGCCGCTCGATCTCGCGCCACCACTCCCGATCCCTGCGCGCCACCAGCACGGCGGCAATCACGAGCTCAGGGTGAAGCCCCTCGGGCAGGGGAGTCTGCACGCGCCGGGAGAGGCGATCCGCCAGCGAGGCCGCGACCTGGATCCTCAGTGCCCGATTCAGGGAACGGTTCGTGCCCAGGAACGCGCGAGCCTCGGCGACGAGCTCATCATCCAGGGGCAGGATCGTCGCGGTGGCAGCCCACGCCTCAAGCCCCGGGGGCATCACGAGCGGCGGATAGAAGACAGCGGAGCCCTGCGAACACACCATCGTCCCGGCGGCCAAGTCACCCAGGCGCTTGCCCTTGGAACTCAAAAACTCCGACGCGAGGGCGATGGCCCCGAGGGACAACCAGTTGTCCACGATCCCCACCCCGACACGAACCGCACTGTGGCGCGCCGTGATGGGGCCACCGTCGTCGCGCACGACGCGCAGGTTCATCGCCCACTTGCCCAGCGACCGCCCGCCGGTGGCAACCTCGACCGCGAAGGGGACGAAGAACAAGGTGGAGGACGTGAGGGCAATGATGAAGATGCGCAGAGCCGATTCTGAGTCGCCCGACCAGGTCTTGGTCGCGATCAAGAGGAGGATGAACATGGCGCCCAGATACGTCGTCCCGTCGATCGTGGCGGAGGCGATCCTCTCCATCGGGGACGCGGGGGAGACGTCAAGACTCACCGCCTCGCCGGTGCGGACGTAATCATCCTGAAAGTCGCTCGACTCGATGCGTTGCGCGCTCATATGTGACACGCTAGTCCAATGGACATCGATGTGCTGCGGGTGAGCGGAAAAAACCAGTGGAAACGTCTCGACGAGCTCACGCGCGCCCGCGTACTGAGCGGCGAGGACATCGACGAGCTCGACCGCCTCTACCGCAGCGCCACCACGGACCTGGCGCGCGTGCGCACGGTGAGTCCCGACCCCGACGTCATCGCCGAGCTCTCGCGCATCCTGTCGGCCGCGCGCGGGCGCCTGGCGGGCACCGGCGGCCTCACGGGCGCCGTCATCGCCCACTTCTTCGTCGTCTCCCTGCCGCTGGCCCTGTACCGCATCCGCTGGGTGATCCTGGGGGTGATGGCCGTCTTCATCGCGCTGTGCGCGATCCAGGCCCACTACATGATGACAACCCCCGAGGCCATGAACGAGCTGGGCAGCCCCGAGAGGCTGCGCACCTACGCGCAGTCCGAGTTCGTCGAGTACTACAGCCAGGACACGCACGCGGAATTCGGCGTGTCCGTGTGGGCGAACAACGCCTGGATCACGCTGGTTGGCATCGTCACCGGCATCACCGGCTTCTACCCCCTCAAAATACTGTGGGACAACGCGGTCTCACTGGGAACCTCCGCCGCGGTCGTCATCACCTATGGGGGCGCGTGGCACTTCTTCCGCTTCATCCTGCCCCACGGCGTGCCCGAGTTGACCGCGGTGTTCATCTCGATCGCGGCCGGGCTGCGGATCTTCTGGGCGTTCCTGGTCCCGGGCCCCGCGTCGCGCTTCCAGGCCGTCGGGCAGGCGGCGCGAGCCGCGATGACCGTGGCGGTGGGGTGCGCGATCCTGCTGGCGGGCAGCGGATTCCTGGAGGGCTTCGTGACGCCCTCCGAGCTGCCCGACGCCCTCAAGATTTCCCTCGGCCTCCTCCTGACGGCGGCGGCCTGGGCCTACATCCTCCTCCTCGGACGCCGCGCCGATCGGGCTGGGCTAAGCTCCGACGTCGGCACCGACGCCGGCTACTATCAGCCGGTCTCCGGCTAGGTCTCCGCTCGACTCCTAGAGGAGTTCCCTAGAGGCGCCCGCTCTTCTTCAGCTCGATGTAGCGATCAGCCGTGCGGGCGGGCAGCAGGTCGGCGGAGGCCTGGAGCGTGAGGGCGCCGGCGAGGCGCACGTCGGCCGCCCCGGCCTCGTCCGCGCGCTGGGAGAGGGCGGCGGAGGCCGCCAAAAAGACCTCCTCGGCGTCCGCGCGGCCGCGGCGCGCGCGCAGCTCGTCCGGGTCTGTTGCCGAGGCCACGAGCACCGTGTGGCGCTCGGTCAGGCGCGACAGGGCATCCGTGAACTCGGTCTCCATGCCCGCGGGCGGGATCTTCGTGGCGATAACGACGAAGGCTGAGTGGTGCACCGTCTGCTCGACGGTGGCCGCGACCTGTGACCAGTCGGTCACGTCCAGGCGCGCGGAGATGTCCGTGAAGGTGTGAGCGAGCGTCTCGATGATCTTCGGGCCGCGCACGCCGGAAACGCGGGCACGAACGTGTGAGTCCGCTGCCAGGACGTGGACCTTGTCGCCCGCGCGGTCGGCGAGCGCAGCGAGGAGGAATGCCGTCTCGATAGAGGAGTCCAGGCGCGGCGCGCAGCCCAGGGCGATGGAATCCACCTCCATACGCTCGGGGGCGCCCAGCAGCGCCGACGCGGCACGCCCGCAGTCCACGACGATGACGACGTGGCGGTCGCGTTCGGGACGCCACTGGCGCACCATGAGTTCGGGCGCACGCGCCGAGGCCCTCCAGTCGATGTCGCGGGGGTCGTCGCCCAGGACGTAGGCGCGCAGCGAATCGAACTCCGTTCCGGCCCCGCGCAGCGTCGTCGGGGTGGTGCCCTCCAGCTCGTGCAGTCGGGCCAGGCGAGAGGGCAGCAGGACGCGCGCCTTGAACTCGGGCAGGACCGACAGTGTCAGGGGTGCCGCGATAGAGACCTGTCGTGCGCCCAGGTGCAGCGGCCCCCAGGAACGGATCGTGACCACGTCGGCGTGACGGGTTCCGCGGCGCGTCGGCGACAGCGTCGTGGTGATCTTCTCGGCGCCTCGCCCACCGATGTGCACGCGTCGGCGCGGCGGCGAGGGGCGCAGGGAGGGCGGCCACGCGTCGCGCACGTCCAGGCTCATGCGCCGCTTCGTCGTGTTGGACAGGCGCAGGGTGGCCGTGGTCGTCTGGTCGGCGCGGATCGGGCCGGTCACCTCGCGCCGCAGGCGCAGGGTGCGCGGCGAGGGGGCGCCGAGCGCGTCGAGCACGCAGGTGGCGACGATGATGCCAAACCAGCCCCACGCGAAGGCCCGCGAGGGGGCGAAGGCGAGCGGGACGAGCCCGACGAGGACGAGGAGCGCGCTGCGCGCCGAGACGATCATGGAGGCCTCAGCGGGGGACCGGAGTCGCCGCGAGGACGCCCGAGACGACGTCGGTGGCCGTGACGCCCTCGAGGTTGGCCTCGGCACGCAGCCCCAGGCGGTGCGCGAGTGTCACGGGCGCCATCGTCTTGACGTCGTCGGGGGTGACGAAGCCTCGGCCCTGCAGGAACGCCCAGACGCGCGAGGTGCGCAGCAGGGCGGTGGCGCCACGTGGGGAGACCCCGAGGCGCACGGCGGGGGAGGTGCGCGTCGCGCGGCACACGTCGACCAGGTAGGCCGTGACGGCGGGCGCGATCTCGATGCGCGAGGCGGCCTCGTGGGCGGCGTGGATGTCGGCGGCACCCGCGACCGGGCGGATGCCGGCCTCGGCCAGGGACATGGGGTTAAAGCCCGCCTGATGGCGTGCGACGATGTCGATCTCCGCCTCGCGAGAGGGAAGGGGGAGCTCAAGCTTGACGAGGAAGCGGTCCAGCTGGGCTTCGGGCAGCGGGTAGGTGCCCTCGTATTCGACGGGGTTCTGGGTCGCGATCACCATGAAGGGGTCGGGCAGCGCGCGGGTCGCGCCGTCGATGGAGACGGTGTGTTCCTCCATGGACTCCAGGAGCGCGGACTGCGTCTTGGGGGGCGTGCGGTTGATTTCGTCGGCGAGGAGGAGATTCGTGAAGACGGGACCTTCGCGGAAGACGAACTCGGAGCGCCCCGCGTCCCACACCATCGAGCCGGTGATGTCGGCGGGCATCAGGTCGGGGGTGAATTGGATGCGCGCCATCTCGACGTCGAGGGCGCGCGCGAGGGTGCGCACCAGGAGGGTCTTGGCGACGCCCGGGACGCCCTCCAGCAGGGCGTGCCCGCCCGCGACGAGGGCGACGATGAGGCCGGTGATCGCCCCGTCTTGGCCGACGACGGCCTTGCCGATTTCGGCCTTGAGCGCCAGGAGCGCCCCCTGCGTGTTCTTCTCGGCCTGGCTCAGGGACCGGCCCGACCAGCCTTCGCCCGTGGGGGCGGTGAACGAGGCCGGGGCCCCCTGGGCGGGCGCGGCCAGGTTGGCGCCGCCGCGGGGCGCGTACCCGCCGGGAGGGACTGCGCCGGCCCCGGTGGGACCGTACTGCGGGGTGGGCATGGGGTTAGTCATGGCGTATCTCCTTCTCGAGGGCGTCGAGGTCGTTGGCGAGTTGGACGAGGTCCGCTTCGGAGGTCGGGGGAGGCCCCCACAGCAGCGTCTCGTAGCGGGAGGGGGGCAGGCCTCGCGCTTCGATGGCGCGAACCAGCGCCTCGCGGTCGGCGCTGTGCGCGACGCCGAGCGTGGAGGCGATGCGCGAGGCCGTGGCGGAGCGCAGGGCCGTGGCGGCGTGCGCGTAGGAGCGCTGGGATCGCATGAGTCGCGCCTTACCAATGAGTGTTTCCGCCGCCGGAACCTCGACGGGCAGGCGCTCCGGTGTCAGGGGGCCCAGGCGCTTGCCGCGCGCCAGGGAGGCCAGCAGAACAGCTCCGATGACCATGAGGAAGGCGGGGGCCAGGTAGGGCGACTCGGTGAGGACGGGGTCTGCCTGCGACATGGACTCGTCGGAGGTGACGACGTACCAGGCGACCTTGTCGGTGCGGCCGATCGCGTTGAGGGCGAGCGCGGCGTTGCCCTCGTCCAGGATCGCGCGGTTGCGCACGCGCAGCGAATCGGGAATGACGGCGCGAAACCTGCCTGGCTCGGAACGCTCCGCGTAGGCGTATTCCTGCCCGTCGGCGGTGAAGCACAGCTGCCAGCCGGAGGCGCCGTTCGAGACCGTGTACTGAGAAGACGTCAGGGAACGAGCGCGGTTGGCCGCCTCGGAAGAACACCCCGGCGAGGTTTGTTCGGGGTCCTTCCACGTGCGCGAGGACGTGAGACCGTCCAGGTAGGAGGGCGAGGACCCGTATTCCTGCTCGAGACCGATGTAGACGACGTTGGCTCGCGTCGAGACACCGGCGCGCACGGAGGGGGACATGCGGGAGGGGAAGACAACGACGAGGGTCGTGTCCTCGTCCACCGTCGTCGCCTGGCGCGCGTTGACCTCGCGCACCGAGACCCCGTGGCGCTCCAGCACCTGCGCCAGGGCGCGCGCCCCGTCCCCCAGGGGGTTGCGTATGCCGACGGGCGTGGAGTCAAAGCCCGCGCGGGGAAGAAAAGCAATCCCGATGCACACGAGGAGGAGGAAAACGGCAATCATGATCGCCGGACGCGCCGCGCTCACGCGCTCGCGGGCCGTGGGGCTCACGATCTGGACCTGCGTGGCTTTCATGCGTTCTCCTGGGCCCGCTGACAGGCGTGCACAACGAGAGGCACGAGTTCACGCAGCGCGTCCACGTCCTCACGCGACACGGAGGAATGACCGTAGCGGACGCGGTCGAAGGTGCGGGCGTGGTGCCCGAGCTGTTGACCGTATTCGGCGGCGAGTCTCGTCGCCGCATCCGCGGCTTCCTTCGCCGTCAGGCCGGGCGTGGAGGAGACGACATCTGCCGTGTCCAGTCCCAGGACCAGCAGGCGGTAGGACCACACGTAGGCCAGGTCCCAGTCTCCGGCCGCCACGGCCTCGTCCAGGGACGCGCGCACGTCCTCCGCGGTGGTCTCCTCCTCGAAGACGGAGTGCGAGGCCCGCGACCGCAGGCGAATCGGGTTGAGAATCAGCGCGACGATGATGGCCGCGAGCGCGATGATGCCCAGGATGATGAGGACCAGCGAGATCGGAGGCGCGCCGGTGCCGCTCCAGGAGGTGGCCTTCGAGAGGCCATCGAGGAAGGACTGGATGAAGCGCGCGATGGGATTCGAGTCGGCGTTGTATTCCGCGCGCGACAGCTCCTCGCTCAGCCAGGACTGAGCCTCGTCGTTGTCGGGCGTCAGGGGAGCGCCGCACGCGAACACGGGAGTCACCCCCGACCCTGGCTTGCCTGCGCGAGGACGAGGGCGAAGTTTTCCTTGCGGATCTTCTGGTCCACGTACATGAGCGTCTGATACGCCGACATGATCGGTAACACGAGGCTGTAGACGAGGGTCTGCAGGGCGCTCGTGATGACGAGGAGCACGGCAAAACCCCACGCAGTGTTGGGGTCGTCGAAGGAGGCGGAGCTGAGGAACGCGAAGCCGATACCCATGACGATGCCGCTGATCAGTGTGCTGATGATATTGACGATCACGCCGCACACGACGCCGATGAGGAGCACGCGGCCGAGCGTCATCCAGAAGGCGCCGGAGGTCAGGGTCCACGAGCGCTTGAGGGACTGAATGGGGCCCTTGTGTTCGAGGACCGCGCAGATCGGCGCGTACAGGAAACGCACGGTTAGCGAGTACAAGGCGAGCATGAGAGGGAGGCCGATGAAGAACATCACGGCGGCGAGCGAGTCCGCTATTTTGGATTCGAGGCTCCAGATCAGCATGGCCAGGAAGCCCACGCCCCACAGGATCATGGGGATGGCGATGATGAGGAAGAGGAGGAAGGACGCCCCGATCATCGGCAGGAGGCGGCGCCTGACCATGGACCATGCCTGGCCGAAGGTGATCTTCTTGCCGATCACCATCTGCGAGACCGTTACCGACAAGACTCCGTTGATGAGCGCTCCTCCGAGGAAGGTCGCCAGGAAGAGGACCACGTAGCCCAGGAGCATGGAGATGAGGGACAGGGAGGACGATGCGAGGAAGTCGTTGTACGAGGCCTGCGGGTCAGACGTGGACCCGCTCAGCGACATGAGCGAGTAGAAAGGCAAGAAAATGGCCAGGCCGTTCACGAGGGCCACGATCGTCATGATGAGGATCGTGTAGCCGAAGAGCACCTTGGGGTTGCGGCGCAGCGCCGCGAAGGAGCCGCTCATCAGATCCGAGAGGGTCAGCGGGCGCAGCGCGATGATACCGGGTTTGGCGGCCCACGCCCAGGAGGTCGACTGGCTGTAGCCGGAGGCGCCGGGTCCCGCATCGGGCCGCGGCTGCCCGTTCTGAGGGGCGGGGAGGGGGGAAACGGGCTGCGTGCCGGGTGCGGTGAGGCCGGGTCGTGCGGGCTGGGCGCCGGGTGCGGTGAAGCCGGGCTGGGCGGGTTGCGCGCTCGACTGCTCGGAGCGCTCCCGGGCGGAGTCGGTCGGATCGGGGGACGCCCACGGCGAACTCATCATTGCCTCCAGCATTTCGGTGTTGTACTAGTCTCAATCCTGCCATAGCAGCGGATGGGGTGACACCTCTTATCGGTGAAAAAATGCGGCGTCGCCGGTCGAATCTCCTGCATCCGTGACGAATTCGTGACACTATCGTGACATGAGTTCGCGCATCCTCGTCGTCGACGACGACGTCGCCCTGGCCGAGATGATCGGCATCGTCCTCGGGAATGAGGGCTTTCGCGTCGCCTTTTGTGCCGACGGTTCACAGGCGCTGACTCAGTTTCAGGAGAGCAACCCGGACCTGGTCCTCCTCGACGTCATGCTCCCCGGCATGGACGGCTTCGACGTGTGCCGGGCAATCCGTCGCGTCTCCGACGTGCCGATCGTTATGTTGACCGCCCGCTCTGATACGTCCGACGTCGTCACCGGGCTCGAAGCTGGCGCGGACGACTACGTCCCCAAGCCCTTCAAACCCAAGGAACTCGTGGCCCGCGTGCGCGCGCGACTGCGCGGCCGCGAGGACGCGCAGGCCGACGAGGGCCTGACCCTGCAGGACCTGTCGATCGACGTCGCCGGCCACATCGTCAAACGCGGGGGCCGCGTCATCGCGCTGACCCCCCTCGAATTCGACCTGCTCGCCACGCTGGCGCGCTCCCCCTGGAAGGTCTTTTCCCGCGAGGAGCTCCTCGAACAGGTGTGGGGATACCGCCACGCCGCCGACACCAGGCTCGTGAACGTCCACGTGCAGCGCCTGCGCTCCAAGATCGAACGCGACCCGGAAAAACCCGAGCTGGTCGTCACCGTCCGCGGAGTGGGCTACCGTGCCGGCGCGGGAGCGTAACCACCCCCTGCGTCGCCTCACCGGGGCAGTGGCCTCGTCGAGGCCGTGGACGTTCCTGCGCTCCTCGCAGATCGTTCACCGCATCCGCCATTCCCTCTCGGCCAAGCTCGCCGTCGCGATCACGCTCGCCGCCCTCGTGCTCCTCCTCGTCTTCGGCATCATCGTCGCCTCCCAGCTGCGCTCCTCGATGTTCGAAACCCGCAAGGACGCGATCCTGGCGGACGCGTCGCTGCGCTTCTCCTCGGCCCAATCCGTCTTCTCCTCCTCGACGGCCACGTCCCCCGACCAGGTCCAGGAATCCGCGCGCGGCGCCCTGGCCTCGCTCAAGGCGTCGGCCGCCGGCGCTGGCGCGACCAACGTCGCCCTCCTGCGCTCGGAGGGCTCCACGGCCTCGTTACGCATCAACCAGATCGAGGACGAGCAGATGCGCGGGCTGATCACGCCCCAGATGCGCGAGGCCGTGGCTCAGGGAGGCGCCCAGTGGCAGTCCGTGGGCATCAGGGCCTCCGACTCCGACAAGGTCTCTCCCGGCATCCTCGTGGGCACCCAGGTTCAGCTGCCCCGCGCGGGCACCCACGAGCTCTACATCCTCTACTCCCTGGCCGCCGACCAGCGCCAGGTCGACGTCGTCCTGCGCGTCCTCGTCCTGTCCGCCCTGCCGATCATCGTCGCCCTGCCCATCGGCGTATTCGCCCTCCTGCACCGCCTCCTCCTGCCCGTGCGCCTGACCGTCTCGGCCGCCACGAAGGCCGCGGAGGGGGACCTGGACGTGCGCGTCGAGGTCCACGGCGCAGACGAGATGGCGGCCCTGGGGCGCGCCTTCAACGCGATGACCTCCTCCCTGCAGGACACGATCTCGCGCTACGACGAGCTGGCCAAGCTCCAGCAGCGCTTCGTCTCCGACGTCTCTCACGAGCTGCGCACCCCGCTGACCACCATCCGCATGGCCGAGGACATCGTGTGGGACAACCGCGAGGACCTGCCCGCGCACGCGCGCCGCTCCGCCGAGCTCCTGCACGACCAGACCGAACGCATGGAACAGATGCTCGCGGACCTGCTCGAAATCTCGCGCTACGACGCCGCCAGCGCGCTCCTGGACGCCGAGGAACGCGACCTGCGCCCGATCGTCACCCGCGTCGTCGAGGCCTGCGACGAGCTCGCGCAACGCCAGGGTGTCCCGGTCGAGGTCGTGGCCCCCGCCCGGGCCGCCGCCGAGATCGACGAGCGGCGCATCGAGCGCGTCATCCGCAACCTCGTCGTCAACGCCATCGAGCACGCGGACGGGACCCGGGTGACCATCACGGTGGCGACCAGCGCCACGGACGTGGCCTGCCGCGTGCGCGACCGAGGCGTGGGCATGACCCAGGAGGTCGCCGACCACGTCTTCGACCGCTTCTACCGGGCCGACACGGCGCGCGCTCGCACGACGGGCGGCACTGGCCTGGGGCTGGCCATCGCGACGGAGGACGTGGCGATCCACGGAGGCCGCCTCCAAGCCTACGGCGAGCCGGGCAGGGGAGCCTCGTTCCTGATGACCCTGCCCAAGCACGCCGGAGACGAGATCGCCAGCTGGCCGCTTGCCCTGTGGGAGGACGAATGAGGAGACATCTCGCCCTGATCGCGTGCGCCGCGCTGGCGCTCGCGGGCTGCGCGTCGCTGCCCACGTCCTCGCCGCCCGCGCCCTTCGACGTGTCCGCGCGCGACGGCAGCGGCGTCCAGTTTTCGGCGGAGGGCCCCTCGGACGGGTCGGATGCCGCGACCCTCGTGTCGGACTTCCTGCTGGCGTGCGCCGCGGGACCCCAGGACGACTACGCGACCGCGCGCCTGTTCCTGACGGCGTCCTCGGCGCGCTCCTGGCAGCCCGAAACCGAGATCCTCGTCTACGACACGGACACGGCGCCCGCCGTCAGCGCGACCTCGGAGAATGCCTCGCGCTCCGAGGTGACGGTGTCCGTCTTGGGAGTGGCGAGCATCGACCAGGCGGGCGTGCTGACGCGCTCGAACGGGGCGACAGTCTCGCGCACCTTCTCGCTCGTCCGCGAGGACGGGCAGTGGCGCATCGACGCTCCCGAGAACATGATCCTCATCAGCCGGGCTGGCCTGACGGCCTCGTACACGCTCGCGAACCTGTATTTCCCGAGCACAGACGGCACGGAACTGGTCGCGGATCCGCGCTGGTACCCCTCCCGGCGCCTGGCCTCCCACCTGCTGGCGGGCCTCGTCGACGGGCCGCGAGCCGACCTCGACCTCGTGGTCGCGAACGCGATTCCAGCGGGGGCGACGCTGCCCTCCCGCGGCGTGGAGGTGAGCGACGGGGTCGCTCGCGTCGAGCTGAACGCCTCCATGCCGCCCAGCGAGTCCGCGCGCGAGAGCCTGCAGTGGGAGCTGACGCGCACGCTCACCCAGGCCGCCGATGTGTCGCAGGTGAGCGTGTCCCTGACGGGTGAGGTCATGGAGGTGGCTGCCCTGCCGACGCCGCCCGCGTACTCCCTCGACACGCTGGTGGGCGCGGGGGGCTCGGGCGTGGGCATCATCTCCTCCTCGGGCCTGGCGCCCCGCGCCTCGGCCACCGACGCCTCGAACCCGACCGCCTCGCCGGTCGATTCGTCCCTGGTGGCCTGGAGCGGCGCCGACGGCGTCTACGCGGAGCGGGCCGGGACCGCGGTGGCTTTTGTGCCGGGCCAGGCCCCGCTGGGGCCTTCGATCGATCGCTACGGCTGGGTGTGGGGGCCGGCTTCGTCCTCCTCGACGTTGAGCGTGGGCGGGGGAGCCGATGGCGCCTTTGACGTCGCCATCGAGTCGGAGAGCGCGGGGCAGATCCGCGCGGTTCGCGTCTCGCCCGACGGCTCGCGCGCCCTGGTGGTTCGCGGGTCGACGCCGAGCGCATGGGTGGGCGTCATTGAGCGCGGCCCGGGCGGGCGGCCGCAGGCGGTGCGCTCCTTGGAGCAGGTGTTTCTCGACGGCGCGGTCATCGACGCCTCGTGGACGACGTCGACGGGCCTCGCTGTCGCTGTGCGCGGGGGAAGCGGTGAGGACGATCAGCTCGTCACGATGACGCTGGGCGGACTGCCCTCGAGCCTGCCGCTGCCGATCCACGTGTCGTCGATGAGCGCGGGGGCATCCTCCGCGTCGGTCGTCATCGTGGGGACGGACGACGCGGGAAAGAAACAGGTGTTGGTGCGTTCGGGGGCCCTGTGGCAAAACCTCGCCGTCGACGTGTCGTCCGCCAGATACGCGGGGTGAGGATCGTGGCTGGCTCGCGCCCGGTGGGTGCCCTCGTCGAGGGTTTCCTGGGCGCGGTCCTGCCCGTTCAGTGCGTGGGGTGCGGCGCCTGGGATGAGGTGTTGTGCCCGGCGTGCCGCTCGCTGGCGTCCTCGCAGCCGCTGCCCACGATCCTGGAGGGCGCGCGCGGGGCGATTCCCGGACTGGTCCTGGGGGAGTATTCCGGTGCGCTGCGCAGGATCATCCTGGGTGCCAAGCACGCGGCGCGCACGGACGTCGGCGATTTCCTCGACGAGGCCGGGGCCGCCCTCGGCGCGTCTCTGTGGCGGGTGGTGTGCGGCGCCGGGTCGCCCGCGTGGGTGCGGGGTTTGGGGCGTGGGAGGGTTCGCCGGGGTGAGGCAGCGGCGCAGGTGTGGGTTGTGCCGGCGCCCTCGTCGTGGGGGAGGCGCCTGCGGGGCCGCCAGGTGGCGCTTCCGCTCGCGCGCGGGGTTGCGCGGGGGCTGGCGCTGGGTTCCCCGCCGGGTGTGCGCGTGCGTGTCGTGGACGCGGTGGCGTTGCGCGCGGGCGCGGGGTCGCAGTCGGGCAAGGCGGGGGCGGCGCGCACGGTGGGGCGCATGGGGTCGATGCGTGCCCGCGTCGTGGCGCCCGCGGGCGCCCTCGTTGTTGCGGTGGATGACGTGGTGACGACGGGGGCGACGATTCGGGAGATGGAGCGTGTGCTCGGTCGCCTGGATGGGGTCGCGGCGTTGGCCCGACCGGGGCTTATCTCATGACGCAGGTCACCGGTATGGGGTATGCTGTAGGCACAGACTTTCGATAGCGCGATGGGCACAGACGCCTGTCGCGTCAGTGCGGGAGGTGATAGCTCAGATCACGGTTCGGGCAGTGAGCACCGAACAATCCCCACCCGCGGGCAACGATGCCCGCCGCACACCATGGAGGAAACACATGGACATCACCGTCGTCGCACGTAATGCCGAGATTCACCCGAATTTCCGGGCATACGTGGAGGAGAAGGTTTCGAAGATCACCCAGTTCTACCCGCGCGCGCAGCGCGTGGACGTTGAGCTGACTCACGAACGTAACCCCCGCCAGGCCGACACCGCTGAGCGTATCGAGCTGACCGTCTACGGCAAGGGCCCGATCATTCGCGCGGAGGCTCAGTCCGCGGATCGCTACGCGGCCGTCGACATCGCCGCCGGTAAGCTCTACGAGCGCCTGCGTCGCTTGCGCGATCGCGTCAAGGACCACCGCCGTCGGTACCCGCGCGACCTGGCTGAAGCCGAAATCCTCGAAGTCGCTCCCGTCGTCGAAGAAGTCGCCGAGCCCGAGCCTGAGGCCCCCAAGCCGCTGCGCAGCGCGGAGGATTTGAAGGTCGGCGAGGCCCGTGAGGAGCAGTGGGGCGACACGCCCATCATCGTGCGCCAGAAGGTGCACGAGGCGCCGCCGATGAGCGTGGACGAGGCCCTCGACCAGATGATGATGGTCGGCCACCCCTTCTTCCTCTTCGTCGACAAGGACACGAACCAGCCGTGCGTCGTTTACCACCGTCACGGGTGGACGTACGGCGTGCTTCGCTTGAACACGACGATCTGACGGTTCACTGATGTGGCTGTGCCCCGGGCCTCGGGCCCGGGGCACAGCCACATGTTCGCTCTGAGACGTTAAATGCGTCCATGTTCGCGCGGGCGTTTCCACTTTGGGCAGTTAGTTCGTAAACTAATGGGTGGATTTGACTGTCCGCTCTACAAGGGGGCGGGCTATAGACGTCAGGAGCTATT
>QWCT01000975.1_pt1 | contig 16348 bp, 15 predicted proteins | sample 1972681 | NCBI WGS metagenome assembly QWCT01 (sample SAMN09866701, study PRJNA288562) | Human oral metagenome isolate pre3_saliva, whole genome shotgun sequencing... | isolation source: mouth | host: Homo sapiens | place: USA: California | reverse complement strand
ATTCGTTCACCGCTTACGTAGCCTCACGAAATATACTACTGCCCAACCACATGGAAACTGCAACTTTGTCCACTTTTGTTGCAGAGTCGTTAAGGAGTAATCGATGGCACCGGCACGCAAGGGTCATCAGCAGCGAGGGAAGACACCTCGCTTACGCCCCGAACCCGGCGCCACCCGTTCCCTAATACGCGGACGCGCCACGGCCTCGTCCCCCGTGCTCTCTGAGGAACCGCTGAGCCCGCAGCCCTCCCCCATCGTCCGCCGCATCCCCGAAGGCCCCCAAAACCCGCATGGCGAGGTGCCCACCACGACCATGCAGCGCGTGCGTGCGTGGCTGTCCAAGCAGGCCCGCTATTCACCCGCACGCCTCGCTCTGGGCACATTCGCACTCATCATCGGTGTCATCACGGCGCTCCTGATGTTGCCGATCTCCTCCTCGTCCGACACCCCCGCACCCTTCGTCGACGTTCTCTTCACCGCCGTGTCCGCCGTCTGCGTCACCGGCCTGACCACCGTCGACACCGCGACCTACTGGTCCCCCTTCGGGCAGGCAGTCATCGCAGCCGGCATCGTCGTCGGCGGTCTGGGCGTCATGACCCTCGCATCGATCCTCGGATTCGCCGTCTCACGCCACCTCGGCCTCACCCAGCGCATGCTCGCCACGCAGGAAACCGGCACCGGCGCCATGGGCCAGATCTCCACGCTCCTCAAAGCCGTCATCGCTACGTCGCTGACCGTGCAAGCCCTCCTGGCCGCCATGTTCCTCCCGCGCTTCCTGTCGATGGGCATCGACCCCGTGCGCGCCGTGTGGGACGCCGTCTTCATGGCGATCTCCGTGTTCAACAACGCGGGCTTCGTCATCCTGCCTGAAGGCCTCTCCCCCCACGTCACCGACTGGTGGATGCTCATCCCCATCATCCTGGGCACCACCGTGGGAGCAATCGGCTTCCCCGTCATCATGGACGTCGCCAAGAACCTGCGCACACCCCGACACTGGCGGCTCCACACCAAACTCACCCTGTCGACCTACCTGATCCTCGCGTTCGTGGGCGCGCTCGCCCTCGCGCTCACCGAGTGGAACAACCCCGCAACCCTGGGCGCGATCGACACTCCCTCCAAGATCCTCAACGCCATGCTCGCCGGCGTTAACTCCCGCTCATCCGGCCTGTCAGCCCTGGACGTCGGCGCCATGCAGCCCCAGACCCACTTCGTGCAGGACATCCTCATGATGATCGGCGGCGGCTCCGCATCCACTGCAGGCGGCGTGAAGGTCACAACTTTTGCCGTTCTCGTCTTGGCCGTCATCGCTGAGGCTCGAGGCGACCGCGACATCGAGACCTTCGGGCGCCGCATCCCCACGAGCGCCGTCCGACTGGCGGTTGCCGTGTCACTGCTGGGCCTGGCGCTCGTGGCCGTGTCCGTGGTCCTCCTGCTGTCAATGACGCACTATTCTCTCGACATCATCCTGTTCGAAACCGCCTCCGCATTCGCGACCGTGGGCCTGTCCACCGGCATTACCCCGATCTTGCCCGTCGGTGCGAAGTACGTGCTGATTTTCCTCATGTTTGCTGGCCGCACCGGCTCCATGACGGTGGCAGCAGCCCTCGCCCTGCGCGAGCGCTCCCGCGTCATCCGCATGCCGGAGGAACGGCCGATCATCGGCTGATCGCTGGGGTGGCTGACGTCGTAGCGGCGCGAAAAAGTTCGCCCTACAGCAGCCCCGTGGCCTCCCCGCGCGAAAAAGTTCGCCCAACAACACCTCTATCTAGGCCAAACCGCGAAAAAACTCTCCCAGCGAGCCCAAAAACACTGAAAATCGGCTATTTTTGCCGAGCAGGGCGAACTTTTTCGCGCTTCCCGACCCAAATCACCCCGCAGGGCGAACTTTTTCGCGCAGCCCCAACACGCAACGAGCAATCCACGCGCACCACCGGCCCGGCGCGCACAAGAAAGCACGCGCGACAAAGCACCCACGACAAGGTACGTATACCTCGGCAACCGGAAGGCAACTGCTCGGCGTCCACAGGTCACTTCTCCCACTCGTAGTTATCCACAGGCTCATGCGGAAGGCTTGAATCGCGCCCATCATCGGCACACAGTAGGACTCATGCACCAACAAAGAGGTTTGCCAGTCCGTCACGAAGGAGTTGCAATGTTGCGAGAACACGTGGAATCCATACGATCGTCCCTGGTAGTTGCCCACACCCACGCAGCTAGCATGCGTATTCATCGACGCATTCAAAACGGGACGCTGCGTCGTCTACTCTCGGGCGTCTACATTCCGACAGCTCTGTTGGACAGACATGGTTCATCCGAGTGCAGGGACATAGTTTTTATTGCACGTGTATGCGCCCTGAGTCTTCGTTACCCCGACTACGTTATGAGTGGTATCGTCGCCGCGTACCTCCTTGGGCTGCCGTGCGAGGCTCACATTGGGCAACTCACGCTGTATGCGCCGTCGAGAAAGTGCCCAATCCGCGTGCATTTCCCGGAAGTCGTCATTGATGACAGCATCCGCATCCCCTCCGTATGTGTTCGTACGTGCCGCCCGGGCCGTCCTGTGTCTTCCATCGAGTACATCGGTTTTCGCATTGCGTCCCCGGCCCGTGTTCTCATTGATTGCGCGCGCACGCTGGACGACAAGCACGCTTTTCCCATCGCTTGCGCGGCTTTAGCGAGGGCGTGTCAGTTTGATCGTTTCCGTCAGGATGCGTCGCGGCCGCGGCAGGAGGAAGCGCGGAGGGATTTCCGCGAGGCCTTGGATACCACTCCCCGCAACGCCAGAGGGCGCGGGCACGCCCGTTGGATCGTGGACCATGCTGACGCTGGTTGTGAGTCTCCCGGCGAGGCCTTGGTTCTCCTTGCGCTGGCGCGCGCAGGCATCGCAGGGTTAACGACGCAGGAGGAAGTCTGTGTAGACGGCCGTATGTATTTCATTGATATTGCGCTGCCTGCACTGAAGATCGCGATCGAATTTGATGGCCGTATCAAGTACGGGGAGACCGTCAGCCAGGTACATGACTCAATCGAGGCCGAGCAGCGTCGCCAGAGAGACCTCGAGCGCGCGGGCTGGAAGGTGATTCGGGTTCGGTGGTCGGATCTGCAGCTCATTGACGAGGTCGTCGCCCAGGTTATGGTCGCCATCCGTTCCCGGTCCGCCCGCTAAATAACGAGGCAGTACGAGAACGTGACCCCATTTCCCGAGCGTTTCACGCGCGTTTCACGCAATTAAGCAGAGCAGCCGTCTCGCACACGACACTCGCATTTCCGCATCTACGGTGGTGATTCGCGCCCCGAACAGGCGTTAGGTTCACGACGCGCCACGCCCGCGCCTCGTACACATCGGGCATACCAGCGACGCGCGGTCGCAGCGTTCGCGGCACGCGCGCACGCAGGGAAGAATGGGGGCATGGCAGATGAACGCGAGTCAAAGGAACTCCAGTCGGGAACGCTCGTCATCGGGCTGGGCCGTTTCGGGTCCGCCGTCGCGGTGACGCAGGACCAGCTGGGCTACGAGATCCTGGCCGTCGAAAAGAACCCCGCCCGCGTGCAGGCCTTCGCGGGCCGATTCCCCCTCGTCGAGGCGGACGCGACCTCCAAGGATGCCCTCGAGCAGCTGGGTGCGCGAGAGTTCCGCAGTGCCGTCGTCGGTGTGGGGTCGTCTTTGGAGGCGGCGGTGTTGATCACGGCGAACCTGGTCGACATGGGCATTTCCTCGATCTGGGTGAAGGCGACGTCCTCTCAGCACGGCCGTATCTTGCGACGTGTGGGAGCGCATCATGTTGTCTACCCGGATTTGGATGCTGGTAAGCGCACGGCGCACTTGGTGGGTGGCCGCATGGTTGACTACATCGAGATGGAGAAGGATGGTTTCTCGATCATGAAGTTGCGCCCCCCGCAGGAGGTGCGAGGCTTCTCCCTCGAAGAACTCGACCTGCGCGGCCGTTACGGCGTCAACGTGCTGGCGATCCGCCGCCCCAAGCAGCGCTTCGAGTACGCGGACTCGTCGACGCGTATCAACGCCGACGACGAGATCATCGTGTCGGGCGACTCTCACCTGCTGGAGTACTTCGCCAACCGCCCCTGAGCCCCTTTGCACATGGTTGTGGCCCCGCACAGTAGTTTCTGTGCGGGGCCACAACCATTGTCAGCGCTACCGCTCGACACGGCGCGCTGAGGCCGTCAGGCGGGACACTCACCTAGTACGAAGAGGAATCGTCTTGTTCTTGCCTCCACGGTCGTATTCCCAACGCAGGCCAGTTCCCATGGGATTGTTCGGGTCGAGCGGCACCAGCCTCGGCCAGGGGCTGCTCGGCCCCTTCGGGGTCTTGACCTCGGGGAGCTTCACACCCTCGCCAGCCTTCTTGTCCTTCAGACGCTTCCGCACCTTGTCGGCGAGCTCTCCGCCCTTCTTCAAGATTTCCCACCACGAAGTCTTCTTCTTCGGGGTCTCGGGGGCGGGCTTCGGATTGTCGGGGGTTTGCGACGGGGGCTTGCCCGAGGAGGACTCGCTATCGCCGCAGCAGCCGCCGCCCGGCTCCGCGCAATCCTTGCCGACCTCGCGGATGGAGGAGGTCAGGTTCGACATTGCGGTGCCGATCATGTCGACCATGGCCTTGAGGGCGTCGAAGGCGGTCTTGATCATCGTCAGGATGTTCTTGATCTGGGAGGCCCACTCCTTGGCCCTCGCCATGATCTCCTTGCACGCCTTCGCAAGGGTGGCGCCGAAGGTCGCCGGGGCCGTCACTGCGGCGTCCACGGCAATGCCGACGAGTTCGGAGATCACCGCGCAAATCAGGTCGTGCGCCTTCTTCACCAGGTTCGCGACCGTCACGACGGCGTTCCCAAACTTAGAGGAGGTGCCTGCGACGCCGCGGGTGGCGTTGACGACCTGGCCCTGACGCATCAGGTACGCGGACACCGACGCGCCGGACATGTTCGCCATGGCGCTCTGACCGTTCGACTCCAGCTCGTCCGCGATCGACGACAGAGACTCGGAAACGGACTGCCAGGACACGCCGATGCCGTTCACCTGCGCGGAGTCACCGGTGAGCTGATTCATCCACATGTTCAGCGGGTACACGTACTCGAGGGCAAGGCGAGCAACAAACGAGGAGACCGCCTGAATGGGACTCGTCATCGATCCGACGACGGAGATCGCGGCATCCAGCGCGGAATCCGCTGCCTGCATGGCGCTGTCCATGCTTGGCGACTTAACCAAGGAGACAAGGTCCTCGGCCGCGTTGATGATCGGGTCGGAGCCACGAATGCCCTGGCTCGGCGTGTAGACGGGCTGCTTCACAGTCACTTCTTAACTCCTTCGAAGATAAAGCGGCGCAGGGAGCGTTCCTCGTCCTGACGCTGGCGGTTCAGGAACGTGTCGATGTCCTGATCGCCGTGCTGGTCCTGCTTCTCGAAGATGGACTTCACGTCATCCGGCTTCGAATCCGGGTGCGACTTCGTGAACTCTTCGATGCGCGTGTTCTGGGCCTTCTGCTGTTCCTCAACGAAGGTGCGGTAGCTGGCCTGCTGGTCGGTGCGCTGCTTGGACATGAAGGTGTCGAACTCGCGGCTGGTCGCCGTCGGGTTATCCTTGACGAACTCGCGAATCTGCGCCTCTTCATCCGTGCGTTGCTTCGCCAGGAAGTCGGTCATCGCGTCCTGCTGTTGCTGCTGGTTCTGCTCGATGAGCGACTTGACCTCGGAGATGTCCTCGCCCGGGTGGGCCTCGGCGTAGCGCTCGAGGGCCTGCGCCTGGTCCTCCTGCTGACGCTCGTAAAACGTCTTCAGGTCATCGTTTTCGTCCTCGCGCTGCTTCTCGAGGAAAGCGCGCAGTTCGTCGTCGGTCACGGAGATCTTGTCGTTGCCGCTCAGAAGGGAGGCGAGATCGTCTTCCTTCTTCTCGTCCTTGTCCTTGTCGTCGATCGACGCGTCGCCGCTGGGAGGGGTCGGGAGCGCCGCACCGCCGCCGGTAGCTCCACCGCCACCGCCGGTAGCTCCACCGCCGCCGCCGGTAGCTCCGCCGCCGCCGCCGAAGCCTCCGCCGCCGCCGGGGCCGGTGCCACCGCCGCCACCGCCGCCACCACCGCCGGGACCAGGGGTGGGATCATCCATGTCGTCCTGAATCTTCTGAGTATCGTCAGTGATTCCGGTCTCAGTTTGCTTCATCTCAGCCGCCGTTTGACGCAGACACACGGCGAGACGGTGCTCGGCCTCGGAGATATCCTTCATCATCGCGGAGAGGTTCTTGATGCCGAAGTGCGCGACGACCGCGTACGGAAGGAACATGAGGCCGAAAGCATTCTGCGACACCTGGTTCTGCGTGCCGGCCGCAATGTTCTGCGCGCTCTCGATCGTGTTCGCACAGGAATCAACCTCGGTCGCATGCGCCTGAAGTTGAGCGGTATTAATCGCGAGATCGTAACCCATGGCGATCAGCGCCCAAGCTGCTCGAGGCGTGAGCTAATCCGGTCGACGACCTCGACCATCGCTGAATCGCCGCCGCCGAACTGGCGGTCGCCCTGCTCGCGCAGGAAACGGCTCATGTTCTTGCCGGCGTCGGAGTAGGCCTCCATGATGGCTTCCTCGAGGTCCGAGGCGCTGCCTTCGAGGGCATCGTCGTCGATCGACACGCGGGTCATGGTCCCCTCCTGGTTGACCTCGACCTCGACCTCACGGCGGGAGTCGAAACCAGTGACACGAGCGGACTCGAGCGTGGCCAGGAACTCGTCCAGAGCCGCAGCCTTGCGTTCACCCTCGGCAATCTGGGCGTTGAGCATCTCTTCAAATTCTTCGGGGGTCTGCCCCATCACATCTACCATACGGTTATCCTAACTGACTTGTTTGATCTACGTTCAACACTTCACGAGATGAGACGCCTCGCTGCCGCTCACCCTCGCGTAAGTCGGCACGATGTTCAACATTCGCGAGGGCGTCGCGGCTCACGGCCTGCTCACCCCGAGTAGTGGTAGAGCGGGCTCGTCCCCAGATGGACCTCGTACCCCTGCCCTTCGCTCAGAGCACTCTCCTCGTCGACTCCACGGTACACGTACCAGTCGTCGTTTAGGACCTCGCGCGGATTCGCCAGCCCGTAGTAGTAGTCGTAGAGGTCATCCTCATGGAAGGCGAAGCGGCTGCCCTTGTCCAGCAGCGGATTCTCCTCCGGGTACTGCGACGGATCGGCGGCCAGCAAAGCCGCCGGGTTGATCTCACCGTAGCCGGTATATTCGTTCCACTGCCCGTTCGTCCCCCACGCGGTAGCCTGCACGGCCTGAAGAACCTGGTTCACGCTTACCTCACCACCGCTAAAACGCTGCCACGCGAGGGCCAGGAAACCCGCAACCATAGGGCCCGCGATAGAAGTACCACTCGCCCGCGTAAGCTGATTGTCCAGCGTCGACCTACCAACAACGACCCCCACAGCGGAAAGAGTAACCCCCTCCCCGTAGTTCGAATAGTCCGCGAAGTTACCGTCCTTGTCGAGGGCAGAGACGCCAATGACACCTCCCCACATGCCTAGCGAATTATCGGGATCGCGGGTTCGATCGTTAGCAACACCAGCAACGATCGGCACACCCGAGACAGTCGCCCGAGAAATAGCCCAGCGCATCTCCTGACTCTGAGGGTTGCTATAGGTGAGCGAGATCGAAATAATGTCAGCGCCGTCGTTGAGGGCCTGCTCAACGAGATAGTCCAACTTGGCTCGCCCTGCAGGACGAGCCGTTCCCAGCGAACAGTCATCGCTGCTCTTCTGCGGATCCAGGATCGACACATAGTTGTAGATGGTCGCCTTCGGGGCGATACCAAAGTCCGGGGCGACCAAGAGCTGCGCGATATACGTCGCGTGTTCGTCGCTTTCTGCGTCTGCGGGCGCGTCACACGGGCTCTTGTCGACGATGTCCGCACCCTGTAGCTCCGGAATGGACGTGTCGATGCGCCCGTCGATGACCGCGATCGTCACCCCCTCGCCCGTGTACCCCTGGGCGTGCAGCGCCTCCAGGTTGTAGCGCGAGTAGTACTCTTCATCCGAGACTCTCACCTTGCGATCCACCGCCTCCGCAGGCGCCGCGGGGGCGACGGGCGAGAGCACGGCCGTCAGGGCCAGCGCGCAGGCCGAGGCCAGAACGGAGAGGGCACGCAGGCCTCGGGACCGACCGATCGATCGCATCATTGTGTCTGTTCCTTTCGCTTGGGCACTCGGGCACTCGGGCAAGTCGAGGCTCGTTACTGATTGTGGTAGCGGGGGCTCGTGCCCAGATGGGCTGGGAATCCGTAGGCGCCAGAATCCACTACCCGTTCGTCGATTCCTCGATAGACGTACTCGTTATCGTTGTAAATGTCTTCGGGATCCACGAGGCCATCAACATAATCGTCGATGTCGTCGGAAGTCAGCACAGGATCGTTACCCTTGTCTTCAAAGGGGTTCTCATCCGGGTACTGCGTCGGGTCAGAGGCGAGGAAGGCCACGGGGTCGATCTCCCCAAAACCGGTCCGATCGTTCCATTGACCGCCCGAGCCACGAGCCGTGGCAGCCAGCGCCTGCAGAATCTGCCCCGATGGCACGTCACCATCGAAGCCGTCCCATGCCAGGGCCAGGACGCCTGCAATCAGCGGCGTCGAAAACGAGGTTCCTTCGACCGTCTTTAGCTGATTGGTGCTGGCCTCACGCGCGTAGAACTGCCCGACGGCGGCGATGGAGACTCCGTCGCCCCAGTTCGAGTAGTCCGCGTATTTTCCGTCGGTTGCGAGCGCAGCGGAACCAATCGCACCGGCGAAGGGACCCATGGTATCGGATGCGTTGTACTGGCCGTCGTTACCCATTGATACGACGACCGGAACGCCTGCCGCTATCGCGCGGGAAACCGCCCACCGCAGCGATTCCTCGTCGGCCTCATTGTAGGAGGACGTGATAACGATGATGTTCGCGCCGTCGTTGAGCGCCTGCTCAATCAGGCTCGGCTTGCGCGCCAGAGCGGCCGAATTGGAGCCGAGAGCACAGTCTGAATCCACGTCCCCCCAGTCGTCCGCGTACGCGTAGTTGTAGATCGTCGCGCCAGGAGCGACCCCGAAGTCGGGCGCGACCAGGATCTGGGCGACTTCGGTCGCGTGATCGTCAGATTCCGCGTCATTGGTGACCTTGCAGGGAGTCTTGTCCTGGATGTCTGCGCCCCGCAGTTCGGGGATTGAGGCGTCGATATGACTATCAATGACCGCAATGATGACGCCGTCGCCGCGATACCCGCGTGCGTGCAGGTAAGCCAGTGAATAGCGGGAATAGTAGGCCTCGTCGGATGCCTGCACCTTGTGAGAATGCGCGTGCGCGGCCGGTGCAGGAGCCACCAGCGTGCCCACCGCGAGAAGGCAGGCCGACACCGTCACGCACAGGGCACGCGAGCCTCGGGACCGACCGATCGATCGCATTATCTTGTCTGTTCCTTTCGCTCAGACACTCGGACGCTCGGGCACTCGGGCAAGTCGAGGCTCGTTACTGATTGTGGTAGCGGGGGCTCGTGCCGATGTGTGTCGGGTAGCCGTGTTCGCGGCTGAGGGCTGCCTCTTCGTTCACGCCGCGGTAGACGTAGACATCATCATTACTAATCAGAATGGGGTTGACGACGCCGTCGGTATAGTCGGCGACGTCGTCCCATGAGGGCACCGAGTCGTAGACCTGCGGAACGCACGGATTCTCGTTGGCATACTGCGACGGGTCTGAACGTAGGAATGCGACCGGATCGGCGGGGCCGTAGCCGGTTAACTTGTTCCACTGGTTTCCGCTTCTGCCCGTTGCAGCCAGCGCCTGCAGCATCTGATCTGCGCTGACGTCCTCGTCGAAGTGCTGCCAGCCGAGCGCCAAGAAGCCGGCGATAATCGGGGTCGCGAAGGACGTTCCCTCCTCTTCCTCGACGCGACCGGTCGACGTGTCGCGCGTCATGACTGTGCCCAGCGCGGTCGTCATCACGCCGTTACCCCAGTTCGTGTACTCCGTGAGAGTACTGTAACGGGTCGTCGCTCCGATGCCGCAGATTCCCTTCCACAGGGCTAGCGAATCGCTGGGATCCTCGGTGGTTTCGTTGCCCATCGCGGCCACGACGATAACGCCCTCGGCAAGCGCCCGGGCCATGGCCCACCGAAGGTCGATGGAATCGGTCGGAAAGCTACTGGAGATCGTGATGATGTTGGCACCGTCGTTGATCGCCTGCTCGATAAGGAGCGGCGTGTCATTCTTTGCTTCACCCGTCCAGCCGGAGATCGTGCAGTTTGATCCCGGGGCATCGCCGTGCAGGGGGATCGTATAGGTGTAGAGCGTCGCGTCGGGTGCCACACCAAACTCGGGCGAGACCAGGATCTGCGCGACCGTGGTGCCGTGTGCCGCATTCTCGGGGGCCGAGTTCATGACGCAGGGCGTCCGATCCTGAATGTTCGCGCCCTTGAGTTCGGGAATGTTCGGGTTCACGGCACCGTCCAGGACCGCGATGGTGACGCCCTTGCCCGTGATTCCCTGATCATGGATGGACTTCAGCTTGTAGTACTTGTAGTAGTCCTGCTTGTCGGCTGTCATCGGCGGGTCGGCCGCGTAAGCCGGTGCGACGGGGGCGAGGCTCGCTCCGAGGCTGAGTGCGAGGGAGCCTGTGAGAATCCCCACACTCTTACCCCAGCGTCGTGTTGTCCGAGTTGTCACGACAGGTCTTCTTCCGAGTCTTCGACGACCGCGGGCCTGCCACGCAGGTGCGAGAGGATCACGAGGCCTCCAAGCACCGAGGCCCCGAGGACCGCAATCGCGGACACGATGTAGGCGCGAATCGTCAGGTTGTTTTCGCGCGACGTGAGGTCTGCCGGGGCCACGGCGGGCCGGGCCGGGGCCGGGTGCTGCGCAGCGTTGGGATGTTCGGGCCCGTACCTGGTACCAATGTCGGTGAAGGTGAGGGCATCGAAGGGCGAGACGACACCCCAGCCGAGGGCGTCGGTACGCTGATCGGCGGTGCCACGCAGCGCGGTCACTTCGAGGCGATACTTCCACATGTCGGGCCCCTCGTCGGGGTAGGCCGAGGCCACGAGGGCCGCAAAGCCGCCGGCGTATGCGGTCGCGTAGGACGAGGACGGTAGGGGCTGGTCCCCCTCGTATCCGCCGACGAGGCAGTCGGCCTGGTCGAACCAGGTCGTGAGGATGACGCTGGCGGGCACGGCGAGCTTGACGTGCGCGCCATGCACCTGCTGGTCCGAGGCCGATCCGTCGGCGTTCGACGCGGTCACGCCGAGTACACCCGGATACGCGGCCGGGTAGACGACCTGATCCGCTTCCTGGCCCTGGTAGACGTTGCCGGTCGAGGCCACGACGAGGGCTCGGCCGCGCACGGCGTTGATGGCTGCCTCCAGCTGGGGGTCACCCACGGGTGCGGACTGTGCGACGACGATGATCTGCGCGCCATGGTCGGCAGCCCACTGGATCCCGCGGCCCACCTTCGACATGAAGGTCTCTTCGCCTTCCTTCTGCGGGCGGTTTTCCTGAAGACCGGTCTCGACACGCACCGGGAGGATCTTCGCCTCGGGGGCGACGCCGACGAGGCCCGATCCCATCTCCTTGGGCAGCTCCTGCGCGGCGATCGCGCCTGCGATAGCGGTGCCGTGTTCGCCGACGTCGACGCGCCCGTCGGTGTTTTCACCGCTCAGGTCGATGCCGGGGAGCACCACGGACCCGTCCGGGCCCTGGAAGTGCTGGTTGCCGGCTGCCACGCCCGAGTCGATGATCGCGACAGTCACGCCACGGCCTCGTGAGACCTCCCAGGCACGACGCACTCCGACGGCGTCGAAGATGGCGGGCGTTTGCTTGATGTAGGAGGGCGAGTTCTGCGAGCATTCGCCGCCCTCAGAATCGCTCGCGGGTGTCGTTGCCGATGACGAAGGAGTCGGCGTCGGACGCACGCTCGGTGTCGGCACCGGGTCCGCGTGTGCGACACCGGGGCCGAACGCACCGGAGTCCTGGGGCGAGACGACCGGGGCAGCGAGGGGCACGAGCGCGAGTCCTGCGATCAGCGAGGCACCGACGAGGCCTCGGCCCAAAGACCGGGAACGCGCGCGGCGGGCGCTCACTTGATCCCCACTGAGGTGGCGGCGGCCTGCGGAGACATCTCAGAGCCCGGCGGAATGAGCTCACCCCACGCGCGCGGGACCGAGGCGGCCTCTGACGCACTCCACCCGAGCGCGTTCATTGAGACGGCCGGGACATCGCCGAGGGAGTGTCGGAAGCCCAGGTCGGAGACGAAGACGTAGGACGCGGCCTCACCGCCACCGCCGGACGTGAGGGCGAGGAGGGCACCAGATCCGCCCGCGACGGTCACGTTGCGCGTCGTCGACGGACCCTTGGGGGACTGCAGAGATTCCGCATCGTAGGAAGCTTCGATCGCACGCTTCTCGGGCATGGTGACCAGGTCGAACTTCGGATTGAGTCGATCAGTGGTGTCCATCTGGGCGCACAGGACCGTGCGACTGGCCGCGTCGCGACTCTCGTCGAACCACTCGGGTGCCTCAAAGTCCTCGACGTCAGGCCAATCGTCACCAACGAAGACGGCTCGGACGGGCTCGACGTACTTGAACATTTCGGTGGGGAACTTCTTCGAGGGCGGGGCGTCCTGATACAGGCGCGCCGCAGTCGAGTTGAAGACCACCAGATTCGAGTCGTCGATCACAAGGTAGGAGTTTTTCACCTGACCGGCGGAATCGACCTGATCGAGGACCATTCCGATGGTGATGCCCTCGTTCTTCAGGTCGCCGGGCAGGTTCGTGGCCGGCTGCCCAGCGTTCTCGATGTCGTTGTAGCTCCAGGGGCGCAGAGGCGTACCCGAGGGGAAGAGGTCAAGCCATTCGGGTTCGACGGTGATCGGGTAGCTGGCGAGGTTCTGGAAGGACAGCGCCCAGTCACCCAGCCGGCTCACGCTGGAGTCGATGTAGTACTTCTTGCCTTTTTTCCGATCGACGAAGTACTTGTCTCCGCTACCGGTTGCCTGCACGAGCGCGGATGTCGCCTGCTTGACCGGGAAATTCGCCGCAGGCAGCTCCTTGGCGATCCACGTGTGGTACCCGGACTCCAAGTCACAGGAGAGCCACTGCTTACTGAGCATGCTCGCGCTGGGAACGTCATCGGGGACGTCGGGCAGACCGATCTGAGCGCCGCGCGGAATGTTCTCGAGCGATTCCGCGGTTGCCTGGGTGTACGGCAGCTTTGAATCGGGGCTGAGGAGCTTTGCGGTGGTCACGTTCGCAATCGGGTGGAGGACGCCATTTGCCCAGAAATAGCGGGCACCCGTTCCCTTCACGTCGATGAGCTGGTATTGCTCATCCCCAAGCTTCGGATTCGGCGCAAAGACACGCATGCCGATTCCAATGACGCTGATGATAATGGCGACCACGAGCCCGAAGATGAGGGGACGCACGGGCGACGGAGTGTCGACCTCGCGCCCGTCGGGTGTACCCGAGGTGAAAGCCGTAATCAGGCGGTTTCGATTGAAGCGCTGGGCTTCAAGGATGTCTTTACTCGACGGCATGGCTCAGCTCCACAGGTAGACGGCCAGGGGAAGCAGGACAAACAGCGACAGCACGGAGATCGTGTCGGCGATACGCGTCAGGTGCGGGCGGGCACGAGGCCCGACGACGTTGGTGACGACGAGGACGAGAGCGGTCGCAATCGCCGACAGCGTCAGCCAGGGCATCGTCCTCGGGTCCGCGTAGGCACCGAGCACAGTGGCCACGAGGATCACGATGAGGCCGCTCAGAGCACCGAGGAGCACCTCGACGCGAGCGCGGATCGAACGCGTCTGGAGGACGAGTGACACCGCACCGAGCGTGATGAGGGTCAGCGGCAGGGAGACCGACCGCGTTTCGGGCGCTGTCATCAGAGAAACGGTCAGGAAGATCGCGGCGATTGCCCCGCCGGAGCGCAGGGCGACGACGAACACGAAAGAATTGCTGACCTGGTCGGTGATGCCCTTCGCGGGGATCTGCTCGATCGTGTCCGCGTCCAGGATGCGCACGGGGATGTGGGCCAGCGCGATCCAGGGCGCAACCTGGAGGAGCACAATGATCAGGGCGAAGAGGATGGCGGAGATGCCCGCCTGAGAGAGCTGACCGAGCCGAACCAGGAGGCCAGTGGCGGCCAAGACTGTACCGACGACAAGAGGGGCCGCGATGGAGATTCGGTACCGCTTGGGCAGCGTGAGGGCAGCGAGGGAACCAATCAGGAGGCCGAGGCCCGTCCACCCCCAGCCGGCGGTGTCCCAGTGGCTCTGGCTCAGGCGCAGAGCAGCTGCCGCCGTCAGGAGGGGGACAGTGTGCGCCAGCGCAACACCGCTCGCTCCCGGGTGCTTACGGGTCATCACGAGGGACGTCGCGGTCACGAGCAGCGCCGAGACGATGCCGATGGCGCCGGCGATGAAGTTGTACCGAGTGACGGCTTTGGGATCCAGGGCGGTGAGGGCGTCCGGGGGCGTGGTCGCCAGGAGGAGGGCGGCAACGAAGATGAGGCCGGCGGCAGACAGCGCGGCAAGAGTGCGAGCATCCTCACGTGTCCAAGGAGTGGACACTCTTTCGACGACTTGACCGACCGCTTCCGTGAGGTCGTCGTAGACCATGTCGGCGACGCCCTCACCCAGAGGCTCGAGCGTGAGCGCCGCGCCGGCGCGCACTCCCTGGGCGGACAGGGACTTGGATTGATCGAGCAGACGACCCGAGGCCGTGCGCACTGCAAAGCCGTCATTCGTTGGCTGATCAGTGAAAGCGCCCACCGTTTCAACCATTCCAGGGAGCAGCTCCACCAGGGGGATCGACTGCGGAAGCGTCACGTCACTACGGTCAACGCCGTACGTGATCGTGAGCGGAATCAGCGCCACTCCTCGTGATGTTTTCGATGCCATTGGGTCCTCCCGAATGCCGCGTGATGGGGTTTTTGGCTACACGACACAACCCTGTAAGTCTAGATTCTCGGTCAGGTTTTGTCATGATTTTTCCGTAACATTGAAAAAAATGATGAAAACATGGTTAGTATTCATGTGTCCCCATGCTCTCACGCATTCCGGCGAGAGAGTCCACTTATACAAATGGAGGTTCACATGGCAGACCAGAGGGCCACAGAAGGTGCCCTACAGGAGGGCATCGCAGCGGTTCAGTCCACCAAGGATGACATCGACATCCACACCGCGCGTCTTCGGAACGACCTGTCGACCATCAGCAGCTCCTGGCAGGGCGCCGCATCGACGCAGTTCCAGTCGCTGATGACTCAGTGGGATGAGAACGTAGCAAAGGTTAACCAGGCTCTTCAGGATCTCGCTGATAACCTGAGCGCAACCGATTCGTCGATGCGAGACAACGAGTCCGAGACCAAGAACTCGTTCTCCCAGCTGCTCAGCGGCCTGTGAGAGATTGGATTAGGAGACTGACATGGATTTCCAGGTAAACTACGGCGCGCTTGATGCCGCCGCCACTGACATCAAAGGCGGCGCCGACAGGCTGCAGAAGTGCCTCGACGACCTCGAGCAGACGCTGAACCGGCTGCGCTCGAATTGGGAAGGCAAGACACAGGAAGCCTACGACGCCGCTCAGCGTCAGTGGAACCAGGGCCTCGAGGGCCTGAAGGACGTGCTGATCCGCACCTCCTCCGCCGTTGATTCTGCTCGCGACAACTACCAGTCGACGGACCAGTCCAACGCTGCCCGCTTCTGAGAGCATGAGCGCCTAGCGCTACGGAAAAGGGTCGTCCCATTGGGGCGGCCCTTTTCCGTACCCGCAGGCGACCGATTCCGCGCCACGGCATGGCGTTTCGGGGGTTATAGGACAAAACATGTTGGTTTTGTGGTGACTTTTCAGCGCCGACGGCGTGGCGACCGTACGCAACGAGAGGCGGGACCCTTCGGGGTCACGCCTCCGTCGTATCCGAGGAGGCATGGGGAGCGTCGGGACGCCTGCGAGCCGTCAGGCCCCACTTCTGTTTCTGTGAACGCATCCTGCGCACGCGGGCCCGACAACCCGCACGTTAGCCCGATAGGTGGTGGCCTGGGCAGGCTGCCCACCATGCCACCAATAGGGTTTAGCTGCGCATTGAAGGGTTCATGCTGCCAGCAGAGGGGCCCGGCTGCCAGCACGGCCACCACGACTGACACCACTGCGCCTAAAACGCAGACCACCTCGCCCACAACACCCGATTTCCGGCGTTTTTCGCCGAGGTGGTCTGCACTTTGGGCACCACACCACCTCAAACCGCGGCCTCACCGCCACCAAACGGGGGAAATGGCGTCATTAGAACCACGACACGCCGGCGACACGCCGACAGCCAGCCTCTAATGCTGCAAAACCCCCACCGCCA
>QWCT01001991.1_pt1 | contig 16425 bp, 12 predicted proteins | sample 1972681 | NCBI WGS metagenome assembly QWCT01 (sample SAMN09866701, study PRJNA288562) | Human oral metagenome isolate pre3_saliva, whole genome shotgun sequencing... | isolation source: mouth | host: Homo sapiens | place: USA: California | reverse complement strand
GCATGCCTTGTAAATTGGAGAAATCTCCTGCCAAGAGCAGATCAAGGCAGGCTCGGATGTGGTTCGCAATGTAGAAAATCCCTTTTTTGCCCATAAGGCTGTGATGCTGTTCGATCCCGTCCGTGCCAAACGGCGATTTCTCCGTATTCCACAAAGGAATGTTTTCCCATGACAAAGACAGCGTATGCCAATCGCCGCTCGTTTCCAAACGGCATGGAATGTTGAGCGCATGAAGCCCCGATATGTATTTCATGACAACGCTCCTTTCCTCTGGCGGGCGATCCTGTGTCTGCCCTGTCGCCTTGTTCTGTTCATATTATAGCATCTTCATCGCCTTTTGGGCATTCCATTGGTACGGAAGCGGCATCGTCAGCCGCCTTCCATCACGCACCGACTTGACGTGTAAGGCACGAAAAAGGTGAAAGAAGCCGCTGCATCCCTTGAAATACGGCGGTTTCTCGCCTATCGGCAACAGAAACGAAAATTTTTTTCAAAATCGGAAAGTGTGCAGTTTTTTAATACTGCAAGCATTTATACTTAAGGAAGCACTGATAAATTCAGCACCGCCATCTTGGAGCATCTTTTCCGTCCGCTCTGCGTCGGCAAATCCTCCGCATAGCGCCGCTATGCGTCCGGTTTGTCTCCTTGATCGAACGAAAAATCTGCATCAATCTGACGGACTTCATTTTATCAGTGATTCCTTACAAGGGCGAAATCGCCCGAGAAATCAAGCGTCTCTCTAAGAAAGGGGAAATCATCATGGTCACACAGAAACTGAAGAACGCCGTCAAGAGCCGCATCGACGCTGCAAAGGGAATCACGAAGGCGGACGTCAAGCAGTTCGCGAAGGACTGCATTCCGACGGAAGATTGCAAGTTTGATTGTCGCATCGTTTGCGCCGCACCCTCAGGTGCGCTCATGGGTGCGCCGCGCTCGGGCGAGACGGGCTGGTGGGGACCCTTGGATCCCGCGAACTATTGGAGTCCCACGAGCATCTCATGGGCAGACACCGCGAACCCAAAGCACTACTTCTACGGAGATCTCAGGGGACAAGGCGGGCAAGTCTACGACTACACGCGCATTCTAAAGTCCCTCCTCCTCGCGGGCAACTTCGAGAACATCCTGACGGTCATCGGCGAGCAGCTCGGCATCGACATCCTGAACCGCACGCCGCTCGATACGGCGACGATGGAGAAGAGCGGCCACGCCGTCGTCTACAAGGGGCAGACCGTCCCCGTCCTCTACGCCTCGATGAAGGCGAACACGCTCCAAGGGTAGCCCCAGTTCCATGCCTTCGACGAATCCACGGCGCATCACGACATGGATCGCGACCGCATCAAGCAGCGCAACGAGATCGCGGCAGCCGCTGAAGCCTACGCCGAAGTTGCCGAGGGAGCGGGAAGCGACAGTGACGAAACCCGTGCCGTCGTCCAAGAGCTGCTTGCTGCCGCAGCCCGTGCGCAGGGCGAAACCGAGCTTCGCCAGATTCTCTCCTGGCTCGAAGCCCTGCAAGCGAGCGGCGCGACGCAAGTCTCCGCACTTCTTGCTGCAAGGACGCACCTGGAGCGCGATCAACAGGCCATCGAGCTGGACGATGAAATCGAGCGTCAGAAGGAATATGGGAAAGGCGAATTGCTTGTCATCGACCCATACAACGAAGAGCTGAAGAAAAGCTATCCCTACGAACGCGAAAAGCCAAAAGGCTTCGTGCCGTTCAAGTGAAAGAAAAAGAATCCCCTGCGAGCAATGGCTCGCAGGGGATTCCTGCTTTTCAGTCCATGACGCCCATCTTGCGTCCCCATTCTTGAATCTCTTCCTGCGTCGGCGATTCGTCGGCCGGCCAGAAGTTCGGCGGACCCCAGTCATAGCCGAATTCCGCGACAACCTCGTCCATCATCAGAACGTCGCCCGCCATGTCGGGATCGTTCAAATCATGCACCTGCGTGCTCGCCTCGCGCTCTGTCATTTTCCCTCGCTCCTCTCTCGCATCAAATCTCCTGCCTTTATTATACGTCATTCTACGCCAAAGGGCAAAACTTCTAAACATCAATTCTCACATAGATTCTTCATAATACGGATCTTGTTTCCTCGCGCAGTAAGAAAGGATCAGATGTGTGTCGCAGAGGCTAGCCAGTCCGTCGGGGAAGAACGTAGCTAGAAGTGTCTGAAGCCTGTTTTCGTACTTCAGGCGGTCATAGTCGCTACTGTTCTCGTTCTTGTACATATCATATAGCGTGCAGAAATATTCCATCAGGACTCCTGCCGCATACTCCATCTCTTTTCCGCGCAACCTATCCTCATAAGCTCTGAAGAATCTGGACGGGACATTTTTATTACCACCTTCCTCCGATTCCTTAAGCAAATAAAGAATCTGGCCATTTATCTTACGAATGACTTCTACCTCTTCGGCGGTCCAGTCGTAAATCAAGACCTCGTTATCGTCAAGATACTGAAGAGGAAGGCAAGAGCGGAAAACGTCGGCTGTTTCGGTGTTACGGTATTTCTCGTATCTCTCCTTGAACGCATAAGCAGCCGATTCGTACTCTTTTATCCATTCGTGAGCCTCGGTCTGAGAGCATGGACGGGGCACTTTTTGACCTGTCAAGAACCACGACTCGCTCGTGCTGGCATTCGCAGTCCACTTCTCATAAAGCGGAACCTTATCTGTCGGGTACGAAGGGAGGTGGGGGAAGTCGTTGTACTCGCGAGAGTTTACAAAAACTTTCGCTTCCGTCACGCTGGCGTCCTCGCTCATCTCGGCCACAATCTTTTCCATTTTTGCCGTGCCGTTGACGTCGAAGTGACGCTCGCAATCGACGTCATATCTACCTCCGGCATATTTCTTGTTGCCTGTGTAGACGATTGTGTATCTCACATCTGTCACTCCTTTTAATTATCGCCACAGTGTCTCGATCAGTTTGAGACGCTGGCCAGCGGTCAGTGCCTCAATTTTCGCGCTGAGCGCTTCGCGCTCCTGCGGCGTTCCCATCGCCGCGTCAACGTCGTCGAGATGCAGGCCTCGCACCCGGCGACGGTCAATAGCGCTGCCACCAAGCGCCTCGCCGAGAATAGCAATTTCTTGCTCTGAGAAATCAGGAAGCGTCTCAAGGTCGAGCAGTATGTTATACCGCTCGACAATTTCGTCGAGACGCCCGGAAAAGTTCCCCCGTTCCTGGCGCATCTTTTCCGCGAGAGCCTCGGTCGAGGCTCCCAGCGAAATCATTTTTTTCGCCATCTTATCCGTCCTTTCATTCTTCTGCCTGCAACATGGAGTAGACATTATCACGGCGGCGTTTGAATACGAGAGTCGTGATGCCTTCGCAGTCAAAGCCAAGCCGCGCCATAGCCGCCTTAACTCCCTTAACTCCCTCCGTCGGCACAAACGCCGGGATAATATCGTCGCTTATGCCATATGGATTTTTCCATTCTCTCGTATAAAATGTATGCCTATCTCCGAAGAGTTTACCCAAGAGGAGATGTTCTTCGATATAGCACAGCTCATACCGCAGCGCAGGGATTTTATTCAAGACGCCACACAAGGCAGCGGCTTCTTTGTTTCGTCCTCCATCGCCGACAGGCAACGACTGCACCGGAACCTCGCCATCTTCTGAATCGTAGTAGCTCCCTTCGCAGGTAACTACCATCCCATCTTCTGCCCAGCGGAAACTAAAGCTGAGGGAGAGTCTCCATACCATGGAGGCTCCCCAAGGCTTTTCGTGGCTCTCGATCTTTCCGATCGGGTCATTGTTTCGCCTTCTGACGTTTGGCTCCTTTGCCAGTTCCTGGCGGAGTTTCTCGAATTTCATGATTGTCTCCCTTCTTTCAGGCAATCAAAAAGCTACTCTGCCGCCTCAACAGCCTCAAGAGCGCGGCGGACAACCTCGCCCCATTCGCCCGCTGCGTCGAGATCGACGCAGTGTGGACGTCCACCGCTCAGGTCGGCAAATTGCCGCTCGACGGCGCACCCCTGCTCGTCGAGCGTATCGACGAGCAGGTTTTTCGACCTGCTCAGCGCGCCTTGTGCTCCCAGAGGAGAGACCAGGTCGCGGCTGAAGTACAACTGCGACTTGGTGCCCGCGAGCTGCACACGGGCATAGTCATACGGCGAGTACGACCAATATTCGCGGTCGTATTCTGCCGTCCCACTGAGGACTTCTCCAGTCCTCAGTGTCGTCGTGAAATCAATCTTTTTCATTTATTTCGCCTCCTTCTTGGGATTGTTCTTCGCCCACTCGCGCCCCAAGAGATCGGGGCAGGTATCCTTATGGTCAATCCAAAAGCGAGCCTCCATCTGACCCTTCACCCAAGCAAAGAACTGACCGAATCGCGCATCCTTTACGGCAGATTCTACTGCGGACTGCCCGGACATCTCCTCCATATATTCGATTTTAGCGAAGAAATCGCTACGGATCCGCTCTGCCCAAGCGATTTGCTTAGGCGTTCCCGTGAGTGCCGGCAATTCCCATGCCGCTGCCCTCGCCTCTGCCTTGGCCTGCTGCTGTTCCTTGTAGCAGGTGGAGCAGAGGCCATACTTCTCAAACCACGCGATTTTCCGTTCCCTCTCCGTCCCTTTCCCGAAGAGTTCAATCCTCTCTTCGTGGCCGCACGAGGAAACCACGTCATATTTTGCCATTTTTACCTACCTCCCTAAACTATCTCCAAACCCTTATCTTGATTATAGTATATCATGAGTATATACTTTTGTCAAGTATTTTATATATTATTTTTAAGATTATTATATATTTTATAGGCGTTAATAAAAAAGTGAGCCACTTGATCACTATGATCTTAAATGGCTCACTTTATATAGCTTATTCTCCGCTTACAAGCTCCTCGTATTCTGGAGAGAGCTTGAAGAATTTGTAGTGAATCTGATCGTTTACTACAAACACCATGTACGGGCGAGGATATCCGTTATTACCGTACCTATTGATGACTTGATCCGTGATATCGCCCGCAAATTCAAAGGCTTCGCCTCCGAGCGTTTCCACGATTTTCACACCATCCGGCAAACCAACTTCATACTCTTCCGATGCGTCATCAATAGGGGAGCGTCCCCAAACGTGATACCATCCCATTACGTCGTGATTCAAATACAGTTTCATGCTAATTCCTCCCATCAAACTAGCCATAAAAATCCGAGCGAATCGTGAAGTTTACCTCCTAAAAATCTCAAACCCTTATCTTGATTATAGTATATCACAAGTATATACTTTTGTCAAATGATTTATATAATATTTTTATATTTATTATATAATTATCTCAGGTACAATACATAAAAAATAAGCTATAAAGCTGAAGTTTTTTCGCGATCTGACTCGCATGAAATGTCGGAAACTTTTCATTCTTTGTCTTGTATTTTCTTTCTTTGTCGATGAGCCCGTATCTTCAAGGCATTTTCTGAAGGATTCTCCGTCATGTATTCACCCTTCGAGTACGGCAGGTAGTTATTTAATACCTTCTCCGATATGCCGAGAGAGTAGGCGACTTCTGATAAGGGTTTTCCGTATTTGAGCAAGGTCATAGCTTGAGCCGTCCGCTCATATTCTATTTCATTTTCAGTGATCAATATCTTTCTTACCTTACTCTCAGAAATTTGCAGAGTCGCAGCTACCGCTTTTAGACTACCAAGACGACGATATTCTGCAACCACATCTTGTGCGATTTCTGATAGAGATTTCTTCCTTCTCATAGCATTTATCCCTCCCATAAAACAAAAACGAGAAGGCTTTTTAGGCCTCCTCGTCCTTGCTGGTGCCTTCACTTTTTCAAGTTTTTGGGCTACCGTCTTGCCTTCTTTATTTTAATCCGCGCCCCCTTAAAGGGGCGACATTTACATTCTATAGATTCTAACAAAAATTTCAATCCCCTCATCTTTCGACGAGACACCTTACATACTTATTATATTTCAAACCACGCGCCATGTCAACCCTCCATAGGCAGCTGATTAAAAATCCGTGCCGTCGGAAAGTGTGCAGTATTTCAATACTGCAAGCATTTACAATAAAGGAAGAGAGAAAAGGAGGGACGGCAGATGACGGGAGAACTGAAAGAGCTGCTCGGCGAGTCCGGCAGCCGCGTCTACGAAGAGGTCGAGAAGGCGCTGCAAGGCGGCAATGCGAGGTCGAAGAGCGCTGCAAGCGTCGGCGCAGCGATCCTCGCCGCTCACGCCGCGACATGGGCAGAGCGCGTATCACGCGCGACAGGGAAGCCTTTCACGGCAGAGGACTATAGGAAGAGCGTGATGATCGAAGCCGACGGCACGGTGCGAGATGGCGCACTTAATGCTTTACGGGCAGGCGTTGATCTCGATGAGCGCGTCAAAGTCGTGGATATATCCGCAGCGATGCCGAAGAAAAGCATGGATGCTAAGGCAGTCAAAAGATTTCTTCAAGGGTTGATAAGGGATAATCCGCTTGCAATTACAGCCGACGGGACGGCTGTGGTAAGCATATTGTCCAATAAAGACGTAGAGCACATAACCTATTCCAGTCGAAAGAATTTGCCAGCGGACATATATAGAATTCGCCGCAAGTCCATATTGTCTATCGAGGAACTTTTAGAAAACGCCGTGCTGATAGAAAGTATACCTAATCGCAAGATAAAGAAAAAACCGTATGCTCGGGCGTATCATCGGTTCTATGTCCCCGTGCGAATGAATCAGCATTTAGCAACCATTCGTATCGTGGCAGAAGAGCGACAGGGCGTTATCACATTAAATCCAACTGACGTAAACCTTTATGACCTCATCGTAGAAGATAAAAAAAGAAGAGCTAACGCCCCAGCGGGGAGTCTACCCCTTGGGGGGCCAGATAGCTCTTCTGATACCATTACTATACGCGAAATGCTCGCCGGTGTCAAGGAAAAGAGCGTTCCTTTGCCGAAAGCTATCGCGGCGAAGACGGGGCGCTTCTCGAAGTGGAGATTCCCGATGACGAGTACCTCTTGAAAGAACGCGCCTATTTCAAGGAGCAGTCGCCCTTTGTGCAGCAAGCTTTGCGTGAGATTGCGGAAGGCTGGGGCGAGGTCGAGCGCGGGGAAAAAAGCGTGGACGAGGCTCTGGCGGGAAAATCCGGACGCGATCTGTACTTCAAAGTCATGGAAGAAGTCGGGGAGTTTGCCCGCAAAGAAAAATGTATGCGCGACGACGGCACATTTTTCTATATATGCAGCGAGCCGCTGGAAGGCACGGAGGCGCGTGTTTCGGAGCACTTCTCCAAGCATGGCGTCAAAGGCATCTCTTTCAACGATTTTGGCGATCCGGGCTTCGTAATTTTCAATCCGCAAGATGCGGAAATCCTCGCAAGATACCAAGAATCCCGAGGACAGATTCAAGGGCAGTTCTCCGTGCTGCAAGAAGGCAGCCGTCTCGTCAGCCTCTTCGAGGCAGCCGACGAAAGCACCTTCCTGCATGAGACAGCGCATATCTTTTACGACGATCTCGCGCGTCTCGCGCCTTTCGATGAAGAGACAGCCGAAGACCTTGCCGAGGTCGACGCTTGGGCGAGCTGGTACGAGGGCGCGGCAAAGGAATACGAAGATACGCCGTGGGCGATGGAATTTGCCGCACGCGAACGCGCGATCCGCGAGGCGATCCGCACGCATGACGAGGCTCTGGAAGAACGCCTCAAAAACGAGTGGCGGGCAGAGCGCTTCGCAAGAGGCTTCGAGCGCTATTTGGAAGAAGGCAGAGCGCCTACATCGACGCTTCAGAAGGTCTTCGACAAGTGCCGCACCTTCGTCAAGACCGCCTACGCCGCCTTCCGAGGAAGCTCGGACGGAGGCAAAGCCTCGCCTGCCGTCGAGAAGGTCATGGCGAAGCTCATTACGCCACAGGAGAAGGAACTGAGACAAAGGAGGAAGAACCCTATGACGAATGAAGCGCGGCTCTTGGCCGAGCGCGATCGCCTTTTTGCGACGATTAGCGTGTCGAAGGAGCGTTACCGGGATTTCTTGGAGACGATGGCCGACCACTACAAGCAGCCGCTCGCTGCGCAGGTCGGACTCTTCCTGCACGCTCCTGCGAGTGGCAGAGCGTATGCGCCGGAAGAACTCTGGCGGCGCATGGGAACGTCGCTCAAGCCGAACGCGAAGGGCGTAGACGTGCTTTCCGCTGCGGGTGAGGCGATGACCGTATATGAAGTGACGGAGACGGAAGACGCAGCGCGGCTTCATCATCTCGTCTGGCAGTACGACGACGCGAAGGACGGGGAAAGCATCTCTTCACTAAACGACATGCAGAAGAATGACGATGAGAGTACAGAGGACTTCATCGTGCGCCTCTGCCGCGAGGAAGCGAAAAAGACGCAGGAAGAAGGGCATGCGAATCTCGTCGGCGTCGGCGCGGCGTACATCGCACTTTCGCGCATGGGTTTCGACGCCCCAAAGAAGCTCGCACTGCCGCTCATCATCGCGCCCTACAAGAAGATCGACGGCGAGGAGCTGCTGCGCTCGACGATGCAGACGGCGGCGAAGATCCTCGACCGCGTGGCGAACGTCGTGCGCACGCGGGAGCGCGAAGAAAGAGAAAATCTGACGGAAAGGAAGACGGAGGTTGAAGCACATGGAAAAGAACGAGGAGAGGAAGACCATGACGCCCAAGACGGAAGAAGAGATGAGCTGGGAGGAATATCTGGCGAAGATTCACGCGGAAGTCGAGGCGGAAGTCAAGGCGGAGATCGAGCAGGAGGAGAAGGAGGAGCAGGAAGAGAGGGAACGCCAAGCCCTGATCGAACGGGCGCTCGAAACGACGGAGAAGCCCGAGGTGATCGGGCAGTGGGCACAGATTCGCAGGAGCTTCCTCCAGTACAACCAGCCGGAGAGGTGGCTGGAAATGGTGAAGAGCGGCGAGGCGACGACGTACCTTCAGGAGATTCAGGAAAAGACGATGGAAACGTACCTGAGGATCGTGGAGGCTCGCGAGGAGAAGGAGCTTTGGGGGCAGGATCAGTCGGGACTCAAGGGACTCCACATCTGCCAGAGGATCGCCCGCGAGACGAAGGAGGAGATGATCGAGAACCTGTCGATCTAAAGCCGACGAAAGATAATGAAGTTGCCGATGCCGAGCCGGTCGACCTCTCTGGCATTGACTACGAGGCCGATCTTTCCACGACAAAGGGGAAGCGTGCGGTATTCCGGCGCAATCTCGCAGCGATCCAAGTGATGCGAAGCATCGAGGAGACGCACCGCGCGGCGAGCGAGGAGGAGTCGAAGCTCCTTGGAAGCTACAGCGGCTTCGGCGGCCTCGCCGAGGCCTTCGATCCGCGCAATGAAGCATGGCGCAAAGAATACGAGGCTCTGCGCAGCGCCCTCACGAACGAGGAATACACATCGGCACGCAGCACGATTCTCGATGCCTTCTATACGCCGCCGGAGATCGCGGCGGCCATCTGCAAAGGGCTTTCCCATCTAGGCTTCACGTCCGGCAACATCTTGGAGCCGTCGTGCGGCAGCGGGCGCTTCTTCGATGCGATGCCCGAAGAGATGCGCGAGGAGAGCCACGTCGTCGGCATCGAGATGGACGCTCTTTCCGCGCGGATCGCGAAGGCCGCACATAAGGACGTAGAAATCTTCCATCAGAGCTTCCAGAACTCGCGTTTCGCCAACGGCAGCTTCGACCTCGCGGTCGGCAACGTGCCCTTCGGCGATTCCCCGATCTACGGCGACAGCGCCTATGAAGGGCAGGGGCTTCTGCCGCACGACTACTTCCTCTTGAAGATGCTCGACGAGGTGCGGGACGGCGGCCTCGTCGCGGCGATCACATCAAGCGGCACGATGGACAAGACGAGCGCCAAGGTTCGCGCTCGTCTCGCCGAGAAGGCCGATCTCGTGACGGCGCTTCGCCTTCCGAGCGATACCTTCAAGGCTGCCGGCACAGCCGTCACGACTGACGTCCTCGTCTTTCGCAGGAAAGGCGGCACACTTCCCGCCGCCTCCCGCGAACCTCTGGACGAGGGCGTCTTTCCTGCGCCCGAAAGCTGGCAGAACATCGAGCGCTTCGTTCCGTCTTTTCCCGCGTCCTTCGAGAAACGGCACACGATGAACGCCTATTTCGTCCGAAATCCGGAAAAGATTCTCGGCGAAGTCCAAGAGAGAAGCGGCAAGTTCGGCAAGGAGCTTTACGTCGCGGGCGACGCGAAAGACCTTGCCGGACGGATAGAAAAAGCGTTCGCCGCACTTGGCGAAGGAAGCTGCTATGCTCCCTTGGATGCGCCGCTCGCGCCGCCAGTGCAGGCCGAGACGAAGGATCATAAGAACATGGGCTTTACGATCGAAGGCGGCGAAGTCGTCTTCACCGACCATCGTGGCGAGACGACGAAGAAGGATTTCACCGAAGAGCAGGAAGAGCGCGTGCGCTTCGCCGTCCTGATGCGCGATGAAGGCTATCGGATTCTCGACGCGCAGGAGCAAGGCGTATCGAACGAAGACCTGCGCGAGATGCAGAAGAAGCTGCGCAGCCTCTATGACACTTATACAGAGAAGTTCGGCTATATCCGAAACGACAGGCAGCTCAAGATGCTTTTCGGCAACGATGCAGGCTATCCGTTCATCGAGAGCTTCGAGGTCGGCGGCAAGGACGGCTCTGTCGAGCGTCCAGCGGACATCTTCACGGAGCGCACCGTCCAGACGGCCATAAAGCCCGAGCACGCTGACACAGCGCAGGATGCACTCGTCATCTCCATGCAGCAGAAAGGCGAGGTCGATCTTCGCTACATGAAAGAGCTGACGGGCACAAGCGAACACGACTTAATGGAAGAACTCGAATACACGCATGTTTTCTTCGATGAGCAGGAAAACCGTGCCGTCCAAGCCGACGAATACCTGTCGGGCGACATCTATGCGAAGATCGAGGAGCAGGACGCCATCATCAAGGAGACGGACAAGGGAATGAACCATCTTCGCGCCGCAGCCGTCTACGAAGAAGACGTGCAGCGACTGGAAGAAGGCATCGGCGCCCTCAACCTTGACGATGTTGCCTCACCGCTCGCGCAAAGGCTTCATGAAATCCTGAATGATCCGAAAGCGCAGGAAGCGGAAGAGAGGTACGGCCACTCTACAGAGCGGCGCGAAGCTCTCATGCGGGAGGCCTTGAAAGAGGCGGACTTCGAGGCGCATCCCGAAGACCGCGAAACGGTCGCGAAATATGCCGTCGCGCTCGCCGAGCGCCGCAATGTCCGTCTTTCTTATCGAGACATCCTGCCGTCGAACTGCCGCGAAGACAGCGAACTCCTGCTGGAACTCTTCAAGGTCGATCCCCATTTCGATGAGCGTTCTTACGGCAGCCGCTACAACAAAGCTTTTGAGGCGATGGACTTCATCGGCGCGTGCTACAAGGAGGCTTTCCTTGAAGAGCCGGTCGACAATGACGTCTTCCGGAAGATGCGCGAAAGCCTTGCGGACGGCGAGAACACATTAAGGAAGCTGCACCTCATCCACTGTGCGGACGCATATCTGAAAGAACACAAGGCGAAAAAAGATGCGGCTGCACCCTCCGTCCCCGAAGCACTCGAACGCTTTCAAAGCGAGATCGAAGATGTCGAGAAGCGAGCCGATGCTGCGCTTTCTCCAGAGGCGCGGGAAGAATTTCAAGGCCTCTTTCTGCGCCGCACCCGTGCCGAGAAGAACCGTGCCGCTTTGGAAGTCGTCAAGCCCGATCCCATCCCCATCGGCGACATCTCCTTTTCCCTTGGCTCGACATGGCTGAACAAGCAGCACGTCCAAGACTTCATTTACAAGAAGCTTGAAATCGACCGCACATGGTACAATCGCCAGCAATACAGAGACATGCCGACGTTGGAAATTTCCTATTCGCCCGAGACGAGCAAATGGAAGATTGAAAAGACCGCCTATTTCAAGCGGGAATACGGCACGCGGCCTACGCCCGGCATGGCGGTGTTCTCGACGGCGCAGAAGGACGCCATCGAGCTTCTGACCGACTGCCTCAATCAGAACAACACCGTCGTGCGCGACGCCGAAGGAAAAAAAGATCCCGAGTTCACGGCACAGGCGCAAATGAAGCAGGAAGAGATCCAGCAGGCCTTCCGCGACTTTTTGATTGAGAATCCCCTGCGTGCCCAAGAGGTCGAGAGAACCTACAATCGCAGATTCAACAACATCCGTCTTCGCCAATACGACGGCTCGAACCTCTCCTTCCCCGGCATGACGAACACCATAGAGCTGAAGCCGAACCAGAAGGATGCCATCGCCCACCACCTCTATGGCGGCAACACGCTCTTCGCGCATTGCGTCGGTGCGGGCAAGACATACGAGATGATTGCTGCCATCATGGAGTCGAAGCGCATGGGGCTTTCCACGAAAGCGATGATGGTCGTGCCGAACCATCTCATCGCGCAGACGGGCGACGCCTTCCGCGAGCTTTATCCACGCGCGAAAGTCCTCGTGCCGACGGAAAAAGATCTCAAAGAGACGAACCGCAAGCGATTCACCGCGCAGATCGCCACACAGAATTGGGATGCCGTGATCGTGCCCTTTTCTGCATTCGAGCGGCTGAAGCTTTCGGCGAAGCTCGAAGGCGAGATGACAGAGCGCGAGATCGCCCGTCTCCAAGGACGCTATGAAGAACTTATGGCGACGAGCACGAAGAACAAGCCGGAAAAAGACTTCAGCATCAAGGAAATCGTGAAATCCATCGACAAGCTCACGGCGAAGGCGAGGGCGCTCGAAAAGAAGAACCAAGCGAAGGGCGATGGCAGCGTTCCCTTCGACAAGCTCGGCATCGACAAGCTCGTCGTCGATGAAGTCCATTACTACAAGAACCTACAGATCGAAACGCGCCACTCGAACACTGGCGGCATCGGCAGCAAGAAGCATACGGACATGACGTGGGATCTTTACATGAAGACGCAGTACATGAACGAGAAGACGAACTATCGCGGCCTCATCTTCGCGACCGGCACGCCGATTTCCAACTCCATGTCGGAGCTGTATACGCTCCAGCGCTACTTGACGCCGCAGGTCTTGAAGGACAAAGGCATCGAGCATTTCGACGCATGGGCAGCGAACTTCGCGGAAATCTCTTCGCAGATGGAATTGCGCCCCGAAGGCATGGGCTACCAGATGAAGGAGCGGATGCGAGCCTTCAACAACGTGCCCGAACTCATGACGCAGTTCAAGCTTTTTGCCGACGTGCGAACAGCGGACATGCTGCCCGACAGAAAAGTGCCGAAAGCTGAAGAAAAGGCGGACACGGAAAAAGCCTCGTCCTTGCAGAAAGAGATGATCCAAGCCCTCTTCCGACGCGGCGAGGCGGTGCGGCGCGGCGATCCCGAAATGGTCACGAGAGCGGACGGCACGCTGACCGAAGACAGTATGCTCATGATCTCGCGCGAAGGGCGTATGCTCTCTTTAGATCCGCGCATCATCGACCCGTCGGCCGAGGACTTGCCAACGAGCAAGGTCAACCGCTGCGCGAGGAACGTCCTCGCGAAGTACAGGGAGACGACGGCCTTCAAGGGCACGCAGATCATTTTCTGCGACGACTCGACGAGCACGGGCGTCGCCAAAGCACGCGACGCCTTCAACGTCTACGACGACCTGCGGCAGAAGCTCGAAGCCGGAGGCATTCCGAAAGAAGAGATCGCCGTCGTGCAGGAATACAAGAAGGACGCGATTCCTGAGCTTTTTGAGAGAGTCCGCGAAGGCAAGGTGCGCGTTTTGCTCGGCTCGACCGACAAACTCGGCGTCGGCACGAACGTACAAGACCTTCTTTGCGCCTCGCACGATCTTTCGATTCCGTGGCGGCCGGCGGACTTGGAGCAGCGCATGGGGCGCTCCATACGTCCGGGCAACCAGAACGAGAGCGTCGAAATCTACCGCTATATCACGGAAGGCACGTTCGATACCTTCATGTGGCAGACGCTCGAAAACAAGCAGAAGCTCATCGCGCAGATGATGACGAGCAAGATGCCGTGCCGCACCATCGTCGACATGGACGAGGTCACGCTGACCTTCGCTGACCTCAAGGCAATCTCGACGGACAATCCTTTCTTCAAGGAAAAAATGGAACTCGATGCCGAACTCGTGCGCTGCCAGATGGCGCGAGCCTCTTACGAGACGACGAAGAAGAAGCTCACAGAATTCGCCGAGATTGAAGGTCCGAAAGCATTGAAGGAGCACGACGCGAAGATTTCCAACCTCATGAGCGACAAGATGCTCATCGAGCAGAACACGGAAAAGAACGAGAAAGGCGAGGAAGCCTTCCGCATGACGATCGGCAAGAAGGTCTTCACCGACGCCAAGGAGGCGGCGCTCTTCCTGCATGAAAAAGCGAAAGGCGGATTCCAAGAGGCAGCAAAGGCGCGGGGAGAATACAAGGGCATGGAGCTGCGCGTCCAGATCGACAGCCAGACGTACTTGCCGTATATCAGCCTGCAAGGGAAGATATACCATCGTGTAGCCTTCGCACAACCCGGCAAGGAAATGAACACCATCCGCCATCTCGACAACGTGAAGGACGCGATCGAGAAGAAGCTTCTAAAGCTTCAGGAAGAGCGCGAGCCGATCCTCAAGAAGATCGAGTCGGCCAAGGCGAAGATCAAAGAGCCGTTCGCGCAGGAAAGACGCGAACAGGAAGTAAAGAAGCGCCTCTTGGAAATCAACGCGCTCATCGAGAACGCGCCAAGCGGAGAAACGCTCGCCGCACACACGACGTTTGAAAGACGTGAAGAAAAGGACGTCAAGGAAGAGAAGAAGGACGAACGCAAGGAAGCCGCGCAAAGGTACGCTGAAGACTACGAAGAAGCCGCCATGGCGCGATGAAAGGAAGGAAAGCAAAATGAAGCACCCGAAACGCGACGTCTATATGGAAACGACGAAGAAGATCGTCGAGCTTTTGGAAACCGGCCGGATTCCGTGGCAGAAAGGATGGGACGGCAAGATCGGCGCACAGCTCGTAGGACTGCCCATCAACGGCAAGACGAATCGACCCTATACGCGCCTCAACAAGATATTCCTCTCGATGGTCATGGCCGAGAAGGAGAGCAACGACCCGCGCTTCTTCACCATGGCCATGCTCAAGCAGCAGAACAAGATTCATCAGGAGAAGGTCGAGCTGATGAAGGCGGCAGGAAAGAAGTACCCCGCCGAACTCGAATGGGAGTACCGCGTGAAGAAAGGCTCCAAGAGCTACGCCGTCTTCTCTCATTGGAAGGTGGACAGGGACAGACACGGCAATCTCTTACCTCCGGAAGATCAGTATTGGGCGAAGAAGCAGATCGCCGTCTTTCATGCTTCTGATCTCCTCCGGCGCGAGTACAAGCTTGACAAGGACGGCAGCCGCCTCTTGGACGAAGACGGCAAGCCCGTCTACGAGGATCATCCGCTCAAGGAGTGGAAGCCGAAGTCGAAGGGCTATACGCACGAGGAGCAGAGCGAGATCTGCGAAGCGATCCTCGCAGCAAGCGGCGCGAAGATCCTCCACGACATCCCGCGCTATTCCGATACGCCATGCTACTCGTCGACAAGCGACGTCATTCACCTCCTGCCGAAAGAAGCATACAAGGACATCAACGAATACTATGCGACGGCGCTGCACGAACTCTGCCACTGGACGGGACATAAAAGCCGCATGGATCGCGAGCTTGTCGGGAAAAGGGAGAACAAGGAGCTGTACGCGAAGGAGGAACTTCGCGCAGAACTCGCCTCGACCTTCCTCGCGATCGATCTCGGCATCCCGATGAACACTACGAACCACGCGGCCTACGTCCAGTCTTGGGTGAGGGCGCTGAAAGACGACAAGAAAGAAATCTTCAATGCCTCGAACGAAGCCGTGCAGATCGCCAACTATGTGAAACGCTTTATGCCGGAGCGCTTCAAGGAAAAGGAAACCCTCGTCAGTGCCCCCGAAGGCGTGATCGTAGATGTCGAGCCGCAAGTGCCGGCGGCCGAAGAAGCGCCCGTGCAGCCGACGGAAGAAGTACAGCCGATCGGCGACCATCTCACGCCCGTCGACGATCCATCGCTTCGCACATTGCCCTTGTCGACACAGGCAAAGGAGACGGCACGGCTCTACCGCTACTTCGTCGAGCGCGTCACGTCGCTCGTCGGCTCGATCCCGACGGACAATCTGCATTCGATCGAGAAACATGCAGCAGATGCGCCCTATAAAGGCGGTGACGCCATCTATTTTGAGAAGCAGCTTCCCGCGAGCGTCGTTGCAAAATGCTCGATGACGCCCGACTACCGCTATTTCGCCAACAAATCCGTGCACATCGAGATTTATCGGCAGAAAGACGACGCATCTCTCGCAGCAGGCAGCCCGCCTTTCTTCGATCGCGACTATGAGAAGTCCTTCGAGGGCAACTATGTGCGCACGGCGGCCTCGTCGCAGGAGATGTGCGCCAAGGTGTTCTCTGAGCTTTCCCAAGCCTCGAACGACGAAGCGACTGTACCGCGCCCCATCCGAGA
>QWCT01001025.1_pt1 | contig 16443 bp, 12 predicted proteins | sample 1972681 | NCBI WGS metagenome assembly QWCT01 (sample SAMN09866701, study PRJNA288562) | Human oral metagenome isolate pre3_saliva, whole genome shotgun sequencing... | isolation source: mouth | host: Homo sapiens | place: USA: California | reverse complement strand
ATCTAGAAATTCTAGAATAACTAGAAGTTTCTAGGTGCTCTAGTATAGAACATGAAAAACACTTTGGTTTTGTAAAGATAATTTCTTGAAAAACAGTAATTTCGATTTGGCATTGCGAAAGCGGCTGTTTTGCGCTGCAAAACCTACGCTTTTACCGTGCAAAACAGCCGCTTTTGGAACGCAAAACAATAGGTTTTGCAAAACGTTGATATACAGGCTGTTATGCGGTAGTTGTGCTTGCGAAAAATATTTACACATCTATTACCAGTTTTCCCTATATATAATAAGGTGTGGTGGAGCTGTGGTTGCAGTTTTATAAGCACACCGATGTAGTAGATGGGCGGGGGTAGGGTGTTGCTCATCATGTCTTAGGCATACACGCATAGGGTTAAAGGAGGTTGGATATAAGGAAAGGGAACGGACTGCAAGCCCACGTTTGCACAAAAAAGGCACGCTATAAAACGTGCCTGTATCAAAAGAAATAATGATTAATGAAACATCAAGAAAGATGGATTAACCATATTGTATTGGTGTGCGAACTGCTTACTTCCAGTTCTTGTATGTTATCTCGCTTTGTGTATCGAGCTTCATTTCCATACCCATCACCTTTGTGGCAGACTTTCCGCTTAGGCTTTGCAACCAGCCGTTAGGCAAGAAAGTAAGGTTGTCGGTGCCGTTTACGCTGAGGTTGGTCATACCCATTGCCTTCATCTGTCCCCAGTTGGCATCAATCTGTGAGGTTACTTCTTCGCCCATACCCATTTTCTTCATCTGGTCAATCATCATTTTCTTCACATCGCTTTCGGTCATATTGTCTTTCAAATTCGTTGTGATTACGGTATTTCCGCCATTGTTGCCCACGGTGTAGGTTGAAGTAAGCTTCATGCCTTGCTTGGTTCGGTCTTCCTTACTGTTGGTTTTCAAATCTTTGCCATAGTAGTAGAGGAAAGAGTTTTCGTTGAGGTTATCTATGAGAGCCTTTTCTTCAAATTGCTCGCTGATTGCCATAAGGAACTTTGCTTTGGGCAAAACCTGTTCTATCATAGGATTTTTCTTGTATTGTTCCTCGATGTCTGCAATTGCAGTCTTGCTTCCTGTCGATGCCACCTCGTCGAGGTTAAGTATCTTTTCTACCTTTCCGTCGGTGTTGGTCTGCAACAGCATTTTCACGCCTTTTAGATATTTGTTGCCCATAACCTGTGCTTGTTCAGCCACTTCTTGGTCGCCGTCAACGATAATATCGGTAATGTTGCATTCTATTTTGTAGCCATTGGCGGTCTTGTCGAGCACCACGTAGCGTGTGTTTTTAGTTATTGCAATCTTCTTGTTGCCTTGTCCCATAGGCAATGCCATATCCATTTTTATCACATCTTTATAAAAAGTGGTGTCGTTTTTAGCGAAGTTTGCCTTTACAGTTGCCTGTGCGTCTGCTGTGAGCGCTGCGCCCAACATCAAGACTGATAGTAAGAATGTTTTCATTTCCCTATTGCTTAATAATTGATTTATGGTATATTTGTTTTATTCTTCTGTTTGTTTTCTTGCTTAGAAGTAAACCTCTTGTATGCCGTTTATGGAGATAGCCTCCGCAGACTTGCAAGGGTCGAAGTTGGCAGGAATGTCGAATTTGGCGTTGGGCGAATAGTTCAGCGACTTGTCGGCATAGACCATTTGCATATAGTAAGCCCATATAGGCAGTGCCATCGTGGCACCCTGACCGAGCGAAGTAGAGTCGAAGTGAATGTCGCGGTCTTCTCCGCCCACCCAGCAACCGTTTACAAGCTGAGGCGTGAAGCCCATAAACCAACCGTCGGAGTTGTTGTTGGTCGTACCCGTCTTACCGCCAATATCGCCCGTAAGGTTGTAATGGTAGCGCAAGCGTCCGCCCGTTCCACCTTGAACTACGGCTTGCAGCATGTCAAGCATCTTGAATGAGCTTTCTTCCGATATAACCTCGTTCATCAATGGTTGGAATTTGGCTACCACGTTGCCGTGGCTGTCTTCTATTCTCGTAACGAAGATGGGGGCACAACGCACTCCGTGGTTCACGAAAGTGGTGTATGCGCTGCACATTTCGCCCACCGACAGCTCTGAAGGACCGAGGCACAGCACGGGCGAGGTGTTTTTTTCGATGTCTGGATTGTTCAGTCCGAAGTCGTGCAGAATATTCACGAATTGCGATGGACCGAGCAAACTGATGAGGTAAGCCGAAATCCAGTTGTTCGATTGTTGCAATCCCCAGCGCAGCGGAACCTGTTGTCCGTAGCGTGCCTTTGAGCCATTGCGAGGCGTCCAGTTGCCATACGAACGCTGAACGTTGGGTGCAGTGGTGCACGGAGTCATTCCGTTCTGCATCGCAAGCGCATAAAGGAAAGGCTTAATGGTAGAACCCACCTGGCGTCTGCCGCCCATTACCATATCGTATTTAAAGTGGTCGTATTCTATTCCGCCCACGTAGGCTTTCACAGCACCTGTCCGTGCCTCCATACTGAGGAAGGCTGCGCGCAGGAAAGACTTATAGTAGCGAATGGAATCGATAGGCGTCATTAGCGTATCCACGTTGCCGTGGTAGGTGAAGAGCGTCATTTCGTGCTTTGTCTGGAAGCTGCGTCGTATCTCGTCGGGCGTAGCTCCCTGTTCTTTCAGTCGCAGGTATCGCAGACTCTGGCGGCACGAGCGGTTGAGGATAGATTTAATTGTACTTCGCGAAATGTTCGTTGAGAATGGTGCATTCTTCTTGTAGCGGTTGGCACGGTTGAACTCTGCCTGCAGATAACCGCCGACATGCTTGCGCACAGCCTGCTCGGCGTATTGCTGCATACGTGTGTCGAGGGTTGTGAAGATGCGCAGACCGTCGGTATTTATGTCGTAGGTTTCGCCGTTTCGCTTTTTGTTTTTGTTACACCAACCGAAGAGCGGGTCTTCTTCCCACGCAATAGAGTCGAGCACAAAGTCGCGCATTTGCCACTCTTGGTAGTTTGCTCTTTCGGGTTTCTTCTCCATCATGTAATGGCGCAGGAATACTTGGAAGTAGTCGCCAGAGCCTTTTATGTTCTTTGACCTCGAGAAGTTGAGCCCCAATGGTCGCTGTACAAGCTCGTTAAGTTCCTCCCGTGTGATGTAGCCAGACTTGCACATCTGACCCAAAACCACGTTTCGGCGTGTGCGGCAGCGTTCTTCGTAGCGCAGAGGGTTATACATTGAAGGGTTTTGGCACAGACCGATGAGGGTCGCAGCTTCGGTAACGGAAAGCTGTCGTGGCTCTTTGTTGAAGTAAATGTTGGCTGCTCGCTTTATGCCGACGGCATTATGGAGATAGTCGAAGTAGTTCAGGTACATCGCAATAATCTCTTCTTTCGTGAAGTAACGCTCCAATTTCATGGCAATAATCCACTCAATGGGTTTCTGCAACATTCGTTCGAGCGTGCTGTGTGCCTTTTCCGAGAACACCTGCTTTGCCAATTGCTGTGTGATGGTTGAGCCACCGCCTGCTTTATCGTGTCCCAATACGCCACGTTTAAGCACGGCACGTGCCAGCGCAATAAAGTCAATGCCCGAGTGTTCGTAGAATCTTTCGTCCTCGGTAGCTACCAAAGCGTGCACCAAATGGGGCGAAAGACTGTTGTAGTCTACTGCCACGCGGTTGGCATTGTCTTGATTCCAAGTGCCAATAAGCTTACCGTCGGCAGAGTAAACCTGCGAAGCAAATTTGTCTACGGGGTTCGAAAGTTCTTCCATATCAGGCATATAGCCTATCCAACCGTTCCATACCGCCACGAAAAAGATTGTGGTGAAACTGATGACAAATATCAATATTGCCCAAAAAGTATGTACAAGATGTCTTCGCATTTTCATTATTGTTTATAAGTTGCAAAGATAACGCAAATAGATGAGAAGGCAAAATAAAAATAGTGGGATTTTTTTAAGAACGCCAACATATAGATATTTTCTTTTATAAAAGTTCTTCAATAGAAAATATTTGCGTATCTTTACGCTCGAAAACGACCAACTCAACACAATACAATGGAGAAACAGAACTTTGTGAACATTCAGGATTTGGATAAGGAACAGCTTCTTTATCTTATTCAAATGGCACAGGAATTTGAGAAATATCCTAACCGCGAGTTACTAAAAGGCCGCATTATAGCGACTCTGTTTTACGAACCTTCCACCCGTACACGCCTTAGTTTCGAGACGGCCGCCAATCGTTTGGGAGCCAAAGTAATTGGTTTTACCGATGCAAAGGCATCAAGTGTGAGCAAGGGAGAAACCCTTAAAGACACCATACTGATGGTTGCGAACTACGCCGACACCATTGTGATGCGCCATTACATCGAGGGAGCAGCGCAATATGCCTCGGAAGTGTCGCCCGTACCTATCGTGAATGCAGGCGACGGTGCCCACCAGCACCCTTCGCAGTGCCTTTTAGACCTTTACACAATAAACCAAACGCAGGACACATTGGAGAATTTGAACATCTATCTCGTCGGCGACCTTAAGTACGGACGCACCGTTCACTCGCTGCTGATGGCGATGCGCCACTTCAATCCTACGTTCCACTTCATTGCACCAGCCGAGCTTGCTATGCCCGAAGAGTACAAGATATTCTGCAAACAGCACGGTATTCGATACACGGAGCAGGAAGAATTCACCCCCGAATCCATTGCTGGTGCCGACATATTATATATGACACGTGTGCAAAAGGAACGCTTCTCCGACCTTATGGAATACGAACGTGTGAAGAATGTCTACATTCTGCGCAACGATATGCTGCATCTTGCAAAGCCCAACATGCGCATTTTGCACCCGCTGCCACGCGTGAACGAAATAGCATACGACGTAGATACCAACCCGCACGCCTACTATATACAGCAAGCTAAGAACGGACTTTTCGCCCGTGAAGCCATTTTTGCCTACTGCCTTGGCATAGGAATGGACGAAGTGAAAGCCGATACAACGATAATAAAATAAGGAGATTATGGAAATGAACAAGAAAGAACGTTTGGTTGCCGCTATCGAAAACGGCACTGTAATCGACCATATACCCGCAGAAAAGACCTTCCAAGTGGTGAATCTTCTCGAACTTCAGAACCTTTCAACCCCTGTTACCATTGGCTACAACTTCAGTTCTTCCAAGGTAGGGTGCAAGGGAATCATCAAGGTAAGCGACAAGTTCTTCACTGATGACGAAATATCTCGCCTCTCAGTAGTTGCGCCCAACATCATCTTGAACATCATTCGCGACTATGAAGTGGTAGAGAAAAAGCAAGTCATAACGCCCGACGAACTGCGCGGAATCGTGAAATGCAACAATCCAAAGTGCATCACCAACAACGAGCCAGTGTCTACAATATTCAACGTTGTAGACAAGGAGGCAGGCACGTTGAAGTGCCATTATTGCGACAAGGAACAGCAAATGGAGAACGTAGAGCTGTGTTAAACCCTACATAAGATATTCCATACTGATTCAGAGTAATATAAGCGAGTGTGTAAAAGTTGTGGTTGAAGCTGATAAAAGCCCCTGCTTGCCACACCTCCCCATACTCTGTTAAGTCCGTGGAATAGCCTTTAAAATTGGTTTTAGCATTTCACTGCAAATATTTGTACGAAATATTTGCCCTGTTATTAGAAAATTCCTATATTTGCAGCTAATTATAACAACCTTGCTTTTGGCGACATCTTTACTAAAAACCGTGGATAGTCGGCGGAGGCATTTTAATACTTAAACAACATGAGAAAAGATCTTGAGATTTTTGATCTCATCGAGCAAGAGCACCAGCGCCAGTTGAAAGGCATGGAGCTTATCGCTTCAGAGAACTTCGTCAGCGACGAAGTAATGCAGGCAATGGGGTCTTACCTCACCAACAAGTACGCTGAAGGCTATCCCGGAAAGCGTTACTATGGTGGTTGCCAAGTAGTAGACGTAGTAGAGAACCTCTGTATCGAGCGCGTAAAGAAAGTGTTCGGTGCATGCTGGGCGAACGTGCAGCCACACTCTGGCGCACAGGCTAACCAAGCTGTTCTTTCTGCAATTCTCGAACCGGGCGACAGTTTTATGGGACTCGACCTCAACCATGGCGGCCACCTTTCACACGGTAGCCCAGTAAACAACTCTGGTATTCTCTACCGCCCTATCGGCTATCAGCTCGATAAGGAAACAGGTCGTGTAGACTACGACAACATGGAGAAGCTCGCTCGCGAGCACAAACCAAAGCTCATCATTGCGGGTGCATCAGCATACAGCCGCGAGTGGGACTACGCACGCTTCCGTAAGGTAGCCGACGAAATTGGTGCAATCTTTATGGTAGACATGGCTCACCCAGCAGGTTTGATTGCTGCAGGTTTGCTCGAAAACCCAGTTAAGTACGCTCACATCGTAACAACAACTACACACAAGACCCTCCGTGGTCCTCGTGGGGGTGTGATTATGATGGGCGAGGACTTCGACAACCCATGGGGAAAGACAACTCCAAAGGGCGTTATCAAGAAGATGTCTCAACTTCTCGATTCTGCTGTGTTCCCAGGAAACCAAGGCGGTCCATTAGAGCACGTTATTGCTGCTAAGGCTGTTGCTTTCGGCGAAATCCTCGAACCAAGCTGGAAAGAATACGCTACACAGGTGAAGAAGAACGCTGCTGTGCTTGCCGAAGAACTCGTAAAGCGTGGCTACGGCATTGTTTCAGGCGGTACCGACAACCACTCAATGTTGCTCGACCTCCGCACCAAGTTCCCAGAACTCACTGGTAAGGTTGCTGAAAACGCACTCGTTGCAGCTGACATCACTGTAAATAAGAATATGGTACCATTCGATACACGTTCTGCATTCCAGACTTCAGGTATCCGTCTTGGTACAGCTGCTATGACAACTCGTGGCGCAAAAGAAGACCTTATGATTCTCGTTGCCGAGCTTATCGACAAGGTTCTTTCTGCTCCAGAAGACGAAAAAGTCATCGCAGAAGTTCGCGAGAAGGTAAACGCAACAATGAAAGAATATCCATTGTTCGCTTACTAATCAAGAACAAAACAAAATTTCTCATAGCTAAAAAGGCTCCCTCAACGGCATCGCTGTTGAGGGAGTTCTGTTTTTTATGCAGTCTGCTGCTTTGCCGTTGGGGTGGGGTAGATAATGTTTCTTCATCTGCAAAATCGCTTTTTCTTTGCTGTAAGGAATTGTCTGCCGAAACTTCAATTGCACCAATATACCTTATAATATAAGTGGAAAAGAGAAGAAAAGTATGTAAAGATTTTTCGCAAGCGTATCTATTGTGCAACTTATTCATTATCAACGCTTTGTAAAACCTATTGTTTTGCGTTCCAAAAGCGGCTGTTTTGCACGGTAAAAGCGTAGGTTTTGCGTTGCAAAACAGCCGCTTTCGCAATGCCAAATCGAAATTGCCGTTTTTTAAAGAAATTATTTTTACAAAGTTAAGGTTGTTATTAGGTTCTATTCTAGAGATTCTAGAAAGTTCTAGTTTTTCTAGAATTTTAAGATGACCTTGCTTTTCTTTGGTGTTAGGAAGGAGTGCACAGCATACCTATACACACGCTGTGGAATTAGAAAACTATTGTTTTTGGGGCTCTTTCTTCTTTTTCTTTTTCCGCTTGAACAACTCCTTGAAGTAGGTGAAGTCTTTCTTTATAATGACGCCGAGCCCCTGTGTGTTCAGCGAGTTGCGCGTGAAGTAGCGGTCGTTGGCACGGTTGTAGAAATTCAGTGCCATATTGCCGTTCGGCACGAACAGATACTTGATGTCGAAATCGCCGATGAATGCCGATGTGTTGGTGGCAACGTTGTCGCGATAACCGAACTCGCCGTTGATGAGCAGGCGGTTGTTGAGCAGACTGCCCGAGAGTATGCCTTCGTACTCGGCATTGCTGAAACCGTCGTTACCTGTGGCTATGTTTGCGCCAAAGTTCCAGTGGTTGTCGTTTATAACGTTCGACAGCACGGTGTTGATTTGCTGTGAGAGCGTTCCCGACAAGATGCTCTGCATAACGAGCGAGGCTTGTCCTGTCTGGTTAGGTTCGCGGGGGGCAGCGTTGTTTGCTGCTTGCGGGTAGAATCTGCCCACAGCCAGGAGGTACAACGCCTGCTGGTTAAGGTCTTGCTCGGAGTTCAATACCGACAGCACCATTTGCTTTGCGTCGGAAGAAAGTTCGGGCAAGTCGAGTCCGAACGTTATTGATGGGTTTTCTGGCGTACCGTTGATGTCGAGCAGGCAGTCTACCTTGGTGTTGCTGGTGCGGAACGAATTGCCCATTTGCAGGTCGGAAAGAGGCACGGAATTCAGCGTGTAATGCCCTTTCAGCTTCAGTGCTGCGGCAAATGGGTCGCCACCGAAGGCAATGAGCGAGCCGTCGCCGAAGGTGAATTGTCGTTTTATAATGTTCTGAATGGTAAGGTTGTAGCTGCCTCGGCTGACGTTGTAGTTGCCGAAAAGCTGGAATGCGCCCTTGTTGTAATAGGTGGCACGGATTACGCCCGAACCGTTCAGTGCGATGTTGTCGCCTGTTGCCTCGTCCATCAGCACGCCAAGCGTGAAGTCGGGCGTGGTGTTTATGAGGAAGTTTATGTGCAGGTCGCTTGATATTTTCTTGTTGTAGCCGTTTTCGGTGTTGCGTTTCAGCCACGTAGTATCTTGTCGGAGCACTGGTCGCAGCGAGTCGGGCGTCATATCACGCCAACGAATGAACGAGTTTTCGTCGATGGTATTCTTTGCCGCATTGTAGGTAATGTACGAGTTGCGGTTCGGTGTCATATTTATGTTCATCGTTACTTCCTTCTCACGACCGATGATTGCACATTTGCCAGTGCCATATACACGTCCCCAGAATGTGCCCGACGATGCTTCGCGCGGGTGGTTGAATGCCAGCAGATTGTTGGTTTGCACGTCTATGTCGAACGTCAGATTGCGCAGTGCTTGGTGGTGGAGTCCGCCCGTAAGCATGCCTGTGTGCCCTTCGGCGTCGGCAATGGTGATGCGGTCGAAGCTGATTTCGTTCGGAATGAGCAGCACACGGCCGTCCTTCACGGTGTAGGTGGTGCCCAATGGCGTAATGCGCACAGAGCCCGAAGCCAGCATATCGCCCTCAAGATTTACGTCGGATAGGGGACCTACCACCTTTACCCAACCATTTCCGTACAGTTTGATATTGTCCATAAATGCTCCGCAGAAGTGCTTCAGGAAGGTAAGGCGCGTGCCGTGAGCATAGATGGGCAGGTTTATGCGGCTGTTTCGCAAGTCTACATAGCCGCCGATGTCGGTCGATGCGTCGCCGTCTATCGCCTTTGCGTCAATGTTTATGCGTCCTTCGTTGTTGTTGTAATTGGCTTGTGCATAGAGCGTTCCCATATCGCCTCGTTCAAATTGGAACTGTCTTACAACGAGGTCGGCATACGCTTGTGGGTTGGTGAATACCGATTTCAGCACCACTTCGCCCGAAGCAAGCCCACCGAACGATACGCTGTGGAAGTTTACGAGGTCTAAGATGTAAGGCACGTCGATGCCTTTGAGTTGCACGGTGAGCGAGTCGGAAGCGTTTCCAGATGTCTGTCCGTTCACGATAATATGCTGTTCCTTGTTCGATAGTTCGAAGTGCTTTATGTCTAAGTTGTTGTGGGCATAGGTAAGTTCCGATGGCTGCACCTGCAATTCGATGGTGTCGATGCGTATTGCTGAGGGCGCAAAGTGCAGATGGGTAGCTAATTTGCTGCCCTGTCGTTCGAATTGCGCAATACAATTGATTTGTCCCAAGAAGGTTTTCTGTGCGAAAGCGTTGAACGACGACAGCGTGTTAAGTGCGTTGTTTGCAGCTGTTCCGTTGATTTGCAGTGCGAGGCGGCGGTCTGCCTTGTCCACCCATTCTCCTTTCAGAGCGATGTCCAAGGTATGATTGGGCGTGGAAAGGTCTACTTCGAGGTTCTCAAAGTGGTAGCCAGCATAGTCAGCCTGTGGTGCTGCGATGTTGAGCGACAGCGTGTTGCGGGCTTCGTCCACATCGCCCACGACTTGGATATGGGGTGTGATGCCGATTTTAAGGTTCGTCAAATCGTGCAGAAGCTGTGTGTTTGTGATGTTGGCTGATATGTGGAACGCATTCTTGCTTGCGGTTTTGCCCCATCGCTGCGGTGCTCCCACAAGGGCAGGGAGGTAGGCACCAATCACGTTCTTTACACTTTGCACGAGCGTAGAGTAGTTGAAGCGTCCAGAAATGGAAGCTGTGCCGAAGTCGGATTGCAGTTCTATCGACTTGCCCATAAGCTTGTTGGTTGCCGTTAGTTCCAAGTGGTTCAGCTCAATGCTGCGGTTGTTAGCCTCTTGCATGGCAAAGTTGTCGAGCGTGAGTTTGCCGATAAGGTCGTCAATCGACGTACTGCTGCCTTCCAATGTCGCATGGAACGAGAGGGTTCGGTTGCCCAATGCCTCGGTGATATGCATATTGTGCAGATTCAGTCGGTCGGCATCAATGCGGGCATTTACGGCTATTTTGCCTTTCTGTTCGAGGAATTTGCGAATGTTTCCCACCGTTCCGTCGATGCTTATTTTTCCGTTCGGGTCGTTGATAGAGGCTTTTCCGCTGAATATATCGTTGGTATAGTTTCCGTCTATGGCAATGTTGCGATAGGTGTAGCCGTTGTAGTCGAGCCGTGGCACGACACCCTTGGCATAGATGTAGCGCAGGTCGGTGGTGGTTTCCACCTTGAGGTCGGCGACGATGGTGCCGAGTTGAGCAGATGTAAGAATGTTGCCAATGGTGAAACGCTGCGTGTGCAATTCGGCTTTTATGTTCCGTCCACGGAGCGAGAAGTCTATGTCGGCATTGCCGTGCACAAGGGCGAGTGTGCCCTTTGCGTGGTGGTTGCCGTGCGTTCCTTGCACTTTGCCTTTGAAACGAAGGTCGCCCAAGCGCAGAACTTCGGCGGGCAGGTTTAGTCGGAAAGCCTTGTTTATCTGCTGGATAAGGCTGTTTTTCACTTGAATGGTCTGTGCGTTGATGTTCCAAGCAGGCTGTGTGGTAAGGTGTGCGAGCGACCCTTTGAGGTTCGCAACGATGTCGTCCTTGCCGTAGCGCAGCGCAAGCGTGTTCAGTTTCAGCTTGTCAGCCGTTCCCGAAATATTGGTGTTGAGGTACAGTTTGTGGTTGAAAGTCTTTAAAGACGGCAGCAGACAGGCGATGTCGGCAGGCGTCAGATACGACTTTTCTATGCGCACTTGGTGGTGGACAGTGCCGAAATTGGGTTTTTCCGCTTTGTCGTTGAAGCGTGCTATATATAAAGGTATGTTGATTTTCGACTGTGGGAGCTGAACGAGCAGGTCGTTTATCTCTGCCTGTTGCTTGTCCATCTTCAAGCGTAGGTGCAGTTTGCGCACGTCCAATCCTGACGCTTCAGCAAACGAAAGGTTGCGAACGGTGGCGTCGATACGGTCGTCGGTGAGGGTGTTTAAGTTGATGTGCCCCGATATATCCTTAACATTGAGGTGGTTAAAGTTCAGCTTATTACGTGTGATAGGTGCAGAAAGAAGGTCGTAACGCACATTGCTGTGGCGGATAATAAGGCTTTGAATGCGAAGGTCTAAAGGGGTGTGGTGCGTTGTATCGCGCGATGCTAACGAGTCGATGACGAACTGGAAGTTGGGCTTTTCGCTTGGCGAGGTGCGATAGAGTTGGGCGTTCAGACCGAAAACCTGTGCCGACGATATACGCACTTTGCCCTCGCTGATGAGCGTCCATAGGTCTATCTTTGTGGCAATGCGCGATGCCTTTGCCATTTGCTTGCCTTTTTGGTCGTTTACAACCAATCCGTCTACAATAAAATGGTTTAAGAATCCAAGGTCGATGCGTCCCACCTGAACCTTTGTTCCAAGTTTTTCGGTGAGTGCATTCGCTACCTGCGTACCCACGAAATGCTGTACGGAAGGCAGGTGTAACAATATAATAATAAGCAAGTATAGCCCAATTGCGGTCCATACGCTCCATCGAATAAAAGTCCTCAGTTTCTTCAAAGCAAGTGCAAAACTACAATTTTTCCATTGTATACTAAAATTAATGATACAAAAAGTTTCTAAAGTGCCCAAAAATTACTATATTTGCACGCTGAATTAGCGAAGATTTCATTATTTATATTATGACAGAACAAATAAGGTTGCGTAAGGGTTTGGATATAAAACTCAAAGGACGTGCTAAAAAACAAACAATGCCACTGGAATCGTCGAAGTTGTATGCAATAGTACCCGATGATTTTGTAGGGGTTACACCCAAAATGGCAGTGAAGGCAGGCGACCATGTCAAAGCGGGCGAAACGCTTTTCGTGAACAAGAATTCCGAGGAAATAAGGTTTGCTTCTCCTGTCAGCGGTACTGTAAAATCAATAGAAAGAGGCGACCGCAGAAAGATTCTGTACGTTAGCGTAGAGGCAGATGACGAGCAGACGTTTGCTGATTTCGGTACGAAAGACATACAGACGCTTGATGGCGAAGGGGTGAAGAAGGCTCTGTTGGAAGCTGGATTGTTTGGATATATCAACCAGTTGCCCTATGCAGTGTCTACCACTCCCGACACTGAACCAAAGGCAATATTTGTTTCGGCATTAAGAGACAAACCATTGCAAGGCGACTTTGAGTATGAACTTGAAGGACAAGAGCAAGCTTTTCAGACTGGATTAACCGCACTATCAAAGATTGCAAAAGTTTATTTATCTATCGGCGCACAGCAAAACAGCAAGGCTCTGACAGAAGCAAAGAATGTTGAGCTGACTGTTTTCGATGGACCTTGTCCTGCTGGAAACGTAGGTGTGCAAGTCAATCATCTATCACCTGTGAACAAGGGAGAAGTGGTTTGGACGGTAGACCCAACCGCTGTTATCTTCTTTGGACGACTCTTTCAGATTGGTAAAGTAGACCTGACACGTGTCGTTGCCGTAGCTGGCAGCAAGGTAAAGGAACCTGCATACGTGAAAGCATTGGTAGGAACACCCATCAAGGACATTGTTGCAGGCAGACTGACAGCCACCGAACACGTGCGTATATTGAACGGAAACCCACTGACAGGCACGATAGCAGGCGATAATGCCTTCCTCGGTGCACACACATCTGAAGTTGTGGCAATGCCCGAAGGCGACGATGTGGACGAAATGGCAGGCTGGATAATGCCTCGTTTCAATCAGTTCTCTACATCACGAAGCTACTTCAGCTGGCTCTTTGGCAAGAAGAAGGAATACGACCTCGACGCACGCATCAAGGGCGGAAAGCGTAATATCATTATGAGTGGCGAGTACGACTCGGTATTGCCGATGGACATATATGGCGAATACCTTATAAAAGCTATCATCACGGGCAATATCGACAAGCAGGAACAGCTTGGTATTTACGAAGTAAGTCCTGAGGATTTTGCTTTGGCAGAGTTCGTAGACAGTTCGAAGCAACCATTGCAGCAGATTGTGCGCAACGGTTTGAACACGCTGCGAAAGGAGAACGAGTAAGTACACCTTTATTATAATAGAGAATTAACAACTTTAAGTGATACAATATGAGCTTAAGAAATTATCTTGATAAGCTGCGTCCACAATTTGAGAAAGGTGGAAAGCTGCACGCTTTCAAGAGCATTTACGATGGTATGGACACTTTCCTGTATGTCCCACACGAGACATCGAAGAGCGGAGCGTCTATTCACGATGCCATCGATTCAAAACGAATAATGAGCATGGTGGTGATTGCGCTGATACCAGCAATGTTGTTCGGCATGTACAACATTGGTTATCAGAATGCTTTAGCTGCTGGCAAATTGGGCGAAGCAACCTGTATGGGAATGTTCCTGTATGGTGCTTTGATGCTTTTGCCTAAAATCTTGGTGTCTTACATTGTGGGTCTCGGCATCGAGTTTGCTTGGGCACAATGGAAAGATGAGGAAATTCAGGAAGGCTATTTGGTAAGTGGTATCCTCATTCCGCTTATCATTCCCATCACGCTGCCACTGTGGATGCTGGCATTAGCCGTAGCTTTTGCCGTGATTTTCACAAAGGAAATCTTCGGTGGAACAGGTATGAACACCTTCAATGTGGCACTTGCTGCACGTGCATTCCTCTTTTTCTCTTATCCGGGAAGTATGACAGGCGACACGATATGGACTTCTACCGAACAGATTTTCGGGCTTGGCTACACGCTGCCTGACGGCTTTACAATGGCAACTCCATTGGGTGAGATAGCTCAAAGCACAGCTGTGAGCGCATCGTTGAACGATATGATTATAGGTTTAATTCCTGGTTCGGTGGGCGAAACATCGGTTATCGCCATTGCTATCGGTGCAATCTTCTTGATTTGGACGAACATTGCCAGTTGGAAAACCATGCTTAGCGTCTTCGTAGGTGGTGCCGCTATGGCGTTACTCTTCCATTCTACGGGTGCAAGTCCGTTGCAATGGTACGAGCACATCGTGCTGGGTGGTTTCTGTTTCGGTGCTGTATTCATGGCAACCGACCCTGTTACCTCTGCGAGAACGGAGTGCGGAAAGTGGATTTACGGTTTGATGATTGGCGCAATGGCTGTCATTATCCGTGTGTTGAACCCCGGTTATCCCGAAGGAATGATGCTTGCCATACTCTTTGGTAACATGTGCGCACCGTTAATCGACTACTGTGTGGTTCAGTCTAATATCAACAAGCGTGCTAAGCGTGCTAAAATGTAAGGAGGAAAGAAACAGATGAAGACAAATAGCAATTCATATACAATTATCTATTCTGCTGTTCTTGTGGTCGTTGTGGCTTTCTTGCTTGCTTTCGTATTCCAAGCATTGAAACCTGCGCAAGACGTTAATGTGCAGATAGACCACCAAAAGCAGATTCTCTTTGCACTCAACCAAGACCGCGATATGACCAACGAAGCAGCGCAAAAGCTGTGGAAGGAAATCATTGTTGCCGACGATATTATCAACGAAAACGGAGAAATTGTGGAACAAGGTGAGCAAGGTGGCGTAAAAGCAGGCTTCAAGTTGGATAGCAAAGACGCTAAAGAAGGCAAATTGGCACTGTTCCGCTGCAAGGTAGACGGCAAGGATAAGTATGTTATTCCTGTTTATGGAAACGGACTTTGGGGACCCATCAACGGTTTCATAGCTTTGAACGAAGACAAGGCAACCATCTTTGGCGTGTACTTCAACCATGAGAGCGAAACTGCCGGATTAGGTGCAGAAATCAAGGATAGTAAGGAATGGCAAGACAAATTCAAGGGCAAGAGCATCTTCGATGCACAGAAACAGAATATCGTTTTCAGTGTAACAAAGAAGGTGGAAAAGCCTGAAAGCCAGGTGGACGCTGTTACAGGAGCTACGCTGACAAGCAATGGTGTAACCGAAATGTTCCACAACGAGAAAGGCGGACTTGCACCTTATGTTAAGTTCCTCACTGCAAAGTAACATTGAGAAATAAATTAATATAAAATAGAAAGATTATGAGTTTGTTCTCAAAACAAAATAGAGAGGTTTTCATAAACCCGCTGAACCTTGACAACCCTGTCTTGATACAGGTAGTTTCGATTATTCGTAAAACCATTCCAAACCGTATTCGCATCATCGTTCAGCTTGTTGTTGTGGCTGCCTTGGTAACCATTGTCAGCCAAGTATTGAAGGCTTTTGCCTACGATGTAAGCGTCCAGCTTTCGGTTTACGTGGGTCTTATCATTACCAACTGTATCCTTATGGGGCGTTTGGAAGCCTTCGCCATGACGAACAAGCCTTGGCCAAGTTTCCTCGACGGTATCGGTAACGGCATTGGCTATGCCATTATTCTTGTGTTGGTAGGCGGTTTCCGTGAGTTCTTTGGTCGTGGCACCCTGCTTGGTTTCAAGGTTATTCCGCAGAGTTTCTACGATATGGGCTATGTAGACAACGGTATGATGGCAATGCCTGCTATGGCGTTGATACTCGTTGGTTGCGTTATATGGGTTCATCGTGCATATTTCTATAAAGGAGAAGAAAAATAATTATGGAACATTTATTAAGTCTATTCTTCAGGTCCATCTTCGTGGACAATATGATATTCGCATTCTTCCTTGGAATGTGTTCGTTCTTAGCCGTATCTAAAAACGTTAAGACATCGTTCGGACTCGGTGCTGCCGTTACCTTTGTGTTAGTTGTTACCGTGCCTGTAAACTACCTTTTGCAAACGAAAGTACTTCTTTTACGTTATCAGGGATAAAATCTTCACGAGAGATAATCCAACCTAAAGAAGCAGCTGGGAAGTTACCCCAACGGTTGTTAATCAATCGAGAGTAACCATCGCGACGAATGGTGAATGAGAACAAGTATTTATCAGCGTAATCATAGTTCAAACGTCCAAAGTACGATTTGATTCTGTTGCCATAGTGGTGTGTATCTACCCCGCGTTTGCCTTCTTTGTTAGAGGTCAAACCTAAATCTTGAAACTCGTCGGTAGGTGCTTCAGACCCTGAAGCA
>QWCT01001446.1_pt1 | contig 16485 bp, 15 predicted proteins | sample 1972681 | NCBI WGS metagenome assembly QWCT01 (sample SAMN09866701, study PRJNA288562) | Human oral metagenome isolate pre3_saliva, whole genome shotgun sequencing... | isolation source: mouth | host: Homo sapiens | place: USA: California | reverse complement strand
AACAGTATTGGCATACATTGTCAGGATTTCATTCTTAGAGTAGATAAACTCTATTTTATATGCTATAATCCATTCCTTGGCTTTGACGATAAGCATTCGCAAGCCTGGGATTTTACCCAGTAATCCAGAATATTCCTTATTTCTAATACGGAACATATTTTTAGCAAGCTGCTGCGTTATGGTAGAAGCACCACGAGCACCATCGCGCGTTACAGCATCTTTAACAGCACCACCAATTCCCATAAAGTCTACTCCATGGTGACTGTAAAATCTTTCATCTTCAGTACTTATCAAAGCATTCCAAAACGTTGGATTTACATCTTCATACTTCACTGGTATGCGGTTTTCCTTGAAATATTTGCCAATTAAAACAGAGTCAGCACTATATATTTCTGAAGCGGCATAGGTTGGTGGGGTCTTGATTTCTGCAAAACCAGGAGACTTACCGAAAAGCCACAAGAAATTCATATCAACCATACCAAAGAAGAGAAAGACTGACACAAAGAATGATACAATACCCAATGACAATTTTGTGTACCATGCCCGCCCTTTATACAGCTTAATATACCATGGGAAGAAATTTAAAATTCCCTTTATAATGTTTTTGAATAATCTGATTATACTTTTCATTTAGAAGTAATTTATATAGGTTGTCTTATCCTAACAAGATTACAAAAATAGTAAAATGTTTTTTAGAACAGATAACTATCAATGTGTTTTAATATTTCTTTAGTTTCATTTGGGTGAAACCAACGAATATTCTTATCTCTTTTGAACCAAGTCAGCTGCTTACGTGCATATTTCCTTGTGTTGCTTTGTATCTTAAAAATAGCTTCGTTAAGAGTAGTTAAGCCATCAAGATATTCAAACAATTCTTTATAGCCTACAGTGTTCAAAGCATTTAAGTTTTGGTAATCATACATACGCAAAGCCTCATTTATCATTCCCGAAGCAATCATATCTTCTGTGCGTGCGTTTATCCGCTCGTATAGTTCTTCGCGCGGGCGGTTTAATCCTATTTTTATTATATTAAATGGACGTTCTTGCTTCTTGTTAGTACGATATGATGTGTATGTTCTTCCTGTTTGAATGCACACTTCAAGTGCATGGAGAACTCTGCGAGGATTTTTCTTATCTACAATTTCCCAATGAGCGGGGTCTAATTCCTTTAATAATTCGCAAAGTTTCTCTAATCCTTCTTTTTCAAGTCTTTGCATTAAAGTTTGTCGTACCTCGTCATCAATGGTTGGTATATCGTCTATACCATTGCAAACAGCATCAATATACATCATCGAACCACCAGACAAGATGTATGAAGATGTTGGATTTGCTTTTAATAAACTCAAAACTTCTTGTTCATAAAGGCTTGCTGAGTAATATTCACTAACACTTTTACAAGCAACAAAATAGTGTTTTACACGAATCAGCTGCTCCTTAGTAGGAGCAGCTGTACCTATGGGTAACTCTTTGTATATCTGTCTTGAATCAGCATTGATAATTTCTAAACCATAATGCTGTGCAATATCAAGTGTTAAAGCTGTTTTACCAACACCTGTTGGACCTGTCAATACGATAAGAGTTTGTATATTCAATGCTATTTACTTAATAATTCCTCTTGATGAAGCTTGAACAAATTCAATGATATGCTGGATATCTTCTGTCATTGGTAAAGTTTCTTTTATCTTTTGGATATTTTCTTCGCGAGTACCTTCGCCATATAACAAACGATAAGCATTATGGATTTGGTCTATTTGTTCATTGGTAAATCCTTTGCGTCTTAGCCCAATGATATTAATACCTGCATATCGGATAGGCTCTTTGCCTGCAATAATATAAGGAGGAATGTCTTGAGAAAAACGACTTCCGCCTTGAATCATTACATTACAACCAATGTTACAGAACTGGTGGCAAAGAACGGAAGCAGAGATAATAGCATAATCTTCTACCTTAACTTCTCCTGCCAGCTTAGTTGAATTGCCGATAATAATATTTGAACCAACAATACAGTCATGGGCAATGTGCATGCTTTCCATAAAAAGATTGTTGCTGCCCACAATCGTTGTCCCCTTTGAAGCTGTACCACGCGAAATGGTTACGTTTTCACGTATGGAATTATTGTCGCCAATTTCGCAGAGACTTTCTTCACCACGAAATTTCAAATCTTGTGGTTTAGTAGAAATACTTGCTCCAGGGAAAAACTCGTTTCCATTGCCAATTCGTGCGCCAGTGTGTATTGTAACACTATTCAGTAGTTTGTTATTATCGCCAATTACGGTGTTATCGTCAATATAACAAAATGGACCTATAATATTATTGTCGCCTATCTTTGCATTTGGATGTACGAATGCCAAAGGACTAATAGTATTCATAATTTTATTTATTTGTTTTTTACTATTTGTGCAGTGAATGTAGCTTCTGCTACAACATTGTCGCCTACAAACATATAACCTTGCATTGAACTGATACCATGACGCACAGGGCTTAAAAGCTCAACACGGAACAACAGAGTATCGCCAGGAACAACTTTCTGACGGAACTTTACATTATCTATCTTTAAGAAATAGGTAGACCATCTTTCAGGCTCTTCTACTTGAGAAAGTACCAATAATCCACCACACTGTGCCATTGCTTCTATTTGAAGAACACCTGGCATTACAGGCTCTTGTGGGAAATGCCCTTGAAAGAATGGCTCGTTGGCGGTAATGTTTTTAACACCAACTATTGTTGTTGCTCCCATCGCTACTACTTTATCAACAAGTTGCATTGGATAACGGTGGGGGAGAAGCTCGCGTATTCGGATATTATCCATTAAGGGTTCATCGTTTGGGTCGTAAATAGGAGCTTGGATTTCGTGCTTGCGGATATCTTTACGAATCATTCTTGCAAACTTATTGTTTACGGTATGGCCAGGTCGGGTTGCAACAATACGTCCCTTAATAGGTTTTCCTATTAAAGCCACATCGCCAATAATATCCAATAACTTATGTCTTGTACACTCATTGTCCCAAATAAGAGGCTTGTTTTGTATGTAGCCAATGCTTGTAGCGTCCATATGTGGTACCTTAAGCAGGTCAGCCAATTGGTCAAGAGTGGGTTGGTCTACTTGTTTCTCATAAATAACTATCGCATTGTCGAGATCTCCACCCTTTATAAGATTTGCTTGCAACAATGGCATAATATCCCTAACAAATACAAAGGTTCGGGCAGGAGATATTTCATCAGCAAATTTATCAATATCGTCAAGTGTTGCAAATTGACTGCTAATGAACTTAGATTCAAAAGAACACATTGCTGTTATAGAGAACTGCTCGTCAGGGAGAATTGTAATAATGCTACCCCTTTCGTCCTTATACTCCATCTTTTTTCTAATGATGTAATAATCTTTTGGAGCATTTTGGTCTACGATACCTATTTCTCTAATCTTTTCAACGTACATTGCTGCTGAGCCATCAAGAATAGGAAATTCTGGACCGTTAATTTGGATTAAACAGTTGTCTATTCCCATTGCATATAGAGCTGCCATACCGTGTTCGATAGTACTGACACGGGCTTCGCCTTTCGCTATTACCGTACCACGTTGGGTATCAATAACATTTTCTGCAATAGCATCAATGATGGGTTGTCCCTCCAAATCAATTCGTTGAATCTTGTATCCTGTATTATCTGGAGCTGGATTAAAAGTAACAGTAAGGCTTAATCCTGTGTGTAAACCTTTTCCAAAGAGGGAAAAACTTCCCTTCAGTGTTTTCTGTTTTGTTGTTTCCATATATCTTATTTATTCTTTTTCAATTCATGAACTTCTTTCTGTAAAGCATCTATCTGCTTATAAATCTCAGGAAGTCTTTGGAATATGACTTGTGATTTAAAATAGTTACGTGGCTCAATAGCAGGGCTACCCATAAGCGACTGGTTATCTTTTAACTTGCTCAATACGCCTGACTGTGCACCAAGGAATACTTTATTGCCAATCTTTAAGTGCCCAGATATTCCAACCTGTCCACCAAACATACACCATTCTCCAACTTTAGTAGAGCCCGCAATACCAACTTGTGCGCTCATAACAGTGTTTTCGCCAATATCAGTATTATGTGCAATCTGTACAAGATTGTCGAGTTTTACGCCTTTACGCACATACGTGCTTCCCATAGTTGAACGGTCAATACACGTGTTTGCTCCTATTTCAACATCGTCTTCTATGGTAACAATGCCAATTTGCGGAATTTTATCATAGCTGTTTATTTCTGCATTTGGGGCAAAGCCAAAGCCATCCGCACCTATGACACTGCCAGAATGACAAATAACATTATTTCCGATTTTACAATTATGGTAGATGCTGGCATTAGGATAAATGATGCAATTGTTTCCTAAAGTTGTATTGTCCATAATGGTTGTATGAGGATAAATCATACAGTTATCTCCAATAACCACTCCATCGCCTATATATGCAAAAGCACCAATATAGACATTCTTTCCTATTGTTGCTTTTGGAGAAATAAACGCTAACGAATCTATTCCTTGTTTTCTTGGCTTCATACTTTCATAAAGCTGAAGAAGCTTTGCGTCGCTTTCGTTGGCTTCTCAATCTTTATGCTTTCGTCTACAAGAACTATAGAACATTCGGTTTCGTATATATAATGAGTATATTTCGGGTTTGCTAAAAAACTTATAGCACCATGCTTTCCTTCCTCTATCTTTGCGAAAGTACTAATGGTTGCTTCTTCATCGCCTTCTATGCTTCCTTGTATATATTCTGCGATTTGTTTTGCGTTAAATTCCATTCTATATAATAAATGATAAATGCTTGTTCGTGCAAAGATAACAAACTTTTGTTAGATTCTGTGATAACAAAAGTAATATTTACGAATTTTTTTAGATAATAGTTCTACGTTCAAAATCTCTGAAGCTTCTGTTATGTCTTTTAAACTACCATCTTTTGATAATATGCTAATACGGTCGTCGTTGATATCGTACATATCTTTTTGAACAGTATCAATCTGCATCAAGTAGCTGCTATCTTCTTCAGTAACGCCTAAGAAGTGGCAAATTCGTTCCTTGCATTCGCCTATTTGTTCTTGTGAAATTGGTTCATCGTGAATTTCGACCTTGAAAAGTTTGCGATTGATAAAATCATCGGCAAGGAGTGATAGTATTTTATCTTCTGATTTTTGCCATACTTTTATAGCACTCCATAAGTCGCTGTCATCTAAGCTCAAGTAATGTTTCAGTGTTTCTTCATTATTTTTGAAGTATTCTGCATTTACGTCGTTGTCAAGAAAGAAAGCTAAAGCAGGAGAGGCAAATAATTTATATCCATCTTTCAATAACTTTTTAGCTCTAAGCAATAAACTGATTAAGAGTTTTTCGTACCCGACCGTGGCTTTATGTAAATATACTTGCCAATACATTAAACGGCGCGATGTAAGGAAATTCTCTATTGAATAAATACCTTTAGCATCTATTACCAAGGTATCGTCTACGACGTTCAGCATTTTTATAATTCGTGCCGAACCTATGTTGCCTTCCGTTACACCTGTAAAAAAGCTATCTCGTTTCAGATAGTCCAACCTGTCCATATCAAGTTGGCTACTGATTAATTGATGAAGAAAACGCTTGGGGTATTCATTCTTGAAAATCTTAATAGCAAGATTAAGCTCACCATTCATTTCCTGGTTGATGCAATTCATTACCATTAACGATATTTCTTCGTGGGTAATTCCTTTGATTAATGTATTCTCAAGTACGTGGGAGAAAGGACCGTGTCCGATGTCGTGCATCAAAATGGCTGCTTGAACTGCTTCTGCTTCGCTATCGAAAATGAAAACACCCTTTTGCTGCAGCGACAAGGTTGCCTCACTCATTAGGTGGAAAGCTCCCAATGAGTGCTGAAACCTTGTATGTTGAGCACCAGGGTAAACAACTGTAGTTAGTCCTAATTGTTTTATACGAGTTAAGCGTTGCATAAATGGGTGCTTAACAATATTCAAAAGAAGCCCCGATGGAATCCTGATAAATCCAAATACGGGGTCGCTTATAATCTTCCTGCCACTCATAGAACGCTTCTCTTTTGAATTATTCTTTTAGCTTGTCAAGCTCTTTTTCCATTTCTTGCTGCAATTCTTTCGCCTTTTCTCCTGCAATTTCTGCAAAGTTTGCTTCTGAACTTGCATAGATAATACCTCGTGAGGAATTGACCAAAAGACCGCAGTCCTTATTCATACCATATTTACAAACTTCTTGCAAACTTCCACCTTGTGCGCCAACTCCTGGTACTAAGAGGAAACTATTGGGGGCTAATTTCCGTATATCAGCAAACAAACTTCCTTGTGTTGCCCCGACAACAAACATTAAATTCTCTGTTGTGCCCCATTCTTGCGCCTTGCTCAGTACTCGCTCGAATAAGCGTACACCATCTTTGTCTTCAAATAACTGAAAGTCGTGGCTTCCTTTATTGCTTGTTAGTGCAAGAAGAATAACCCATTTCCCCTCATATTCCAAGAAAGGCTTTACAGAATCTTCTCCCATATATGGAGCTATGGTAAGCGCATCAACATTATATTCTTTAAAGAATGTTTGTGCATACATCTTTGATGTGTTTCCAATATCTCCACGCTTGGCATCGGCTATTATGAAGTGATTTGGATATTTCTCTTTCAGATATGTTATTGTCTTTTCAAACGCCTCCATACCCTTCAATCCATAGCACTCATAAAATGCCAAGTTAGGTTTGTATGCTACACTATAAGGAGCTGTTGCGTCGATTATGGCTTTATTAAAAGAAAAAATAGGGTCTTCTTCGTTTAACAGAAACTTAGGAATCTTGTTTAAATCGGTATCAAGCCCGACGCAAAGAAACGATTTCTTTGTAAATATTTGCTCTATTAATTGTTTTCTCTCCATACTTATTTATGTTTATTCTTTAGTTTCAAACCACGAAATGGTATTTATTATTAACGTGGGTTTGACGAATTGTTTACAGACTTGAATGTTTATACTCAAAAATGGGGGCAAATGTTAATAATGACGAAAGTATATATTGTGCCCCACGAAAGTATATATTGTGCCCCACGAAAGTATATATTGTCGCATTCTCTGTCTACTATACCTGTGGAGATTAAATTTCTTCTTCTGTATTATGCAATAACTTACAATTCTGTTTCTTTTAATTTTTCTGAGTTTTCTGCAACAGTCAGTGCATCTATCATATCTTGAATTTCGCCATTCATAAAACAGGGCAAATCGTGAGTCGTAAAACCTATGCGGTGGTCGGTTACTCGACCTTGTGGATAGTTGTAAGTACGAATTTTAGCTGAACGGTCTCCCGTAGAAACAAGACTCTTACGTCTGCTTGCAATGTCGTTTACATATTTTTGATGCTCACGGTCGTATATAAATGTACGCAATCTTGACAAAGCCCTTTCCTTATTCTTAGGTTGGTCGCGGGTTTCGGTACATTCTATAAGGATTTCTTCCACCTCTCCTGTATTAGGATTTTTCCACGGATAGCGCAATCGAACGCCCGATTCCACCTTGTTCACATTCTGACCGCCTGCACCGCTCGAACGGAAAGTATCCCATTTTATGTCGCCTTCATTAATGTTTACTTCAAATTTATCGGCTTCCGGAAGTACGGCAACTGTTGCTGCCGACGTCTGCATACGACCTTGTGTATCGGTAGACGGAACGCGTTGCACGCGGTGGACACCTGATTCGTATTTAAGAATGCCATATACGCCGGCACCTGCTACGGCAAAGTCTATTTCTTTAAAACCGCCAACAGTTCCTTCCGAAACCGATGTGATAGACAGTGTCCAACCTTTCTTGTCGCAGTAACGTTTATACATATTGAAAATATCGCCTGCAAATAATGCAGCTTCGTCGCCACCTGCTCCTGCTCTGATTTCCATTTGCACATTCTTGTCGTCTTCAGGGTCTTTAGGAACAAGTAACAGCTTAATCTCTTCTTCAAGTTTTGGCTGCAACTCTTCATTCTCACTCAGTTCCAACCTTGCCATTTCTTTCATTTCAGGGTCGGTTTCATTGGTAAGAATATCTTTAGCTTCGTTTATTGTAGTAAGGCAATTTATATATCGTTTTCGAGCATTCATAATATCACCAAGGTCTTTATATTCCTTGGTGAGCTTGACATATCTTTGTTGGTCGCTTATCACGTCTGGGTCGGTAATGAGCGTAGAAACCTCTTCAAAACGTGCTTCAAGTCCATCGAGTTTCTCTAATATACTATTCTTTTCGGGCATATATTTATTTCTGTTGTTGTTTAATAATTAAATTCTCCAAATTCGCTTTTGATAGTTAAGCTCTTTTCGCCTTCTTCAATATGGCCGATAACTTGTGCATCGATATTGAATTCCTTGCTAATAGCAATAATCAAGTTTGCCATTTCAGGACGGACATAAATTTCCATTCTGTGTCCCATATTGAACACTTGATACATTTCTTTCCAATCCGTACCGCTACATTCCTTTATAGCTTTAAACAAAGGAGGAACAGGGAACATATTGTCTTTTATCACTTTACAGTTATCATTTACAAAGTGCAATACCTTTGTTTGTGCTCCGCCCGTGCAATGTACCATTCCGTGTATTTCGCTACGATATTCATCGAGTATTCGCTTAATTACAGGGGCGTAGGTGCGGGTAGGGGAGAGAACAAGTTCTCCTGCATTCAGAGGACTGCCTTCTACCGTATCGGTCAGTTTGTATTTACCACTATAAACAAGTTCGTTGGGCACAGCGTGATCGAAACTCTCAGGATATTTTTCAGCCAAATACTTTGAAAAAACATCATGGCGTGCACTTGTAAGGCCATTGCTGCCCATTCCGCCATTATACTTCTTTTCATAGGTTGATTGTCCAGTTGAACTCAAGCCAACGATAACATCGCCAGGGCGAATATTCGCATTGTCAATAACGTCAGAGCGTTTCATTCTGCAAGTAACGGTGGAGTCGACAATGATAGTACGCACCAAATCGCCAACATCTGCTGTTTCTCCACCTGTAGGATAAATGCCTATTCCCATCTCTCTCATTTCTGCCAGCAACTCATCAGTGCCGTTAATTATGGCAGATATAACTTCGCCTGGAACAAGCATCTTGTTGCGTCCGATAGTAGACGATACTAAGATATTGTCTACTGCACCAACACACAACAAATCGTCAGTATTCATAACAATGGCGTCCTGCGCAATACCTTTCCATACACTTAAATCGCCTGTTTCTTTCCAATACATATAAGCTAAGGAGGATTTTGTACCTGCACCATCGGCATGCATTATATTGCAGTATTCCTCGCTACCTCCTAAGATGTCTGGAATGATTTTGCAAAAAGCCTGTGGGAAAATTCCCTTGTCTATATTCTTTATAGCGTTGTGTACATCTTCTTTGGCAGCACTAACGCCACGCATTGCATATCTGTTATTCATTGTCTCGACTATATTTTCAGATTATTTATCTTCTTTATCATTCCAAATATCCCAGCTTGCAAATGCTTGCAAAAGCAACATTTCCAATCCGTTCTTAACAACTGCACCATGCTCTTTGCCTTTTTCCATAAAGCGTGTTACGTTAGGATTGTAAAGCAAATCATATAAAAGTGTATGGCTATCCATGGCTTCGTATGGAAGTGGCAAACATTCCTCCACGTTTGGATACATTCCTACAGGCGTGCAATTTACAATTACATTGAATTCTTTTATTATCTTGGGGGATAAATCATTATAAGTCAAGACGTCTATGTTTTTGCGTCTTGAAACACATTTAGTTTCAATACCTAAAGATTTTAACCCATAGCATATAGCTTTAGAAGCACCACCTGTTCCTAATACAAGTGCTTTCTTATGATAGCGTTCCAATAAAGGCTCTATGCTTTTGGTAAATCCTATAACATCGCTATTATAGCCTTTAAGATATGTTTTGTTGCCTATGTGTTCTATACGAATGACATTTACAGCACCGATAGCTTTTGCTTCAGGACTCAAAGCATCAAGATACTTAATAACTTGCTTTTTATAAGGTATGGTAACATTAAGTCCTTTCAATTCCGGATTCGTATCAATAATCTCCAAAAGGCTTTCAATAGATGAAATTTCATAATTATTGTACTCGGCATCAATGCCTTCGTTTTGAAATTTCTCATTAAAATATCCTTTGGAAAAAGAATGCTCTAACGGATAACCTATCAGTCCATATTTGTCCATAAGTAACTAAATTTTATTTTTCAGCAATATACATTGTGCAGATACCAAAAGTCAAACGCTTAAAAGAGGTTTTAGCGAAACCAGCTTTCTGGAGAATTTTCATCATTGTCTCACCTTGTGGAAATGCAGCAATCGTCTTGTTTAAATAATCGTATGCACTGCTATCTTTCGAAATCAAGCGTCCGTAAAATGGTAAAACCACCTTTGAATACACTTTAAAGAGTTGCTTCATAGGGAATGATATTGGCGTAGTGAGTTCTATAATACACAAATGTCCACCTTTTTTCAAAACCCTATACATTTCTACAAGTCCTCTCTCAAGGTCTTGAAAATTACGAATGCCGAAAGCAGCCGTTACTGCTTCGAATGTATCGGAAGGGAAAGTAAGATTTAAACAATCTTCTTTTTGAAATGATATGATGCTTTCCAGCCTTTCATTTTTTACCTTCTGTCGCCCAATTTCCATCATTCCTTCAGAAATATCAGCACCTATAAGTGTATCAGGTAAAAGCATTTTGGCTGACAAAATAGCAAAATCGCCAGTCCCCGTTGCAATGTCAAGTATTGTTTTGGGCTTAAACGGTGAAAGTTGCTTTATGGCTTTCTTGCGCCAACTTTTGTCTATATTCCATGACAGCCTGTGATTTAAGGTGTCGTAGGTTGGGGCTATGTTGTCAAACATTTCCTCAACCACTTTCCCTTTTTCGTCCGTGCTGTTATAAGGCTTTATCTTTTCTTGATTATACACTTTGATGCCTATTGGTTTCTTGCGACTATTATCTTGAAGCCTTTTACTTTCTTGAAGCCAAATACTGGCTTACATTCTTTTCAATGCGTCCTGCCAAGTCAATTTCGTTATCAACTTTTACAAACGTTTCTCCTGTGATATGCTCGTAGAGCTCAATGTATCTGTCGCCTACGCTTGCTGCATACTCATCAGTTATTTCGGGCATACTCTGTCCCGGTTCGTTCATAAAGTTGTGTTCTATCAGCCATTGGCGAACAAACTCCTTTGAAAGCTGTTTTTGTGGTTCGCCTTTTGCCAGCTTTTCTTCATAGCCGTCAGCATAGAAGTAGCGACTTGAGTCTGGCGTATGTATTTCATCTATTAAATAGCATTTGCCATCACGCTTACCAAATTCATACTTGGTATCAACAAGAATAAGCCCTTTTTGAGCTGCAATTTCCTGTCCGCGTGCAAAAAGTTTTCTTGTCCAATCTTCAATCGTATTATAATCTTCTTCTGAAACGATACCTTGCTTGATGATTTCTTCTTTGGAAATGTTCATATCGTGCCCTTCGTCAGCCTTGGTGGTTGGCGTGATGATAGGCTCGGGAAAGCGTTCGTTTTCTTTCATTCCATCTGGAAGTTTCACACCGCAAAGTTCTCTGCAGCCAGCTTTATACTCTCTCCAAGCCGAACCTGTAAGAATAGAACGGATTATCATCTCCACCTTAAAGCCTTCGCATTTCAATCCCACTGTAACCATTGGGTCTGGAGTCGCCAATTTCCAGTTAGGGCAAATGTCTGAAGTAAGGTCTAAAAACTTTGAAGCTATCTGGTTTAAAACCTGCCCTTTGAAAGGAATACCTTTAGGCAAGACCACATCGAAGGCTGAAATACGGTCGGTTGCGACCATTACTATTAAATCATCGTCAATATCGTAGACATCACGAACTTTTCCGTGATAAACATTTCTTTGTCCTTCGAACTTGAAATCGGTTTTAGTCAATGCATTCATAATTTTTATTGTTTTATGGAGTAGTTTTACTTTTCTTTGCTTTATCGTATGTATCGTAAGCAGTAACGATTCTCGTTACAAGCTTATGTCTTACAATATCTTTTTGGTCGAGCTTCACAACAGCTATTCCTTCTGTTCCAGAAAGTATTTCTATTGCTTCTTTCAGTCCGCTTTTCTGATTGTAAGAAAGGTCTATCTGTGTTAAATCTCCTGTTATTATCATCTTCGAGTTCATTCCCAATCGTGTAAGAAACATTCTGATTTGGGCTGTCGATGTATTTTGGGCTTCGTCGAGTATGACAATGGCATCGTTCAACGTTCTTCCTCGCATAAATGCAAGCGGAGCTATTTGTATGACGTGCTTGTCCATCATATCTTGAAGTTTAACTGCAGGAATCATATCTTCAAGCGAATCGTACAAAGGTTGCAGATAGGGGTCTATCTTTTCTTTCATATCGCCAGGCAGAAAACCTAATTTTTCTCCAGCTTCGACCGCAGGACGAGAGAGAATAATCTTCTTAACCTCTTTTGCTTTCAATGCTTTCACAGCAAGCGCAATACTCAAATAGGTTTTACCTGTACCTGCCGGACCTACCGCAAACACCATATCGTTCTTGTTGAAGGCATCAACCAATAGTTGCTGATTGTGAGAGCGACTTTTTATAGGTTTTCCCGAAACAGAGTAAACCAATACTCCTTTGCCTGCATCTGTTTTGGTTTGTCTTCCGTTTACAATGTCAAGAATATCTTCTTCGCTTATAACATTATACTTTAAAATATGTTTGCGCATATTCTCAACATCTTCTTCTAATTTTGCCATCTGCTCTTCGTCGCCCAATACCTTTATTACATTGTCGCGAGCAACGACTCTCACTTTTGGAAAGAGAGATTTTATCATTTGCAGATGTATATTACCAACGCCATAGAACACTACGGGGTCAATATCATCAAGAACAATATGTTTTTCTATCAATTTCTTTCACCTATTTTAATACTGCTGCAAAGTTAATATAAAAACGTGAACCACGCAAATAAATATCAAATCTTGTAAGTCGATTTAATCAAAAAATTACTACCTTTGTACTTCGGTATGGTAAAGAAAGTAATTAAGTTTGTTAAATGGATAGCAGCAATGTTGTTTGCTTCTACTATATTGGGTGTGGTGGCTTATCGCTTCATACCCGTTTATTTTACGCCCCTGATGTTTTCTCGCTGCTTCGAACAGATAATGAATGGTGAGAAAATAAAGTTGTATCACGATTGGATTTCTTTAGAAGAAATGCCGAAATCGATGCCTGTTGCTGTGATAGCGAGCGAAGACCAGCGTTTTCTCAGCCATCATGGATTCGACTATAAAGCGATAGAACAAGCTGCTAAAGAACACCTAAATGGTGGAAAGAAACTGCGTGGAGGTTCTACCATATCGCAACAAACCGCCAAGAATGTGTTTTTATGGCAGGGGCGTTCTTGGTTACGCAAAGGCTTAGAAGCCTATTTTACTTTTCTTATTGAGCTGTTCTGGAGCAAGGAACGCATCATGGAAGTTTACCTGAACTCCATAGAGATGGGCGATGGCATTTATGGTGTGCAGGCTTGTGCAGAGAAGAACTTCGATGTAGACGCCAAAAATCTGACTCGGTCGGACTGCGCCTTAATTGCTGCAACGCTGCCCAACCCTCGAAGATTCTCATCGAAATCGCCTGGACCGTATATGCGGAAGCGTTTAAAGCAAATAGAAGTCCAGATGAAACACATACCTGCATTCCCATTAAACAAGTAAGAAAGGATTATACATTATTGCAATGCAAGAGAATACGGAAGAAAAGATAGAGGAACTGTTGTCGCAACTAAACGAGAACCAGCGTGCAGCAGTGGAATATTGCAACGGTGCATCGTTGGTTGTTGCAGGAGCAGGGTCGGGAAAGACGCGCGTTCTTACCTACAAGATTGCTTATTTAATAATGTATGGCGTTTTGCCCTACCGCATTCTTGCGCTTACCTTTACCAATAAAGCTGCCCGTGAAATGAAGAGTCGTATCGGCTCGTTGGTCGACTATGAGAAGGCCAACCAATTGTATATGGGCACGTTCCATTCGGTTTTCTCTCGCATTCTCAGGGCAGAAGCGCAGCATATAGGCTACAACAGCAATTTCACCATTTACGATGAAAACGACTCTCGCTCGCTTTTAAAATCCATTATCAAAACATTGGGTTTAGACGACAAGAAGTATAAGCCTGCCACGGTGCACAATATCATCTCAATGGCGAAGAACCAGCTTATCACGGCAGATGCCTATGCCAACGACAAAGCTGTCTGGGACCGTGACAGAAATATGAAACTGCCTGCCATTTCGCAAATATACACAGCCTATCAAGCACGTTGCCGCCAGGCAAATGCAATGGATTTCGACGATTTGTTGGTGAATACGTTCCGTTTGTTCAACGATAATGCCGACATCTGCAATAAATATGCAGAACGCTTCCAGTACATTCTTGTCGATGAGTATCAAGATACGAACTATGTACAGGTAGCTATTGTGAAACTCTTGGCTACGCAACATCAGCGCGTTTGTGTGGTAGGCGACGACTATCAGAGCATTTATTCGTTTCGCGGAGCTAATATTGATAACATTCTCGACTTTCAAAACAAGTTCGACAATGTGCGGGTTTTCAAATTGGAACGAAACTATCGGTCTACGCAAAAGATAGTGAAAGCTTCTAATTCGCTTATGAAGCACAACACCCGACAGATACCGAAAGATGTCTATTCTAAAGAAAGCGACGGAGCAAAGATAAACTATCGACCCTGTTACAGCGACAAGGAAGAAGCGATGGTCGTTGTGAAAGAAATAAGCAAACTGAAGCGTTCGCAATCGTTTGAATATGATAGCTTTGCCATTCTTTATAGAACCAATGAACAAAGTCGTAGTTTCGAGGACGAGCTGCGCAAGGCTTTAATTCCTTATAAGATGTATGGCGGACTTTCGTTCTATCAGCGCAAGGAGATAAAAGACATTATAGCCTACTTCCGTTTGGTGGCTAATCCGAACGATGAGGAGGCTTTTAAGCGCATTATAAATTACCCTGCACGTGGTATTGGCAATACAACATTGCAGAAAATCATAGACTGTGCAAACAAGAATGAAGTAAGTTTGTGGGACGTAGTGGGCGATGTGCAGCATTACGGATTAGATGTGAATAAAGGAACGGCGACGAAACTAACTGATTTTGTAGAATTAATCAACGACTTTATTCGCCGATTAGCTATGTCAGATGCCTATACCTTGGGTTCAGAAATTATAAAAGAAAGCGGTATTTCTGCCGATTTGGCACAGGGAACAATGCCAGAAGACGTGTCGCGACGCGAAAACTTGGAGGAACTTCTTGTAGGAATACAAGCATTTGTGGAGGACAGAAGGGAGGAAGGACGTGAGGAAGAAACCTTCTTGACCGACTTTTTACAGGAGGTGGCACTCTATTCCGACCTTGATAAGAAAGACGACGACAGCCCCAAAGTGTCGCTTATGACCATTCACTCTGCAAAAGGATTGGAATTTCCTGTAGTGTTTGTTGTTGGTTTAGAGGAAAACATCTTCCCCAATGCAATGGCTGCAAGTTCTTGTCGTGAGATAGAAGAAGAACGCCGACTGTTTTATGTAGCCATTACACGTGCCGAACGGTTTTGCTTTCTTACCAATGCGAAGAACCGTTATTACTTCGGAGCAATGCGGTTTAACAAGCCGAGTCGTTTCCTGAAAGATATTGACGGCGCTTATATAGAAACTGAAAGCGGACTATCGGTAGGAGGAAGTGGCAGAATGCCTTGGGATAAGCCCTACACAGACAGCCGATGGCAGAACTCAAGCCCCGTTGCAAGTCAGTTTAAGGCTGACCCTAAGCCCAAGATTACTGCACGCAAGATGCCCGAACGTGCCGTAGACCCTCTGTCGGAACGCGCCAAACAGAGACTGATGAGCGAAGGGGGAAACTTTAAAAGACTGTCGGCAGCAATTTCAAATGGTGGCAGACAATATGCAGCAACTTCTCAGACAACCGCTTCAAATGCCATTGTAGGGAATGGACTTACAGTTGGAGCAACCATTGAGCACCAACGTTTCGGCATAGGCGTGGTAGAAGCGATAGAGGGAACAGGCGAAAATGCAAAAGCAACTGTAGCGTTCCGCAATGCAGGAACGAAACAATTGCTTCTAAAGTTTGCTAAATATAAAGTATTGTAGGCTGATTCTAAAAATACCTTTGAAGGATTTTAGCCTTCTTGCCAAGCGTTTGAGGATAGTAGAAGTATAGCGGAGAAAGCCTATTTTGGGCACGCAAAGAAAGCGATAAAACTGTAAATATTTTTCACAAGCATAACTATTGCGTAACTATCTTATTATCAGTGATTTGCAAAAGCTATTGTTTTGCATTCCAAAAGCGGCTGTTTTGCACGGTAAAAGCGTAGGTTTTGCGTTGCAAAACAGCCGCTTTCGCAATGCCAAAACGTAATTACTACTTTTTAAAGAAATAATC
>QWCT01001065.1_pt1 | contig 16529 bp, 14 predicted proteins | sample 1972681 | NCBI WGS metagenome assembly QWCT01 (sample SAMN09866701, study PRJNA288562) | Human oral metagenome isolate pre3_saliva, whole genome shotgun sequencing... | isolation source: mouth | host: Homo sapiens | place: USA: California | reverse complement strand
GCGGATACTAAGCGAAAAACTTCGATTCTCTTGTTTTCCGCAAGTACCGACGGGCTCAGACTACCCCTCATTTAGACCTATATTGCCGAAAATCTATTTATTATTTTGATTTTTTACAGCCCCTTTTTTTATAAAGAGTATCGTTTCACTCATACTGCGTGCGGCAAAACAGCATCGTTCTTCTCATGCTGCATGCGGCATAACAGTATCATTCCCGCTGTGTGCGGTATTACTTCTCCCAGGGAAGCTCCGGCTTTCCGAAATGTCCATAGGAGGATACAAGATTATAGTCTACATCCAAAAGATCCAGTCGTTGGATAATCCCTTTCGGTGTTAAATCATAGCTGTCTAAAACGGAGCGCCAGATATTTCCTGCCGGTTCTTTTTCCGTACCGAAGCAGTCTAAGTAAAGAGATACCGGCTCTGCTACACCGATGGCATAGGCAAGTTGCACTTCACAGCGATCGGCTCTTCCGGAGGATACGATGTCACGGGCTACCTTCCTTGCCATATAGGCTGCAGAACGGTCCACCTTGGAAGGATCCTTTCCGGAGAAAGCGCCGCCGCCGTGATGTGCCGCTCCGCCGTAGGTGTCGGCAATGATTTTTCTTCCGGTTAAGCCGGAATCGGCAAAAGAAGAACCTAAAACAAAACGGCCGGTGGGATTCACCAAAACATGGAAATCGGTATTCAGATTCATTTCCTCGGCAGTTTCCTGCATGATTTTCTCAATGATGGCACGCACTTCTTTTAAGCTGACCGACTCACTGTGCTGGCTGGAAAGCAGGAAAGTATCGATTCTGTGCTCCTTATAGTCGAAGCTTACCTGTGCTTTTGCATCAGGCTTTAAGATAGAAAAATCATTTGCCAGATTGAATGCACGGAGTTTCTGGAGTGCTCGTGTAGAAAGCACATAGGGAAGCGGAAGCATTTCTTCGCTTTCCTTTGTAGCATATCCGAACATCATCCCCTGATCGCCGGCGCCGTCGTGGTCTACACCCATTGCGATATCGGGAGACTGTGCGGAAATCAGTTCCTGTACCTTATAATTTTCCAGTTCTTTTAAGCCAATCTTGCGAAGAACTCCCATAACCAGCTTCTGATAATCAGGAACATAAGTGGAAGTGATTTCACCCAAGATAATGATATCATAATCCTTAATACAAACTTCTGCGGCAATTCTTGCCTTCTTATCGTGGGAAAGAATATCGGTCACAATGGCATCACTGATTTGATCACAGATTTTATCGGGATGTCCGTTAGATACTTGTTCTGATGAAAATAACATATTTTTCCTTTCTTGCCTTAAGGCAATCACATAATAGACGCTTTCTGCGTGGGAATCATGTTCCTTTACAAGGGGTTGCTGCGGTTTCATCGCTCCTATGTAGCTCCACCGTCTCTGAATAAGGTATTAAATTGTGAAAGTATAGTAGCTAAAACAAAGTTTCTTGTCAATAAACTTTCGACATATTTTAGAAATATATAAATCGTTTTTTCTCTTCTATACCAATATGTGGAAGCACTGCTGGATGTCTTTATCTTTTCCTATAATGAAAAGACTCTCCCCTTCTCGGAAACGATAGTCCGAACCCGGAGTGACATTGACTTCATCATTGCTTTTCACAGCGATGATATTGACTTTGAATTTTTTTCGAACATCGATTTCTCCGATGGACTTTCCCGTCCAATCCTTTGGTAAAGCAATTTCAAAAACGGCAAAGTCTTTGCTGACCTGAATGTAATCCAGGACGTTTTCCGAACTGCATTGAACAGCGGTGAGGTTTCCGACGAGCTTTTCCGGATAAACGACGGCATCGGCTCCGTTTCTCAAGAGAAATTTTTCCTGTAAATCTCTGGCGGCACGGGAAACTACTTTGTTTGCACCCAGTTCCTTTAAATGGGAGGTGACTTCCAAAGATGCTAAAAAGTCAGTTCCAATCGCTACAATGCAGACATCGAAATTGGAAACACCCAGAGACTTTAAGAATTCCTGATTACTTGCATCTCCGATTTCCGCATTGGTAACATGGGGGAGGGCGGCTTTTACCCGTTCCTCACTGCTGTCCACTCCGAGAACCTGAATATGCATTTCATTCAACTTTTTTGCCACGTGTAAACCGAAACGCCCTAAGCCGATAATCAAAATTTGTTTCATACTTTCTCCTTTAACAACAATGCTATTTTATTTGATTAATCCGATAATTCCATTTTCTTCAAAAGACTTTCTTATCCAACAATTACATTTTCTTCTACAAGTCTTCCCTTGTTTGGATTGGCATTGGGAAAGACGGCATAAATCAGGCAGAGCCCGCCGACTCGCCCTATATACATCAGGGAAATGAGCACCACATGGGAAACGGGACTAAGCTTGGGAGTAATTCCCAGAGTGAGTCCAACGGTGGCAATAGCACTGGCGGTTTCAAAGCTGGTGGTGAGTAAAGGCAAGTTTTCATGAAGGCTGATAAATATTCCCGAAAGAACGCATAAACAAATGTACATAAAGGCAATCGTTGTGGCATTTCGGATGACCTCTCCGGGAATAGTCCTTCCAAAGGCTTCTGTGCGGGAATTGTTTCTAAAGATAGCTACCGAAGTTAAAAATAGAACAGTCATTGTGGTAATTTTCATGCCGCCTCCGGTGCTTCCCGGTGCTGCCCCCACAAGCATCAGCAGAGTTTGTAAAAATATACCGCTGTCGGAGAATTTACTGAAGTCCACCGTGTTAAAACCTGCGGTTCTGGGGGTTACGGCAGTAAAGAAAGAGGCGAGAATTCGACTTTCCATGGGCATCCCCCCGAACTCGACAAAGAAGTAGAACAGTGCAGGGAGAAGGACAAGAAAGAATGTAGTAGAAAGTATGATTTTACTTTGCAGGCGATAGCGATGAAGGTTCCCTTTATTTTTGGCAATATCCTGCCAAGTCATAAAGCCTAAGCCTCCGAGGAGAATTAAGGCCATAATGCTGAGGTTCACAATAGGGTTTTCCGCATAGCCGGTGAGGGAGGAATAGGGGGATTTGATGCCCATTAGATCGAAACCCGCATTACAAAAAGCGGATACGGAATGGAAAATACTATACCAAAGACCTCTTCTCCATCCGAATTCGGGAATGAATTGTGTTGCGAGAAGGATAGCGAAGAAGAACTCTATCACTCCGGTCCATTTCAGGAGAAAAACCAACATTTTCATAATTCCGCCCTGGGAACTTATGGAAATGGAATTGGCCAGCGTATTTCTTTGAGAATATCCGATTCTTTTTCCGGATAAAAGGATGAGGGAGCTTACAGCTACCGCTACGCCGAGTCCGCCAATTTGAATGAGGATAAGAATGACCACCTGCCCGAAGAAAGACCAGTGCACGGCGGTATCGTATACAATTAAACCGGTGACACAGGAGGCGGAGGTAGAGGTAAAGAGTGCATTTAAAAAAGGGGTATAAACTCTCTCGTTGCTTGAAATCGGCAACATCAATAAGAAAGCGCCGAAGAGAATTAAAGCGGCAAAGCCCAATATAATTTTTTGAAAATAATTCAATCGAAAAAATCTCATCCCTTTATGACTCCGTTCTTTTAACTCATTTCGATTCTTATCATATATTTGAAAACATTCCGGTTTATTTTGGAAATGGGATAGAACTGTTTATAGGTATAATATTGAGAATTATAGTCTTTTCCCGGGTAAATAGGAAGTACCGTGCAGTAAAATTAATTTGGCGAAAAATAGGAGAAGAATTATGCGCTATTCTTTTCATTTCGCTGAAAATATGATACTCTAAACCCGTAATCATGCAAGACATGATTCAAAGCGAATGAAACAGTAAAGGAGAGATTCTATGGGATTAGTAAGAGCTGCGGGTGCTGCTGTAAGCACCTTGATGGGCGACCAGTGGAGAGAGTATTTTTATTGCAGTTCGTTAGATAACGATACCCTGATTGTAAAAGGGGAGAAGAGAATCAGCGATAGGAGTTCCAACACGAAGGGGGCGGAGAATATCATTTCCAATGGTGCTCTCATTGCCGTAAATGATGGACAGTGCATGATTATTGTGGAACAGGGTGCTATCGTGGAGGTTTGTGCGGAACCCGGTGAGTTCGTTTTTGACAGTTCCACAGAGCCCAGTATTTTCTACGGCAATTTAGGTGAAAACCTTGTAAACAGCTTCAAGACCTTTGTGAAGCGTTTTGCTTTTGGCGGAGATACGGCAAAGGATCAGAGAATCTACTATTTTAATACTAAAGAGATATTGGGAAATAAGTACGGTACAGCGAATCCTATTCCGTTCCGTGTATACGATAAGAATATTGATCTCGATATGGAAATAGCCCTTCGTGCGCATGGAGAGTTTAGCTTCCGTATGATGGATCCCATTCTTTTCTATAAAAATATTGCGGGAAATGTGGAAAGCTCTTATAAGAAATCGGAGATAGAGTCTCAGCTTCGTTCAGAGCTCCTGACCAAATTGCAGCCCGCTTTTGCTCGCATTGCCGAGAGCGGTGTGCGGTATTATCAGATTACCGCGCATACAGATGAGATTGGACAGATTTTGAATGATTTACTTTCCAAGAGCTGGGGAGAACATTACGGCTTGGAAATCACTGCATTCGGTATAAGTTCCATTACTGCTCCTGAAGAAGATGTGGAGAAGATTAAGGAACTGCAGAAAAATGCTGTATTCCGGAATCCGACCATGGCGGCTGCAAACCTTACTTCCGCACAGGCAGATGCTATGCGTGCTGCGGCAAGTAATGAAAGTGCCGGTCCCATGATGGCTTTTGCAGGAATGAATATTGCCAACCAGGCAGGCGGCTTCAATGCCGGAAACCTCTACGCGATGGGAGCAGAGCAGCAAAATGCGGCAGCGGCGGCAAATGCAAATACACCGGCAGGAAATGCTGAATCTCCTGCACCTGCGGCAGCAGCTTCTGTAGCGGGGGTGGCAACGGCAAGTGATTGGACCTGTCCGAAATGCGGTCACGAACACAATAGCGGAAAGTTCTGTTCTGAGTGTGGAACGGCGAAGGCGGAGGATTGGACCTGCCCTGAATGCGGACACACAGGAAATAAGGGAAAGTTCTGTTCCGAATGCGGTCATAAGAAAGACTAGAAATTGAAAAGCCCGACAGTATATCTTGTCGGGCTTTTTCATAAGATAATATAAGGGAAGTCTGCTCAATATAAGACAAAATAAGCTATAGAATAAGTTAGATTTTGTTTGCTTAGGAGGTCGAATATGGAAGAACGTTTAGGATGGCTTTCTCCCCTTGGGGATTTTTATGAAACAGACTGGGGAAAGCACGGGAAAGAGGCTGAAAGTATTTTGCAGGAAATCGGTCTGTATAGTTCTTTTTCGGGACAGACTGTTTTGGGAGCAGGAGATTATTTAAGCGGAAGAGGATATCTTCTTTTGCACAATCCCAGTAAAAAACAACTTATGGTAACGCATCTTTGTCCGCTTAGCCAAAAGCAAAAGGAGTTTCTATATGGCTATTTCTATGACCTTGGAAGAAAGACGGAAGCGGAAAAATACTTAAACTGATAAAGATAGAGCTGCTGTATTCGCGGGAAGCCGAGCAGAGCATGCATCTATTAGAAAAAATAATTCTTGTAGAAACTTAAAGAAATAATTCTTTGCTTTACGGCAGTATAAAAAGGGAGTAGAATTGGTGCTTATTGATATCTTTATGGGAGCCGCTATAGATACTGCTTGTTGCTTTGTTTTTTACTATAGAATTTAGCTTAAGTGATAAGGGCTTTCTGAATCAGAGGAGGAGACAATGGCACTGATTATTCCGAAACATTACAATCCTCGTCTTTCTGTTAGAGAGACGCAGGATGCGATTAAGTATATTCGAGATACTTTCCAGAAGGAATTTGGAAAGGAAATGAATTTATCTCGTATTTCGGCACCGTTATTTGTAGAGAAAAGCTCCGGCTTAAATGATAACTTGAACGGTGTGGAAAGACCGGTTTCTTTTGATGTGGCGTGGAAGCCGGGAGAGACGGTTGAAGTAGTGCATTCTCTTGCGAAGTGGAAGAGACTTGCTCTAAAGCGTTATAAGTTTGAAGTAGGAGAAGGTCTCTATACTAATATGAATGCGATTCGGAGAGATGAAGAACTGGATAATCTCCATAGTGTTTATGTGGACCAGTGGGACTGGGAGAGAGTGATTTCCGAAGAAGAGCGGAATGAAAAGACACTTAGGGAAACCGTGCAGAACATTTTCCGTATCATAAAGCACATGGAGCATGAGGTATGGTATAAGTATCCGCAGGCTGTAAAGAAGCTTCCGGAAGATATATTCTTTATTGATTCCGAAGAGCTTTTACAGAAATATCCGAATTTAAGCTCCAAGGAGAGGGAGAATGCCATTTGTAAGGAGCATGGCTGTGTTTTCATTCAAAGAATAGGAGACAAGTTAAGTAACGGCGAACCGCATGACGGAAGAGCCCCGGACTATGATGACTGGGATCTGAACGGCGATATTTTGTTCTGGTTTGAACCTCTGAATTGCGCCTTAGAGATTTCCTCCATGGGAATCCGTGTAAATGAAGAGTCCTTAAGGAGACAGCTTGCGCTTTCTCATAAGGAAGAAAGAGCAACTCTCCCCTATCATAAGATGCTTTTGGAAGGAAAGCTTCCGCTCACGATTGGCGGCGGAATCGGACAGAGCAGATTATGTATGCTGCTTCTTGACCGAGTGCATATTGGAGAGGTACAGGCCTCGATCTGGCCGGAAGAGATGCGGGAAGAGTGTGAAAAGCACAATATTATCTTGCTGTAACAGCTTCCTTTGCCAGAGCATCTGCTATTTCATTAAAATAAATACCTCTATGGGCTGGAACCTTGAAGAATTCCAGCCTTATTTTTTTCTCTGCATTCTGCATAAAGTCGTGGTATTCTTTGGTCTTTTCTTTGTTGCACTTCCATTCTCCCTTTGCCCAGGAAGAAATCCCCTGATAGTCATGGAAAATGGTAAGAGAAGATAAGTTCTTTTCTATTGCAAGCTCTACTGCACGTCTGGCTCCGAGGATTTCCCCGGAGACATTCCGCATCTCTGCATAGGTTTTATCAGCACCAAAGTCTTTATGCTTAGAAAGTTTTCCCTCTCTTTCCATAAAAACCACGCCATAGCCGTAGATCTTCGTATCCTTTTGGAAGCTGCCGTCTACAAAGGCAAGGGCGTCTGTATTAAACTTCCGAAATAACTGCTCTGCCTGTTCCTCTTCGGAACTTTCCCCTTCACACTTTAAGAGGGACTTTATCTGCATTTCTTTATTTAAGACAGGAATGTCCGCTTCTATTTCTTTTTCTATAGGAAAAGAACTTCCTGTAAGAAGATATTTTTCAGCCTTTTCCCGCGTTTTCCATTTTTTATAAATCGCACCGGGGAAGCCATGAACCTGCTTTTTGCAATCGTCCCAATTTAAATAGATTCCGGGCTTTCTTCCTACCTTTACGGCATAATAGTTTTCCACGATACCCTCCTATATTAGAATTCCACAATAGCTTTCAGCTTCGGATTGTAGAAGAAGCTTTACTGCATTATACTATAGGCTGTTGAAATGGGTAAAGAAGCGGAGGCAAGGGATGAAAGAAAAGATAAAAGCAGTTTTTTTTGATCTGGACGGAACACTGGTAAATACTTTAGCCAGCTTAAAGAAAACCATGGATTTAACGATGGAGCATTTTGAATTAGAGGGAGTGAGCCTTGAAGAGACCGGTCTTTTTGTAGGAACAGGTTACAAAAAGTTTGTAGAAAAAGCCTTGGCAAAGAATGCCGATAAAAAATACAGAGAAGCGGAAAAGTGGGAAGAAAGGGATGAAGAGAGAGCTATGGACCTCGACATGGAGGGAGATGAAATCATGGGGCTCTATGATGAGGTCTGCGAATATTATGCTTCCATTTTCCTGAAAAATTCTACCTATCAGGCGGAAGCCTATCCCGGAATAAAGGAATGTATTGCAGCATTAAAAGAAAAGGGAATCGCAGTTGTCTGTATTACGAATAAGTCAAAAGAAGTTGCGGAGGGCGTACTTTCTTCCGTTTTTCCTGCAAATAGCTTTTCCTTTATTATAGGAGACGACGGAGAGATGCCTTTAAAGCCGGATAAGGCACCGCTTTTAAAGGCTTGCAAAGAATTGCATATTGGAGTGGAAGAAGCCGTTATGGTGGGAGATACAAAGACGGATTTGGATGCGGCTAAAAATGCACAAATGAGCAGTATCGGTTGTCTCTACGGTTTCCGTGATAAGAAGGAACTGGTAGAACATGGGGCAGAATATCTTGTTGAGGATGGATTTGCCCTTCTTCGTGTATTAGAGGAAGAATATCAACTCGGATAATTTCAAGTAAATTTGTGAAAGAAGAATGAAGTTTGGAAGATAGGGTTAGCGTATGCTTACTTATCGTGCTATAATACCGATTGTTTGAAAATGATGAAATTATGCTATGGAAAGTGCTTTATGCAGCTTTTAAGCAATATAAGAGGAGGAACTATGACACAGATAGATATTATTTCCGGTTTCTTGGGTGCAGGAAAAACCACATTTATACAGAAACTTTTACAAGAGTCCTTAAAGGGAGAAAATGTTGTTCTGATTGAAAATGAGTTTGGAGAAATCGGCATTGACAGCGGGTTTTTAAAGAATTCCGGAATCGAAATCCGGGAAATGAATCAGGGCTGTATCTGCTGCTCTTTGGTTGGAGATTTTGAGACTTCTTTAAAAGAGGTGATTGAGAATTATAAGCCGGATCGTATCCTCATCGAGCCGTCCGGAGTAGGGAAGCTTTCCGATATCCTTTCTGCCGTAAAGACAGTATCGGCAAATCTTCCGGTGCATCTGGACGGAGCGGTGTGCGTGGTGGATTCCACGAAGGCTAAGCTCTATAACAAGAACTTCGGAGAGTTTTTTGATGATCAGATACGTTATGCGACAAGCATTGTATTGTCCAGAACGGACATTGCAAAAGAAGAAAAGGTAGAGGAGGCCATTCAGATTGTTCGTGCTTTAAACCCGAAAGCCAATCTTATTACTACGGCAATTAAAGAATTGACCGGAGAGAAACTTCTTGACATCATCGGCAGAGAGGAAAATCTGGAAGAAGCACTTCTTCAGGAGGTGAAAGAGAAGGCGCATGAGCATCATCACCATGAGCATGAGCATCACCACGAGCATGAGCATCACCACGAGCATGAGCATCATCACGAGCATCATTTTGGAAATGAAGAAGAGCAATGCTGCTGTTGTTGTGGCGGAGCTTATGATGATGAGGAAGAATACGAGGAAGAGGAATGCCATTGTCATGAGCATCACCACGAGCATGAGCATCATCATGAGCATCACCACGAACATGAGCATCATCACGACGAACATTGTGGTTGTCATCATGATCATGATGAAGAGGATCATCATCACCATCATCATCATCATCATCATGGGGATCATTGCAGTTGCGGGCATGACCACGATGCGGATGAGGTTTTTGACAGCATCGGGCTGGAGGTATTTAAGAGAGTATCTCGTGCAAAGTTGGAAGAGATTCTGGAAGAAATGGCGGAAGGCTCAGCTTACGGCGGTATTGTCCGTGCGAAGGGAATGCTGCAGTTGGAAGACGGTAATTGGGTAAACTTTGATTTGGTGCCGGAGCAGGTGGAAATCCGTGATGGAGAGGCGGAAAATATCGGAAAATTTGTAGTCATTGGTACCGAACTGGAAAAAGAGAAGATTAAGGCATTGTTTACAGCATAAAAAGGAGCAATATGGCGGATAATTATCAAGGAGAAGGGATTCCGGTATTTTTGATTAACGGATTCCTGGAGAGCGGAAAAACCAGCTTTATTCAATACACCATGAACCAGGACTATTTTAAGACAGAGGGGAATACGCTCTTATTACTCTGTGAAGAGGGAGAAAAGGAGTATGATCCGATTGAACTCGCAAAGCTGAATACGACGCCCATCTACATGAAAGAAATTACAGATTTTCAAGCTGATAAGTTACAAAAACTAGCCGATCAGTATAAGCCTGAAAGAATTCTAATCGAATGGAACGGGATGTGGAATCAGGATGATCTCTATGGCGGTCCTATGAGTGAGGCTGTGCTTGCCGGGCAGCAGAACAGAGAGCCGAAGTATAGTGTCTCCATGCCTAAGGATTGGTTTCTTTATCAGGTCATTACGATTGTAGACGGAAGTACCTTGAAAATGTATCTTTCCAATATGCGTTCCTTCCTCGGGCAAATGCTTCGTAATGCGGAGCTCTGCATTGTAAATCGTTGTGACAATTTGTCTAACGAAGACATGGTGGAGTATCGTCGGAAGCTCCGCGCAATGGGGCAAAATGCTATGATCATGATGGAAGATAAGGATGGAGAAATTCCTCAGTCTGCTCTTCCGGAAGAGCTTCCTTATGATATTAGTCAGGACAAAATAGCCATTTCTGATAATGATTACGGAACTTGGTTTTTAGACTGCATGGATAATCCGGAGCGATATCTTGGAAAAGAGCTTAGCTTTACGGCAATGGTTTTAAAGAGAAAAAATATGCCGGAAGATGAGTTTATTCCGGGAAGAATGGCTATGACCTGTTGTGCGCAGGATATGAGCTTTTTGGGCTTTATCTGTAAGGGTGATAAGAAGCTTCTTTCCGCTTTCTCTACAAGAGACTGGGTCAAGGTAAAGGTTAAGCTCACTTTAGAAGAGAGAGAAGAGTACCATGGCATCGGACCGGTACTGCAATTGGTGGATATAGCGAGAACCGGAGAAATATCTGAACCGGTTAGTTTTTAAGTAAAATGTAATTATAAAAACTTAGCTTGTATTTTTAAGAAATAATGTAGAAAGTATTGTTAAATTCAGTTGCTTTATGTATAATCTACGGGTGTTGCTGAAATGCAGTGAGTCCTAAAGGGAGATTGCGTTTTATATTGTTTGGATTCTTCTTTAGAGTAAAACGGAAGATTTCCGGCACTTTATCATTTTGGAGGAGTAAAAATGGAAAATTATATCGGAACCTTACTGGCAGTTGGGGGAATATTTCTTTTCTTTGTTTTGGCAATTTTGATTGCTCTTTATGTTATTGAGTCTTTTGCTCTTTACACTCTTGCGAAGAACAACGGGCAGCAGGATAAGGCGATTTTAGCTTGGATTCCTTTTGTGAACCAAGGATTTTACGGTTTCTTAGCCGGCGATCAGAATATATTCGGAACAAATGTGCAGGGAATCATTTTGGGGATTTTGATGATTATCTTCCCGATTGTTACCGCAAGGGTAGGCGGTTTCTTGTTTTATATTGTGGCTATCTGCGGTATCACTGTAGCATATTTCACTTTGAACGGACTTTATAAGAAGATGAACCATTCCGGCGATCCTACTGTTGTTGCAGTAGTATGTGCTATTATTCCCTTGGTTCGTATCATTTATGTATTTATTCATAGAAATGATATCTTTGAAGAAGAGGCTGTGGTTGTAGAGTAAGATTATTACCGCAATTTATCAGAAGCTTATATCGGATTTGTTAAGATAATATGTAAAGAGACATTGGGCTATGTTATTCTTATACTTGAGAAGAACTTAAGGGTGTAAGATAGACCGGTTCGGTGTCTTTTTTGGATTTTGTTTTATATAAGCTTTGGGATAAACTATCAACAGGCATAGCTAATGATGTAATTATAAGGGCTTTTTGCGGATATAGAATTGTAATGTGCTTTGCGGGAGGAAATATGAGTACGGGAACAGTGGATCAAATTGAAAATGAGATTCGTGTCTGGAGCTTTCAGAATTTTGGAAACGGGATTGCCTTAGGGGTTAGTCGATTTATGGGAAAGCTCTTATTTGCAGTTTTGATTTTTCTTATTGGAAGATATTGTATCCGAAAGCTCATTGCCTTTCTTCCGGCATCACGAATATGTGAGAAAATCAATCCGACTGTGCGGCCTTTTGCTATCAAGACAATACGCTTTGTTCTTTATTTCTTTTTAGGAATAAGTTGCATCAGCATCTTGGGGATTCCGATGGCTTCTATTATCACGGTGCTGGCTTCTGCGGGTGTTGCAGTCGGTCTTGCTATGCAGGGCTCTTTATCGAACCTTGCCGGAGGGATTATGCTGCTTCTTTTTCGTCCCTTTCAGGTACATGATTATATTAAAAGCGGAACAGATGAAGGTACTGTGCAAGAGGTGAGTGTCTTTTATACCATTATTCTCTCTCCTGACAATAAAAAGATTTCCATTCCCAATGGAAACCTGATGAACAGCAATATTATTAATTATAGCTCGGAAGCGCTTCGCAGAGTTGACCTGACATTTTCCGTAGCAAGAGAAGAGGATCCGGAGAGGGTGGAAAAGGCATTAAAAGCTGCAGTAGAAGGGGACAATCGAATCCTTCATAAACCGGAGCCCTTTTTTGGGATTTCGGAGGTGAAAAATGATGCCTTAAACTTTGCTATCCGTGTATGGGTGGAGAGTAAAAGATACTGGGATGTTTATAACACCTTAAACAAGAGAGTTATTCTGGAGTTTTATCGCGAAAAAATTACCATTCCGAACACGAAGCTAAAATCATTGGCAAGTTCTACAGAAGAGTCGGAAGCTTTAGAGCAGCCGAAGCGAATTGAACAGTCGAAATAATCTAAACAGACGGAACAAACTGAACAGTCGAAATAAACTAAACAGTCGAAATGATCTAAACGGCTGAAACAAACTAAATGGCCAAAACAAACTATATTCTTGTAGTAGATAAAAGTATTTTCCCTTCTCTCTTTCTCTGTTATACTGTCCTTTATGGAAGAGAATCCGAGAAGGTTTTTCTTGTGATTAGGAGGTAGAAATGGAAGAGAAAGATATAAGGGCCCGATTAAACATGGCGAAGGGGCTTCAAGATAGTGTGTTGGCATTTTCAGACCATAGGGATCAGGAGCATTTAAATCAGGTTTTTGCTGCGATGGAAGAGCTGGTTTCTAAGGCCGGCGGTCTGCTTCTTGCGGCAGATCCTGCCGGGGAAAAGGAGGGACAGCAGCAGATTACACTTAGGTTCTTAAAATCGGAAGACGGAAAGAACTATGCAGCTGTATTTACCGACGAAGAGGAAAAGCGTGGAGACGGAGAAGAGCAAAACGGAAATGCCCTTCTTCTTCCTGCCGGAGAAATTCTGAATATTGTAGCCAATCATCCTACGGCAGACGGGCTGGTTATCAACCCCTTCAGTAACAGCTTCATTATGTTAAAGGAAGCTGTGCAGGCTCTGCAGAATAAGATGCGTACTGCGAATGTCGAAGAAAAGCTGAAAGGGAGTCATGGGATTACACAAGCTATAACACTCTACTATGAAGAACAGAAAAAGTATGAAGAGAGTGAGATGCCGGAGGAAGAGAGAAGAGCCGGCATTGAAAAGGTACTCCAGGGCTTTCTGCAGGGTATGGAAAGAAATGCGCAGCTTCTTGTCGCGATTGTTCCGCCTGATAAGAAAGAAGGAGAAACCATGGATGGGCAGGTGCTGTTTAATCACTTAAGCACCAGCGACGGAAGAGATGCCATGGCGGTATTTACCTCCGGAGAAGAAGTACGGAAGAATAAAGAAGCTACGGCAGCGATTTCTATGCCGATTCTAGAGGTTTTACGGGCAGCGGTTCATATTTCCGAGCAAGGGAAACTAGATGGAATGATTATTAATCCTTGGTCTCAGTCTTTCTTCTTGAGCCTTCACTTAATTAAATGGCTTTTGGATGCCGGTGACAGAAGAGATAAGCTTAGTAAGGAAAATGAAGAAAAGAGGAGCTTAACCAAAGAGCTTTCCGAAAATATGATTTATTCTTCCTTAATAGGTGGGAGTCTTGGTTTAGCGAAGGAAAGAGGCCTTATTGAAAAGGCGCCATTTAAGAAGGAGGCCTTTTCCTTAAGACCGAGTATAAACAGTATTTTACTTTCCGAATTCAACAGTTTAAATACGGAGAAGCGTCTTTCCATGCAGGATATTATGGAAAAGATGTACGACTGGAAGTCTAAGGGAGTTTATCTTTTAGATGGAAAGATGGAAGATAGTGTGGATGCAATTGAAGCGGCAATTATGCGTTATGCTACCGGAAAGAAGCCGGAAGAACTTGGTTCTGATATGTCCGATGACTCCGTGCTTTGTCGTATTTTACCCTTCTCTTTGCTCCTTTGCAGAAGACTGCATCAGTTTAGCGACTTGGACAGGGCAATGTTGCATGACGGAACAAGACTCACACACAATCATCCTGTAGCCCTCCTCATGGCGGAACTTTATTCCTATATTTTACGCAATCTGGTTCTTCATATCGGTGGAGAAAGCTTGGAAGAGCAGCTTTCCGCTGCGGCATCCTATGTTGGACTGTTCTATGAAGACGAGGAAGCGGAGGATGAGGAAGAGGCAAGAATGAACGAAGAGGCAAAGGCGCAGCACCGTGAGGATGTACGGGACTATGATCGTGTGGCTGCCGAATATGCCCGTCTTCTTCCCTTTATGAATGTAGAAGAAATGAAGAACAAGAAGGAAAAAGAACTTGTTTTGGACGGCAGTGCGGAGAAGAGTCTTTACGCTGCAGTTTGGACTTTACTGCATACCGTGTCTTATCAGGAAGCGGTAGAAAAAGCGGTAGAACTTTCAGGAGGAAAGAACTTGCCGATTATAGTATCTACTTTAGCTGCGGCACACTATGGCTATGCATCTATTCCGAAGGAATGGAAGGAAAGCCTTGCCGGGAAGGAAGAGGCTTACGAACTTGCCAGAGAATGGCAGGCAAGATGGCTGGACTAGTGTAAGAAAATATAGGACGCTTTCAAAGCGGAATACAATGAACTTAGGGAACTGTGTGGAACAGTTCCCTATTTTTTCTCTAAAACGGTGACTTATGATTTATGCGATTACTTTCCCACTTACAGTTTTGATTTCGCTTACCTTATTATTTTTTACATCAATATTCAGCTCTACTTTATCCTTTTCATATTCAATGGCGTCAATCTGTTTAAGAGATTTTTCCTTTGCCTCCTCTACAAGAGACTTCTTTTTTTTGGCTTTTTCTACCCTGGTTTGCAGGGAACGCATTTTGATTGCCAAGGAAAACATTTCAGGATCTTTTTCTCTCAAAAATTTCAAGTCCTTTTCATGCACATCCTTCCCGCTGCCATAGAGTAGGGTAATCTTTAAAATCAGAAATTCTTCATTTTTTTCATTTGCCTGCTTTTGTACTTCGGAAAGATTTTTCAAGCTATCGCAAAATTTGGCCTTCAGTTCGTTGAATTTTGTTATATCGTCAGCAATTGTTTTGAAATTTTTCCTTTCCTTTTCTGTGAGTACAATCTTTCTCCCATTAACTTGAAGATATCCATCCTCGGCTATACTTCGTAAATCATCGGCATTGTCAAACTGTATTTTCCAGTTTCTTTGCTTTTTATCTTCTTTCAGCACGGCGGAAATAGAATGATTTACGAATACGAATTCTCCCTCATTCGTAATCTTTGGCGTTCCTTCTTTCTCTGCAAATCCTTTGTACTCCTCACTTAATATGAAACTATCTTTTTTTTGCAGGACACGAAATTCCGTTGTCTTATACTCTCCATTTAGCTTGTATCCTAAAACTTTCTTGTTGATCTGCTGGTACTGAGTACTCAAACCTCTGTTTATTCCTTGCATTCCCATAGTAATCTCCTTATTTAACAGCTATCTATACAAAACTTATATCGACAAAGTAAATAGGAACTATAAAATGCGAGCATTTTACAGCTTTGTCACGGCAGATACAATTTACTCATGTATCATTTTAGTTAAAAATTTTTTCTTTTAAAGGATGAAAAATTTTGCTTGACGAATGGGGAAAATGAATTATACTACCATACAAGACTTGAATATAAGACTTGAATAAATAAGTCCTAATACAAAGGAGGAAGAGAGTATGAACGGAAAAGCAAAGAGCGGAGCGTTACTCGGGGCGGCATTCCTTATGGCAACTTCGGCTATCGGGCCGGGATTTTTGACACAGACGGCAAAGTTTACAGGAGACTTTCAGGCAAGCTTCGGGTTTGTTATCCTGATTTCCGTTATCCTTTCCGCCATTGCACAGTTAAATATCTGGCGAGTGCTTTGTGTAAGCGGGATGAGAGGACAGGATGTCGGAAACCGTTTACTTCCGGGACTTGGATACTTTATCTCCTTCCTGATTGTTCTTGGCGGTCTGGTGTTTAATATCGGAAATGTAGGTGGAGGTGCTCTCGGGATTCAAACTACCTTGGGAATTCCGGTGCAGATTTCCTACTTTATTGCAGGGGGACTCGCAGTACTCGTTTTCCTCTCCAAAGATGCTAAGGGGATTATGGATAAGCTCGTAAAGATTCTGGGCGGTATCATGATTGTGGTTATCCTTGTAGTCATTTTCATTTTAAAGCCTCCTGTTGCGACAGCGGTAAAGAACAGTTTTGCTCCGGATGCGAAGCTCGGCACATTGGTTCCGGCTATCTTGACACTCCTTGGGGGCACGGTTGGCGGATATATCACTTTTGCCGGTGCACACA
>QWCT01001380.1_pt1 | contig 16532 bp, 18 predicted proteins | sample 1972681 | NCBI WGS metagenome assembly QWCT01 (sample SAMN09866701, study PRJNA288562) | Human oral metagenome isolate pre3_saliva, whole genome shotgun sequencing... | isolation source: mouth | host: Homo sapiens | place: USA: California | reverse complement strand
ATATAAAAGTAGCTTATGAGATATATAAAAATGTTGATGCCTCTAAAGCAAATACAGTTTTTAACGGCGAACATGGATGCCTTCTAAACAATAGTCTTGTTTGCTTTGAAATGGGATTAGAATACAACAACAAGGGTGATTACAAGAAAGCAAATGAATATTATGAAATGGGGTGTAATTTAGGAGATGGCGGATCTTGTAATAATTTAGGCATTAATTATAAAAATGGAGATGGGGTCTTGGTGGATATAGATAAAGCAAAAGAGTTTTTTCAAAGAGCTTGTGATCTTAATATTGGTATTGCTTGCCAAAATCTAGCCAATCTATATTGGCTTGAAAAAAAGATAGATAGTGCAGCCATAAATTATGAAAAAGCTTGTAATCTTGGTATGGCTAAATCTTGTGGGTATGCAAGTGAACTTTTTAAGGATGACGCAAACATCTTTAAGGATCTAAAAAAAGCTATCGAATTTGCTAAAAAAGGGTGCGATCTAAAAGATGGCAAGAGCTGCTTTATCCTTGGTGATAGATACGGGGAAGGTGATGGTATAAAAAAGGATCTTAAAGAGGCCAATAAATACTATCAAAAAGCTTGCGATCTAAATAACGATGCTGATGGATGTGCAAGTCTTGGTTATAACTATAAATATGGTTATGGGATAACTAAAGATCTAACTTTGGCTAATAAATATAATAAAAAAGCTTGTGACGCAGGAAGTGGTAGAGGTTGTAACTATCTTGGCGTAAACTATAGAGATGGCGCTGGCTTTGAAAAAAATATGCAAAACGCATACTCTTACTTCAAAAAGTCTTGTTATGACTACAACTATGCTAGGGGATGCACAAATTTAGGCGAAATATTATGCAAATATGGCAATTATACCAATGCAAAGCAAGAGGCACAAGATGCGCTAAACAAAGCATACTATAAACTGGGCGACAAGAAAGCACTAGATATACTTAATCAATATTTTAGCAATTAAACACTCATGGGAAGCTCTCCCATGAGTAAATTTACATCTTATAAAAACTGCCAGAGATCTTTATCTTCATCATTTGCTTCGCTTGCATCGTTTGCTTCTTGAACTAAAGCATTTAGTCTTTTAAGTAACGCGTCAAGTTTTTGATTTAGCACTGGCACTTCAGACTTCTTTTTTGTCACTATGTCTTGCTTTATGAGTAAAGAGCGCCTTTTAAATAGCTGCTCGTTATATACCAAAATTTCATTATCTCCAAGATCTACATTAGTAAAACTACTACCGATACCAAGCTCTTTTTGGTAGCTTAGCTCAGCCTTTAAAAGGTCATTTTCATCTATAAATATAGGCGAGGCTTTATAAATTTTACCATCGTGGTAATACTCAAATTTTTTTAACTTGCTAAAGTCCTTATCCTCTCCGCTGGCATATTGTCTGACCGAGTTTTTAAAGAAGTATTGATTGGTTAAATTTCCCACCAGCTCTTTATATCTTGAGTCACTACCAAGGCTACTTTTTAGCACGTCTTCGTTTTGAAAGGCGAGTATTAGCTCGACCCTAGCCTCTCTTAGCACGTCAGCGTGCAGGTCCGTCGATGGATTTAGCACACGCTGTGCTTCATCTATAAAGATACTAACTGGCACCTTCTCTTCGTTTGCTATGCGTTGCGCCATATTTGAAAGGGTGGAATTTAGCATAAGCTCTACCGCACTATCTTTTAGCCCTTGAGAATTTACAACGACTATCTTTCCTTCATTTAGTAGCTTGCTTATGCTATTGCCATGATAGTTTAGCATCTCATCATCAGCTATGCTTTGCAAGGCAAAAAGCATAAATGTGTAGTTTGAAAAAAGTCTTGCTTTTTGTGACTCTTCATCATTTCTTACACCCTCATACTCCTTAAAAGCTTGTATGAAATTTTCAGATTTTTCATTAAACTCGCCTAATGCCCAAATTTTCTCATTTAAAGAGCTAGCCAAATGTCTTCTTTTACTTATACCTTTTGCAAATGCCGTGTCGCTTTTTACATGATCATCTACCAGTTTAACTAAGGCATAAAATTTTTTAAAGTCACCTAGCTGCTGGGTTGATTTGCATAAATTTGCAAAGCTTGGCTTTATATCTTTTGCTCTATTTTCTATATATGGGGTGCAAAAACCTTGCTCCGTAAGGTCACATATCGCCTTCATCGTTGAAAGGGACTTTGTAGCGATATTTGCCGCTAAATTTCCCCAAAATGGATCACGCTTTGTGCCAAATGTCTTTTGAAAGAAATTCATCAATAAACTCTCACTTGCATCATCCATTATATTTATTTTGTTTCCCCATGGGACATTTATCATTACGACATCTTTTAGCCTGCCATGCTTCTTGGCTAGAAATTTAACCTTTTTATGCTCAACTCCTTTGTAGTCAAAGACAAGCATCCCATGCCCTACTTTTATACGCTCATCCATCGCTGGTAGGATCGCTGAAGTGGTCTTGCCACAACCTGTTTGCCCTGTTATCATCGCATGCGTAAAGTTAATAGGTATGCTAAGAGCGTTTGAAGCAGCACAGAGGGCTGCACCTTTTGTATTATTAATTAGTGAAAAAACTGACATATTATTCTCCTTTATTAGTTGGTATTATTTCATTAGCTAGGCCATAAGCGATGGCTGATGATGCGTCTATATAGCAGTCTCTATCGGTGAGCTGTTCTATCTTTGCTATTTTTAGGTTACTATTAGCCCTTATCATCTCATTGATTTTTGATTTGATTTTTAAAATTTGATTTGCGATCAGCTCTATGTCGCTTGCCTGACCTGATGCACCGCCAAGAGGCTGATGAAGCATGAGGCTTGAGTTTGGCAACATATAGCGCTTATCTCCGTTTAAAAATATGAGTGCAGACATAGAGGCAGCTAGCCCCACGCAAAATGTATTTATTGGTGATTTTATGGTCTTCATAAAGTCGATTAGTCCAAAGCCATCATATATCGAGCCTCCAGGGCCACTTATGTATATGTTTATGTCACTTTGATCTACACTGTCAAGATACAAAAGTGTCTTTTGTGTAGTTAGGCAAATTTCTTGATCGATCTGCCCATATAAAAAGATATTTCTATCAGCTAGCAAGCTCATGTGAATGTCGTTGAAATTTAGCTTGTCAAACTCTGCCATCTTCTCTCCTTGTTTTTGGTTTTTGTGAGAGAAGTTTAAGATAGTAGATGAGTCTTTAAATTCCACCTATTGCTTCTAGAGCCGGTGGCTTGGTAGTTTATAAAAGCTCTAGATCGTCTATGTGATGTCCTAAAGCAGGAGATCTTTTTTCATCGATGAATAAATTTAAGCTTTTTCCAAGAATATCCTCGAAGTAAATTTTAGCTAGCTCTTTAGAGTTTTTGTATCTAAAAGGAGCATGCGTGGCAAGATATAGTCCGTAGATATCATCTATAAGCCACTGCCTTGCGTATCTATCTTTGTTTATTTCAAAATTTTTGTAAGAAAGATCATTTTTTAGATTGTCTAACTCTTTTTTAAATTTGCTTAATACAAAGATATTTTCATCTTTAAGGGATTTATATATAAGCTCGGGGTCTAAAAGCAAGCTATCATCTAAAGATCTTAAGCTCTTTTTAGTAGGGGTATTTTTTATTTTTATCACATTTTGCTTTATCTTCCAAATTTCATCATAAATTTGATCAAAGTTACCAAAAAATGCGGGTGAAAATATAACCAAAGCATCATCTTCTCTAAAACTTACATATCTATCTTTAAAAATTTCAAACTTAAAAATTTTAGATCCCATATTGCTAAAAACTAGTGCTTGATTGTCCTTATCTAGTCCCATCACAAAGCCTCTTTTTATGATCAAAACATTCATGGATTTTAAAAATCTCTGAACTTTTGCCTCTTCATAAACATAGCCTGAAAGATAAAATGTCAAGTCATCTGGCTGGCTACTTGGAAAGTCTTCGTATTCGCCCTTCCAAAAGTACTCCCCTGAGTTTAAACACATCATTATAAAAGCAGCGTCTTGCATATATGCAAATTTTTTATCATCAACCATTGACCTACTTTTTAGAGATTTTACATGCTTTTCTAGGTATTCATTTGGAGCTAGGATGTAACTATTTTTATCATTTATATGCTGTTTTTGGCTCGGTACTAAATTTTTATCTAGCTTTATAAGTGCATACTCTTCACATACTTTTTTTAGCTTTTTATTTATCTGCTTTCTTTTGCTGTCTATTTTTTCATCAAAATTTTTGATGTAGCCACGAAGTCTTGGCACATTTACTATTAGATCTTCGTCTTTGCCACAAACTTTGCAAACTTCATCCATAAATTTTTCAGTCTGTTTATCTCTTTCTTTATTGACTACCTTTTCAAGTAGAGCATGGTCATTTTTACTAAAATCATAAAATTTACCAACAAAAAGAGAAAGTGCATATGTATTTACAACAGAGTTTAAAATAGGTTTTTGAGATATTTTTAGGTTATTATTTGGTTTCTTTTTGCTTCTACCATTAAAAAGTTTATATTCGACCTCGAATGACATATTTTATCCTTGTAGTTTTTTATAGACCTATAGTATTTCAATAGACTACATCCACCAAAATTTTACCTATATTTTTATTAGTTTTCCAAAAAACAAAGCAAAAATATTCAAGTCGTAAATAAATAGTAAAAATTATTCAAATAAATATAAAATTAGATATAATTATTCACATAGTAAAACTATTAGGAGGAGTTATGGTAAAAAATATAGCATTTACCTTATTTATATTGCTGATAGGCACCAATGCCAATGCAGCTTTTCTGGAGGCTTTAGTCAATGGTATAGCACAAGACATGAATGAATTTATGGCTCCCAAAAAGAAGCCAGTATGTCGTCCTATTATTACAAACTCAAGATCTATATATGTAAGAGATAGTAATGGTGTGGACTTTAACTATGAATATACATATAAAAGTCTTAGCAGGGATTCAAGCTTATACGTAGAAGACCCATCTAAAACAAAATATCCAAGTATACAAAGAATAGCTACCATTAATTGCAGTAATAATATGATGTCAACTTATTTGAGCGTGTGGCATATTGATAAAGCAACAGGTAGAGTTATTTCAGAAAGTAGTCCGATAGCAAGCTACGAAAAGGAGCTAAAAAAACTTCCTTTACTTGACATAAGCGAAGCAGACAATAGAGGCTGGATTTCTGCGGATTTTCGTAGAAACTTTTTTGAAGAAGATTACTCAGTAATATATCTTAAAAACAAAAAGAGGAAAATGAGATGATTAGAAATTTAGCACTTGCTTTTTTAGCAATATTTTTTTTAAGTGGTTGTGCAACGTCACTAAGCAAAGGTGGCAAAACGCAAAAAACAGATAGATCCGCCAAATCGCAAATAAGTTCTGATAGCGGAATATACTATCATATTTCTTATGGTCCTGAGGTCGATTTTGTGGGAAATGGAAATAAGACTTTTTATTATTACTTAGAAATTTTCCCAGTTAAGACTGATTTTATAAGTCCTTACATTGAAAGAAATGATGAATATGCGACGCTAGAAAAATGTTATCACAAATTACTCAATGTATCTTCCCAAACCGGAGCGATCCGTGTAAGCAGCAAAGATTATGTCTTGCCAGGTAACCCACAAAGCATAATGCTTTATAAGACTTTAGAATCTAAAAAAAGAATAGAACTTGGTGATTTCTCCGTATGTGACTCGTCTGTCAAATGGAAGAGACTACAAGAGGCCCCTAAAGAGTGGAGTAAATAGGTAAAACAAATTTTATTAAGGAGTAAAAATGAAAAAGGCTACAAGGTTATATGTGATCTAGCAAAATAAAAGTGATTTATGCTACTTTAAGCATTTATATAGTGCCTAAAGTAGCAAATATACTAAATTTAGTTTTGATTGTTTTGCGATTTTAAACGTTCCAACTCTCGTTCTAACTCCCGTGCTCGCATGCTTTGAATTTGCATTATCTCCAGTCTAACTATATTTGCATCAGGAAAATTTTCTATTGTCTCTTGTCTGCCATTTATGTCCATTATAGTTATTGCATTTTTAGTTATCTCATCTTTTATCGCCATTTCATCTTTCATAGCTCTTTCGTCTTTTTCAGAAACTTTGGCATATAGTATTTCATCTATATTAAAGCTAGTTGGCTTAAATGATTTAATCACTATAACCCTTTGTTGTGTTATAACTATTCCACTTCCTATATAAAAGATAAATGTCTTCATTATATATATGGCATACAAAATAAAAAAAATTGCGCCAGCAGAAAAAGCTAAGATAGGATTGTTAAAAAAATGCTCAACTAAATCTACTATAATTATAGTAAAAAATATTAGTCCAAGTAATATTTTACTAAGGTCCAAGGAACTTGCTTTTAACAAAAATTTTCTTTCTACAAACTCATTAGGACCGAGGTTAAGACATTTGTTAAAAGATTTTTCATACATACCATAAATAACAACTGAAACTACAAAAAATATTAATATTGTAATTGCAATAGACATTTCTAATCCTTTAGTAATATCTTTTGATGTATTTACTACCTTCTTTTGACAGTATATCTTCTATGAATCTATATGGCACTACTTTGGGATCACCATAACGTTGTTCCACATACATTTTTCCATTAAATATATACATATTCTGAACAAAACAAGACCTACCGCAACTAAGATCTATAACACCTTTTTCGCCCAATAGTCTCTCTAAACTTTCCTTATCAACCGTAAAAAAGTCTTGGATATCCTTTTCTTTACCATCTTTTATCATCTTTACATATCTATAATCTCCTACTGCATTACCAGTAGTATTCATATAGCTTAAAGTGTCTTCGATCGCTATGTCTGGTGAAGAGAAGTAAATATTTGTATGACCTATCATATGCTCACTGGAATTTAAACTACTTTTTCTATAACTATCTAAAACACCATACGGCCCCGTATAACACACATCCATATTTCTAATCAGATCTTCCTCATCCGGTGTAAGCTTAATATCATAGTTTTTTACAAACATAGACTTCAGCTCCAAAACCTTTGTGAGAGGCAAACATTCGTTTTGTGTCTTTACGCAATAGCTCGAATCTTGTGGCTTATCTTTATTGTATTGTATTGGTGTTATTACAAGAGCTTTTACTTTATTGCCAGATCCATCTTTTTTGAAGCACTCAATGTCTTTACCATTTTTGGCGCATTCTGCCTTTTGTCCATCTACTATTACCTCACCCATATTGCGGTAGTCGTAACATCCCTCAAAGTCATCCTTCTCATTTCTTTGCGAATCAAAAAAGTTAAAAACAAGCTGAAACGACAAGTTACCGTTAAGAACATAGATTGATTGAACACCTGTGTCTATAATGTATTTGAAATTGCTAGTAGAACCTCTTTCTAATCCATACACCATACTGGCCAAAAAGCATACAATAAATAATGCCTTTTTCATTAAGAACTCCTTTTTCTATAAGTAAAAATTTACAAGTATATTATTCAATACGAACTTTATTTAATATAAAATTTATTCTAACTACATAGTTTCTAGGTATGGTTATCTTTGCGGCGAGTAGAAGGTGGTTATAAAAGAGAAATATCCCTCATATGTCTTAGCGTTTGCTCTTTGTTTTTCTCTAGAATTTCTATTAGCCTTGATAAGAGTGGTTCTGAAGCATATTGACAAAGGTCTATTATACGACTTATGTTTTGTAAATTTTCATATTCTTTATCATTGTAATTACATTTATTGACCATATCTTTTAAAAAGCTTGAGATGTTAAGGTCGTCTATAAAAAGCTCTTGTTCGCTTACTTCAAGGGCTTTTGCTATATAAGGTATAAGCTCGGCTTTGATCTCTCTATTTCCATTGAGATAGTTGTATATAGATGGCAGAGACGGCACTTCACCTGTGCTTTTTAGCCTAGGTTCAAGATCTATAAATTTTTGGACAAAGTCCTTTTTCTTTAACTTTTTACTTCTTAGGATCGCATTTATTCTTTCATAAATTTGCATTTTACACTCTTTAAAATTGCTCTAAATTTAAGAAGTATAGTTGATAAAAAAATACTATATGAATTAAGTATTCAATAAGAATAATTCCTATATGATTTTTAACCTAATGAATGAATTTCAAATAAGGAGATTGTTATGAAAAAAATGTTTTTAAGTTTGCTAATAGCTAGCTTGCCATTAGCTATGTTTGGGGCTGCACCGATGAAGGTTGAGCTAGAAAATGATCATGCCGCACAAGATGCTTTTGGAGTGGCAAATGGAGTTAATATGATAATTACATCTACTTATGATGGCACACTAGTAGTAGACTATCCTAATATCATAGTAAATAAAGGAAATGCCGATTGTATATTGATAGACATAACAGCTACAATGAATAAAGTGATTTCTGGTAGAGTTTTTAACAGAGCTTACTCTACGCCATCAGAAATGCAAAATGCAATGCTAAATCATACAGTTAAAGAAAATGGAAAGGTAAAATTTAAATATAGCGATGAGCACAGATCAGAATTTCTTTGTAGAAAAAGGACTAAAATTTTAGAGATAATAATACCAACAAATGCTGGAAAATACACTTTTAGTTTCTAATTGTGAAAAGGATAGCAATGAAAAATATTATTAAAGATTTTAGTAATTACAACTCTTAGCTTAAATTTACTTCAAGCCAAAGCTACACTTTCCATAGATGGATATATGTCAAAAATGCTTTTTATGAAAGTCAAAGATGGTGGGACTGCCTATGGGCAAGTGTAAGCATAAAAGCAGAAAGATCACAAAGCTTGACTGATCTAGAAAAGTGTCAAGATGGTGATTTTGAAATTTGTGTTGAGTTGGGAGATGCGGGAAAAGACCGTAAAAAGGCGGTACAACTTTACGAAAAAGCTTTCGATGGCGAAGAGATGTTTGGATACTGTAGCTTAGTTTTTGCTAGTTTTTTAACGGATTTAAATCCGAACGAGCAAATTCGACATAATAGCTGGTAAGTCGCAGCCGTCGATGTGGCGATACTGTTTTACGGCTTTTATATCAGATACAAAAACAGTTTTGCAAATGAAATTTTAATGAGGAAGGATGAAAATGAAGAAAATTTGCTTTACTCTTACGCTTTTGCTGTGTTGCGGCTCTGCATTTGCGTTTAACCCAGTCGTGGGCGATATAACTACTGGATTTAGCAGAGATGACCGTTTGGGAGTTGTCAAAGACGATATATATAAACTGATGTGGCAAGATGGTGATTTGTCGCCACATGAGATGACTCACGACGAAGCCGTTCACTACTGCGAAAATTTAAATTCTGCTGGCTTTAATGACTGGCGTTTGCCTACGATAAAAGAGCTTTTAAGCATCACGGACGATACTAGATTTGAGCCTGCTATAAACAAAGCTTTTAAAAACGTCGCATACGAGACGACGGACCATAGAGGCGAGAGATGGTACTGGAGCCAAACTAAAAGTGCCGGCGCCTCGTCTAGTGTGTGGGTCGTGAATTCCAATGATGGCTTCGTTGGCTGGCGCGACGTTTCCTCTCGCCGCTTCGTGCGGTGCGTCCGGGACTATTGATTTTTGAAAATTTAGATAAAGGAAAAAGTATGAAAAGATATATAGCCGCTTCTTTGCTGCTTTGCGGTTTACTTCACGCAGAAGCTCTAAGCCCTACGTGCTACCGAGATAACGATAAAAACGTAGTGATATGTAACGACAAAAAGCTAGGAAGACTAATGTGGCAGGATGAAAAGCAAGGCTTTAAAGTAACGTGGGATGAGGCGCAAAAGTACTGCAAAACATTAAGCCTAGCCGGATACAAAGACTGGAGGCTACCAACAAAAGTGGAGCTACTAAGTATAGCGGATCATAGTAGGTATAACCCCGCTCTAAATACCGCTTTTAAATACATAGCAGACCCTAAATATTCAGATTACTGGAGCCAAACTAAATACGCCGTCGACTCGTCTTATCCGTGGTTCGTGGGTTTCAGTCTTGGCTACGCTGACTGGAACTGCGTTTATTGTCGCCTCTTCGTGCGGTGCGTCCGAGAGGATTGATTTTTGAAATTTTTTTTTGAGAAATCCGGACTTAATGGCGGTGCTTTGAAAAGCATTTTGCTCCCCTTGTGGGAGCTTTTTAAATTTAGGAGAATAAAATGAATAACTTTACTGCTGAGCAGATACTAAAGATAAATGAGATTTTTAGTAGGATCGTCGACTGCAAGGGAAATTTGAAAGTGTTTAAGGATTTTGATTGGGATCAGGATAAAAACAATATTGTTATATGTGAAGAAAGCCCATATGGAGATAAATCTCTTGCAATAGTAGATGACTGGAGTAAAGTGAGTCTTGAAGACATATATAATAATGCGCAAAAAGCTCTAAGTATAAGTGATATAACTCATATAATAGATAGAGCAAATATTGAGCCGCTGAAAGATTTTACGATAGAAACAAGGATAGATAAAAATAAAATAAATAATCAAGCAAATACACATTTTTCAGTTTTGTTGCACCAGCTTAGCGATCTTAAATTTGATGATTTTGACACGTTATACACTGCTTTTTATGATATTTTAGAAATTTGTAAAAAAGGACTAAATATCAAAGATACTCATACGATCTTTTACTTAAATATATTTCAAAGACTACTTGAATACTTTCAAAAAGGTGATGTAAATTTTTACATTAAAGATGGCAATGTAAAGCCAGTAGATGATGAACTTGCTAAAAGACTTAGAGAGTTTTTTGTTATTAATAGAATAATTTGTAAATTTAAAAATTACATAGCAAGAAATTTAAATACAATGGCCTCAAATGGATGCGGATATATAGATACTGGAAAATTTATAGAAACACTAACAGATGAAGAGAAAGAAGTATATGAAAAATATGGCGGTGCTTTAAGGGATATTTTTGGCATTTTGCCTAGGTGTATTCCTGATGAATTTGACGAATTAACTCAAAATGGTATAAAAAATATCATCTACTACGGTGCGCCTGGAACCGGCAAGACAAAATTTGTAAAAGACTGCCTTGGTATTTTAGATCCGAACCGTACTAGAACCGAATGGGTACAGTTTCACAGCGGCTTTGAATACGAGGATTTTATAGACGGCATAAAACCGATCGGCATACAAAACGGAAATTTAAATTTAGCTTTGACAAACGGCATATTTAAAGAATTTTGCTTAAAAGCGGCGCAAAACGAAAAAGAAAATTTCTTTTTTATAGTTGATGAGATAAATAGAGCCGACATAGCAGCGGTATTTGGCGAGACATTATCGCTTTTGGAGGAGAATTATCGAGGTAAAAGCATAAAGACTAAAAATTATGCACTTAGTAAGCAGGAGTTTTCTATACCGAGCAACGTATATTTCATAGGTATGATGAACGACGTGGATAAAAGCATCGACTGCTTTGACTTGGCTCTAAGAAGGCGCTTTGCGTGGGTCTTAATGAGATGTGATTATGATGTTTTAAGCGATTTGGACAAAAAATACAGCGACTATAAAGAAAAATGTAAAAAATTAAATAACTACATCACCAATGATTTCAAATATATAGTCGAATACAAAGATGAAACCAGGGTAAAAATAAAATCTATTCAGTCTTGCAATAATGCCGAAAACAGAGATGAAGCTTACAATAATTTATTTCCGAGTACGCCTGACAAAGAAAAAAATAAAAAAAGATACGAAAAAAATAGTGGCTTAAATTTAGGCAGAGCTTACGAGATTGGACACTCATATTTTCTCAAAAAGGAAACAATGAGCGAGCAGCAAATTTGGGATAGGCATATAGAACCGATCTTGCGTGAATATATCAGAACGCAGTTTGGCGACGGCGAAGTAGAGAAAAAACTAAAAATAGCCGAGGGTATTTTTGTAGATGGAAAATGTATTCAACGATAATAGGATTTGTGATTCCAGAGATCATAAAAAAGAAATAACCTTTAATGATCTGGCGCAGGGCAAGACGGGCATAGTATTTCTAAACGGACGGCACGATAAATTTGACTCAAAGATAAAAGACGACAAAGATGCGCACTATATCCTTAAAGAGTGTAAAGATGACAACTATATATTCGGCAACTATATAGGCCGTTTTACCTTTGAGGGGCAAGAGTATATCATAAACTCGCGTTTTGGCAAGCAGCTAGAAGCCGAACTTTTTAAAACTATCGACTCGGCATTTTTTACATCTAGCGGTAGCGTCGCGGGCTCAAGCGGCGACATCCCTATGGACTACGTCCTTTACGCCTCGTTTATCAGTCGCTTAAAGCTAGCCAAGCTAAGCGGCTTTCCAAGCGTTTATAAAAAGATTCTTTTTTTTTAGAGACTACGCCCTGCACGGAAGCCTTGACGTTAAAAATTTCATCAAAAAAGATCAGCCCTTTACGGGTAAAATTTCAAGCCGAAAAAGCTCGCGAGTGCCTGACGAAGTGGTCGCAAGGGTACTTTTAAGGGCTTACGATATCTTGGTTAGAAAAAACACTAAATTCGCACTTTATGACAAAGAAATAAAGAATTTTTTGCTAGCCAATGCTAACGGCGAGATGAAAAGCATCAGAGATATAGATGCGGCTTTGAACTCAAAATCCGTTATGAACGAGCTTTATAAAGACTACAAAATTGCTCTTCAAATCGCTAGGATTATCATTTTGCAAGATTCTAGATATACGAACGAAAGCGCCGTCAAAAATCTAAATTTTGGTTATTTACTGTATGCGCCCAACCTTTTTGAACTTTATGTCGAGAGGCTCATAAGAAGTGTATTAGGCGAATTTGGCGGTAAATTTAACCTAGAGACTCAGTATAAAATTCCAGGCTCAAATTTGAGACCTGATTTTGCGATAAAAGACGAAAAAGGGGAAATTTTAGCCGTTTTGGATGCTAAATATAGGCATTTTTGTAATGCCAATTTAGGTGAAACTGATTGCAAGAATTTGCTACAAATAAAAAGATATGCAAAGAAAGCTGGTTCAAACACCGGAATTCTAATCTATGCTAAAAGTGGCGTCTTTAATGGGTTAGGAATCATAAGACATAGTTCTGAAAACAAAATTTTTATACTCAGTGTATTAAAAAATTATAATAAAACATCTGCTGACAAATTTAAAAAGTATCTTAAGAAGATTTTAGAAACTATAAAATAAAAAAGATAATGTGAAAACATTATAAAGGTTGCAGCGTTTATGGCCATAAGATTGCTGGATACAAAAGCTGTTTTATCCATAGAAGGATATATGGTAAAGATGTTCTTTTAAAAGAAAAAAGATAGTATCGCTGTCTATGTGGATATAAGATAAAAGGCACTATATCATCAAGTGATCCGCTAGTAGTCGCAGTGCTAAGCGGAGAAACATACTGTAAAGATATGCTTTAAAGATAAAAAATAAAATACGTAAAATATGCGATTAGAAAAATGCCTATGTAGCAGATGATGCACAAACAAGCTAAGGCATAAAGGACTCATTTAGTCTAGCTCTAGAATATGACTTATATTTTAAAAGAATGTAGGTCAAATCTCTCTTTTACATTAAAAAGCCTCGCAGAGCCCAAAGGTTTAGAGCCCTCTAAACCAATTTGTGCAATAAAATGGTTTAGACGAATGATTTTTGCCCAAACACATATAATTACTATAAATAGATATTAAATTTAAAGAGGCAATATGTTTAAAAACCAACAAGCAAACATAACATTTGAGCTAGCTAGTGACCGCACAAATGCTCACAATAGTAGAGAAGAAAAACCTGGCTACCTAATGCCAGGATACTATCTAAACGAAAAATATGGCATCTTGAAAAAGCCCGTGAGGCACATAAGATTAAATAAGCTTAGCTTCGATGACTTATGGCAAAAAAGAAGAGATGAGATGAAGTATGAAGTATCACATCTTGGTAAGATCAAGCTAGTAGATAAGCACAAAGGTAAAAAGCCACTAAAACAAAACTGTCACTATGAATGCGTCATAGGACTAAACGAGCATACGCAACTATCAAACTTACTAAAATCCATAAAGGCAGTAAGCAAAATTTTAAATATTGAACCCATAAATTTATACATTCATAGTGATGAGGGACACCTTTTGAGAAAGAGCGATAATAAGGAGATATTTCCACTATTTCATGATGAGAATGGCAAACTAGGTGGCACATACATTACAGATAAGGATGGCAGAGCTTATTACATACATATAAAAGAGAGTGTAAATGGTAAGCAATACTATGAAAAAGGGGCTGAACTCGAATATGAAGAGTTTGAACCAATATTTCAAAAGCATGCTCATGTAGAATGGAATAGCTTAGTAAATGGCAGAAACCAAATGCAAAGATTCAAAAAGAATACAACTGATCCAAATTTGGACTACAAAACCGTTTTTAAAACTGTATATAACACAAATGCTGAAATTCTGGGAATGATAAAAGGAGATGGTGGCAGTAAGCATAAGAAACTAAGAGCTTTTAGGGTAGCTAGCGAAAATGATAAGCTTATGAAAAAACTAGAAGAGCTAGAGGCTATCATTGAAAAAGATGAGACATATATAGGGATCATTACTGGATATAGTGAAGAGCAAAAAGTAAAGGTAGAAGAGTTAGAGCTTGAAAATCAAACACTAAGAACAAGGCTTAGCGATCAAGAAAGCTTATATAAAGCTCAAGAGACGGAGCTACAAACTGCTAAAAATGAGCTTTGCAAGGCTAATCAAGAGCTTATCAAAAAGAATATTGAAATAGAGCTTGCAAGAGAAGAGATAAGGCAAGTAAAAGAAGAAATTTATAATCTAGTCATAACTCATGCAAATACAAATATCAAGCTAAAAAGAGAGCTTGAACACTTTGGTATAGCCTTTCCTGTGGAGATTAAGGTGCAAGAGCTAAATAGTAATTTAGAGCTACAGTCTTTATAAATTTAAGCTAATAGCGTATTTCTATGAGTAAGGAGTAAGATTGTGCTTATATATTGCAAGTATTTTTATGTGATCTTGTTCTATACGAAAAACCACCACATATCCTTTAAAGATAAGGTCTCTAGTGTCTTCTCTATTGATTGTTTTATTTTTTCTAAATCTATAAGGCATATAAGAGATGCTTTTTAGCCTTTCTAACAGCTCACAATAAAAAGTCCAAGCAGCTACAACGCTATCCTTAGAGTAAAAATCCAAAATTGCATCAAGTTGGCTTAGAAATTCCTTGCTTAAATAAGGAATTTGTTGCATTTAGGCACCGTATTTTTTAAAAAGAGAATTTACATGAGCATTCATTTCGTCCATTGAGACATACTCTAGCTCTCCTTTATCATCCATATCAGAAATCCTCTTTAGATGCTCTTCGTCCTCTTTACTAAGATAGTTTTGCTGCTCACCATAGGTTTCAAAAATAGCAGCTGGATCTATTTTAAAAAGTAGAGCCTTTATCGCTTCAAGAGTGGTATTATCTGCAGTTGTTTGAATGTTTATCATGGTAGTCATAAAAGTCCTTTTAAATTTGGGTAGATTATAGCACTTTAGAGTCTTTGATTTTATTAAAACAAAAATTTCTATAGCTAAAAATTTTAGAAAAAGTTGTCCTGATAATCGGACAAGTTTTTTATTAAAAATACCCTAAAAGCTCCTTAAAATCATAGAATACTTGTTACAGAGAATTTGAGACTTTGTTACAGAAAATCAGCAAAAATAAAGCTTTAAAATATATAATCCTTATATCAATAAAAAGTCGCATATATCGGACTTTTGAAAGGTTAAAAAGTGATAAAAGTTATAAAATTGGCGGAGTGTCCCTCTCTGTCCGCCACCACTTATAAACAATCACAAACTTTTATCAACTTTTGCAAGCATTGAGCCACGATTTTAACGTTATTTTAAAGCCTTTATACATAAAATTACAAACAATTATAAACAATTACAAACTATTATTATCACAACTTTTTAGCTGACTATTTGGGTGACAATTCAAAAACAGCCAAAAATTTTGCCTTAGTCAGCTAAAAGAAAAACAATACCTATACTCTCACGCCAATTAGTAATCACAGAATTTAAAAGTTTAAGCCAACAAAGCTTTTAGCCGACGCATACAAGCTTTAAAAGTCTAAGAGCCTTGATAGATGTGAAAGAAAAAATAAAGATAGCACTTCATAGCAATTTTATAAAAACAACCTATTCTTACTATGAAATTTCATCTAGAAACAATAGAAAATTTTAGTTAATAAAAGTTGATTTGCTATGAAAATTTGAATTAAAAATTCAAGGGCATTGCGCCCTTGAAATTATGATCTAACAGGTGAAAGATAAGGTTTTTCAGAGTGCATAGACATCTCGTTTTGTTGTCTAAATGCTATATACTCCTCTTCGCTTAACCTTTTTATGTTAGCTATAGTGATCTTAAGAGGTGTGATACCTGAGAGTGGATCGTGATCTTGTGCATTTGCAAGCTCGTTACCGTCAGCCTCACTATAATGGAAAGTCGTAAATATCGTGCTTTCTCTAAGGTCAGGATTTACGCGAAGTTTAGCTGCGATCCTACCACGTTTATTCTCTACCATTGCGTAGCAGCCA
>QWCT01001228.1_pt1 | contig 16568 bp, 14 predicted proteins | sample 1972681 | NCBI WGS metagenome assembly QWCT01 (sample SAMN09866701, study PRJNA288562) | Human oral metagenome isolate pre3_saliva, whole genome shotgun sequencing... | isolation source: mouth | host: Homo sapiens | place: USA: California | reverse complement strand
ACCCCAACCCACCGGGCAGGAGGAACCCCCACTCCAACTCAGCGCATAACCCACTCCGAAGGACACAAAACGATTACACCACTCCACAGGACTTGACCCTACGCGCACCACCGGTCTAGCACGCACACATGAAACCACCTGTAATTATCCACCCCACCCAAACCGCGAAAAAACTCGCCCAACAACAGCCCCATGGCATCCCCGCGCGAAAAAGTTCGCCCGGTAATACCCCCGTGGCATCCCCGCGCGAAAAAGTTCGCCCAACAACAGCCCACCCACGGCCAGACCGAGACAAAACTCGCCCAGCAACAGCCCACCCACGGCCAGACCGAGACAAAACTCGCCCAGCAAGCCCAAAAACACCGAAAACCGGCCATTTTTGCCGAGCAGGGCGAAAAATATCACGCTTTTCAACCCACTTCGAACCACAGGGCGAATATCGTCTCGCTGAGACAACTCCCAACGAGCGTTTCGCATGCACGCGTGGACGGGCGTTCACTTTCGGCGCATCAGGACCATCGCTTGTCGTCCACAGGCTAACTCTCGACTTGTCGTTATCCACAGGCTCATGCAGTGAGCTTGATTCATGCCCAGCATCGGCACACAGTGGGACTCATGGACCAACAACGAGGCGTTCATGCGCACAACGAAGATGCTGCTTTGCTGCGCGACCGGGTGGAATCCATCCGCGCATCCCTAGTCATTGCCGACTCGCATGCAGCTAGTGAACGCATCCATAGGCGCGTGCAGAAAGGAGAATTCACTCGTCTTCTCACCGGCATTTATATCCCTTCAGCACGGTTGATTGGACTGAGCTCACGGGAGCGCAAAACAGCGGTTTTCATTGCCCGCATGTGCGCTGCGAGTCTGCGATATTCCGATTACGTCATCAGCGGTGTTGCCGCTGCATACCTCCTTGGTCTCCCCGCAGAGGAGCAGATCGAGAAGCTCACGCTATATGCGCCGTCTCGAGAGCGCCCACGCCAGATTCATTTTCCAGCAATCACAGCTGAGAAGAATGAACGTTTTTCGGCAGTGACAACGACCGTTTCTCGCCCCCGATCGCCAGTTCCCTCAATCAACTACTTGGGCTTCCGCATTGCGACACCTGCGCGAGTTGTCGTTGATTGCGCTCGCCTACTTAACGAACAGCACGGGTTCTCCATCGCCTGCGCGGGGTTGGCCCACGCGTGCCATTTCGACCGTTTTCGTCAGGCTGAGTCACGCGCCCGCCAGGAGGAGGCACGCGGGGAATTCCACGAGGCATTGGCGGACACTCCCCTCAACACCATCGGACGCGAGCGAGCTCGATGGATGATTGACCGCGCTGATGCTGGATGCGAGTCTCCTGGCGAGTCCCTTGTCCTGCTCGCACTGTTGCGCGCGGGTATCAACGGTATGACCACTCAAGAAGAGGTCCAGGTTGCCGGCCACACGTACTTCATCGATATTGCTCTGCCCCACCTGAAGATCGCTATCGAGTTCGACGGGAGAATCAAATACGGGGACTCAGTTGATGAAGTCCACGAGAGCATCGAGGCCGAGCAGCGTCGGCAGCGCGATCTTGAACGTGCCGGGTGGACAGTCATTCGTGTCCGTTGGTCAGATCTGCGCGTCATCGACGAGGTCGTCGCGCAGGTTCTGGTCGCCATCCGCGCGAAGTCGGGACATTAGCAACCAAGTATGCGTGTTTCACGCGTGTTTCACGCTCACCGACGCATCCGGGCACGGACACCGCAAACACCACCGCACTCACGGCCACGCCACCCTCCCCACCGAATGTAGGCAGGTCTCGGACCGCTCTGACGGCCGCAGCGTTCGCGTTGGGGGCGCACGCAGGGAAGAATGGGGGCATGGCAGATGAACGCGAGTCAAAGGAACTCCAGTCGGGAACGCTCGTCATCGGGCTGGGCCGTTTCGGCTCCGCCGTCGCGGTGACGCAGGACCAGCTGGGCTACGAGATCCTTGCCGTCGAAAAGAACCCCGCCCGCGTGCAGGCCTTCGCGGGTCGATTCCCCCTCGTCGAGGCGGATGCGACGTCCAAGGATGCGCTCGAGCAGCTGGGTGCGCGCGAGTTCCGCAGCGCCGTTGTCGGCGTGGGCTCCTCGCTGGAGGCGGCGGTGCTCATCACCGCGAACCTCGTCGACATGGGGATTTCCTCGATCTGGGTGAAGGCGACGTCCTCCCAGCACGGCCGTATCCTGCGCCGCGTGGGTGCCCACCACGTCGTCTACCCCGACCTGGACGCAGGCAAGCGCACGGCGCACCTCGTGGGTGGCCGCATGGTTGACTACATCGAAATGGAGAAGGACGGCTTCTCCATCATGAAGCTGCGTCCGCCGCAGGAGGTGCGCGGATTCTCCCTCGAAGAGCTCGACCTGCGTGGCCGCTACGGCGTCAACGTGCTGGCCATCCGCCGCCCCAAGCAGCGCTTCGAGTACGCGGACTCGTCGACGCGCATCAACGCTGACGACGAGATCATCGTGTCGGGCGACTCGCATCTGCTCGAGTACTTCGCGAATAGGCCGTAGGCGGTCTGTACGCAGGAGGGCCCCGCACAGCGATCTGTGCGGGGCCCTCCTATCGTCACGTGAGGACGAGGCCGGGGCCGGTCACGCTCAAGCGGCGAGGCAGAGCGCTCCCCGGGCCTCTGGTTGTCTTCGGCGCTCAGGGCACCGTCGGTGACCAGAGACCCGGAGCGTCCGATCAGTGAGGCCGGCGAGGACGGCGGGGGCGACGATGGCGGTGCCCAACGCCATCGTGGTCACCACTGTTGTGAGGACGGCGGCTACCACGGTCGTGATCGCCACCGCGGTTGCGGTGTTCGCTACGTCCGTCGTGGTCGTCTCCACGCCTCGGACGGCGAGTTCCGTGGTCGTCACTGCCGTTGTGAGGCTGCTCGTGCGGGCGCTTGCGGCGGTGCGACGAGTCATCGTCGCCGTCACCATCGCGACCGTAGTGATGGTGGTGCTTTTCCTCGCGCTCGTATTCGATATTGATTTCGGGGCTGAGCTCGATATTGGGGTTGATTTCCGTGTGTTTGTCTTCCTCGATATTGACGTCACCGTTCACGATGGTGCCGTCGTTATCGCCATCGACGTACACGTTTCTTCCGTCGCTCACGCCACCCTTGCTGTGTCCCTCGCCGCAGCAGCCGCCGCCGGGGGCCTGGCACTTTTCGCCGATGTGCTCGACGCCGCGGGTCAGGTTCTCGCCGACGGAGGTCATGACGGCGTAGATCGCCATGATGGCCCGAATGGCTTCCATGAGGATCTCGAGGACAGGCTCAATGAGGCCGACCCACTTGGCGACCTTACCGGCGACCTGCGCTTCGGCGACGGGAGCTGCGATACCAGCGGTGAGGATAACCTCCACCGCTGCGGAAACACAGCTGCCAACAATATCGCCGATGGCGCCCACGACAGCGTCGTGGATGCTATCGACGGAGTCCGCCACCTTAGTGAGTGCCTCGCCAAAGGCACCAGACGCGGCAGAGACGCCGTCGATCGCACTGGAGACGACGGCTTGGCGCTCCAGGTACGCGCGCACTGCCTCACCCTGCATGCCAGACATCGCGGCCGCCGCAGTGGACTGCAGCTCTTCAGCAACGGAGGCGAGGGAGCTCGAGATGGAGTCCCAGCTGGAGCTCATGCCGTACACCTGAGCCGAGTCGCCGGTCAGCTGGTTCACCCAGGTCTTGAGGGGATCGATGTGCTGCAAGATCCACTCGACTGCCATACCGACGACACCGCCGATAGGGTCAACGGCGAGCCCGGCTGCTTGCTCGTAGATTGCCTTCGCTGAATCGACGAGGTTGTTCACCTCGCCGGCGCGCAGGTCCTGGGCGACGTTGTACAGCTCGTCAACGATACCCAGGCCCTCGGTCGGGGTGGTGTAGTCGATACTCCGTGTGAATTCGGGGGATTCGACGCTCACTTCTTAACTCCTTCAAACAGGAAGCGACGCAGCGTGCGTTCTTCATCCTGGCGCTGACGATACAGGAACGTTTCGATGTCCTTATCGCCGCGGTCATCCTGACGTTCGAACAGCGAACTCACGTCGTCCGTCTTCGTATCGGGGTGAGCCTTCGAGAACTCCTCGATACGGGAGGACTGAGCCTTCTCTTGCTCTTCGACGAAGCTGCGGTAGCTGGCCTGCTGGTCGTTGCGCTGCTTCGACATGAAGGCGTCGAACTCGCGGGACGTTGCCTGCGGGTTGTCCTTCACGTACTGGCGGATCTGGGTTTCTTCTTCGGTGCGCTGGCGCGACAGGAAGTCCGTCATCGCGTCCTGCTGCTCCTGCTGGTTGGACTCGATGAGGCTCTTCACCTCGGAGATGTCCTCACCGGGGTGCGCGTCAGCGTAGCGCGCGAGCGCCTCGTTCTGGTCTTCCTTCTGGCGCTCGTAGAACTCGGCGAGATCGGTGTTTTCGTCGTCGCGCTGCTTCTCGAGGAAGCGACGCAGCTCGTCATCGTCGACCGCGATCTTGTCGTGGCCGCCGAGGAGGCTGTCGAAGGAGTTACCGGACTGGCCGTCCTGGCCTTCCTTACCGTCCTTGCCTTCCTTACCGTCCTTGCCATCCTGCCCGTCCTTGCCGTCCTTCGCGGAATCATCGCCGAGGCCGGGGTTGCTTGAGAGGGAGGGCATCGTGGACGCTCCGCCACCGCCGCCGAAGCCGCCGCCACCACCGTAGCCGCCGCCTCCACCGGTGCCGCCACCGCCGCCGAAGCCGCCGCCACCACCGTAGCCGCCGCCTCCACCGCCGCCGCCGTTTCCGCCGTTTCCGCCGTTACCGCCGTCGCCGCCGTCGCCGCCGTTTCCGCCGTCGCCGCCATTTCCGCCGTCGCCACCGTTACCGCCGTCACCGCCGTTGCTAATAGGCTTAGTGTATGTGCCCACGCCGTCTTGGATTTTGTTCAGATCCCCAACGATGTCTTGCTCAAGATCGTCCATCTCCTGCGCCCACTGGAGCAGGCAGTTGACAAGACGCTTCTCGGCAGCGGAGCAGTCCGAGATCATCTTCGTCAGGTTCGTGATCTGCTTGTTGACCGGGGGAACGAAGAAGGAACAGATCAGGCCGAAGGCGTTGCCGTTAACCTGGCCCTGCGTCGAGTTGGCGACGCCCACGCTCTCGTCGAGGGTCGACGCACAGTCACTGACCGTGGTCGCATGATCACGGATTACTTCTGTATTGACGCCAAGATCCGCGCTCATCGCTGACCCGATCCGAGGGAACCAAGGTTCGAGGAAATAGTCTCGAGGTAGCCGCCGAGCGAGCCGCCGTCCTCACCGAATCGCTGGGTGGTCTGCATGCGCACGTAGTCACGCATGTTGCGACCGGCGTCGGCGTAGGCCTCCATGATCGAGTCCTCGAGTTCACGTGCACTTCCCTGAAGCGCGTCATCGTCGATCGACAGATTGACGAGGCGACCGTCCGCGTCGATTTCGACCTCAACGTCACCCTGCGCGTCGACGCCACGCGTCTTCGCCGTCTTGAGGATCTCGACGAGTTCGCGGGCATTCTGGGCACGCTTTTCGGCGGCTTCCAACTGAGCCCGGAGGGTCTGCTTTACTTCTTCGGGGGAATTCCCCATCGTCTCTACCATACGGTTATCCTATCTGAGTTCCTTGGCGCACGTACGCCACTTCATCTTCCGAGACGGCGAGACCGCCTCTGTGGCGACAGGAAGTCGCCAATTCGTTCAGTATTTGAGAGTGCTTGCTCGCTCATGGCAGTCAATCACTGCGCGTGGTACCGGGGGCTCGTGCCCAGGTGAGCCGGGTAACCGGACGCGCCCGAACTCACCACCTGCTCATCGAGGCCCCGGTACACATACGTGTCGTCGTTATAAACGGAGCTCGGGTTCACGAGCCCATCGTTGTAATCATCGATGTCATCCGGAGTCACGACGGAATCACCTTGCTTCTCTTCGAAGGGGTTCTCGTCTGGATACCGCGACGGATCAGACGCCAACAGGGCCACTGGATCGACCTCGCCATAACCGGTCCGATCGTTCCATTTGCCACTCGACCCGCTCGCGGTCGCAACCAGCGCCTGCAAAATCTGATACCCCGTCACTCCGTCATCAAAGTCGGACCACGCCAGGGCTAGCACTCCCGCAACCAACGGTGCGGAGTTCGAAGTACCCGCTGTTGTCACGATTTTATTGGTGCTGGCCTGACGCGCAATCATCTCTCCCACTGCGGCGATGGAGACCCCATCACCGTAGTTTGAGTAGTCCGCATAGCGCCCATCAGTTTCAAGTGCCCCAACACCAACAACCGAACCCCACGCCCCCACGCGATCCGTGCGATTACGCTCTCCGTCATTACCCATCGAACCAACAATTGGCACGCCGTCGACGGCAGCGCGTGCAACTGCCCATTTCAATGATTCACTGTCCTTGGACGCATAGTTGGAAGAGATTGAGATAATATCTACGCCATCATTCAGGGCTTGTTCAATCAGCACGGATTGATCTGCATAGGCCGTTGAACGCGCCCCTAGGTTGCAGTCTCCGCCCGCCTCTCTCTTCGAACCCGCCTGGGCATAGCTGTAGAGTGTCGCACCGGGAGCGACTCCGAAGTCCGGGGCGACCAGAAGCTGAGCGAGAAATGTCGCATGATCGTTCGACTCCGCATCGGGCGTGACCTGACACGGGGTCTTGTCTTCAATATCAGCCCCTTGCAGCTCCGGAATCGACGTATCGACGCGACCATCAATGAGCGCGATGATGACTCCATCCCCCCTCTTCCCCTGCGCATGCAAGGACGCAAGGTTGTAGCGCGAGTAGTACGCCTCATCCGCCGCTGTCACCTTGCGATCCACCGCCTCTGCGGGGGCAGCGGGGGCGACGGGCGAGAGCACGGCCGTCAGGGCCAGGGCACAGGCCGAGGCCAGAACGCTTAAGGCGCGCAGGCCTCGGGACCGACCAATCGATCGCATCTTCATGTCCGTTCCTTTCGTTCGGGCACTCAGGCAAGCCGAGACCATTACTGACTGTGGTACCGCGGGCTGGTGCCGATGTGTGTCGGGTAGCCGTGTTCACGGCTGAGTGCAGCCTCTTCGTTCACGCCGCGGTAGACGTAGACGTCATCGTTGCGGATCAGGATGGGATTGACGACGCCGTCCATATAGGCGGCGACGTCGTCCCATGAGGGCAGCGAGCTGTAGACCTGTGGGACGCACGGATTCTCGTTCGCATACTGCGACGGGTCTGAACGCAGGAACGCGATCGGGTCGACGGGACCATAGCCGGTGTACTTGTTCCACCCTCTGCCGCTTTTGCCCGTTGCCGCCAGCGCTTGCAGCATCTGTTCTGGGCTGACGTCCTCGTCGAAGTGCTGCCGGCCGAGCGCCAAGAAGCCGGCGATAATCGGGGTCGCGAAGGACGTTCCGTCTGCTTCCTCGACGCGACCGGTTGACACGTCACGCGTCAGAACTGTCCCCAGGGCTGTCGTCAGTAGTCCGTTGCCCCAGTTCGTGTACTCCGTCAGAGTGCCATTGGGCATCGTCGCTCCGATGCCGCAGATTCCCCTCCAGCGAGCCAGCGCGTCATCAGGGTTCTCGGTGGTCTCGTTGCCCATCGCGGCCACGACGATGACACCCTCGGCCAACGCCCTGGCCATGGCCCACCGAAGGTCGATGGAATCGTCGTCAAAGTTGCTGGAGATCGTGATGATGTCGGCGCCGTCGTTGATCGCCTGCTCGATGAGGAGGGGCGTGTCGTTTACTGCTTCCCCCGTCCAGCCGGACAGAGTGCAGTTCGACGCGTCACCGTGAAGGGGGAGTGTATAGGTGTAGAGCGTCGCGTCGGGCGCCACACCGAACTCGGGCGAGACCAGGATCTGCGCGACCGTGGTGCCGTGTGCCATATTCTCGGGGGCCGAGTCCTTGATGCAGGGCATCCGATCCTGAATATTCGCGCCCTTGAGTTCGGGAATGTTGGTGTTCACGGCGCCATCCAGGACTGCGATGGTGACGCCCTTGCCCGTGATTCCCTGATCGTGGATGGACTTGAGATTGTAGTACTTGTAGTAGTTCTGCTTGTCAGCGGTCACCGGCGGGTCTGCGGCGTAGGCCGGCGCAACGGGGGCAAGGCTCGCTCCGAGGCTGAGTGCGAGTGCGCTGGCGAGGACACCCACGCTCTTCGCCCAGCGCCGCGACATCCAGGTGGTCACGCCAGGTCCTCTTCCGAGTCTTCGACGACGGCGGGCCTGCCGCGCAGGTGCGACAGGATCACGAGTCCTCCGAGCAGCGCGGCCCCAAGAACGGCGATCGCGGACACGATATAGGCGCGAATCGTCAGGTTGTTATCGCGCGAGGTCAAGTCCGCCGAGGTAACAGCGGGCCGAGCCGGAGCGGGGTGCTCAGCTGCATTGGGGTGTTCGGGCCCGAACCTGGTGCCGATGTCGGTGAAGGTGAGGGCATCGAAGGGCGCGACGACCCCCCAGCCGAGGGCATCGGTACGCTGATCGGCGGTGCCGCGCAGAGCGGTCACTTCGAGACGGTACTTCCACATGTCGGGCCCCTCGTCGGGGTAGGCCGAGGCAACGAGGGCCGCGAAGCCACCGGCGTACGCGGTCGCGTAGGACGAGGACGGCAGAGGCTGGTCCCCCTCGTATCCGCCGACGAGGCAGTCGGCCTGATCGAACCAGGTCGTGAGAATGACGCCTGCGGGCACGGCGAGCTTGACGTGGGCGCCGTGCACCTGCTGGTCCGAAGCCGATCCGTCGGCGTTCGAGGCGGTCACGCCCAGCACGCCCGGGTAGGCGGCCGGGTAGACGACCTGATTCGCTTCCTGGCCCTGGTACACGTTGCCGGTCGAAGCCACGACGAGGGCCCGGCCGCGCACGGCGTTAATGGCTGCCTCCAGCTGCGGGTCCCCCTCGGGAGCAGACTGTGCGACGACGATGATCTGCGCGCCCTGGTCGGCGGCCCACTGAATACCGCGGCCCACCTTCGACATGAAGGTCTCTTCGCCTTCCTTGTGCGGGCGATTGTCCTGAAGCCCGGTGTCAACGCGCACTGGGAGGATCTTCGCCTCGGGGGCGACGCCGACGAGGCCCGATCCCATGTCCTTGGGCAGTTCCTGCGCGGCGATTGCGCCTGCGATGGCCGTGCCGTGTTCTCCGACGTCGACGCGCCCATCGGTGTTTTCACCGCTCAGGTCGATGCCGGGGAGCACCACGGGGCCGTCCGGTCCCTGGAAGTGCTGGTTACCAGCAGCGACGCCTGAGTCGACGATCGCGACCGTCACACCACGGCCTCGTGAGATCTCCCAGGCTCGTCGCACTCCCACCGCGTCGAAGATGGCGGGCGTTTGCTTGATGTAGGAGGGCGAGTTCTGCGAGCATTCGCCTCCCTCGGATTCACTTGCAGGCGTCGTCGCCGACGACGAGGGAGTCGCCGTCGGAGTCGGACGCACGCTCGGGGTCGGCACCGGGTCCGCGTGGGCGACGCCGGGGCCGAACGCACCGGAGTCCTGGGGCGAGACGACCGGGCCGGCGATAGGCACGAGCGCGAGTCCAGCGATCAGCGAGGCCCCGACGAGGCCTCGGCCCAGAGACCGGGAACGCGTGCGGCGGCTCACTTGAGCCCCACTGAGGCGGCTGCAGCCTTCGGCGACATCTCGGAGCCCGGCGGGATGAGTTCGCCCCACGCACGCGGGACCGACACGGCATCTGACGCGCTCCAGCCGAGGGCGTTCATGGAAACGGACGGAACATCGCCAAGGGAGTGACGGAAGCCCATATCGGAGATGAAGACGTAGGATGCTGCCTCGCCGCCACCGCCCGACGTGAGGGCAAGGAGGGCGCCAGATCCGCCTGCGACAGTGACGTTGCGCGTCGTGGACGGCCCCTTCGGAGACTGGAGAGATTCCGCATCGTAGGATGCTTCGATCGCGCGCTTCTCGGGCATGGTGACTAGGTCGAACTTCGGGTTGAGTCGATCGGTGTTGTCCATCTTGGCGCACAGGACCGTCCTGTTGGCCGCGTCGCGGCTCTCGTCGAACCACTCGGGTGCCTCAAAGTCCTCGACGTCGGGCCAATCGTCACCGACGAAGACAGCTTGGACGGGCTCGACGTACTTGAACATCTCGGTGGGGAATTTTTTCGAGGGCGGGGCATCCTGGTACAGGCGCGCCGCCGTCGAGTTGAAGACCACCAGATTCGAGTCGTCGATCACCAGGTAGGAGTTTTTGACCTGACCGGCGGAATCAACCTGATCAAGGACCATTCCGATGGTGATGCCCTCGTTCTTCAGGTCACCGGGCAGGTTCGTGGCAGGCTGCCCCGCGTTCTCGATGTCGTTATAGCTCCAGGGGCGCAGAGGCGTGCCCGATGGGAAGAGGTCGAGCCACTCGGGCTCAACGGTGATCGGATAGCTGGCCAGGTTCTGGAAGGACAGCGCCCAGTCACCCAGGCGGCTCACGCTGGAGTCGATGTAGTACTTCTTGCCTTTTTCACGATCAACAAAGTACTTGTCTCCACTGCCGGTCGCCTGCACGAGCGCGGATGTCGCCTGCTTGACGGGGAAATTGTCCGCAGGCAGTGCCCTGGCGATCCACGTGTGGTAGCCGGACTCCATGTCGCAGGAGAGCCACTGCTTGCTCAGCAGCTTCGCATCAGGAACATCATCGGGGACGTCGGGCAGGCCGATCTGGGCACCGCGCGGAATATTCTCCAGGGACGCCGCGGAAGCCTGTCTGGTCGGCAGCTTCGATTCGGGGCTGAGGAGCCTAGCGGTGGTCACGTTCGCGATCGGATGGAGGACGCCGTTTGCCCAGAAATAGCGGGCACCCGTCCCCTTGACGTCGATCAGCTCGTACTGTGACTCCCCGAGGCGAGGGTTCGGCGCAAAAATACGCATGCCGATTCCAACCACGCTCAGAATAACGGCGACTACGAGCCCGAAAATGAGGGGGCGCACGGGCGAGGGAGTGTCGACCTCGCGCCCGTCGGGCGTGCCCGACGTGAAAGCCGTGATCAGGCGGTTTCGATTGAAGCGCTGGGCTTCGAGAATGTCTTTACTCGACGGCATGACTCAGCTCCACAGGTAGACGGCCAGAGGAAGCAGGACAAAGAGCGACAGCACCGAGATCGTATCGGCGAGGCGGGTCAGGTGGGGGCGAGCGCGAGGCCCGACGACGTTGGTGACGACGAGGACGAGGGCGGTCGCGATCGCCGACAGCGTCAGCCACGGCATCATCCTCGGGTCGGCGTAGGCGCCGAGCACGGTGGACACGAGGATGATGATGAGGCCGGTGAGGGCACCGAGGAGAACCTCGACGCGAGCGCGGATCGAACGCGTCTGGAGAACGAGTGACACCGATCCGAGCATGATGAGGGTCAGCGGCAGGGTGGCCGATCGTGTTTCGGGTGCCGTCATCAGAGAGATGGCCAGGAAGAGCGCGGCGAGTGCCCCGCCAGCGCGCAGGGCAACGACGAACACGAAGGAGGTGCTGACCTGGTCGGTGATACCCTTCGCCGGAATCTGCTCAGTCGTGTCTGCGTCCAGGATGCGCACGGGAATATGGGCCAGCGCGATCCAGGGTGCGACCTGAAGAAGCACAATCACCAGGGCGAAGAGGATGGAGGAGATACCCGCCTGAGAGAGCTGACCGAGGCTAACCAGGAGGCTCGTGGCCGCCAGGACGGTGCCGACAACGAGAGGTGCCGCGATGGAGATTCGATAGCGCTTGGGCAGCCCGATAACAGCGAGGGCACCAATCAGGAGGCCGAGGCCGGTCCACCCCCAGCCCGCAGTGTCCCAGTGACTTTGGCTCAGGCGCAGAGCTGCCGCGGCCGTCAGGAAGGGGACGCTGTGTGCCAGCGCGACGCTGCTGGCCTCCGGGTACTTGCGGCTCATGACGACGGTCGTCGCAGTCACGAGCAGCGCCGCGACGATACCGATCGCGCCAGCGATGAAGTTGTACCTCGTGACGGCGGAGGAATCCAGGGCGGTGAGAGCGTCCGGAGGCGTGGTCGCCAGGAGGAGGGCGGCGACGAAGACGAGGCCCGCTGCGGACAGCGCAGCAAGAGTGCGAGCATCCTCACGCGTCCACGGATTGGACACTCTTTCGACAACTTGACCGACCGCTTCCGTGAGGTCGTCATAGACCATATCGGCAGCACCCTCGCCCAGTGGCTCGAGGGTAAGCGCCGCGCCAGCGCGCACTCCCTGCGCGGACAGAGACTTGGATTGATCGAGAAGACGGCCCGAGGCCGTGCGCACCGCGAAGCCATCATTCGTTGGCTGATCAGCGAAAGCTCCCACCGTTTCAACCATTCCGGGGAGCAGCTCCACCAGGGGAATCGACTGCGGAAGCGTCACGTCACTACGGTCAATGCCGTACGTAATCGTGAGCGGAATCAGCGCCACTCCTCGAGATGTTTTCGATGCCATTGGATCCTCCCGAATGCCGCGTGATGGGGTTTTTGACTACACGACACAACCCTGTAAGTCTAGATTCTCGGTCAGGTTTTGTCATGATTTTTCCGTAACATCGAAAAAAATGATGAAAACATGGTTAGTATTCATGTGTCCCCATGCTCTCACGCATTCCGGCGAGAGAGTCCACTCATACAAATGGAGGTTCACATGGCAGACCAGAGGGCCGCAGAAGGCGCCCTAAAGCAGGGTTTCGCGGCGGTTGAGTCCACCAAGGCCGACATCGACAGCCACCTCAAGCGTCTCGAGGGCGACCTGTCGACCATCGGCAGCTCCTGGCAGGGCGCTGCGTCGGTGCAGTTCTCTTCGCTGATGGCTCAGTGGCAGGAGAACGCTGCAAAGGTTAACCAGGCTCTTCAGGATCTCGCTGACAACCTGCGCGCCACCGATTCGTCGATGGAAGCCAACGAGTCCGAGACCGAGAACTCGTTCGCTCAGCTGCTCGGCGGCCTGTGAGAGATTAGATTAGGAGACTGACATGGATTTCCAGGTAAATTACGGCGCTCTTGACGCCGCTGCCGCTGACATCAACACCGGTGCCGCTAACCTGCAGAACTGCCTCGACGATCTCGAGCAGACGCTGAACCAGCTGCGCTCGTCGTGGGAAGGCCAGACGCAGGAAGCCTACGACGTTGCTCAGCGCCGTTGGAACGAGGGCCTCGAGGGTCTGAAGGACGTGCTGCGTCGCACCTCCAGCGCCGTCGATTCCGCTCGCTCCAACTACCAGACGACGGACCAGTCCAACGCTGCCCGCTTCTGAGAGCATCAGCGCCTAGCGCTACGAAAGAGGGTCGTCCCATCGGGGCGGCCCTCTTTTCGTACCCGCAAGGGCCCATCTCTGCCCCATAAACGCACGATTCCAGACCGGAGAATGCCCGTTGGCCCCCGAGCACCCAATTCCGCGCCCGCGACCAGCCAGCTGCGTTTTGCACGCCTTCACCCGCCAGATTTTCCCATTCGGTTAAATCGGGGCGGGATTGGGCACTGATAAAACCGCCGCCGTCCTCTGTCGGGACGGCGGCGGTGACTAATCAGAGGCTCGGGCCAGCGAGGCGCTCAGTGCACCCGGTCAACCATGATGCCCTCGGTCCCGGCGGGCACCTCAACCGCCTGTCCGCCCGTCAGCTCCATGACGCGACCATCGGGCGTGCGAATCTGCGTGCCGTTGGCGGAGAAGGAGTCTTCGATCCAGGCGCCGGAGGCCGTGGGCCCCACGCGCATGTGCGTGCGCGAGAGCGACATCGTGGCGTCGGGAACAACGACCGCACGCGATCCTTCGACGGCTGCGGGTGCGCGCCCAAGCGTCACCGGCATGTCGATGAGTTCGCGCTGCCCAGAGTCGAAGATGAGCCACAGGAGCTGCATGCGCGGCGGAGTCGCGGGCGCACCCCACTGCGACTGGCCGGCGCCACCCCACTGGGACGCGCCGGAGCGCTGCGCTGCCTGCACGTCGCGGCGGCTCGGCGGAGGGCCGGGCACTCCGGATGCGGGGGCCGCGAACTGTGCTCCTGCGCCGTACGAGGCCTGGGCAGGCTGAGGGGGCACCTGCTGAGAGGGCGTTCCCCAGCTGGGCGGGGCGGGGACCTGCGCGGGAGCGGCCGGCATCGACGGGGCGGCCGGCATTGACGGAGCGGCCGGCATCGACGGGGCGGCCGGCATCGACGGGGCGGGCGCGCTGGGCGCCGCTGGCATGCTGGGCGCCTCCGGCATAACCGGCGCTGCAGGCAGCGGGGAGACCGCCGGGGTTGCGGGAGCGCTGTAGCTCTCCCCGAAGGGGCCGTTCGCGCGCTGAACGGGCGCGGAATAGTCCGGCGCCGGGGAAGGCGCGGGCATCAACGGCGTAGCTGGCGCACTCCACTGCTCGGCCCCCTCGCGCACGCTATCAAAACCGCTGGGAGCCCGGCTCGAACGCTCCGAGCGCTCGACCTCGCCCGGGCCAGCGGCAAGCGCTGCGTGCTTGCGCAAGTCGACGAAGCGAGTATGGGTGGGGCCGCTCAGCCACGTACGCCCGTCGCGGACCATCGCATACGAGGCGAGCAGGCCCACAACGGTCACCTGGAGGAGCACAGCAAGCGCCGTGTAGCCCAGGGCAGCACCAAGCGAAGGAGTCTGCGCGTCCTCCTCGTCGCGGATCAGACACACGCGCATGAGGGCCATGCCCGGGGTCCGACCCGACGCGCCGAGCATGAGCGCGGAGGCAACCACGGCCTCGGCGGTAATCATCCCGATCGTCCACGTGGTGAAGTGCACGTACCACGTGACACCGACGAGGGCCCCGAGGACCAGCAGGTCGATGAGATACGCGCCGACGAGCCGCGATGCGGGTGCGTGGGCGAAAGGAGTCTTCGTCGTATCAGGCATTACAGGACTGCCCTCCAAGCAAACTCGAAGAGACCCGAGGAGATGACCGCCGCGGGGAGGAGTGTAAAGATGCAGAAGGTCTGCACGAAGTCGAGGATCGTCCCCAAAAGGGCTGCGTGGCCCTTGGGAACATGCAGCGTCATCCACAGGGCCATCGCGATCGCGATGATCAGCACAATGGACACCGGGAGCAGGGGGAACAGCGGGTACGTTTTCCCCACCACCAAGGACGGCGACCAGTTCCCCACCACCAAGGACTGCGACCAGGAACCAAACAGGAACGCACATCCAACACCCGCCGCAGCGATGCGAGGCAGGACCTGCCCGGCGGGGGTGCGCACCCCTCGCGGGGCCGTCAACAGGATCAGGATGGACATGATGACGAAGATGAAGCCGCCGAGGCCTCGGCCCAGTGTGATCGCGGGAGTCACCGAGTACGCCAGGGGAATACCGCCCACGAGGACGAACAGCGTCGAGGCTGCCATCAGCAGCGTGTACCGGGCATCGGTGTGCCCGAGGGCGTCAGCCATACGGCCGCCGGTCACCGTGCTGGGCTTTTGCGCGGGAGGCTGACGAATGCGCGACGCGAGCGTCTGCACCGACGCGGAGTCAACGAGCTGACTGTCGGGCACGCGCAGCGCGAAACGGGGCGCCATCAGGAACATGAACACCCCGAGGAGGAGAGCCAGCGGAACGATGTCGATGAGGCTCAACGTCGGGTAGGCGCCGATCGTGACGAGGGCCGTGGCGCCGATCCACGCGAAGAGGGCACTGAGCGCGGTGGGGGTCGTCGTCAGCGACACGACCGCTAGCGAGACCACGAGGGCCACCCACACGCCGATCACAGGGGCGGCCGACAGGGCATGAATGCCGGCCATCGCCACCAAGCCGATCGCGCTGTACCCGGCCATCGCGGGCATCAAGAGAAGGAGGACGGGCCTCGAACGGACCGCTCGCGAGGCGAACAGCGGGACGATGGAGGCGCCGCAGCACACGGCGGCGCACACTCCTCGCGCCCACATCGGGATCTGAGCGGCCGCGACGGCCCACTTGGGGCCATCCTCGGGGTGAGCAAACCCGACGAGGGCAGCGTCCGCGAGCATCGGCAGGAGGCACAGGGCGCTGACGGCACCAATCACGATGAAGCAGTAGCCGAGGAGGGCGAGGACAGGAGAGAGCCACTGATTCTCCTGGCGCTCCGAGGCCTCGTTGAGCTGCTGAGCGGACAGGACGCGGCTGGACACAGCGATCGTCGAGCCGGCGGGCAGGTCGCGCCCCAGGACATCGGCGCCGTCAAGGGGACGCCCATCAGCGTAGGAAACACGGACCGAAGGGAGGCTCAAGTCGATAGCCAGCATCGCGCACAATCCGGCGACCGTGGTCCCTTCAGGAGCAGCGAAATCAGAGGCACCATCGGAGTCAATAACGGTCACGGACACCATGGTGGCGCTCATGAAACCTCCGATCTTCGGGAAACAACAGTGCCCAGTGTAATGCACTGAGGCTAACCGCCGGTTAAAACTTGGAAGTCCACTCAGCTACACTGGGTGCAGTCGCATCGAACACGTACGCGCACAGCGCGAGGAGACCTGATGGTTACACGCAAGAAACGGCGGACTGTCGCGGTTCCGGAGCAGCCCTCCGGCACCCTGGCGATCCAGATGCCGCCGGAGAAGGCCGAGCCCGCATCGATCGGTAACGTCCTGATGATGGTCGTCCCGATGCTCGGTTCGACGGGCGTCATGGTCTTCATG
>QWCT01000960.1_pt1 | contig 16605 bp, 8 predicted proteins | sample 1972681 | NCBI WGS metagenome assembly QWCT01 (sample SAMN09866701, study PRJNA288562) | Human oral metagenome isolate pre3_saliva, whole genome shotgun sequencing... | isolation source: mouth | host: Homo sapiens | place: USA: California | reverse complement strand
TGAGTTTTCATTTTCACTTAGCCACGCTTCATATCTTTTGCGCTGCGCCCAGGTCCTTTTTGGATTAAACTCGTGATCGTAAAACATCATGATATTTGGGCGGCTCACGCATCCACACTCAGGGCAAACTGGCATCTTTGTGGCGATAAATTTCTCCTCATCTACTAGGGCGCTACTCTCATCCATCTTCCATATCGCCCCATCGTCGTCGTGGATACACTGAGCGTAATGAATGGAGCCATGAACTTCGTAAATTTTATCCTTGTTAAATCCAGCCTTGGCAAAGTGTCCATCGACGTTTGAGGTGCAGATGAAGTAGTTTTCATTTTTCTGCGCGCAAAGCTCTTTTAGCATAACAAATCCAGCGTGTGGTTCTGTTTTGTTGTAAAGCCTTAGTCTGTGGCCGTAAAATGCCCAAGCTAGCTTTGGATCGTCAAAAAACCACTGCGGATTTGCTATATCAGTAAAGCCTAGATCCTTATCTTTTAGCGGCGGATATGCCTTCCAAAAGCCCTGATCCCCACGAAAATCAGGCAATCCACTATCCACGCCCATGCCAGCACCTGCTGTGATGACTATGGCGTCTGCGTTTTTGATGATCTCTTTTGCTTGAAGTATTGCTTCTTGCAATGACTTAAATTTATCTGTGTCCATGTTGCCTCCTATGGCTTTAAATGCTTTTGGCATTATAGCCGGCAAAGCAGACACTTTTTTGTCTATTTTGCTACTTCACGCAGTTTTTCTAAAACCTTAACCATAGCTAAAGTATCTAGCTTGCAATATGCCAAAAGTGCCTTTTTATAGGCCTCGCGCTCCTTGGCTGGCATATATGCCATAGCCTCATAGGCCTGCATCGCTTCGCCGCCATGGTGGATCAAATTTAGATCCTTATACGCTGACTCAAACTCGGGCACGAGCGCTGGCAAGACGTATTTTATAGAGTAGCTGCCCTGCATCTTTGGGTGGTAGTAGCTTTTGCCAGCAAATGGCGCCATCAGGTCTTTTATATTGTCGTGGATAGCCATAAGCTCATTTGAAATTTGAGGATAGTTTGTGGCAAGACGTCTTATCACTCCTTTTTCAAAGCTCATATTATAGGCTAGCACGCAGGCATGTTGTGGGATAGATTTGATCAAATTTAGTGCCAGCTCATATCTAGGATCGGCTCCGACCTCAGCCAAGAACTCAAAATGCTCTAAATTTCCCTTGCCATCATCTTTATGGATAGAAAACTGAAAAGGTATCTGCTCATACGGACTAAGCCCTATAAACTCGGGCACGGCTTGCTGAAATGTCTCAAAGTCAAGGTGGTAGAGCGGATAGCTAAGCGTCTCTAGAAATTCTTTGATAGCCTCTTTGTCTATGATCTGCTCTTTGGATAGTTCGGAGCGGATTTGGATCTGTTGCGAGGCGTTAAATTTATCTAGCTCTTTGATATCTTCAAATTTGACTACACCACTTTTATAAAGCTCAAATTTCTTATCGCTTCTAAGCCTAGATATGTTAAAGATGCTATACTCTGGTATGCCTCGCTGCTCGCACCAGCAGTACTCCCAAGCGTCGCAATTATAAGGGTCTGAGCAGTGAGGGCCGATATCAATCTCTGGCTCAACGTTTTTGCTAAGAATTTCATCAAATTTACTTAAAACTTGAGGGATGTCTGCTTGTTTTTTCCTTACTTGCTCAGTCACGTCTTCGATGTGAAAAAACTTATCAAGCTCGAGTTTCTCGCCTCTTACGTAGCTGCTATCTATGTGGATGATATTTACGGCGCTCACCTTGTAGCCAAGCGAGCTAATGACGTAGTACTGGATACTTGTATCATCGATATAGACCTCTTTTACCGAGGTTGAGCTCTTTACTTCGTTGATGATAAGTCCGTCCTTGCCGATACAAAGGATATCAACCATTACGAGGATGCCGTCAAAGCAAAACGTAGCCTCATATATGACCTTTGTGCCGCGCCCCATAAGCTCCTTGGTCTTTGCCATCTGCGAGCCAAAGTCGCCAGTGTATTCTATCCTCTCGCCGCCGCTAAATAGCTCGCAGGCTAGCTCGCCCACAGATGTGCCAGTGTCAAATACCGCTTGCGCGCCATCATCTGGAGCTTGCAAAACCTCAGGCCTTTTCTTTTTAAGCCACAAGCTCTTTTCACACTGAAGACCGCGTATGTAGAGGGATTTAGATAGCGCCATTGTTTATACTTTTTGCGATTTCATATGTTTTATCTATTATGGATTGTAGTGGATCCTGTTCTGGTAAATTTGAATCAAATGCCTCTCCTATTTGTTCCTCGTCTATCATCCAACAATATTTATTATCGCCATTTTTGATAAAGCTAATATTTGTACCACCTATAGAAATATGTGGATTTTCACCATAAGACTTTGCCCATTCATAACCTAATTTTTCATCGGATAAATTTGGAAATCGCCTTCGCAACATTATAAATAAAGCGAAAGTGTAATACTCTACGTGATAACTATTTGTAAATGCTCCCGTTAAAACCCTAATCGTGTAGTCATATGCCAATATCCAAAAGTTGCCGCATTCTTTTAAAATTTCAGGATACTTTATAAAATAATACCCCCAATATTTTTTATCATTAAACTCCTCTATGATATCTTGCAAACTTTTATCATCATCCAGCAATTCTTCTAGGAATTTACTTTTTTTATTATCAAAAAATACGCTTCTCCAGTTATCGTCTTTATTACGGTTGCCGCTACTTTTATCTTCATCTTTAAATTTACAAAATGTAAAATAACTACTATTGCCGCGCTCAGGTAAATAATCGCCCTTCGTTAATAGCGCCCTTTGAAACAAGAAGTTTTCCCTATCCTCTTTAAAAATCTCATCAAATTTCTTATAATACTCTTTAAATTTTTCTACATCATTTTCTGCAAAATCTATAAGAAATGTCAAATTTGAGCCAAGATACCAATGTTTCTCAGCTTCACCAATAGCGTCAATCCATCCCTTGTCGCTTTGTATTAGCTTTAGTTTCTTTTTTTCTTGCCACTTGTAAAAGTCGATTGTCTTAAAGCTTTCTGGCTGTTTATCGTCAAAGCCTTCTAACAGCTTAAAAATATCTTCACTCTCGCATTTTTCACAAATTTCATTGATAAATTCAAAAACCTGCCTTAATTTTAAAATACTATCTATATTAAAATCTCTTGTTACGTTTGAAGTTATCCTTTTATACTCTTTATAAAAATCTCCGCCAAGCTTTTGGGCTCCAAAATTTATCAAAAACATAGATATCGCAAAAAAGTTAGCTCTTGTTTCGTAAGTAATATCTTTGATAATATCGGTAAAATTTTTAAGGGGCTCACGACTTGGAACTTCACACAACTCATCTAAAATTTTTATTACATTATTTACATTATTTACATTATTTTTGTTGCTTCTAAAAGAGTTTAATGTGTCCAGTATACCAAACTCATCAAAATCAAAATCTTTTGCCTCTTTTGTTTTTTTTATATCAAGAACAGCAAAATTCGAAGCTACACGGTTAAAAAATGCCATATATCGTTTATCAACGCTACTCAAATCTATGCCTTCTTTATCACTATCTTTTAATCCCCAAAACAGATCAAGCCACTCATTGTCTAGCTTTGCTTTTATCTCTTGAGATAGTTCTTTTTCAAATTCTGCTTTAAAATTTTCAAATTCACTTAGCGGCTTTCCTCTAGCATTCATTTTTATGTACAGATCATCTGTTAGTCCAAACTCTTTAAGCTCGAGAAAGCTAAATTTTATATTTTCTAGTCTGTCGTAAAATGTGGAATTTTTAAATTTATCATGTATCGCATCTATCATTACAAGCATAGATTTTACGGTCGGATCATTCTCCCAAAACGGCATAAACCAGCTACTATTTTTTATATCTGCAGAGATTTCGCCTTTGTCAAAATCGATAACCGCATCCACTAACTTTTTGCAAAATTCTCTAGAGCTACTTCTGGTTTCGTATGTAAAACCCTTTAAATACTCACAATCTTTTCTTTCTTTTTTTGCAAAGTATAAGTGCAACAAAAAAAGAGTAGTGAGGCGTTGCTGGCCATCGATCGGTATAAATTTATCACCTTCTATACTGCCATAAACAAAATCTAAAAATAAATTTTCGTCGTTATCTAATCTATTAAAAATCTCATCTAAAAATTTACCTCTTATACTGGCCGCATCTTTTCTACCTTGCGCGTAATCTCTTTGGATAATGGGTATTGAAATTTTTAGTTTCTTGTTACTTAGGATATCTTTTAAATTGCTTATATTATTTTCCATTTTTCTCTCCTAAAAAATTTTCTAATGTTTTTATTATTGAGTCTTTATAATCTTCTTGGTCTTGCTTGCTCCAAAAATATACATTAGATAAATTCTTGGTGTAATACTTTAAAAATACATTTTTTGTACATATTGGTATAAATTCGCCGTCTTTATCCATCTCTATAATCTTTTCGCGTTTTTCGATAAACGGACCATTGCTTAAGGAGCTGTTATTCTCTGCTGCCAATAAGGCTAAATTTTCTATTCCATGCATATTTAACAACTCTTTGTCGCCAAATTTGTTTAGAATTTGCGTTTGAAGCTCGCTAAAATGGTTATTTTTAATACCTTTTATAAAACTGTCAATTTTTTCTTTAATAGCGTCCTCTTCGATATATTTTTTCATATTTTCTAGCCATGTATCCTGTGCCTTTTTATCTTTTAGACCTTTGTCGTTTTGTGCATGTATATGCTCTAAGCTCCATTTTTTAGTGGTAAATTCACTAAAAGAAAATCTAATGTTAGAGCTTTTATTATTTAAAATCGTAGCAATATTAAAAAATAGCAGTATATTTTCTATATCCTTTCTATTTTTTTCGTAATCCAACCCATCAATATTTTTTATTTTAATTTTCTCTTTTATGTTTTCTCTTAAGAAAATATTGAAATCGTTTTTAGTTCTATCTTTTGCGGCATTGTATATTTTTTCAATGCTTAATATATTAGACGCCACCAAAAAGCCCACCAAATGATAGTACTCAATGTCTTTAAACCAAAATTTAAACGTCAAAAATATCTTTTTTATATCGGTCCATATATGAGATAAATCACCTTTCTTTGCCATATCTGCAAAATGTCTATATATCGCATATCTATCTAGCTCTGTATTTTTGACTCCGGATAAAATTTCAAAAAGTAATTCTATCCTAGTCGGATAGTTGTCTTTTGTCAAAAATTTAAAAAACTCATCATCTTGCAGGGTGTATTCTATCTCGTCCCACTCTTTTGATACCTCTATTTGTTTTGTAATAATCTCATTTTCACTACACTCTTTTGGGGCACTTCTAGTTTTTAAGTTTCTAACATTTAAAAATAACGCCTTGATAAGCTCTGCGTTGGTAAGTGGAATTTTGCCGCTGTTTAACCTGGCGAATATCTTGACTTCGTCTTCATTATCTTCAACTTCATACCAGATGAATTCTATATGATATTTGTCATCTTTTGAATTTGTAAAAATTTCAAGTAATTCGCTTGCATTTTTATTTTCAAACCAGCTTTTTATTGCTTCATAAGCTTGATACATACAAAAATAGTCCATATTTTGATTGCTCTCATCTTGCGTTTTGCTAGCAATATTTTGTAAAAAATCTTTACTATCTTTTCTAGTTTCGTAGCATAGCGTATAAATTTCGTCTATACCGTTTTTTTCTCTTAAAAGATATTCTAAATACTTTAAAATGATAAAAATAGTAGTGAGCCTTTGCTGGCCGTCTATGACATTGTATCGGTTTTCACCGATTTTCTTAACTACTAGCGGTTGCAAACAATAAAATTTTCTGCTACTGCCACCTTGCATAAACTCAAGCAAATCATCTAACAAATCCGTAACGTTTAGCTTATCCCAACGATAGCCTCTTTGGTATGCAGGCACGTTGAAATTTATTTTTTTGTCTATTATGTCCCTAACTGATTTTTGTTCTATCATTTTTTCTCCTTTATTACACTATATCGTCAAAAAGATCTTTATTTTAACGTCCTTTTGTGAGATCATAGCAGCATAATAGGAATAAATTTTGTCCATTTTTTACTTTAAAATTCATCCCAAAAAGGAGTGGCGATGAAAAAGATCAAACGGATAAAAGAGCTATTTGAGGCTGGCAAAGAGAAACAAGCAAAGGATATGCTAGGTCACTTGCTAAATGACTCGACAAATCAATGCTTTGTCTGCACAAGATGGATATACTGCACGATGTGTGGTAGGCCTGAAAACGGCATAGCTGGCGCAGCAGCTATTTTTAAGCTCATGCAAAAGAACAAAAGCGCTGAGTTATTTGGGCGAGTGTATGAACTAGAGGATGATCTTTTCTCACATATAGGCTTTCACAAATGGGCTCGAGAAGTTTTCAAAAAACTCATAAAAGCCGCCACAACAAAAGAAGAATTTTTCGTTGTGGCCAATGAGGCAGAGAAATATATAAAAAGCGAGATAAAACCACTCTCATACTTCAAAGAGATCGCGGATCAAATTTCAAAAAGCGAAGTAGTGAAGATAATCCCGCTAAAAAGCAAATGCTACTTCGTAAAACTCGAGCACAAGCTATTTAACTACGCTATAAGAGCTTCTATGAGAAGCTGGCAAACTTACGTCATCTGCAAAAATGCAAAGATAGAATTTGAGTGGTTTTTAAGACCTGATGCCGAGTTTGACACTTATAATGGCTGTAGCGTAGAAGAAAATATATGTTTGCATAAAATATCAAGCGAATTTGGCCTTTGGGATAACGAAATTTACTTTGAAACAGATACGCTAATATGCATAAAAATAGCAGAAATTTTCTATGAAAATAAAGTTATTGACAAGGCAAAAATAATGTTGCTTCAGGCCTTAAGTGCGGCTTATTATAAAGGTATATTTATAACAAATGTCATAGCTGTTTTAAAAAGTGTGGCACTAAAATTTAGCAGCGATGGAAAATTTATAAGAGATATCTTAAAACGCGCGATAAGCTTTAAATACGGGTATCTTGAAAAAAAAGAACTAACACAAGCACTAAAAGAGCTTGGGTGTTTTGACTACTATAGACTATGAAAAAGAGTATAGTGATTTTGATCCGCTTGATTATTGGTTAGCAAGAGAGACTAACGGTATTGGAATTTATAAAGAAATAGTGCTTGCAGACAAGTATTGCATTTTAAAGTTTAAATTTAGCCTGTAAGTGCTTTAAGAAAATGGAGAATTAATATTTGGCTTTTTTTACAATAAATTCATTGATATATTTGAATATTTTTGTACTCTACAAACAAATAATGTTAAAATAGCGACCATACTACATTCACACTCAAATATATAATTTTGGAGTAAGGTTATGCAAATTTTTGACAATGTTATTAATATTGTTAGAGACGATTTAAAAGTCACCATTAAAAATGGTAGCAAGATATCTATCGTAGCATCTTATTTTTCTATATATGCTTACCAAGAACTAAAAAAGCAGTTAGATTCGGTAGATGAATGTCGTTTCATTTTTACTTCACCTACATTTGTAACCGAAAAAACAGAAAAACAAAAGCGTGAATTTTATATTCCAAGATTAAACCGAGAAAATAGCCTTTACGGTACGGAATTTGAGTTAAAACTACGCAATGAAATGACGCAAAAATCAATTGCTAAAGAGTGCGCTGAGTGGATTAGGAAAAAAGCCAAATTTAGGTCTAACACGACAGACGAAGGCATGATAGGGTTTGCCACCATAACAAACAAAGAAATGCAAGTCGTATATTTGCCTTTAAATGGATTTACAACGATAGACATTGGATGCGAGCGTGGAAATAATAGATATAACATGGTAAATAGATTTGATGAGGTCACTTCCACGACTCCTTATATTAAGCTTTTTGAAACATTATGGTGTGATAAGGAAAAGCTACAAGATGTTACTGACGCGGTCATTGAAAATATCACTGCTGCATACAATGAAAATCCTCCAGAATTTATCTACTTTATGACCTTGTATCATATTTTTAGCGAGTTTCTTAATGATATTTCCGAAGATGAGCTTCCAAATGAGGCCACAGGCTTTAAACAAAGTAAAATTTGGAACATGTTATATGATTTTCAAAAAGATGCGGTCCTTGCCATCATTTCTAAGCTAGAACGATATAACGGATGTATCCTTGCCGATAGCGTAGGTCTTGGCAAAACCTTTACTGCGTTGGCTGTCGTTAAGTACTATGAAAATAGAAACAAAAGCGTTCTTGTGCTATGTCCAAAGAAATTAGCAGAAAACTGGAACACATATAAAGATAACTATATAAACAACCCAATTGCCGCAGATAGGTTAAATTACGATGTTTTATTTCACACCGACCTATCAAGATCGCAAGGCTTTTCTAACGGCCTAGATCTAGATCGCCTAAACTGGGGGAATTATGATCTGGTAGTGATTGATGAATCCCACAACTTCCGCAATGGCACCGGTACCTACGCTAGTACTAGAGAGAATAGATATGTTAAATTAATGGATAAGATCATAAAAGCCGGTGTTAAGACAAAGGTTTTAATGCTATCTGCAACTCCTGTGAATAATCGCTTTATCGATTTAAAAAATCAGCTAGCCATCGCCTACGAGGGCGATTCTGAATACATAAACAAAAAACTAGATACCGATAAAACAATAGAGGAAATTTTTACACAAGCTCAAAGGGCATTTGGCGCTTGGAGCAAGCTAAAGCCTGAACAAAGGACTACGGATAAGTTATTACGAAATTTGGATTTTGATTTTTTTGAGCTTCTTGATAGCGTAACCATCGCTCGCTCTAGAAAGCACATTGAAAAATATTATGATACGGCAGAAGTCGGTAAATTCCCGGAGAGAAATAAGCCTATTTCGCTTAGGCCGCAGCTTACGGATATAAGCACGGCCATAAACTATAACCAAATTTATGAGCGCCTGATGATGCTATCGCTATGTATATACACGCCTTCAAATTATATTTTTCCAAGTAGAGTACAAAAATATATCGACTTAACGCACAATAAAGGCGATGAGCTAACCCAAGTAGGCCGCGAAAAAGGCATTAGAAAGCTCATGAGCATTAATCTACTAAAACGCCTAGAAAGCTCCATAAATTCTTTCAGACTAACCTTGCAAAGAATAAAATCTTATATAGATACTACGGTTAATGCTATAGATGCATTTGAAGTAAATGGCGCTACCGATATAGATATATTTGAGACTTCAGATGACGAATTTGATATGGACGATGGAAATACCGAGTTTTTCACTGTGGGTAAAAAGGTCAAAATCAATCTTGCTGATATGGACTATAAGACATGGAAGACTGAACTTACTAAAGATGCGGAGATACTAGGGTTTCTTGATGATATGATAAGCGATATTACCCCTGAGCATGATAGCAAGCTACAAGAGCTATTTAGGCTTATGTCTGCAAAAATTGAAAATCCAATCAATCATGAAAACAAAAAGATCCTAATCTTTTCAGCATTTTCCGATACGGCAGAGTATTTGTACGATAATGTCGGTAGCTTTATCAAAGAAAAATACGGTCTTGATACAGCAGTTATTACCGGATCTATCGACGGCAAAACGACCATTAAGGGATTTAAGGCCACGTTAAATAACGTATTGACATGCTTTTCGCCTTTATCTAAAGGCAAAGACCTTCTAATGCCTGATGATAAAACGCAAATAGATATACTAATTGCCACAGATTGTATATCTGAGGGCCAAAATTTGCAAGATTGCGACTATCTTGTCAATTATGATATTCATTGGAATCCGGTCCGTATTATTCAAAGATTTGGTCGCATAGACCGCATAGGAAGTAAAAACGAAGTTATTCAGCTGGTAAATTTCTGGCCGGATATGGATTTGGATGAATATATAAATTTAAAAGCACGCGTTGAGACTAGAATGAAAATTTCCATCATGACCTCTACGGGCGATGATGATTTGATAAATCCAGAAGAAAACGGCGATCTTGAATACCGCAAGCAACAGCTAAAAAAGCTTCAAGAAGAGGTGGTGGATATCGAGGATATGGCCACAGGTATTTCGATCATGGACTTAGGCCTTAATGAATTTAGGCTTGATCTACTAGAATACGTAAAAAATAACGGCGATATGGACAATAAGCCAAAAGGACTACACGCCGTTGTTCCAGCGACAAATGAGCTACCGGGAGGCGTTATTTTTATACTTAAGAATGTAAATAATAGCGTCAATATCGACAACAGAAATAGAATCCATCCTTTTTATATGGTATATATAGGAACAAGTGGCAATGTTATCTGCGATTATCTTGAGCCAAAAAGCATATTAGATAACTTAAGGCTTCTTTGCAGAGGGAAGAAAGAGCCTATCTCGCCTTTATGTCAGAAATTTAACCAAGAAACCAACGACGGTAAAGATATGAGTAAAATGTCAAAACTGTTAAGCGAAGCAATTAGCTCAATTATCGACAAAAAAGAAGAAAGCGATATCGATAGTTTGTTCTCAGCCGGCGGCACTTCTGCCTTGATGTCTGCTATATCGGGATTAGATGATTTTGAACTGATCTGCTTTTTGGTTATAAAATGACGGAGTTATCCATGGCTATAGAGTTACCAAAAAGCACTGAGTTTAATAAAAAAATCCCAAAACAGAAATTTTATGAAAATTTAGAGATATCGCCTGCTTTAAAGAAAATATTTATAGAGCAAGTAGATAAAATTCTTTGGAGTTATAAAATCGCGTCCTCAAGCACTAACCTTGCAGACGGCAGTCTCGTAAAAGAGATCGAAGTCTTTGAGGTGTTTTTAAAGAGCCCAAACCTAGATGATGAGCTATTGCACCATATAGATAGAGCGGTGCCGTATCATATAGTTTTTATCTTAGAGTACCAAGGTAGATACAAGGCTTGCATTAGCTATAAAGAGGCCGCTACATCTGGAAACAGAGCTTTTAAAGTAAATTCATACTACTATACCGATTGGCTAGATAATCAAAATTTGCCTTTAAAACTAGAGGGGTTAAACCTTGACGCAGCCTATGAAAATTTCGTTCGCCAGATAGCAGGCAAAACATTACAAAAAGTAGCTTCAGATGAAAGTTTAAAAGAGTCCGTAGCTAGATCAGAGCAAAAGGAGCTGTTGCAAAAGCAAATTTTAGCACTAGAGTCCAAAATACGCAAAGAAAAACAGCTAAACAAACAGATACAGATAAATAATGAGCTTAAAAAACTTAAAAGAGATTTGGAGGAACTATAATGGATAAAATGAAAATGGAGACCGCAGATATTACCGCTCAAAATATTGAAAAGATAGGAGCTTTGTTTCCTAATTGCATCACTGAAATGCTAGATGAAGAAAAGAGCATGGCAGAAAACAAGGTCTATAAAAAAGCCGTAAATTTTGAGCTACTAAAGCAAATGCTATCAAAAGACGTTGTTGAAGGCAATGAAGCTTACGAATTTACATGGGTTGGCAAAAAGGCATCTATCGTTGAGGCAAACAAGCCGATACGAAAGACGCTCAGGCCTTGCAAGGAAGAGAGCGTTAATTGGGACAAGACGGAGAATTTATATATCGAAGGCGATAATCTTGAGGTTCTAAAACTTTTGCAAGAGAGCTATCTAGGCAAGGTAAAGATGATCTATATCGATCCGCCTTATAACACTGGAAACGACTTCATCTACAACGATGATTTTAAGATGAGTAGCGACGAGTATGCAGATAAATCAGGCGAGACCGACGAAGAAGGCAACCGTATGTTTAAAAACACAGATAGTAACGGACGTTTTCACTCCGACTGGTGCTCTATGATATATCCTCGATTATTGGTTGCAAGGAACATTATTAAAGAAGATGGAATTTTATTTATTAGCATTGATAATAATGAATTTGCAACTATGAAAATGATTTGTGATAATGTTTTTGGCGAAAATTCATTTGTTACCGTGATACACGTACAAATGTCTACCGCTCAGGGACAGAAAGTACGTGCTGCCAAGGCTGGAAATATAGTGAAAAATGGAGAATTTATTTTGGTCTATTCTAAAAATTGCAATAAGAAAATCGGTATTCGTCCACTTCTTGACCCGGTAAAATATGATAATCATTATAACAAGTTGCTTGTTGATGAAGGAGATAATGTTTATTCTGAAATAAACCTAGTTGATGTTCTTGCATCTAGACCAGAAATTGTTGAGGAACTAAAAATACTAAATTTAATTCCCAAAGTAGGTTGTAAAATCTCATCAACTTCATTACAGGATTATTATCAGTACTCATTGGCTGTTAAAGCATTTATTAATGAGAATGCCGAAAAAATAATTCGTGTTCATGACTCTATAGATATATCTGATGAAATTACAAAGGGAATGGTTGATGAAAAAATATACTATTATAAAGCAGATACCAGAAGTTATTATGTTTCCAAGGACAAGAACGGTATTGTAACGCAGAGAATTTCACTTGGTGAAAAATTGGCAAAAGCTGATGATTTCTATGGGACCTATGGTCCTACAACCTTGAGAGGTGATTGGTGGTCGGGTTTCTATTTAGATATGGGAAATGTGAGTAAGGAAGGCGATGTCAATTATGACAATGGAAAAAAGCCTGTTCGCCTTTTAAAGCAATTAATTAAGTTTTGTACGAATGAAGGAGATATAATTATGGATTTCTTTTCAGGCTCAGCTACAACCGCCCACGCTGTAATGCAACTAAATTCTGAAGATAACGAAAATCGTAAATTTATTATGGTTCAATTAGATGAAAACTTAGATAAAAGTTTGGAATGTGCAACAGCTGATAGCAAAACTACAATTAAGCAGACAATAAAATTCTTGGATTCTATTAACCAACCTCACCTTTTAACAGAAGTAGGCAAAGAGCGCATACGCCGTGCTGGTAAGAAAATTTTAGAAGAAAACAAAGATAAAGAGGGCATTGAAAATTTAGATATCGGCTTTAGAGTGCTTAAGCTAGATGATACAAATATGAGAGATGTTTACTATAGCGCTAGCGAATATAGCCAAGACCTACTTTCTACGCTAGAGTCAAACGTAAAATCAGACAGGAGCGATCTAGACCTGCTTTTTGGTTGCTTACTAGAGTGGGGACTTCCTTTGTCGCTTCCATATAGTTGCGAAAAGATCGGAGAGTGCACGGTGCATAATTATAACGATGGAGATTTGATCGCTTGTTTTGACGAAAATATCCCTGAGAGCGTGATAAAAGAGATCGCAAAGAAACGCCCGCTTCGCGCGGTCTTTAGAGATAGTAGCTTTGCAAGCAGCCCATCAAAGATCAATGTAGCGGAGATATTTAAACTACTTGCGCCTGATACTAGAGTAAAAGTCATATAGGGGGCAAGCGATATGAAACTGCAATTTAAGCATCAAAAATTTCAAGCAGATGCCGCCAAAGCCGTAGTAGATGTATTTGCCGGGCAACCATATCTAACGCCGACTTACATGATAGATAAAGGCGCGGAGAGTTACCAGCAAACGCTAGAATTTGAAGACTTTACCGGCTGGAGCAATCAAAAAATAGTACCCGAGCTAAATGACAATATCATCTTAGAAAATATACAAAAAATACAAAGAGATAATCAAATAAAGCCCTCAAACAAACTAGAAGGTAGATATAATTTAACGATCGAGATGGAAACGGGAGTCGGCAAGACCTACACCTATATCAAGACGATGTTTGAGCTTAATAAGCACTATGGCTGGAGTAAATTTATCATCGTCGTGCCAAGCATTGCTATCCGCGAGGGCGTGTATAAGTCGTTTTTGATGACGCAGGAGCACTTTGCCGAGGAATACGGCAAAAAGGTTCGTTTTTTTATATATAATTCCGCCCAGCTTACGCAGATCGATCAGTTCGCATCGGATAGCTCTATAAACGTTATGATCATAAATTCTCAGGCGTTTAACGCAAGAGGAAAAGACGCAAGACGAATTCACATGGAACTAGACGAGTTTAGATCTCGCAAACCGATCGATATCATAGCTAAGACAAATCCTATTGTAATCATCGATGAGCCCCAATCCGTGGAAGGCGCGCAGACAAAGGAAAATTTAAAGCAATTTAATCCGCTGATGACGCTTCGCTACTCTGCTACCCATAAAAGCGATAGTATCTATAATATGATCTATCGTTTAGATGCCATGGAAGCATACAATAAGCGTCTCGTTAAGAAAATCGCGGTCAAAGGTATCACAGAGTCAAGTAGCACGGCTACGCAAAGTTATGTATATCTTGAAAGTATCAATCTCTCAAAAGCCGCACCGACGGCTACTATACAGTTTGATTGCAAGGGCGTAAGCGGTATCCGTAAGGTCACAAAAACGGTAACCGAGGGATACAACCTATATGATAACTCCGGTCAGTTAGAGGAGTATGGGCAAGGTTTTACTGTCTCAAAAATCGATGGACGCGATGACTCGGTGAAATTTCGTAACGGCATTAAAATTTACGCCGGAGATGTTATCGGTAAAGTAAGCGAGGATCAGCTTCGCCGAATACAGATAAGAGAGACTATTATTTCTCATATCCAAAGAGAGCGTGAGCTTTTTTATAAAGGCATCAAGGTGCTTTCGCTATTTTTCATCGATGAAGTAGCCAAATATAGGCAGTATGGCGCAGCCGGAGAGCCTACAAACGGTGCTTATGCCGATATGTTTGAAGAAGAATACGAAGATATTATCAAAAATTTACAGATTGATACAAACGAGAGTGATTATTTGAAGTATCTTGATTTGATCCCAGCTAAAAGTACGCATGCGGGATATTTTTCTATCGACAAAAAAGGAAATATGATTAATCCTAAAGTAGGTCGCAAAGAAACTACGACCGATGACGTCGATGCGTACGATCTTATCATGAAAAATAAAGAGCTTTTACTTGATAGAGATCCAAATAAGTCCCCTGTTAGATTTATATTTTCGCACTCTGCGCTTCGTGAAGGATGGGATAATCCCAATGTATTTCAAATTTGCACTTTAAAACAAAGTACTAGCGAAACAAGAAAACGTCAAGAGGTCGGTCGCGGGCTTAGACTTTGCGTAAATCAAAACGGCGAACGTATGGATAGTAATGTGCTTGGAAACGATGTGCACAACGTAAATGTACTTACCGTTATCGCTAGCGAAAGCTATGATAGTTTTGCAAAAGGTCTTCAAAGCGAGCTAGCCGAAGCTGTCGCAGATAGACCGCGAGCCGTTAGCGCAGAATTGTTTATCGGAAAAGTAATCAAGGACGACAAGGGTAACGAGCAAGTCGTTGACGGCGATATGGGCGGCGCGATTTGCTATGATTTAATTGTAAATGGATATATTGATAAAAAAGGCGCTCTTACGGATAAGTATTATGAAGATAAGGCTAACGGAGAAATAAAATTTGCAGATGAAGTGGCTGATTTTACTAAGTCCGTCATTACGATTATCGACTCTGTCTATGATAGCAAAGTGATGATGCCAGAAGATGCGCGCAAAAACAACGTCGAGCTATCAGTAGATGAAGATAAACTTGCTATGCCTGAATTTAAGGAGCTATGGAGCAAAATCAACTCAAAATCCGTATATGTAGTTGACTTTGATACAAATGAGCTTGTAAAAAAGGCAATTGAGTCTTTAGATAAGAATTTGCAAGTTTCAAAAATTTACTTTAGAGTCGAAACTGGAGCAATGGAGCAAATCCGCTCAAAAGAAGAGTTGATGTCTGGAGAATCTTTTGTTAAAGAAGAAGCCCAAAACTACAACCATATAGTAGCCCTAAAATCAAGTATTAAATATGACTTGATAGGAAAACTTGTAGATGAGACTGGCCTTACGAGAAAAGCTATTATCCAAATTCTTAGAGAGATAAAGCAAACTACGTTTGAACAATTTAAATCAAATCCTGAGGAATTTATCGTAAAAGCGGCTTCTCTTATAAATGATGAAAAAGCGACAGCGATTATACAGCATATTACCTATAATGCGCTAGATGAAAAATACGATACCGCGGTTTTTACGGATCCTACGATAAAAGGTCAGCTTGACAAAAATGCGGTTAAAACAAAAAAACATCTTTACGATCATGTCGTATATGATTCGGCTAATGAAAAAGCTTTTGCAATGGAACTAGATACAAGCAAGGACGTTGCCGTTTATGTTAAACTTCCAAGCGGCTTTTATATAAGCACGCCTGTGGGAAAATATAATCCAGACTGGGCGATTGCGTTTTATGAGGGTGATATCAAGCATATTTATTTTGTTGCGGAGACCAAGGGGTCTATGAACTCTATGCAGCTTCGCCAAGTCGAAGAGTCTAAAATCCACTGCGCAAAGGAGCATTTTAGGGCTATAAGCAATGGTAGCGTGGTCTATGACGTGGTGGATAGCTACAGGTCATTGCTAGATAAAGTTATGAGGTAAAAATTACTGGGAAGTTAAGTCGCAGCATAAAAAGAGTCTGTGTAATACGCCAAAGATGGTTATTACGCTGCTCTTTTGAGGAAAAATTTGACTACCATTTGTCAATATGAAAATCTGAGGTGATGTTGCTTAAAGCTCTACTAATAAATACTCAGTGTAACAAAAAAGTACAATAGCTAATTTGATCTTGTT
>QWCT01000957.1_pt1 | contig 16642 bp, 12 predicted proteins | sample 1972681 | NCBI WGS metagenome assembly QWCT01 (sample SAMN09866701, study PRJNA288562) | Human oral metagenome isolate pre3_saliva, whole genome shotgun sequencing... | isolation source: mouth | host: Homo sapiens | place: USA: California | reverse complement strand
CGCTGGTGACAGAATTGACGCTCTTCGTGTTGCCACCGTTCCTCTCCAGTTTTTTGCCCACGTTTTTGACCGCCGTTTTGTCGCGACCAGGTTCGACATTGAAGACACGGCGCCTTACTTCGTCGATGGCGACGGTGACGTATTTGTGCCCATGACGAAAGGATGTCTCATCCATGGCGATGGAGCAGGTATCGAAAAGATCCATACGATTTACCGCGTCATGCACCCAATACGTAAGGATAGCGGCGAGCGACTTTTCGTCACAGCGAAGCAGACGGGAGGCTCTGGCACGAGGAACATCTTGCAAGAGCAGCATGGCGTAGCCTTCGAATAGCAGGGGAAAGCGACTATTCTTGCGCTCAAACGGCGCACTCATCTGCACGGTGCCGCATTTGTCACAGAGAACACGGGGACGCTTGCAGTGGACATAACAGGGATAAAACAGGCAGTCTGCATGACGCCATGTGCGCACCTTCGGCTCGTAGCCGTACCGTTTGGTCGGCGCACTGCAGACAGCACAACCCACATGTATATGGATTGCCGGCTCTTCCTCGTTAAATTCTGCGCCTATGATGTACCATGGTTCCTCTAGCCGCAGTGATCCTGCTAGCATTTGTCAAAATTCTCGACCATTTTCATCACCATAGACGATTATACGATTTCCACGGCTTCGGGAGCAAAGTCATTATTCTTGCCAGAGCGCACATCACTCGGTTTCTTTGGCAAAGCCACCAATAGCGATCATCGGCATTTGCAGGTTCCTCTATTGTAATATTTCGGAAATGAAATCGTACAAAAAAAATTTATCAGTAATTTCTTAGGTGTGTTATTCGAGGACTAGTGTTCTATCTTCGATTGAATGTTTCAAGCAGCTGGAAACGCCTCTTGTCTTCACCCCCAACATCCGAATATCGTATTGAGCCCTTGAACACGCAATGTATAACCGATTCAATGCGATATATCTTAAAAAACTAGCAGAGATATCTTGTATTCCGGTTTGAGGAACACGACCTTCATCCACCCCCACCATGATGACAGCCTTAAATTCCAACCCATTTACATAGTCTGGTGCGGAAACAGTAATACCTTTATTTTCTATAGCACATTGCCTTCCACTTATATAATTGACGGCGTATTCTCCTATTTTTAAAGAATACTTACTTTTCATAAGTTCCTCATCAAAAAAAATTACCGCCAATTCATTGGTATCACACTTATATGCGTTAATCATACGTTTTACTTCTTTTATAATTTGTTTCTCCATCTCATATTCATTTTCACACATAATAAGAGTTGGAACAGCACACCGATCCTCTACCTCCTGTGTGAAGTAACTTTCGCATATTTTATATGGGTGAATGAAATTTCCAAACAGCAAAGCACCAGACGCTGTAATTGAAGCACAAAGTTCTGTGATTTTCTGAGAGCTGCGAAATATCGTTTTCAATTCTTGATGTAAGCACATGTTCTTAGCAATATTACTTTCAAGATACTCAGTATATTGCGTTCCTCTATCACCTATAAATTGAGCATAATCTAAAGCAAAACAGATAGGAATAGTCTTTAAAGATGAATCCTTCGTTAAAAAATGAAACACTTGCTGTTCATTTAGATTAAACAAATGCACTTCATCTGCAAAGATATAATCTATTCCAACTTTTGTGCGCTCTCTTCTCCACAGAGGTGCATTCAATCTTGCCAGTGCTTCAAGGACTATATCATCTGTATCATAAACAGATTGTGTTTCCAAACCATTTTGGTATTCTCTAAAAACCCTAAACACGAATTCCTTATCATTATCGTTATGCAAAGGAATCCCATTAGATATCTGTTCTATTTTTTTATAGCAATCAAAATTCCCCTCAGAAATTCCCTTAATACGTACGCTAAATTCAAATTGCAACATAAGTAGGATTTTATTTTCATTCTCTTGTAAAAAGAATTCTCGTGTACTGGATGACAATAGGGGTTCATAAGTATGAAAGACGTTCCCTTTTAGTTTCCTCCAAGCCTCCTGAATTAAAAACAATTGATACTGTTTCGCTTCCAAAGCATCAACGTCTATAATCTGCGATTCCTTAATATCAATAAATCTAATACAGTAGTCTTGTAGCGTCATAACTTCAATATACTGCTTGTTTTGTGGGTTTAGCCAAGCTTGATTTATATGTTTATTTAAAAACAGTGTCACATTTTCAGCGGTAGAACGACTATGTGTAAAAAACCACATACGAATTTCTTTTCTAGCTTCTTCATATGCTCTCATTATCCTTATCGCTCTTAAAAGTAATGCGATTGTTTTTCCAGTACCAGCTGGTCCCTCAACGCGGATAGGAGAATCCATTTCCTTAGAGTACACAATATTTTTTTGTGATTGTGTGAGCCTGTCTACTTGCTGTTCATACGCTAAATATCTGAATTCATGTGTCTTCGAGAAATGCTCTGTCTGCATAACATGAAGTGCACTACTTGTTATACTGCTTTCAGATTCTTTTTGAGAAAAATGACTGATTGCAGTAGAATAATTCTCTAGAAAAGCTTCTCCTGCTCTTCTGAAATTTTCCATTTTTGGATATTCGTCTACATCAGCAGGAACGCTTTCCTCTCCATATTTATATGCCAAAAGGCAATTTGATATATTTCTCTTATCTAGTCGTTTTTCTTGTGGGTTTCTTTCCAAAACAATACGAAAAGACGAATTTGTGGAAAATGGAAACGGAAAAATTACTGTGCGAGTTTTAAAAACTCGCTCACAACTAGTAAATGCTTGTTTATTCCAAAACCTAACTGCAAATCGAAATGTTTTTTGTAAAACAATCAGCAAACTTTCATCATTCGTACGCTCCAAAAGGTTGCACTGCTCTAAATCGAACATCAGAAATGTCTTAGACGGTTTTTCTCCATAAACTAAGAGCCCATGAGCATCTTGAACAATCTGAATGCCAGCAGTATTGTTAAAGGAAGAGTCCCTCATTCGAAGCAAATTTATAAAATTCTCTCCCATAGAAAATTCAATACTCTGTATACCTGGTTCATTAATCAACTTTTCTACAGCACTTCGTGCAAACAAGATATACTTATACATTTTTGACCATTCCTTTCCTCAAATTATATCAAAAATCACTTTACCATGTCCGACAATATTCTTAGCTATCTTCGGGAAAACAGCCGCTGTTATCAACGGATCAACTACTGAAACGAATGACAGCTTGAACGCCCCCCTCCCTAAACAAGAAGTTCCAATACCTCTGCCGATCAAATTCAAGCGGCCATGGATGACAATTTTTTCACACATCAGTCAGGAAAGCTACGCGTCATTCACTTCCACATGGAAAACCTCGCAGCCGCAAACACTCCTCGGAATTACTGATTCTTGAGCTTACAGAGACAGGGCTGCTTGGTGGCTTCCCCGTAATCTGCCCACAATATTTATCCATAGAAAATTTTTAGGCCCATAAGGACCTGTATTTATGTGCCTTTATTTGTCAACTTCACTTTTATCCTTATATTCTTCTATCAATCTATTAACGTAATCTTCAGTCTCATCTCTTGAGGGAGTCTCTACTCCAATTCGTGTGAATGAAAACGAAAACTTCTGCATTATATATTCAATCCACGGAGATACAATACAGCCAGAAAATATCACAAAATCACTTGGTGATTCAAAAAAAAACATATTGTTTATACGTGCTTTTTCCTTTTCATCTTCGATAATCTTACAATCGTACTCATTTGCCAAAATTCTTTTGCACTCATTCAATCCTATGGGTACAATATTTTGTAAGTCAACAACTAATCCATCTAACAAACCAGATTCGGATGTATACGCTTTTTGGGGCAGAAAACAATACTTATAGTTTTTCCCTTCATATAGATCTCTTAATTCATGTTGAAATTTCTTTTTATATTCTTTTAATATAAATGCTATTTTTTCATTCAAGTTGGCTTTAAAGTTTAGCTGCTCAACCACTTCCAGTTGTTCCAACACTTTCTCTACATTCTTATAATCTTTTTCGACACAATTTTCTTTGCACACTGCTCTTATTTTTTCTTTGGAAAACCCAACCAGAGTTTCATAATCCATATGGGAAGATTTTGCCACATCACGTAAAGAAGCAAAGATTCTTTCTTTTTTGTAGGATTCTATCAGTTTAGAAACTAACACATCACTAATCCAATCATTTAAGTCTAATGCAACAAGACAATGAGCTTGATCCACCTTCTCTTGTACTAGGTCACAGCGAGCTGTTATTAAAATGCCCCAACAGCGTATCTTTTCATATTTAGGTGAGCGAATATGTCCAATGATGCTACCTTGTATAAGTTTTTCATTCATTATCGTATGCTCCTCGTTTTCTATTGCTAGATCAGCACGATGAACTCAATACTGAAAATCAAACAGATTTAATTTAGCAACTTTTTGTCGGCAAGCCTCCAAAAAGAACAGTTTGTTTTCTTCGCCAAAGAATTATTCTATTCGATCAAACGACGCGACTTACCTCGTGTTATCCTTTTGCCAAACACTTAAGTTCCCACGTAAATATCATCGGACTAGGCTGATGGTATGCACTTCCTGTAACTTTATTCCAAAATAACTTGTTTTTGATATATGCCTTCAACAACAAACGTTTTACGAACTTCTTCCATCCGGTCGAGTTCCCCAAACCATCGTGGTCAAGGAACTCGATGGCTGTAAAGCCATCCTCTCGGAGCACATAGAACAGACTTCCTGCCGTAAAGAGTGTATAATGCGTAAAATCCTCATAAGCCCAATAGCAATCTGTATTTGACTGCGCATTGGGCACCATAATACACAAAGCCTCATCTACAGCAAGAATCTCCTCACGAATCTTCTGCAGCATGGGAACAATGTACTCTTTGGGTAAATGCTCAAGAACATGACTCATAAGGACATAATCATATCGCTCGCCGCCATAGTTCATAACGTCACCATATATTCAACAGGAAGTCCTTGATTTTGGCAATACTCCACAGCTGCTCGGGATACATCAACTCCATGAACGTTTGTATAGCCCTCATTTAACAAAGCATGTATGTTTTGACCAAATCCACAACCAATATCAAGAATTGACTTTTCTTTTTGAAATACAGTTCTAAGATAATAGGGCAGCCTGGCATCTTTATACATCGAGGGATCCACACCTCTACTTGAAAAATACGACTTATACTTCTCTTCTATATTCATATCGTATCCACCTTTTTATTTGACGAACTCTCACAAGAGCGATAACAACGCCTTTTTTACCTCTTCAACACTTATTTCCCCAATGCAATGAGCATCTTCGTGATTACAACCATGCTCACACCCAGGTAAGGCTTTCGGTCGAATGATTTGCATTGGACTTTTCCATGGTCCAAATCTTTTAGGCGAGTTTGCATGATCCTCGTCTCCTTCGATTGGATGGCATGAAATCACAACCCCTTGTTTACCAAGTGCCGCAGCTATGTGCATGAGCCCTGTATCACCACCCAAATACATGTCACAGTCAGCGATAGCAGCAGATGTTTCCCGTAGGGAGGTTTTGTTGACTAAATTGATAACAAAGGAGTACTCTTTTTCTATTTGTTGTGCGCTGTCAACGGCTCGTTTGCCTGCGCCAACAATAACCCAGCATATATTTTTTTTAGGAACCAATTCTTTTATTAGTTCTATAAAGTTTGCAATCGGCCATTCACGTCTCGGACTCCCTGAGGTTACCGAAAGAGCTACTATTAATTTTTCTGCTTCTGAAGATGACAGACAATCCCGTGCTTGTGCTTTGTCCGTATCATCAAACCAGAGATCAAGAGAGTCATCCGCGACGATCCCCCCTATATGTCGTAACATGTGCAAATTCCGTTCTACCTCATGAGAAACGACAGCCCCTTCGGGCGACAAAACATCTGTATAAAAGCCATCATATCCCTTATCAGATATCATTTTGTGGGGTAACACACGTTCGCTATATCCAACACGTCTTTTCGCTCCGGAAAGGAATGCCAGCATTCCTGCCCCATATCCTGCATCTGCATCAAATCGCGGGACAAGTGCTAAATCATAGTGCCTTTTTTTGAGATAACGATACGAAAACATAAAGGAATGCCACAAGTTACGATAAAAGGAACAATGCCCAACCTTTCGCGAAAAACCGAGCACCTCATTCACATACGGACACAACTCAACTAAATTATTGACCGCTGGTTTCACAACCAATGTAATGTGCGCACTTGGATAATTTCGTCGCAGCTCTCTCAAAAAGGGAGACATCATCACCATATCGCCGATTTCATCCAGACGAATCACAAGAATGCTATCTACTGTATCTTTCAAATTCCGTTCTGAAGATGTACGAGCGAAATTCCCAATACACTGTACAAATACGATAGTCACATCCTTGAGTAGACAGTTCATCCACCCTATGATCTGCTTAAAAAGCCGCACGAGCATTGCCTTTCTTGAGGCATTTTCCGCCTCAAAGATCCATTCCTGTAATCATTTTATAGTCCGCCGACAGCAAACTTTCCCGGCGTCTGAAACGATTGATTAACGAAGCAAAACGTATTGCAAAGGAAAATTTCCGCAAACTGATCTTCTGCTTTGAATATAGATGGATGTCACGATACCCGACATAGTGGCATTCAAAACTTTTAGCAAGATGTTTCAATGCACTTTCTGTATAAAAAGAAATATGCTGTCCCCCATGCGGTGCATAGTACCACCAATCAGGCACCTTAGGCGGTGGATTTGGAACAAGCACTGTCGAAAACAAAATATTATCCCCAAGTGAAATTATCTTTCCAACCTCTTCTGCGGGATTCGGTAAATGTTCAAAAAGCTCAAAAGCAGTTACTAGGTCGTAATGCTCCTTTTCTTTTACAAACTGTTTCGCAAAGAGATTGTCGCAATATTTATCAAACCACTCGAAGTCAAACCCGGCATCTCTCATCAGACGGACAAAAATTCCATACCCGCCACCATAATCCAAAAAAGTCTTGCAGTGCGGTAAGCAAACAGAAAGTATGGCAGCAACCATCTTACTAAGAGCAATATTTCGTCCCATCAAGCCGATGTCAGAATCCACGATCGCGTCCGAGTATGCCTCATCCAACCAATAAGGTTCTTCCGTCTGTATAAAGCCGCAGTTGGGACATACAAAATATTCCACAGGATATCGCCCCAACACCACAGATGTATCAAAAGACTCTATCAAGGTGTTGCAAATCTTACACGAGATCATTATTCCCTCCCATGAATGATATTTTGATTCTGCTTTTTCCCAAGCACATCCTGTAGTGCAGCTCGCACAGATTGAACGAAAGACTCCCTGCTGTATCGATCTTTCACAATCTGACGAACACGAATGGATTCTTGTTCAATCCATTCGCTATCCTTCTCTCCATAATAACGGATAGCTTCCTCAATCGTTTCCATATCACAATCTCTCAACTGGATCACTTCATCATCTTCAAAGCCACATTCTCTGCTGACGATCGGTATGATTCCAGCAGACATCGCAGTCAATACTGACCCTGCGACCCCTTCCGAACACGAAGGTAATATTGTAAAAGAACATTTTTCAGAAATCTCACAAAATTTCTCCCCCATGATATCAATAAAACCGACAGAATGTATATTAGATGTATGGAACAGCTCGCTTTTATATACCTCACAAAATTCTTTCTCCGACTGAAAGCTACTGCATATATAGAGTTCAAATGGAAAATCTTTCTGACCAAATATTTCAAGTAGTAGGTCAAGACCTTTATGCACCTGACCAGAACTCGCAAAGAATAAAAATTTCCGAGCATCCTTATTTCTAAATTTTATAGGAAAGGGAAAGGTATACCCCGTATTTTTTATAAAATAAACAGGAGGCAAACAGAACTCATCGAAAGATTTAAGGTTATAGGCATTTCCAATAAAAAGAAACGCATCAAATGTCTCTATCTCCTGACTAACGAGCTCACATGCTCTCTCCGGAGGCAAAAGAACGCCCCGACGATTACGCAAAGCAGACATTCGGATTTGTTCATTCTTATTAGCGACACGTGGATTCATGCCCGTTAAATACGCAATACGGCAGCAGCCCTCATTCATGTGTGCTTTATATGTATCATTTAGCCCCGGATGGATATCCAGCACCAAATCATAATTCGTCTTCAGGCCGCTTGATTCATCGACATCTCTTACATCGACATTATAACCAAATTTTCCAAGTTCCTCTGCGAGTACTACTACCTGCCATTGATTCTGATGACTATTTTTACGAGCCTCATCATTTCCTAAAAATGGAGAAACAAGATATTGGATCAAGCAACGCCTTTCATATTGCGTCTTATTTACGTTGTAGGCAATCGTACGTCCCCTAAATCTAAGGTATCGTTTCCGCAGTTGCGTGGGATTTATCCCACTCCAACGTAATATGTTTTTTTTGAGCTGTTTTATACCCCGCAACACCGCATCTCACCTTATCCATCATAATGCTTAATTGCCATTTTCAAACTGAAGTATACCTCTGCATTGTTCGTTTCCGGAGAAAAATTCTCCTTGAGCTGCGAAAACAGATCTCCTGCTACAATCCCTGGAAAGAGACTACGATAAAAGCGATCATAAGATCGGTCAAACTCTTCTTTCGTAAAGCTATACTGACATATATCCTCAAAAGTAGTATTTGCAGTATATCTTATGACCCCTGCCAAGCTCCGATACCAGGCATAGCCGAAACACAGGCATTTTTTACCGGCGGTTATTGCTTCCCAACCAGCGGTTCCTGTAATCGTCGCCACAAACTCTGCATGTTCGATCAGGTCATATGTATTCGTTTCAGGAGTAACCAATACAACTTTAGGGATGGAAAACAGACGCGAAAAAAACTCCTCGCCACGTTTATAATATGTCTGAGCAGGGTTCTCCTTAACGTAGATGTAGATATCATCCGGGAGAAGCTGATTCAATCTTTCGATCGCCAAAAGCTGATCTTCATAAATCCCACCCAAAGTATCTGTAGTCATTTCCGGTTGAACGTGCAACGGAAAATATACATATTTTTTACTCTGATCAAATGCTTGGCATTGGTCATTCCGATGTTTTCTAAAACGGCGATCCAAATACAGTTCAATAGCGCGATAGCCAAGCTTTTCAAATATCCGATAAAAGAGCAAGCTATTGTATTTTTTTATTTTAGCAATCAATGTGTGCGGATGAAGCCATCTCTTTACTGTTGGCAAGACGCGAAATCTACCCGAATCCAATATCTCTTCTGGCATATACGCCATATAAAACGGTGTTTTTTGAAAGCCCCCCATCATCTCGGGTTTTATTGTCTCATATCCAAATTCTCGATCTAAATAATCACAACCAATAAGATCAAGAGACCGAAAACACATAAATCGATCCTTTTCAAACCACTCTTGCTCGGTTATGATAATTTTTATATCCAAAGCTTTTGCAACAACATAGGCCATAAACGGAACAGGTCCATGTGGCGCATTCCCCATCAACAGCAATTCAATTTTATTGTGTTGTATAATATGATACCAGATACGAAAAAGCATATTAAAGTCATGAACATAAGTACATGTCTCAGTATTCGGATTCCATCGGTTATCAATGTTTATAAAAGCATACAAATGCTTATATGCAATATCATAAACATGATCCGGTATCTTTAAAGGTTCTTCATTTTTGTATTCCTCAACCAGACGATCAAACGATGAGGAGTACATACGATCTTCCCCACCATACTTCCCCTCGGTGTCAATCAGCCAATATTTAATATCAATGATGTGATCCTGTCTCAGTTTTATAATTGCATTTCTAAGATGCGGCGGATAAAAATCGACAACGAGAGTTTTTATCTTCTCATTATTTACTTCCATATTATTGCTCCTTTCACAAATTGCCTAATTTACGCACTAGCAATCAGTCTCTACTTTTTTCAATCAATTTATTCTTCAAAAGAATCTTTACAACAGGTATAAGATTCCTGACAGGTATCTGAATTTTATTGCTAATGTCAATGATGTCATTTGTTCCATCCGCATAGGCAATGAAGTCGGTCAATGCGGCAACGAGTTCATGCTGCCCCTTTTGACTGATCGTCGGATATAGCCCCCGTTTCCCCAACTGCGGCTCACCAAGGCACTGAATCTTATACTTATGATTATATTCTAATGCCTCGATCATGTCACGATAAACTTCATACGCGCCCTGCAGTCCAGTTGGCGAAATCAGCCCCATGTTATCCTTGCTTGTATGGTATTCAGGATACTCCGCATATTTAGAACGGCACACGGCACAAACGGGCAAGTCTACCCCCGGCGCATTGTACTGGCGCTCATCGGAGCCGCGCTGAAGAAACGAGTACCGCTTGTATTCAGGATAACGAAAGGACAGAACATTCTTCGCGACCTTATCAGCAAGCGTATTGCCATATCGAGAGGCAACGTAAGAGTACGTCCGATCATCCCCCACACAAGAGATATTGAATCCTGCACGTATGTTTTTTTTCATTTCAGGCAGATGCTGGCTAAGATAGGTGATCGCGCCAATCGTCTCTGGAATGAAAATGATACGGTAGTTGTATCGGCGATGAGTTTTTTCCAACAACCATTTGGCAAGATAAACTGTAACAGCAGGACCGGAGAGTTCATTGTTCGCCATAGACGGGTGGCAGACATAGGTCGAAAGAAAAATCTCATCCTTATTCCCCTCTGTCGAAGGGATCAATATCTCCCCATACGTCAGGCTGCCGTCCTTCAAATCACTGTCAATATAGATATGATAGGTGTCATCCTGCAGTGCATCCTTCTGTTCCTGCGACATACAAAAACCATAGCGCTCCTTGTAGTAACTTGTAACGTATGGAATTGCATCCGGCTGATCGGGCTGTGTATGGATGAGTGGGAGCAGTTCCTCCAGTGTTACTTTCTGATTCACAGGAATCGAATACCCCATGACGTGCAGATTCGATTTTGCAAAGTCAAGAATCTTCTCGCCCTTGCTGTTTTTTATCCATGCATCACGGATATTCCATTCCTTCGGCACAACCCAGTCAAAAACCTGTGTCCCTGTCGGAACTTCATGCAGCGTCATCGCAGGGCAGACGCTCTGCAAAACACGCAGCGTCTCACGAACGCCATCGCCTGTAATACTGCGGCAAATAGGAAATAGTAGGTCGCAGAGTGCATACATCTCATTGCCTATACTCATCAATTATCACACTCCGAAAGCAGTCTGGATTTCTACCAATTACATGCGCATATTCACATATTGCTGGTCAGTATCTGCCAATTCAAAACGGAATCTTTTTTTATATCAGTCCGCGCAATTCGTCCCACGATTTTTTTCAAATCACGCGGTGAGATTCCTGTCCCCGGACGCTTAAATGTCAGCATCTTCTCTGTCAAAATATCCCCTGCAGAAATATCTACTGCAGCGACAATAGAACGGCGGGCATTCTCACGTGCGGCCTGTTCTGTTGAAAGAGAATGAAGTTCTGCCGATCCTTTCAAGCGTTCAATGTGCTGGATGCCTTGCAAAATTACTTCTGCATCGTGCGGATCCATAGCATGATAATGATCATTCCCCACCAGTGTTTTGTCGAGGGTAAAATGCTTTTCAATCACGACTGCACCAAGAAGATACGCTGTCTTGACGACGTCATAACATGCATCTGGTTTCGTATGATCCGAGTAGCCGACATATACCTGTGGGAACTCTTGCTTGAGGGCATTGATCTTGCTCAGATTCGCATGATCGTATGGCGTAGGATATTCTAACACGCAATGAAGCAATACGAGTTCTCTGTCGTTATATTGGCGGATGCAGTCGACCGCCTCATGAATCTCATTCAGATTCGAGGCTCCCGTGGAAAGAAGAATCGGCTTGCCTTTTTTTGCCATATACGCAATAAAAGGGAGATTGGTAAGATCGGATGATGATATTTTATAAACACCCATCATCGCATCCAGATAGTCTGCTGATTCAAAATCAAACGGCGTCGAGCAAAACTCTATCCCCACCTGTGTGCAGAACTCATGGATTTCCTGATACTCTGCTTCTCCAAAAAGATCAAACTTCTTGAATAGAGCATACTGTGAAGTTGTTGGCTCTTCTGACGTATCCCAATAGGACGGGGAGTACTTTGACGCAAGTGTTTCCGCTTTGTATGATTGGAATTTTACTGCGTGAATCCCTGCGTTCTTTGCAGAAAGAACCATCGTCTTTGCTGCATCCATCAGAGAGATATTAAGTTTCCTTGCTATATCGTAATAGTTTACACCGATTTCAGCAATTAAGGAGAACTCATTGTTCTTACAGCGTTCGATGATCATGCTCAACGTCGTATTCCCCCAAGATAATCTGCTTCACGCGTTCCAATCCTTTTTTCAAAGGTGTTTGCAGCATCAGTCGATGCATATTCTCTCGTACTGCCCGCGTATGGATCAGCCACTCCAAGGTGTTGGTGATCAGTGACGGATCGGCTTCATTCCCCAGTCCTAGATTTAAAAAGCCGTGTTCCATCTGTGCAAAACTATGGGTTGTCTCTCGTTCATTCTGCGAAAGGACGACAGCAGGAACTCCCATGCAGGCAGCCTCAAAGATAGAGCGCCCCTGCCCCATAATCACGAGATCAGCCTCTTTTAGATACTTCGTCACACGAGGAACATTCGGGTAGACGAATACATTCTCTTTGGGGCGAGTAACAACGCCATTGATTTCATTGTCATAGCCAATTCCCGTAATGAAGTAAAAGCGTATGCTGGAAAATCGCTCGATTCGCGACAGTATCGCATCATAAACAAGACGGTTTAAATTAGAAGGATCTGTTCCACCGAACATGACAATTATATTTTTTACTGTCGGTGAAAACTTCTTCGGCTGTTCTACTTGAAACTCATCACGAAGACAAACATACTGATATCCACTGTATACATTCTGGCGTGGTTCATTCTCATCGTAGAGGGCATTGACTACCGCATCCGCAGCCTTTGTACCTTCTCCCAAGTCCTCAATCGTAACGACACGTGGAACCATTGTTTTCAACCATTCGATATACTCTTTGGACGTGTTTAAGCAGTCATTCACCCATACATCTGGTTGAAAATCTTGAATAATATCTTTTAACTCCGTTGCTTCTCGGAATGTTCGATATGGGAGATTAGTCTCCTTTATTTTCTTTATCCCAGGTTCTGCATCCTCATGGGTAACGAGAAGAACATCATGCTCAACCATACTGAGAGCTAATGTAATACAATTATAGATATGACCGAGTCCTAGCTTAACATACCCATCAACGCGAAACAGTATTTTTTTTCGACGCATCAAGCTTTCAGACAGCACCCAATCCCCTACGCTATCAATATCAATGCTCTCACGCTCATCTACTTCAAAGACAGATACTTTTTCACCTATACGTGTATGTTCTTTGACACATGCCTCCCGTGCCACCACAAAAGCCCCCGACTCCATATATTGAGGAGGGAGTTCCTGCCGATTTTTTCGTTCCTGATAGAGCGGACAGAGTTTGCCACTGTCATCACGTCCCCATGACAAGTGCGGCTTATTTACGACACTGATGACAGTGTCAAAACCTTCCCTTATCGTATAGTCAATTCCTGCATCCAGCGTCTCCACTCGCAAAAGAGGAGAGGTTGGCTGCATGGTAACGATATAATCAAACGTACAATTACATTGTTTCTCTGCTTCTTTTTTTGCATGAAAGATAACAGGGTCCAACGTAACAAGATCACTTGAAAGACAGTGATCACGCTCAACGATGTGGGCCCCATACGAGCGTGCAATATCTGCGATCTCCGCACTGTCCGTCGATACAAAAACATCGGTGATGTACTGACTGGCACCAGCGTTTGCAATCGCATACGAAATGAGAGGTCTGCCATTCATCAAGCGTATATTCTTGCGTGGAATCCCCTTAGAGCCGCCGCGAGCCGGTATGACTGCCAATATGCGCACCGTTATTCCTCTTTTCATTCGGATATAATTTTTGTCATGCCATCTTCAAATCGCACCTTGAAATCACACTCTGCCAATGTACTGACGCGATGTGCGATAGCGATAATGGTGATCTGCCCTTTCAGCTTCAGTATCGTGTTGGTGATACTCCGCTCTGTCTCGTTATCAAGCGCCGAGGTTGCCTCATCGAGAACGAGGACTTCGGGGCGCTGATAGAGGGCTCGTGCGATGCCGATGCGCTGGCGCTGACCGCCGGAGAGCTTGACGCCGCGCTCGCCGACCATCGTCTCGATGCCCTGTGTCTGCGTTCGCACGAACTCATCAAGCTCCGCCATAGCGAGTGCCTGATGTACGCGCTCATCATCAATCTCATTCGGAGACTCACCGAGGGCAACATTCTCGCGAATGGTCGCATCGGTCAGATAGATGGACTGTGGGACGTAGGCAATGTTCGCCTGCCACGCGCGCAAGTCATGGCGGATATCAACGCCATCAACGGTGATCTTGCCGCGTGCAGGGAGAAATAGCCCGAGCAGAATATCCACAAAGGTCGTTTTCCCCGCGCCCGAGGGGCCAACAATGCCGACAAAGCTCCCCTTGGGGACAGAAAAACTGACATCCGTCAGCACTTCCTCACCGGCAGGATACGAAAATCCCAGATGCTCTGCGCGTATCTCCTTCGTAAAGGAGAGTGGCGGCGGTACGTCGGCGATTTTGAGTCGTCGGTGATGATACTTGCGGGATTTGATGGCAATCAGCTCCCGATACAGCTCGTTAAACAGCGGCAGCTGGAACTTGATGCCATTCGAGAGGTTCACGATACGGTTCGCGCTCGGCATCAGACGAAATGCCGCCAATGCCAGAACACCAAGCAGCGGAACAATCTCCGACGGCGCATAGCCAACGGCGAGTTTTCCGATGATGAGCAGAAGAAGCGCACATACGACGAGTGTCTCGATGATCATGCGCGGAAGCTGATTCAAAAACAGAAAGCGGCGATTGGCAACGCCGTATTGCTCATAGTTCTGCTCGAACTCACGAAGGAAATACTCTTCCTTTCGCATGATTTTCGTTTCTTTGATCGCACCCAGTCCCTGATTCACGGAACGGATGTAGTGCGCGGCAAAGTCATTCTGTATCCGCCCCGTCTTCTCCATACTGCGGCGAAAGAAGCGCAGGAGTGCATAGATCATCCCCCCCATAACGCCCGCCACGATGATCGCCGTGAATGGATCGGTGGCGATCAGCACCAACCAGATCGTCAGTGCTGTAACAATTTCGGTGAGAAGCTGAAAGGTTGGCATTAATATGTTGGAAAAAATAACACCCCCGCTGCTGTTGACATTTCGCAGAAGTGTCGCAGTATTATGATTGAGATGAAAGAGATAGGGTTTTGCGAGGTAGTTTGCCATCAATTCCTTCGAGAAATGAATCTGATTGGACAGGGAGAAATCGATTTGCAGACGCAGCTGCCATGCGAGATAGATGTTCTTTAGAACATAGAGGACAATCAGTATCCCCGCCAGCCCCATGATGAGGCCGGTATGCGTCGTAATCCCCAGCTTCGCCGCATACGCTGCAATCTCCGCATGGCGCATCAGGAAGTTCGGCTGTCCCATGAGTGAGATGAGCGGCAGGATCGCACCGATGCCGACCGCCTCAAGGACAGCGCCGACCATCATCACTGCAACGAGAAAGGCACAATAGCGTAGTTCACGCGGTGTAAAGATCGAGAAAATCTTAAGGAATAATTTCATCGATAAAAAGACTCCCTGCCTCTATGCAAAGCCATCAAATATCAGAACGAATGACCAATATGATAAAATAGCCACCTGATACACAATAGTATAGAGGTATGCAGGTAGCCTGTCAACACACGCTTTAATCATCTCACAATATGGCAACTGCCCCCCCATAAAAGCGGTTATCGCTCTGCCCGTATCGGATTGTTCAAAAAATCCTCGTATGCGAGTCGAATGCCATCCTCGAGCTCCGTTTTGTACTGCCAGCCGAGTGCTGCCGCCTTGGAGACATCGAGCAGTTTGCGCGGCGTACCGTTCGGTTTCGTCGTATCCCAGCGGATCTCGCCGCGATAGCCGACCACGCGGGCAACCATCTCCGCGAGAGCGCGGATCGAGAGTTCCTTCCCCGTCCCTGCATTGACCGTCTCATCGTCGCTGTAGTGATTCATAAGGAATACGCAGAGATTAGCGAGGTCATCGACATAGAGGAACTCACGCAGCGGCGAGCCGTCGCCCCAGCACGTCACGGACGGAGCCCCCGCCTCCTTTGCCTCATGAAAGCGCCGAATCAGTGCGGGAAGGACATGGCTGTGCTCCGGATGGTAGTTGTCATTGGGACCATAGAGATTCGTCGGCATCACGGAGATATAGTCCGCGCCATACTGTCGATTCAGATAGGAACAATACTTCAGCCCCGCAATCTTCGCGAGGGCATACGCCTCATTCGTCTCCTCGAGCGCCGACGTCAGCAGACAGTCCTCCTTCATCGGCTGCTGTGCGAGACGCGGGTAGATGCAGGAGGAGCCGAGAAACTCGAGTTTCCGACATCCATTCTTCCACGCCGCATGGATCACATTCATCTCAAGCATCATATTCTGATACATGAAATCCGCAGGAGCCTCAGCATTTGCCTGTATGCCGC
>QWCT01001373.1_pt1 | contig 16652 bp, 12 predicted proteins | sample 1972681 | NCBI WGS metagenome assembly QWCT01 (sample SAMN09866701, study PRJNA288562) | Human oral metagenome isolate pre3_saliva, whole genome shotgun sequencing... | isolation source: mouth | host: Homo sapiens | place: USA: California | reverse complement strand
AGAAAAATACTCTAATTACTCTTGATGGTCAGCCATACAAGGTTATTGAATATTCCCAAAAAGTTATGGGACGTGGTGGCTCAATCGTCAATGTACGTGTCAAAAACTTAATCACTGGCGCTCTTATCCCTAAGACTTTTAAGGGTCAGGAAAAGATTGAACCAGCCGAAGTTACTACCAAGAAGGTGCAGTATCTCTATCGTGATGAAGAGAAATTCTACTTCATGGACCCAACCACTTTTGAGCAATACGAATTGTCTTCCGATATGGTCGGCGATTCCAAAGATTTCATGAAAGATGGTGATGAGATGGAAATTCAATTCTATAATGGAACTGCCATCAACCTCACTCTTCCTAAGAATCTTTGGCTTGAAGTGACCTACACCGAGAATGCCGTCAAGGGTGATACTTCTACTTCCGTGATGAAGGATGCTACCCTCGAAACTGGCGTGGTAATCAAGGTTCCTGCCTTTATCAAGGAAGGTGATGTGGTTTCTGTGGATACTGAAACTTACGCTTACCGTGAACGTAAAAAATAATTAGATGAAAAAAGCGATAGAATCTAAAAAATCTGAGCTTACATCAGATGTAGTTTCTCGAGCGGAGAATAAGCTTGCTGGGGCATCGCAAGCTTTTTCTTTTGATTTCCGAGATAAAACCGTACTGGATATTGGATCAAGCACTGGTGGTTTTACCGAATATGCTTTGCGCCGTGGTGCGAAGCGGGTTTTTGCGGTCGAAAAGGGAACCAATCAGATGAAAGCACCGCTACGCTTCGATCCGCGGATTACGCTTCTGGAAAAGACTGATATCTTTTTGGTGGACTTCGCACAGTTCGGTCCACTCGATGTGGTACTGGCCGACGTGTCTTTTGTTTCTCTGAAAAAGGTGCTCGCTCATGTGAAGCTTCAGCCTGAAGTTCGTTCGGCCGACTTTTTGATGATGCTAAAACCTCAGTTTGAGGCTAAACCCTTTCAGCTTAAAAACGGCATCGTGAAGAACGTGATAATTTTCTGGCCGGCAAAAACGGCAACGTTGAGCGCTTCTATTATTTGAAATTGGTTGAAAACTCTGTCCGTTCGCATTATAATCATAAGTAATATGAACCCAGAAAATTCAAATTCTTATCAATCAGAGGAAAATCCAGTAGAAAATTCTGCCCCAATGGAAAACTCTGCCCCAGCAGAAAATTCTACCACCGTGGAAGAAGCTACCCCAGTAGAAAAAACTACAGCGGAAGATACCTACACTCCGTCGGTGCAGGAGCTTGCCATGACCTCTGATATGGCAGATGAAAAAATCAAAGTTAAATTAGATCAAAAAGTCATTGCTATCATTGTCACTGTCGCTGTACTAATCGTCGCGTTGGCAGGTTTTGGCATTTGGGCGATTGCAAAATCCAAAGCTAATAACCACGATGGTACTTCTGGATCTAATTCTGCCGAGCAGTCAAAAGACGGCTCCTCCACGACAAAGAAGACTGAAGCTTCCGCTGATGACGGATTAATCGATCCGGATAAAGATGAGGCCTATATCAAGAAAAAGAACGATTATACGGCCAACCCTGAAGAATACGTCAATAACTTTAATATTGATGTGGCCTCCTGGGAAGATTTTGGTAATTTTACTTACTTACTTTTCTCTGATACGAATAATATCGAAGGGGAAAATTTTAAGGACAATGTGTTGCAGGACCCAGATGAAGCAGTGAAGCGTCTCGATGCTTTGGAAGAAAAACTTGGTAGTGGTAATGAATCTCTGGAAAAACTCTTTACTCTCTATCGCGCCCATCTTTATCTTATTGCGAATAATCCAGATGTGGCGAAAATTTATCTCGATCAGGTGGACGAAAATTCGCTGACCAAGAACTTGAAGAAGCTCTACTATGAATTGTCCGCCAAATATTATGGACTCGCCGAAGACTACGATAAATCTCAGGAATATTACGACAAATATAATTCCGCCGAATAAAATAAAAAAATACCCAGATTGCTCTGGGTGTTTTTCTTAAACTTTGTTGATCACTGGAATCACGATAGGCGTATGTCCGGTGGCATCGAAGAGGATACGAGTGATGTCTTCCTTCACCTCTTCCTTCAAGACCTTCACCTCTGGTTCGGTAGAGATAGACTTGTCGGTTTTTACCCGCAGATAGTGACGAATCTTGCCGATTAATTCCTCGGAATTATCGAGATAAATAAAGGCACGTGACACGATATCTGGCGTCTTAATCAGGCGACCAGTCTTCTTGCTAATGGTCAGAACGATCATAAAAATACCTTCACGCGAGATATGGATACGATCTTTCACCACTGCTTCGTGTACTGGTTTATCGGCATCATCGTAAAGCTTATTGCCGACTGAGATACGACCATTCTTGCGGATTGTCTTATTTGGTAGAAGTTCCACGATATCGCCGTCATCTGCTACTAAGATACGGTCATGAGAAATCCCCACGACATTTTCTGCCATCTCGGCATTGTGTTCCATCATGAAGAATTCACCGTGGTATGGCAAATAGTTCAAAGGTTGTAAACGTGTCACGAAATCGACGTGATCTTCGTAATAGGCGTGACCCGAAAGGTGAAGTGGGCCGATATTGGTGAGGTGGGTTTTACCGTTTTGAATCACCTGGGCACCCTCACGAAGTAGGCCGTCCACGGTATTAACCACGTGTGGCTCGTTGCCAGGAATTGGATTAGAAGAGAAGACGATGGTGTCACTAGCTTTAATCTTGATGAATTTATGAGCGCCGGTCACCATACGGTTTAACACGGCGTTCAATTCACCTTGCGAACCGGTACAGACAATCGTCACCTTATCATCAGGAAGTTTGATAATGTCTTCCATTTTCATCACGGTATCTTTTGGTACCTTGATACATTTAGCACGGAGCGCCACTTCGATATTATTAATCATCGAGAAACCAGCAAAAGCTACCTTACGACCACGTCGATAAGCTTGCTCCAAAATCATGCCGATACGATTAATTTGAGAAGAGAAACAGGAAATAATCACACGGCCATTGGCGTAGTGATCCATCACCTTGCCGATATTGTCACCAACGTCATATTCTGAATGTGGGTGATGACCTGGGGAATCAATATTAGTCGATTCGTTCAACATCAAAGAGATTCCTTCGTGTTTCACAATCTCATCGAGACGTTCAAGGTCGGATTGGCGATCGATTGGGTTAGCCTCTGCACGCCAGTCACCCGAGAGATAAATCACGCCGTTCGGGGTGCGAATCACTAGACCACAGTTACCTGGAATCGAGTGCAGCATGTGAACAAATTCCACGCTGAGATGTTCGGAAACTTGAATTTTTTCGTGTTTGAATGGGTCAACCACATTGTAATTTAATTCTGGCAAGTCATCGACTTCGCTCATTTGGCGCTTAATCATACCGATAGTAAAATCGGTGGCATAAATTGGTGTAAGCGGGCCAAATTTTGGCAAAAGATGTTTACATGCGCCAATGTGATCAAGGTGAGCGTGGGTGAAGAGAATCGCTTTCACCTTACTAAGATTGTCTTCGAGATATTTAATATCCGGAATCATGTAGTTCACGCCTGGATAATCTTCCGAAGCGAAGAGTACGCCCATGTCGATCACAATCATTTCGTTTTTGTATTCGATCACGGTCATATTTTTACCGATACCGAATTCACCGACACCACCGATTGGAATCACGCGCACCGCTTCTGGATCTGGACGAGCCGCCTTAAGTTGGGCGTTCGTCACCTGGGCACCATTGTAACCATTGAAACGAGATTTGTTCACTGGTACGCCGATGATGTGTTGGGTGGCCTGAGCATTCACGTCTTGTGAAAGCATGCGCTGGTGATGTACCATTTCGCCACGACGAGTCGAAACCGAAAGGTTCACCTTGCGAGAATCGTTGTCGCTCGCTGCAGGGTTATTTTCGGCGGCGTTGCCTTGATTGCCACGCTTTTTGTTGTTTTTATTCTGGCGGTTATTGCGAGTTTTTTGGTTGTCGGAATTGTTTGCGCTATTTGCACGATCCGATTTTTTACCACGAAAATCCTTGCCACCAGGTTTGAAATTACTGTTAAAATTACGTTTTTGCGCCTGTTCAAAAATCACCGCGGCCCCAGTTTCTACTGGCTTCTCCTCGGTATTTTCGAAGTGACTGCGGCTCTGATTTTCTTCGAAGCGGCGTTTGATTTCCGGCAAACGTTCCGCCTGTGCATCCGCATCAACTTCGCACGACGCTCTTGTTCTTGTTTATTCATTTAATCCTTAAGTAGATAAGTTAATATTAAAATATTTTTGCACAAAAACCTCAGTGAGATTCGGGTTACAAGAAATATTAATTACCTCGATTATAGCAAATCTTAGAAAAATTTTCAAGATGAGAGATATGCTTGATTTTTATGATATTGTTGGAGTTTATTTGATTAATTCTCTGTAGTTTATCTGATTAACGCCCAGCAATAATTCTACTTAAGTGCTTACGCATAATTATTGACGGTATCTTTTTCTTTTTGATAAAATAAAATTCAGAATGCAACATATTATATCTAAGCAAAAAATTAATCGCTTCGTCGGATCTATTGGAGCTGTTATTGGAATTATTGTTTTCATTGCATATATTCCACAAATTATCGCCAACTTACAAGGAGAAAAAGCTCAACCATTCCAACCACTGTTCGCAGCAGTTTCTTGTTTAATTTGGGTAATCTATGGTTGGACAAAAGAACCCAAAAAAGACTGGATCCTCATCATTCCTAATGCGGCGGGAGTGATATTGGGCGGTTTAACTTTTATTACTTCTTTATAAAAATTATAAAAATAAAGTCGGCAAGATTAATCGCAGACCGTTTTTTTGTGTGTATAAAAGTACTATCTGGAAACATAGGACTCCTTCTGAAATATTGCATAGGTTCTGAATGTTGTATGCTACCTATGCCATATTGTACTGGTAAGAATATGAAAATTACAAGAGAAAAAGCCGTGAAAATGCTAATTATGATGAAAAGAGTGATATCTTAAAGAATCTTGAGCGTAGACAGTTTATTAATTTTTTTAGATAGGCTAGAACATCCACTAATGACAACGACAAAGAGTATAGCAACTTCATGATGCTTCCTTCAGAATTGTTGAAAAATAAAGGGGCAAATGAAGCGTGGAGAAGAAAAATAAAAAATCTGTACTTGGAGTTATCAGAAAATATCAGACAAAAGATAAGGAAAAGCCAAAAGAAAATAAAGCAGCAAACAAAGAAACTGAGAGATAGATTTGTAATCGGTGTGGTCTTAGGATTGCAATGGTTTTTCCATTCTTAAAGGAACGCTGATGCGACCTTCGATATAGAAATTAAATTTTAAATATTTGTCCCATAAATATGAAAATTGTCCCAATTCGTGGTATAATAAAAAAATAGAAGGTACTAAAATATGAAAAAACAAAATATTTTGAATTTAATAAAATACCATGTAGAAAGGAATGAAAATTCTTTTAGAAATGAGGCGATAGCAATAGCAAGATATTTTGATAGTATAGGAGATTATCAGTTATCCGAATTTATTATGGGTTTAATATCAGAATCAAATCTATATTCACCACAAAGTAGTGATTTTGAAAGTGAGTTTTTAAAACAAGTAGAAATAAGAAATTTAGAAGCTTTAAATTTACCACTTGAAATAACAGAAGATATAAAAGGAATTATTAATGCTGTAAATCATAATGTTGGTATTAATAAATTTTTATTTGAGGGATTGCCAGGAAGCGGAAAAACAGAAGCAGTTAAAAATGTTGCAAGATTATTAGATAGATCTCTTTTTAGGGTGGATTTTGAAAATCTGATAGATAGTAAGTTGGGGCAGACTAATAAAAATATAATAAAAGTATTTAGAGAAATAAATATGCTTCCAAATGCAAATAATGTTGTGATTTTATTTGATGAAATTGATATTATTGCTTTGGATAGAATTAATTCTAACGATATTAGAGAGATGGGAAGAGTAACATCTACAATCTTAAGAGAATTAGATAGATTAACAGATCTTAATAAAGAAATAGTACTTATTGCAACAACTAATTTATATTCAAATTTTGATAAAGCATTAATTAGGAGATTTGATGCTGTTATTAATTTTAATAGGTATAGTGATGAGGATTTAATAGAAGTTGCTGAATATTATTTTTCTTCATTTATCAAGAATTTTAAAGGAATATCTAAGGATATAAGGTTATTTAAAAAAATACTGAAGATAGCAAAGAAGATACCTTATCCAGGAGAATTAAAAAACGTTATAAAAACGTCGCTTGCATTTAGCGATGTTAGTTCTGAGTATGATTATTTGAAAAGATTATACAATAGCTTGATAGGAAGCTTAGATCAAAAGGATATAAACCAGCTTTATGAGGAGGGATTCACTGTAAGGGAAATAGAAAAATTAAAAGGGGAATCTAAAAGTGCTGTCTCAAGAAAGTTAAAGAAAGAGGAAGTAGATAATGAATAATGTCCTGGAGTTAAAAGGGAAACGCTTTGTACAAGCCAATAAGAATGGTATGCGTGGCGGTGTCGCCATGAACGGGAAAGCGGCAGTCAGCACAGAGCATTTGTTAAGATTAAAATCTCAGCTAATTCAGATTAAAGAATTTTGGGATAAAGAAACAAGACCATTCGAAGGGATTTTAATTAGTGTTTATTATAATAAAATTGTTGCGAAAAGTAACCGAATTGCAGGACTTTTTAAAGGCGTATCCTCTAATGATGTAATTGTTGGTGCTAAATTTAATTTAGATAAGAGTAAGCATATAATAACGTATTTTCTTAATGAAGATGATTTAACTAAAAGTATAGAGTTAATTGTAAATACTTCAAATATATTATCTCAAAAATTTGGAGGAAATATCAGCAAGAGCAAATTTGAAGACAAAAGCATTGTTAATTCAGAAGTTTTTAAAAATCTTTCTGTAAGTATGTCTACATTTAAACAGGTAATTGCAGATGTATCGTATATCGATTCTTTTGGAGTAGATTCACATGTGACAGACGTAAAACAGAGTATTATAACTTTGTATGATGTAAGAAAAGATACAGAATCATTATTTAAAGGATTAGGGATAGATATTTTAAGCAGTAGAATTTTAGATAATCAAACTGTTTACTTAGACGAAAAGCAAGTGGAGTTACTTTTTGAGAAGGCACCTTATCTTGTTTCAATGGCGACCGTTGATTTATCAAATTTATCACCTGATGATTTTATAAATGAGTATCAAACAAAAATGGTAACTATACCATCTCCAACTATTGAGCCAACAATTGGAGTGATAGATACCTTATTTGACGAAAGTGTTTATTTTAGTGATTGGGTTGAATATCACGATATGGTCTCAGGGGATATATCAAAAAATCCAAAAGATTATAATCATGGCACAGCAGTGTCTTCCATTATTGTTGATGGAGCAAGATTAAATCCTTGGCTGGATGACGGTTGTGGAAGGTTTAAGGTTAGACATTTTGGAGTAGCAGTAGGTTCTAAATTTTCTTCGTTTTCAATAATAAAAAAAATAAAGAGTATTGTAGTAAACAATTCAGATATAAAAGTCTGGAATATTTCACTTGGTAGTAATCAGGAAATTAATGACAACTTTATTTCTGCTGAAGCTGCAACATTAGATAAAATTCAGTTTGAAAATAATGTAATATTTGTTGTTGCGGGGACAAATAAACTAAGCGAAGATATAGTAAAAATAGGATCTCCAGCAGATTCTATCAATAGTATAGTTGTAAATTCAGTTACTAAAAATAACATGTCTCCTAAGTATGCTCGTAAAGGATTAGTATTATCTTTTTTTGCAAAGCCTGACGTAAGTTATTATGGCGGTAGCGAAGAAAAATACATTAGGGTTTGTGAACCTTTAGGGGCGGCAAGTGTTGCCGGTACTTCCTATGCTGCACCTTGGATTGCAAGAAAATTATCTTATTTAATTGATGTATTAGGGCTTAATAGAGAGATCGCAAAAGCTATGATTATTGATGCAGCGAGAGGTTGGGATGAAAAACCAACTCCTGAAGAAGTTGCCTTATATGGGCATGGAATTGTGCCTATTCATATAAATGACATTATCCAAACAAAAGACGATGAAATAAAATTTGTGGTATCAGATATTAGTGAAAAATGGAATACTTATAATTATAATTTCCCCGTTCCTCTAAAGGACAATAAATACCCCTATATTGCAAAGGCTACAATGTGTTATTTTCCGTTGTGCGATAGATTGCAAGGGGTGGACTATACAAATACAGAATTGAATTTGCATTTTGGTCGAATAGGAGATGATGAAAAAATTAAGGATATTAAAGGTGATAAGCAGAATACAGAAGATACATTAGATGGGGAAAGGAATTATCTTTTGGAAGGTGAGGCAAGAAGACAATTTAGAAAATGGGATAATGTAAAATATATTGCAGAGAGTGCCACAAAAAGAATGGTACCAAAAGATTCTTATGGAAATAAGAATTGGGGTATGGAAATAAAAACAAATAACCGATTAGATCCTCAAGATGGCGTAGGAATTAGATTTGGTGTTGTTGTAACACTCAAAGAAATAAATGGAGTTAATAGAATTGATGAATTTATTAGAAGTTGTACTTTTAATGGTTGGCTAGTAAATACAATTGATGTTGTTAATAGAATAGATATTCACCAAAAAGTGAATGAAGAAATTGAGTTTGACTAGATGTTAAATGATGGCATCAAAGGCGGATTAGGCAGTAAATGATATTCACGGAAGATAGCTGATGTAAGTGTTGATATAGAAAAGATTATTGAAATACTAATGATAATTGAAGTAGTCAGAAAGGTTATATTAAGGCTCAATGTAGAAGAAAAAGATATTGTTGAACGCTCATATTTTTATGATGAAAATTAGGATGGAATAGGAATTGCAAGAAGCTAATCATTTTTTATAGCAAGACCACATAAGTAACAATATATTGTGCTACAATACCCTTATGGAAGACGTAAAAAAGGCCGTAGTGAAATTTACCAAAGATAGAGATTGGGATCAGTTTCACTCGCCTGCTAATTTAGCCAAATCAATCGCCATTGAATCTGGGGAGCTTCTTGAGTGCTTTCAGTGGAATGATAATTTTAATAAAGAGAATGTTTGTGAGGAATTAGCCGACGTCGTAAATTACGCAATCCTTTTAGCGGATAAGCTTGGTGTGAATCTTGAAGAAATTGTTATGCAAAAAATTGAGAAAAATTCGAAGAAATATCCTATCGAAAAAGCAAAAGGAAATAGTAAGAAATATACGGAATTATAGAAGATGGCAGAAAAATCCTTCGAAATTAGAAATTATTCCTTCGACCAAAATTCGATTAGTAATTTGGCGGTGGAAGATCATTTGGAGGAAAACTGGCCAGTTGTATATCAAATCTACAATAATAGCGAAATCTACATTGGTGAAACAACCAATCTCAAAAATCGCATTAGCCAACACATGGCAAATGATGAAAAATCCAGTCTAAGAAACGGCTCAATCAAGGTTGTTTTTGATGAGACCTTTAATAAGAGCACCGCACTGGATTTGGAATCGTACCTTATCCAATATTTTAGTGGTGATGGAAAATTTAAAGTTCTAAATCGTAATGACGGTATGTGTGACCGTGATTATTATGATAGAGCCAATTATCGTAAAACTTTTGAAGAAATCTGGGAGCGTTTAAGAAATTTAAAAATTGCGGACAAGACTATTTCTGAAATTAATAATTCAGAGCTTTTTAAATTCTCGCCATATAAGAATTTAAACTTTGAACAGCTAAATGTTGTAACTGAAGTAATGCAAAATCTCGACGAGGCGATTAATGAAGATAAAAAGAGTCTCTCTATCATCGATGGTGATGCCGGTACTGGTAAAACTATTATTATCACTTATCTCACTAAGCTTCTTGCTGACCTTCAATCCTTTGATAATAAAAATGATGACATTGATGATGAATCTAATTTTAGTATCTTTTTTGAGTTTGAACACATTAATCAAAATTTTAAGAACAAAAATATCGCACTAGTAGTTCCGCAGCAGTCACTTCGCGGACGTATCTCTAAGATTTTTAAAAAGATCGATTTAGGTAATGCAAATATTAAAATTTTATCACCGATTGCATTCGGCAATTGTAATGAATGTTTTGATATTACATTAGTTGACGAAGCACATCTTTTAAAAGTTGGCGCGTCCGGTCAAACCGCTAAACTGGTTCATGAGATAGACCAAAAAATCTTTGGTAATACCGAAATTCACACCGAACTAGATTGGATTATGGCCAAGTCTAAAAATGTTGTATTGATTTTTAGCGATAAGCAGCGCATTCGTCCAACTAATATTTGTAAATCTGATATTTTAAAATATTCTGGAGAGTTTGATTTGCGTGAATATTACTTAAAAACGCAGATGCGTTCACGTGGTGGTAAGAAGTATATTGATTATATCAATGGTATTTTGTCGAATAGATTTAGGCCAGAACAAAAAGAATATTTTGACGGTTTTGAGGCGAAAATTTTTGATAACATCAAAGACTTTTCTGATGCTATCAAAAAGCGTGAGGTGGAGTATGGTTTGTCTCGCATGGTTGCGGGTTTTGCCTGGAAGTGGAGCTCCAAGAATGACAAAAATCTATATGATATTGAAATTGACGGTATGAAGTTTCGCTGGAACAGCACCCAAGACAACTGGATTGGTTCTAAGGAATCGGTGAATGAAGTTGGTAGTATTTACACTGTTCAGGGGGATGATTTAAATTATGTAGGAATAATTATCGGAAATGATTTGATTTATCGTGACGGAAAGCTTATCTTTAACCGTGAAGCTTGCGCAGACTCTGGTGCTATGAAACGCAGTCAGCGCCAAGTAGCTAATAATGAGAAAATTAATGAAGACGATATGCTTGAGCAGGTACTGAGAACTTATAGAATTCTTATGAATCGTGCAGTTAAAGGTATATATATTTATGCCTGTGACAAAAATCTTCGTAAATATCTTGAAAAATATTTTGATAAATAGTTCAAAATTATACTAACATAAAAATAACCTCACGTCCGTGAGGTTATCTAAGTAATTTCAAAACTGGTGAGCCGGGTGGGACTCGAACCCACGACACCAAGCTTAAGAGGCTCGTGCTCTAACCAGCTGAGCTACCGGCCCGACTCATTCGTTATTTTATCATTTTTTGCGCAATTCGTCCAGTAGAAAAATAAAAAACATCTCATGCGCTGCTCTATTTTAGTAGGAAAATAAAAAATTGTCCCATATCTACTCTGGTCCAGTAGAAAAATAAAATTTCGCTCTTCTTCTGTGAATTGCATCTGGAAGAGGACTCAACTTGATGCTTACAGATTTAAGCAGTATTGCGCCGAAGATACTCATTCACCTCACCTCTTCATTTTTCCCCCAAAATGTACTATAATAGCCTTACTGCGAATTGTAGCATAATTTTTCTATACGTTCGTAGATGGAACATTCACATTTTCAAAGGAGGGAAAACATGGATCAGGGAATTACCTTAATGGCCGGATCACTTTGTAACACACTGGAGTACGTGGAGAAAATTTTTCTCGAACACAAGAACGTACTGAAAAGCATCGAACTTTATATCAACGACTTCAATGTTAATCGCGAAAAAATAAATGATATAACAGATGCACGCTGGAAGAAAATTATTGAAAACCAGAGGAAGAAAGCCGAAGCCGACGGTCAGAAAACTATTCTCGACCAAAATCAACTCTTCCACCTGTCCGAGCAAATCGTAAGCGACATTAGTTACATTACGCTCACGACCGAATCTTGTCAATTTTTCAAACGCCGCTGGATTGACACCGGTAATATTCGCAGACTGAAGGACGTGATCGATTGTTACAGCAAAAGTTGGAAGCGCTTCAATGGTATTTATTCGAACATCGACTGCTTGATTCGTCAACCGATGTTCCTGAAATATGTTAGAAGTACCGAAGAGCGCCGCCAGGAATTCTGGAGTCTGGTTAATGAATTTTGCAATCAGATTGAGAAAATCGACCATGTATTGGTGGAGGCTTTTCAGAACGACCTCAAGAATAAGCGCATGCTGCTCGCCGAGCAAAGATATCAAGAATTTTTAAATTATGAAACCGATGGCAGCCTTATTGAGGATGCCGAAGAATTGCAAGCTCAAGAGCTTGAAAATGAACAACTTTTCTCTGGCTGCAAAATTAAATATATTCCGTTAGGACATATCGCAGCCGCCTTCAAGGAAGTTTCTAAGCTTCCGGATCTTACTTCAAATTCTAACCTTAAGCAATTAACCAATCTATTAATTGCCCTTTGAAAACATGATACGCCGAGAATTTCTCGGCGTATTTTTTGTTCTATGATAAAATTAAAGAGAGGAAAACCTCACTTGCACCCGTATGACTTTGTCATTCGGATGCGGCGTTCATCGAAAGAAAGAATAAATTCTTTCTTTCTCCTCGTTTGCACCCGTATGATTTCATCATTCGTGTGCGGCACTCATCGAAATAAAATAGATAAATCTATTTTATTTCTCTTCGTTTGCACCCGTAGCTCAGTGGATTAGAGCATCTGTCTTCGGAACAGAGGGTCGTGGGTTCGAATCCCCCCGGGTGTACCAAAACCAAATCGAGCCGGTCGGCTCTTTTTTTATTTTCTCCTTACCGAAGCAATATAGTTTATAATAAAAGTAATGAATGAAGAAAATCAAAATTTTGCTGATTATGTTTCACAAATTGACGAAACTCAATTAGCCACCGATTATGTCCCAAAGCTCAGTGACACTGAAGTACTCTATGATTCGGATTACGATGATTCCACTTTTGACCCAGGCTCCACTGCGCCAGTCGCCGTCTGCAATCTTGATGAGAGCGGTCTCAATAGTTGCAATCTCGATGAACGTGGCCTTGATAGCTGTGACCTCGACAATGGCGAACTCACTTGTGGTGATGATTTTGCCGATAACGGTGAAACCATCCAAGGTGGCCCTTGCCAGGACCTCATCGAATATTTTAGCGACAAGCCCTACCTAGATTAATCCAATCTTCTATTCAAGCTTCAAAAAGTTCTTTAAACTCCGACGCTCTCTCTGTATGATTAGTTCGCTATATTTTTATCTCACGCTAGCCAGAAAAAAATAACCTCACCAGAGGTTATTTTCTTATTTGTTGCGCTTGCGCTTTTCGCTGTGCTTGTGATTGTTGTTACGATTCAATTTAGAAATCACAATCTTTTTCTTTTTAACTGCCATATTTTCTCCATGCAGAATTAGTAAGATATTTAAAATATTATAGCATATCTTCGCTCTCTCGCAAGAAAAAAGCAAAGTTAAAACCTCAAGTGCAACACTTCGCAAGAAAAAACCCAAGTTAAAACCTCAAGTGCAACACTTCGCAAGAAAAAAGAGACGCGAAAAAACATCACCCGGGCTCTTTGCATCTTCGCAAGAAAAAAGAGACGCGAGCATGCGTCCCTTTTTGACAAATTTTTCAGAACTTGAATTAATCAGATTGTTTTCTTTAGATTTTGCGTAATTTTAAAAATTAATGGCAAGTCACTTTGTCGTCCGATACTTGCGGAAATCTCAGAAACCAGATCGTTGATAACCAGAAGCGCGCCCATCGTGTCCGTCTGCTTCAAGGTTTCATCGATCGCATCTTTGACGCTAGAGATAATCCAGACCATCTTGGTATCAAACGTAAACACACGCTCTGTATCTATCAGGCCCGCCATCTTCATTTGCGCTTTGCGTGTGAGAAATTGCTCCTGGTAATAATCTTTCAGATTGCGAATCTTGCTCCGCTGTTCATTGATTTTTGGCTGCGCCACATAAGTATCGCAAGTCTTCACTGGTGGCATCTTCGATTCGTTAATAATTACATTCCAATGTCCGCCCAGTTCAATCGAAAACGGCGACGTGCTGAGAATTTTCGATTCCGTCGGTCGATATTTAATATTTATCTTCTGGAAATCGTTAAAATGGTTCACCAATTCCGAAAAAGCCGTATAAGCCTGGGCTAGGGAATTAAGACTTACGTCAATCCACTCCCGCTCGGTCTCTTCATTAATCGATTCACCTTCACGCTGTGCCAACTTGGAAGAATAAACCAGTACTGCATTATGAATTAATTCAATATTCAGCGCCTTCGCCAAAAACTGATCGTAATCTAGAAATAATTTCACAGCAGCGGTCAAATCTTCACCAATTAAGATCCAATAATTTAAAAAATGATCAGGTCGGATTACTTGGTTGATGAAATTAATTGAATCCTTCGTTTTACTAAGGTATTGCTTCAGGCGCGGCACCGTATAGTAAATTATCTGCATGTAGCGGCTGAGCTCTTCATAGGCCTTCAATTCATCCGGCTCATAAACATCCTTCATGTGTAGCGACGAGCGATAATTATCGTCGAGCGCCCGCAGTTTTTGTCGCAAACCATCCGTATAGTAGATAAAAGCCTGCATCTGATTCACCATTTCTTTTTCGAAATTGATGAGCTTGCTTAGGTCGGCATTAAAATCCACCAGGTCAGCATCTTTCTTTTTCATGTTCCCCTCCTTTGAAAAACCGTCAATTGTAAGTTACTCTTGTCAAATAAGACAAATATATTATAACTTATTTTTACCCCCTTGTCTAATCTGTTAATCTACCTAAATTTTGAACCTGCTTATGTTATAATTAAGCAAATGAATGAAGCACAAATCCAGGCAGCCAGGCGTGAAAATGAGGAAGAGGCCACCTCTCGCCGTTCGCTAACCCTTAATATTCCATACCTCGATATGCGCCCGCTTGAAGAGCGCCTACCTCTGGTGTTCGGCCTAATTGATATTGCCAAAATGCATAGCGACTACGTTCTGCCTTTGCAAAAAGGTGGCGCCGGGGAACCCTATCAATTCCTTGTCACCTCTCAGACTCCACGTAGTACGATTAAAGATCTCACTGATCGTTTCAACGTCAACGGCGACGGCGTCGATTTATTCTTGATTTCCAACAGTGGCTATCAGGCCATGATGTTGCGCTACGATCCGCCGAAAGAAGTGCATTATGACGATATTAAAATTGCCAGTGAAGGTGATTCTGAAACTATCGCTTCAGTTTCTCAAACCTTGAACTCCGTCGGTACCGACAAAGTCTTTGATTTCTTGCTCGATCAGGCGGATAAGCTCGGGGCTTCCGATATTCACATCGAAAATCTGCGAGACAACATCCGCATCCGTATGCGTGTCGATGGTATTTTGCACCCAGTCGCCAACATTGAACGCGACCGTTACCGTGTCTTTATGGGTGAGCTTGGCTCACGTGCTGGCGTTTCTTCTGCTGCCACCACCCCACAATCCGGCCACATGCAAAAAGATATTTTCCGCGATGGTTCGTCACATCTTTTGAATATCCGTGTCGAAACTGTGCCAACTATGTACGGTCAGGATGCTGTGCTTCGTCTCTTCAACTTCGATGAATCCTTGCTCAATCTCGATCTTCTAGGTCTTTCTGAATCTGAACTTGCTGCTATCCGTGAGGTAGTTTCGCACCCTCGCGGCCTGGTTCTCATGGTCGGTCCGACTGGTTCTGGTAAATCTACCACGCTTTATTCCATGTTAAATGCGTTGAACAGTACTGATCGCAAGATTATTACCCTCGAGGATCCGATCGAATATGGTATTTCTGGCGTTTCGCAAATCCCGGTCAATACTACCAAGGGTGGTTCTTTCGCTGACGGTCTCCGTAGTATTCTTCGTCTCGACCCAGATGTCGTGATGGTGGGTGAGATTCGCGATGCCGATACTGCGAAGACTGCCATTCAGGCTTCGATCACTGGTCACTTGGTTTTAAGTTCTTTCCATGCTAATTCCACGGCTGCCGCTTTTTCGCGTATGATCGACCTCATCGGTACTAACCCAATCTTCTCCAGCTCTATCCGTATGGTGATGGCGCAGCGTCTGGTGCGTGTGCTTTCTAAAAATAAGAAATCTTATCAGCCAGATGAAGCTACTCGTAAGTACGTCTTGAATGTTCTCTCCAACCTCTCGGATGAGGTGATTAATCAGCAACTCGGCTTCACTTTTGACCCAAATAACTTCACGCTTTATCAAGCGGTGCCTACTGGTATCGAAGATCCCTTTGGTTATAGTGGTCGTAAGGTAATTATGGAACAACTAATCGTCACGGAAGAGGTCCAAAAATTCATTCGCGGTGATGTCGAAGATATCAATACTGACCTCATCGAAAAAACCGCCCAAAAAGCTGGGCTTATCACTCTAGAACAAAAAGGTATTTTCGCTTGTCTTCGTGGTGAAACCACTCTCGACGAAGTCTCGCGTGTAATTTAAGGAAAACTATGTCAGAAGAACCAAATTTCAATTCCCAAGCAGCAGAAACTCAGAATCAGGCTTCAATTAGCCATACCTCCACCGACGACATTTTTTCGCGTCCTTTTGTGCCGGACACTCCCGAGGAAGCACCGACCCCCGAAAGCGATTTCGTCGAACCGACCACCCCTTATGGCACGCCACCAGAGTTGCTCGAAAGCATTGATAATTCTAGTGAGCTCCGTGAAAAGAAAAAGAATAATGCCGAACCGATCGCTCTGGTTGCTTCGATTTTAGCCCTCTTTTTTGCTGGTCTTTCGCTCTATGC
>QWCT01000971.1_pt1 | contig 16697 bp, 19 predicted proteins | sample 1972681 | NCBI WGS metagenome assembly QWCT01 (sample SAMN09866701, study PRJNA288562) | Human oral metagenome isolate pre3_saliva, whole genome shotgun sequencing... | isolation source: mouth | host: Homo sapiens | place: USA: California | reverse complement strand
TATATCCTCGGCTTGTGTCGAATCCGTGATAGCATTGTCAACGTATGACTGTAACTGACTATAATGCTTAAGCAGCTTGATCGTGTTGTGTCGAAGTTTACGACCTAGCTGTGCATTTTCTTGCTTTGCTAATTCATAGTAGGTTTTAGTAGCCACCTCAGTGGCCAACCTAGTGATTTTTTCAATTTCGCATTCATTCAAATGCATCTCCCCCTTTACGCTTTATTTTAGTCCGTATTGTGTTTTATTCCAACTTCATGAAGATTCACTCATTAACGCATTAAAACGTTCTTATACATATGAAATTTTGATTGTGATAGACATTGTTCTTTGACCTGCTCGGTGCATTTCTTTTTCATAGCAGCCGCCGCTATGGTCGAACCACGCTCACAATCAATGTACTCGTTCAAGGTAGGGAACCTATCATGGGTTTTCTTTCTAAATCGAAACTGACATCGTAGGAGAATCTTCATCGGTGCGATTCCCCATTGAATATAGCCACAGCATATTCACCGCGTAGGCGGTCATACACCCTTTGGCTATAATTCTTTTCAGTCCAAGCATCACTATAATTCGTCGTAAGAATGATAGGTTTCATTCGGTTGTAGCGATCAATAATGATGCTTTCAACCTTAGATGGTACCCAATCAGACTTTGAGTACTCCGCCCCAAAGTCATCAAGTAATAACAATGGAATATTCCGCAGTTTTTGCTCAAATCTTAGATAAGCTACATTGTCTCCTTTAGATAATGTAAGCATGGTATCCAATAAATTAGGCATTGAAATCATTAGACACCCTTTACCTAATGCCATAGCCTGTTTTAGGATACTTACCGCAATTGATGTCTTACCGGTACCAGCGGGGCCCCTTAAGATGAGGCCCTTACCAGAATCAAGATTAGCTTTCAGATTATCAGAATACTTCTTAACTACGTCATAAGCTTCAGCGTTCTCTTTTGGAAAGCTGCCATGTTTACGTAACCAGTCAAAATCTATATCATAATAGCGCTTAGGAATTCCAACTGCAGCATAGGTGGTATTAACGTTTGTTTGAATGACTACCGGCTTGTCATAGATAGGGTAAAAAAACTCATTTTTTACCGTGGACCCGTTGATATTCTTCTTCCCAGTCGACGTCTTCGTCCTTTCTCGAATTTTTTCGAGACACGCCTCTAGCATTGCTGTTACGTTTGCTTGTTCCATTGTCCTTTGCTGCCTCCTCCCTAATCTTGTTATTTAGAACGGCTGTGATATATGCGATACTAGCTTTACCAACTTCACTAGATTTACTAATAGCATTAATAACTTCACTTTCTCCAAAGTCATTAACAAGACACTCTAGCTTCTCTTTTGTCACAGAAGAAATTTCACCTACATCGTTCATATAAATTTTAAAGACGTTTTTATATGGATCATGTTTTTTTGATTCATCATTAAACATGGATAAGATTTCCTCATTTGATTTTTCATTTTCGTGCGCCTCATTATATGAATATGAATATATACTTTCCTTTCCTTTCCTTTCCTTTTGTTCGTTTTGTTCAACGACCGTTGAAGTTCGTTGAACGGTCGTTCGATTTTGTTCCTTTTTTCTGCGAGCCTCGCCACTTTTAATGCCTGCGAGCCTACGTTGTTCCTGCTTTTTCTCAAATTTACTTTTTCGCTCTTCTTGTCTGCGAATTAAACTAGGAGACCAAAAATACTCGTCATCACATTCAAGTAATTCAAAATCACAAATTAACGAGTTTACGAACAAAAATGATTTATTTGAACAAAAGAAAGTGTGTTCATTTCCGTTCAACGGTCGTTCATTTTCGTTCAACGGTCGTTCATTTTCGTTCGAAATTCCTAATTCTTTATCAAGAGCTATAAATGTGTATTTTTTAAAAGGCAGTCTGTAGTCCTCAGATGAAGCTAGTTTTTCAATTAATTTCCACCACCAGGCATATGAAATAACCCCAAACTCTGACTCCATTGCCACGATTTTAGGATCATTGCTCGCATTAACATCGTGGCTGAAGTAATATACATCCTTGGCCATTCATCATTCCTCATTTACAAACAAACTATCCTGGGCTCGACGTCCCATAATGAACTTAATGCATTCATCGATTAAATCTTGAACTGAGATAGCAAATGTAGAGTCTGCATATTCAACATTTAACCAGTCCGTTTTGAACTTGAATTCGTTAGGAGTGTTCATATCAGACACGATACCTTCAACACCAACCCGGTTAATAAGGCCTTCAATGTCGCCATACTTAAATTTGAATGTATTTACCAAAAATGGGATTTTAAATTCTTCCAGGAATTCAAAGTTCTTTTTTACGATAGACTGCAGTTTACTAAACGCTTGCAGAAGTTCAGGACGTGGATCATCTTTGGATTTTAGAGTAAATACATCCGTAAGACCTGTGGCAGATGGTTTCTGATAGGCAATACTAATATCGTTATCTTTAATTTGAATTGATTTAATGATCATAGGGGACTCCTTTCTTGTTCTACGATTACTAATTTGCCAGTAGCAGCTTGAACAGCTTGTTTAAATATTTCTGCATCTGAGTTGCTGTCAGATAAATGTAGTAGCCGTATGTCTTGACACTTAGTTAGGTCCATCGATTTGAGGAATTTAATAACGTTTTCTAGTGAAAAGTGAGATTGAATTAACCGTTCCATTCGCTTTTCATCTAAATAACCAGCTTCTACTTGTTGATTTAGGATTTCATAGGAATGATTACATTCAACCATGATATGATCAACATCTTTGAACGTATATCGGCAGTAATAGGTGTCGGTAATATATAAGAGTTTCTCTTCACCGTCAGAAATTAAGAATCCAACATTCTGAACATCGTGTTCTAGTTCAAATGGCAATATAGTAAAATTACCTATCGTAAATTGAACTTTAGGTGTAATGTAAATAGCTTTATGATTACCTGCTACATATAACGCATCTGCAGTATCTTTTAACATGTATACACGATGGCCAAGCCTTAATAAATCGTGGACAGCTTTGCTATGATCTCCGTGTTCATGAGTGACTAATACCCCACATAGATGCAGAAAGTTAAATCGACAATACCGTTGAATTTCTTTAAAGGATAACCCTGCATCCAGCAACAGTTCATCACCATTGGTTGAGGTTTTTATTCGGTAGCAATTCCCTTTGGAGCTGCTACCGAATGCTTGAATACTAATCACAATTAATCACCAAACATACTTACTGCTTCGCCAGTTTCAGGATTAACGAACTCACTGGCAGGGTCAGGATCGATGTCAAGGGCTTCGGAATTTGCATTATTAGCGATTGTTTCTGCTACATCTGATTGAACATCGATGGTTTCACCTTCGAAATCAGGGGTGAGCTCGCCGTTATTATCACGAATGACGGCTCCATCTACAGAGATTGCATTAGCCATGCTCTGCATTTCTACTGATAGAATGCCATATTTACTTAACAAACGTTTGAGTACCGTTTTGATAGCCATTGCGTCAAAGTCAGTTTTCCAAAGGCCAAAACCCTTTTTGTATGTTTGAGAATACTTTATAGCGTGTGCTTCAGCGTCTTCTTTAGACATATATAAATACTTTTCAAAACCATTAATTAGTTTGAAATAAGCGATGTAGCCAACTACATTATCACCAGTTCGCTCACCCAATTCGAATTCGCCTGTAAGTTTATTATGGTGTTTAATTTCGCCTTCGTAGATTTCACTAGCATTAATGGTCTTATATTGACCTGTGCGCATGGCCAACTGGATATACCCTTTGTAACCCATTTGAAATTGAGCTTCATTAATTTTCTTCTTGCTATTGTAGAAAGGAACAATGTAAGCAAACCCAAGGTTTTGGTTAATTGGAAGATCTAAAGTGGCTGCCATCACACCTGCAGTAATAACTGTAGTAGGGTCTGCTTTTGATAAAAGTTCATTATTATTAGATACAGAAATCAAGCTGGACACAAAGGCCGCTGATTTTTTACCCAAGATTTCATTAAAACGTTTCTTTACCGACTCACTAGACACCATAGTTTTAAGCGATGGTGTTTGAGTTTGTGCTTTTGTTACTTCACCCATTATGTACCTCCTATGCCACGTTTTCGCATACAGCGTGGATATCTAATTTAGATAAAATATTATGAATTTCTAAACGACCCTTTTGGGTCCATTTAGTAGTAATTTTAGAGTCTAAGCGACCATCACTTCTGCAGAACGTAAAGGTTTCGGATTTTGTAAACCCTTTAGACATATGCTGCTTGTAGAGAATCCATTGATCACCGACCTTACGTTGTAAACCAGCTTCATGTAAGATTTTATTTAATTCTTGAGCGCTCATACCGTAGTCAGCGGCAATCTGAGTGATAGTCAAGCAGGATTTACTAGATAAGATTTTATCTACATAATCTTTTACTGGTTTAAATTCAGCAATCTGCTGCTCCTGTTGGGCCACGATAGCTTTAGTAGCATTGTGTAACTCAACTTCATTAGCATAGGCTCTTAACGCTTCAGGCAATGACTTGGGAATATGCATGCTATACGCACCAGTCTTACGAATTTGTGGGATCACTTCCGACGTAACCCATCGTTTAAATTGTTTCGCCGTTGGTAGTTTACTGGATAGTACCAGGGAATAAAGTCCGCTTTCATTAATTAAAATCGTTTCTTTATTTTGATTACCATCAAACACCATTGTCTTTGTTCTATCTTCTTCATCAGTATGTCGGTTTACATCTCGACTACCGTTTTGGTACCCGAGAGTATCAGCGACGTCCTTTGCAACAAACCATAATTCATTATCTTTTTCTAAAATACGAACTTGGCCAAATGTATCGTTCTTAAAAATCTGTAAATCATTCATATCTACACCTCCTCAACAGTTAATTGCGGTTTCGATTCATCAACGATCAACTTAATCGTTTGACTATTAACTGGAACGAATTCAGTTACTGCTTCTGCATTATCGATGAATACCGGAGCATTCACTTTGTAATAACTTGTTAGTGCATTAATGATATCTAACCCTACATTAATACGTGCTGCATTATTCATACTGCGGTATGGTACCCCCTTATAGGTAGTTTCGCAGCACTCCTCAATGTTTCCGTTGATCATGACATTAAACATCTTGAATCGCGCTAACTTGAATCTCGAGTTAATGACATATTCTAGCATATTAACCTTTGCTTTAATGAATTCATCCATTAAGAAGGACGCTTCATCAAGTGCGTTCTTTTCTGCCACTAACTTTTGTTGTTGGTTTTCTAACTCAAAGATTCGATGGGTAATATCATCAATAAGCTTAAATTTATTTAATTCAGTCTCAAGCTCTGCTTTTTTAGCTTTCATAGAGCTCAACTCTTCGTCGAGTTTAGTAAGTTCTTCAGTATCAGCTCCTGGTTCATCGTCAATTTCTAGTAAGAATAATTGAGCCTTCAAATCAGCATAGACTGGATTGTCTTCAAGATTAGGCTCAGAGTATGCCTCATATTCTTTAAATTTAACATTGTAAGCATCATTATATTGAGATGCCTCAGTAGTTAAACTATCAATCTTTGACACCATAATTTCTTGTTGCTCTTCATAGTTTGCTTTAAGCTTCACTGCACTTTCAATAAGCCCTTTCCACTCCTCAAGCTTCTTAGATTTATTGGTGTTAAACTCTGCCTCGAGTACTGCTTGCTTATCAGCGGGTAGTGCTTGGCCACAAGTAGGGCAAGATTCTTTATTGAATTGTTGTGCGTTAAACGTATCAAATTCCAATTGTAAGGTTGCAATGCGTTTAGACTCACGCTCAATTTCTTTGTTAAGTTCGTCTCGTCTATCAGCATATCTATCTCGGTCTACTTCCACCATTTTTAGCTTTGTCAAAGAGGCTTCATATTCGCAGCGTAAGTGTTGTTTTTGTTTATGATAGTCGGATAGCACTTTAGATTTTTGAGCCTCTAACTGGCGTTTAATATCACGGATTTTAGAATCCTTTTCAGTAGAACTAAAGCCGTTTTGAATAATTGCCTTTTGCTTTTCAACTTCATCTATACCAGCGGATAAGGTTTCAATATCACGAATGAGTTTTGTTTTATCAGATACAGTTTCAGGCTTGTTACGAACAGCTTCATCAATACGAATTGGAATCATATCCAGCTCTTTATTTATGGCGGTCTTCTTAGCTGCAACCACCTTACGATGATCATCTACTGTTCTCCCATCTAACAGATCAGCCAGTCGTCTTAAATCATCACGACTATTAATTACGCTGATATCATCGATATCGCCACACATTTCAAGCAATAACTTACGGCGATTTTGCCAGGAGTATGTCTCATTGAAATATAAAGGATTAGTGATTAGTTTGAAGATACTTTCATCGACAAGTGAACTAACCATTTCTTTGTATTCTTTTTCTTTTTTAGGAACACCATCGACAAAGTAATCTGTCGTATGACCTGTGAGGGTAACTTCGCCACCACGAGGGGATGAATACTTTTCACGATACACACGCTTAAGTTCAACTGTGCCCCCTTCGTCCAAAGTAAAGGTACCTGTTACTTCATGATTGACTTTATGAATGGGTTTTCCGCCATCCAATGTTTTGATTTCAAAGTCAGCTCTATCTAGGCTATCTTTGCCAAATAGTAACCAGCACACAGAGTCAAATACAGTCGTTTTACCAGTAGCATTATCACCACGGATTACGACATCGCCATTAAGATTTATGGTAAAGGATTTTAGCCCTTTAAAATTTAGTAATTCTAATTTTGTGAGTTTCATAGTAATCTCCTATACAACACTAGCGTCCACGTCAATGGTATGCGGTTCAATCTGTAATTGATTGGCCCATTGCATGACCGTCGAATTAATATGAGCATTCTTTTTAAGCATTTCATTAGCAAATAGCTTAGCCTGTACTAAGTCAAATATTTGACGGCCTTTCTTCTTGCCCTTATTGGCCAATTCTAGGCATGCAATCGGCTTCATAGCATCGTCGGTAACTAACACTATTGCGGTAGTACCTTTCATGACTCTATCTCGGTATGATCCAACACAATTTTTTAACCGTTTACCAGCAGTCATTAAATCAGCAGCAGTTCTTGGGACCATAAAATGCATTCCGTTTACATCCGCTTGTAGCTGAGGAACCTCCGGAAGCATTACATCGCCGTACTCTTGCTTATTGAAGATTTTGATAACTTCATCGTGAAAGTTCTTCAGTTTGAACCGCTTCTCCCACAATACATCTCGGTATTTTAGTTCGAGCTTAGCATACATATCTACACAATCCTCGATATCACGAATATCCTCACCTAGTAACCATCGCAATATGCCAGGTTCACCACAGCGTTTAATTAGTTTTTGCCACATGTCCTTAGAGTGAGGTATATTTAACTTCATCGCCTTACGAAAATCATTAGCGTTATGAAGCTTACCTGTATATGGGCAAGCACTTTCATAGCTTCTTTGTAGCGTTAGAATAGTACGTCTACAATTTTCATCACTAAAGAGATTAAGAACATCAGACATATATACGCTTAATGGATCATTAACCATACACTTCCGCAAGGCTCTGCTGTTTGGAGCCTTATATGATTGTCTAAGCGCTTCTTGAAAGTTTATACCTCTTCTTGTGGCCTCCAACACATCGTCATCAAACGGAATATTTGTATATCGATATAGGCTATAAGCGTTGGTCCAATACACATATTGCCTCATTAAGCTAACAATACTAGGCATGTCCGGTGCCGATAATTTTAAAATCATATTAAGCAGCATCGTAAAATGATAGCCGTTGTCTTCAGTGGCACCTGGAGCTACATATACATCCTTAGTGCTGTACCCATATGTTTCTTTTACTCGCTTTTCAAACATAGACCTTAATGCTTTGAATGTTTTATTTAAAAACTTTTTATTAAAGTCTGCCATAGCATATGAATCACCGAAGAATTTAAGCACAGGCATAATCTCATTTTCACGAATGTAATCAACAGTCAATTCATGACGAAGTCTAAATCTATCAATGAATATAGCCTTACGTTTCTTAAAGTCGAATCGCAATGTTTCCGTACACATTCCGTGGTCGTTTTTTCTGCCGTCAAAGAAAAGCTGTATGCCTTGGTATCTAATTTTTAAATCTAGGAAGTACTTGTAATTAATAACCTCCACATAAGCGGTCACAGGATATACTTTCTCGTCACTAATGGAATAGTAAATCTTATGATCAAAAGGATTTGATGATGTTTGGCAGTTTGGGCAGGTATAGTATTTCGCACCAGTAACGTATCCATTATGATATGAATATTTACGCTGCCAACTACCTCCAAAGGTAAACCCACAGTCGATATGGTAGATGGTTGTGTATTCCGCGTCATAAGGAGACTCTAGGATTACGCTATCGAACATTTTGTGAATATAGGTACTGGATACAATCTCCACAGTGAATACCTCCTTTTAGTCGCCGAACATAGCGAATAAGTCTGCGTCTTCTTCTGTCACAGGGGCAATCACTTCTTCAGCCTCTTTAACAACAGGTACAGGCGCATCACTTACTTTAGCCTTGCGTTTGCGTTTAGGCTTTTCGCCCTTAGGAGTATCTTCAGCTTTTTCTTTAGTTGTAGCCGCCTTAGGTGGCTCTACTACATCAAAAGCTTTTACAATAGCATTAGAGGCTTTCATAACGTTTTCGGTATATGCGATACCTGCTTCATAGTCTTCAGTATTATCAGGATCAAGTTCAATTGCCTTATGTAATACGTCTAATGACTTTTTACATATATCAGCTTGTGCTTTGAATTGTTGTTTAGCCATATTTAAGCCTCCTTCTCTGCCATGATGGATTTTAAATCGGTGATAAGATCATCTGTCAAAGAGTCACTAGATGGACGAGTAACACCATGCTTGCCAAAAATTGCAAGTGCTTTTTTTGCTTTTACCCCATCTTCGCCCATCCATTCACGGAATTCCTTATAAAAGGCTTTTTTATCTACCGGTTCAGCAGTTACATCTAATGCTGTATCTTGATTCGGGTCTTCCACAATAGCTTGTTCTGCAATTGGCGCTTCAGTAGGAGGCGTTTCTACTACAGATTCGGTTACTGGTTCAGTCTTTTCTTCGGGTTTAGTTTTTGTTGGATTGCCTTCAAAATCAGTTACAGGAACATCTTCTTGTACAGGCACAACTTCAACAGGCTCAGGTTGTGGTTGTGGTTTAGTATCTGTTTTTTCTTCAACTACAGGAGCCTCTACTTCGACATCGATAGTCTCGCCAACTGTTGCTGTAGGCACTTCGGTATCAGAGCAATTACCGCAGCATTGATGATTTAATCGTTCATTCCAATCTGCTACTTGCACTGCTAGATCATCTAATGTATTGAATTTAATTGTTAAGATATTTTGATTTTCCATGATAGTTTCTCCTTTAGAATTTAAACAGTAATTCATCATCAACTAATTTCCCTTCAACGATTTTAGGGATTCCAATTTCCTGGAGTTTACGAATTACGCTACGACTTTTGGATATGCAAATAGTATTTCTTTCAATTTGTACTGCTGTTGGTTTAATTGCATATGGCTCTGTTGCAAGTGCAGGCGCCACACAAATGACTTTATTATTAATATCTATCCCAACTCTAAAATACTCAGGTCCATTTAGTTTTCTATATGCAGCTAGCGAAAGTTTAATGTAACTATTAGTTGTAATAATTGATACTTTTTGAGCTGCATTTCTTTTACCTTTGTTGTTAGCAAAGAAATCAAAGTCAAATGTATTAATCGTGGGCATCACCTTTTTAGATGTTAATTCCGGCATAGTAACCTCCTTATTTATTAACTAACGCTTTCAGTGTTTCTACTTTCTGGCGAAGTTGTTCGAGTTCACCATTCTTAGCTTGTGGTTCATATTCAGAACCTCTACCGGTACGGAATGCAGCATTAATATTGAATTGAGTTTCACTACCTAAAGTGATGCCGAATCCTAAGCGTACTTTTTCGTTAGGGCTATAGAATGCGCCAAGTGCGATTGCGTTAGCGTTACGGTAATGACCATAGCTAATAGCAAAACTACCTTTGTCATTTTTGTTGTATTCCAATGGATGTAAGCCAGCTAATGCTGCGGAGCTTGCGCCTAACTTGTTAACACGTTGGCCAAGATTGTTGACTTTGTTGTTAATGTCATTAGCCATGCTGGTAGAACGATTTTCTAAAGTTGTGATACGCCCTTCGTGATTATCTGACACATGTTCAAGGCTTCTAATATCCGCTGTATTAGCAGTTACCTTTTGGCCAAGGGAATTGATAGCAGATGTATTACCATTGATGCGGTTAGAATTGTTAGCGATTGCAGTAGTATTACCTGTGATAGCTTGTTCATGATCGTTCACCACATCGCCTAACATGTTCAAACCGATTGCCACATCTTTAATGTTTTCTTTATTCTTTTTAATGGCTTTAGCATTAGTCTCAACTTCATCTACTACAGCGTAAAGTTGAGAGCCATTAATGGCATCTAAAGAGTCCGCAGAGATTTGACCTGCACTAACATTAGTTAATTGGCGGTTGTATTGAGTTACTCCGCCTGCACCTGCACGGGCTTTAGAACCAAAACTTACTACGCTTGCCGGTTGCTCGCCTGCGAATACGTGGCGAGTACCGTTTATAGTAATGCCTTCAACTCCAACGGCACTATCGGTAACGGAGTTCGTTCCGATTGCCACCGAATTCGCTTGGTCAGCAATCGTATTGTTACCGAATGCAACGGCATCAGTGGCTAAGGATTTGGCATGAGTACCAAATGTAAGAACCCCTTGACCATTAGATTCAGAGTTAGAACCAAATACCAATTGTTCCTTTTGGGAACCAATTTTGTTGTTATACCCGACTATGGCGGATTGTCCGCCAGCCACTGTGCCATTGTTAGCACCGACAACCACAGTGTCAGCGCCTGTGACATTATTAGTTCTGCCTAATACTACGGAGCTTTCACCGGATACAAAGGCACCGTTGCCGATAGCCACACTATCATAGCTAGAAACACGGGCTTGGTTGCCCATTGCAATGGTGTACTCCACCAAACTTTCGGCATGAGAACCGAACGCGAAGGAGTTACGCCCTGCTGCAGTGGCGTTATTGCCCCCTGCGAAGCCATTTTCACCAGTTACAGTGTTGTTAGTACCGAACGCTAACGCATTATTTGCGTCAATTTTGTTTTGGTACCCAGATACCATTGAGCTATGGGAAGTAGCTGTGATGTTATTGTCCGTACCTGCCAAAGTATTGTTATTAGCAGCCATTACATTTACTGCTAAGGATGCGATTGTTGCTGTCATTAAAATTGTTTTATTCATGGATAAATACCTTTCGTTGTTGTATACTTAAGTTGGTTAATTTAACTGTGGGCGTTACTAGTTGCAGCTGGTAGCGTCCTTTTTCTTTGTTTTGCCCTCATTCGCAAATGAGAGGTATGGCAGTCTTTACACACCGTAACCACCTTACCGATAGCTGTGTTATAAAGACTGTAGGTTATATTCGGGGTAAGTTTGTAGCCACAGTGATAACATCGTTTTACCATTTCACTAACATCTCCCCTGTAATCAACCAGTAGAAAATACCTACCGCTAGATATAAGAAACATGATCCGACAATAAAGCCCTCTATAATATCAGCTAACTGTGGAGCCATAGCAGCACGTCTAAGCTCCCGTTTCTCCTTGTATGTCATAGCACTCATCGTGTCTTTCACCTCCTTATTCTCCTATTCGTGCCTGGCATCGTTTCTCTAACCATGCATTAAACGAATCTAAATGAATCAATCGTTTGCCACCTCGGGCCCCTATCTTCATCGATGGAAAATCAAAGTCAGCTGCCCATTGGCGAATCACATCTTGAGGAACGCTTGCTAGTTCAGCGGCCTCAGCGACTGTTATGCATAATTTATTCCTGTCCACAATAATCCTCCTTTATATCTTTTATAGATATTCATAAAATTTTCATGATTTTTTTGTGTATTCTTAAATAATTGTTTGTATAATCACCTCAGGAAGGATGTGAAAACATGGATTTTATTCCTGTAATCATTTCATTAGCTGCTTTATTACTTTCTCTACTTTCATATTTACGAGAAAGAAGATTAATAACGGTTGATTTTGATACCAATTGTTTTGCATTAGATGTCACAAAAAACATAAAAGCTGCTGATAATATTTTTGAAGATTCGCCTAATCGATATGCAATTTTTACAACTGCAATCATCGTGAATGCTAGTACTGCCAATAGTTCTTATTTTGATTTACGAGCCTATAATCCTAAAACAAACGAAAACCATTTTCTTTGTACGTTATCTAGTCTTCCTTTATTAAAAAACAACCCTTCTTTATTAATTAGTCCATTCGGTCCAAGAGCTTTGGAAAATTTCGTTATTGATCTACCTAAATCGCGATGCGGTTCCATCACATCAGGAAGTTGTTTAGAGTTACCCATCTTGATCGTTCTTAATAAAAATATTTCTATTGAAGAGGGCGTCTCCATTGAATTTAAAATTCCTCAATACGCTTGGTTACCATGGCATCGCTCATCTGTATCAACATCTAATAGAAAAAAATTTAAGTTCTACAGAGTTCATTACGATTTATCCAATTTTCATAAAATTTTAAATAGCCAAAATGCTATGGATACTCCTAATGAAACAGAGGAAACCACTACAGCAATAAATGGTAAGTAGTTCCAAAAATCATCCCCTGTTGGCTCAACTCTTATAAATTTATTTTGATAATTAAATTGTTCTCTATTTTCTTTTGTATAAATCACCCTTACAGGGTTCTTCATCTCTACACCTCCTATCAACTGCCACTAACGCTTGTTGGTGGCTATTACTTTTTTTAACGTTGCTGTTGTAATAAGTTTTACTATTTTCATAGTTCCTCTTTTGTTAGTCGCATATCACGCGACAACATTCGTAAAAAAAATTTCATTAATATCCTTATAAGTTAGAGATAACGCTTTAGCAATTTTATCCACGTCGCTAACGGTAAAAGACTCTCCTGACTTATTGAACTTTCTATACACCGTTGATTTATCAACGTTCATGATACTTGCTAAGTCTGCTATGGACACATCTTTTTCCACCAATTTAGCCTTTAACTTTCTAATATTCATAAATATCACCTCCTTCATAGTCGCTTATATGCGACACCTTGTAATTTGATATTACTCTATCCCACAATGCATGTCAACAATAATTTTCGCATTATATGCGATTTTACAAATATTTTAAGAAAATTTGTTGCATTTTTGCGAATTATATTGTATTATGTAATCAACTAGAAAGTGAGGATGCTTATGAAAATCGGAGAACGTATAAAACAAAGAAGATTAGAGTTGGGTTATACAGCTGATATGTTAGCTAAAATGTTAAATAAAAATCGAGCTACTATATATAGATATGAAAATGGTGATATAGAGAATATGCCGATTGATGTTCTTGAACCATTAGCTAAAGCGCTCAATACTACACCAGCATATTTAATGGGATGGAATGATTCTGAGCAATCAGCAGAAATAAAACCTACAGACGGCTACTACACCGACCCAGAAGCAGCCGAGTTTGCCGAGTACCTACGCACCCGTCCAGGGGCTCGTATGCTCTTCTCTGCCGCTAAAGATATAAGCAAGGAGGATTTAGAAAAAGCTGTCGAATATATTGAGCTTTTAAAGTTAAAAAACAAATAATACACAAGGGAGAGTGTTATATTGGTTGTAAATTTGATTTACTGCGACTTGCCACATGCCAATGCAGTGTCAGAGGAATGTGAAGATATAGATACTCATAATATCTATATAAACAAAAACCTCCCTCATGATCGCATGAGAGAGGAAATTAAACATGAATTAATGCATATTATTAATGACGACTTCTATTTAGACCATCACGTTAATCTAGTAGAGCAAATGGTCCGTCGAACATGTATTGATGATACCGAACTGGAGAATATAGATTTCTACCATCATTATGTATCAGTGTTATAAGGGATTATAAAAAGGCCTCCTACCCTACTATGGGATAAGAGGCTTTGTGATAAAGGAAAAGACCCTCACTTATAAGTGAGGGTCTATGTAGGGGGAAAATATAATTTCCTTTAATTCTTTTCTGAGAGACGAACATTCCGTTCACGATTATGTCTCTACGCATTTATTATGTTTACAAGTCGAGTATACCAAATACTTGTCATCCGTGTCAACGGAAATAGGAGGAATCAAGATTGAGAACAACTAGAAAAGGCGTGCCAATTCTAAAATTACCTAGAACTTTATCTTTTAAAAATAATAATATTGTTGACTTCAATGCCTATCTATCCATCTTTGATTGGAATTTCGAAGGACCTTCTATAATCATTGACGGCCGCGCGTGTATCAGTGCCAATTATCAAGCGCTATCCCTACTCATTCAGTATCTATGGTTTTTAAAAAGCAAAGGGACCTATATATACTTTAACATTGATGGGAATACAGCATTACGAAAAATGTGGCAGCGTATTGGCGGAAGTGGTTGCTATAAAGTATTAGAAGATAGTAATGAAAACTTCAACACCGTTTACGACAAGCCTATGTTTGCCATTAGAAATCAAACAACAGACGTATCTTCGGCTATTGGCAAAATACTACAATATACTTCACAAATTGATATGGATCTCATATCCGGACACGAAGATACTTTACGGTATATTGTTTCCGAGCTATTATATAACACTTTAGAACACGGATATAATCCACAAATTCCTTCTTTACTACAATTCAACTGGTACCGTGATAAAAATCAATTATCGTTTATCGTAGCGGATTTAGGCGTGGGTATTAAACACCACTTAGAACAAACATATCCTCCATTTTCTTCCGATACAACAGCTTTAGAAGAAGCTATAAAACCGGAAATATCGGGAACATTTGGTGCTCCAAAGGGCCCTTATAGCGCACAAAATAACGCTGGCATGGGGCTATTCTTGTCATCAAATTTAGGTAAAAAACTGGAAGCCGATACCTATATAGTTTCTGGCACAGGGCTTTTGCACATCTCTCCAACGGACATCACTTCGGATACTTTACGACGTGCGTGGCCGGGTACATTCGTCTACATGACAATAGGTTTTGATAAATTTAGATCGTTTAATTTTAGTAAAGAACTAGAAGACTTACGAGCTAAAGCCAAACAAGAAGTAGAGGCTCGCAATAATAAGCCTACAGAAGTAGAAATAACGATAGATATGAATAACTATTGTGGAGAAAATTGCGAAGTCAAATATGAAGCTATTAATAGGCGAGACAAACAGATTCTACCGGCTTTAGCAAAAGGCCAAACTGTCGTATTAGATTTTTCTAATGTTAAAACCGCCACTCACAGTTTTCTTGCGGCGCTACTGGTTACACCAATAAGAAGTGTAGGCATAAAAGCGTTTAAATTAATCAAAATAAAAGGAGCCAACCCTTCAATTAGAGCGACTATTGATTTTATATTCGATAGTTATACATCGGTCGAGTAACGAGGAGATGAATTATGGCTAAAAAACGAACCGATGGACGCTACCAGGTATCAAAGACGATAAACGGTAAGCGTAAATACTTTTATGGTACTACCAAGAAAGCTGCCATAGAAGCTATGGAGAAATACATAAATACAAATCAAGCATGTGCTAATTTCGACGATACTATTTCATTAAACACCTGGATTAATATATGGTTACAACTAAAACAAAAGACCATAACCCCTGCCACATATCAAAGCTATACAGGCATTATCAATCGCTATATCAGAGATAAAATCGGAGGCGTAAAGTTAGCCGAAATTAAACCTAATACATTACGGCATGTATTTGAATCAATGGATGGATTATCATCAAGGACTATATCCTACACCATGACAATTCTAGGCTCCATATTAGAGCAGGCGGTAAAAGATGACATTATCCCTAAAAACTATATGAAAAACATAGCCCGACCAAAACAGGTTAAAGTCCGTCATATGGTAACGTTATCTGCAGATGAAGTAAAAGATTTCTTATCCAATATATCAAATACAGAACATCATGCTCTATTTAAATTAGCATTTGCAACAGGTATGCGTCGGTCTGAATTATTAGGCTTACGATGGTCGGATATCGATTTTAAGAAATCAACTATATCCATTTCACAAACAGCCCTCAAAATCGGATCTACTGCAGTTATATCCCATACAACCAAGACCACATCCTCAAAACGGATAATTGCCATTGATACGGAAACGCTCCATGAGCTTATGAAGCATAAAACGGTCATAGACAAGCGCAGAATTAAAACCATGAACTGGATTAATAATAACCTTGTATTCCCTGGTATAAAGGGTGCTCCTCGTTGTCCTGATGAAGTCAGTAAACTATGTAAGAAATACGCCAATTTAATCGGTAAGCCATCTTTTACCATGCATGGTACTAGACATACCCACGCCACCCTTCTCATTGAAAATGGGGCCAATATGAAAGCCATACAGGAACGTCTAGGGCATGCTTCATTCCAAGAAACGATGGATACCTACTCACATGTGACACCTAAGATGGAAGATGACATCGTAGAACGTATCTCTAAAATTTTCTGATGTCAAAATGATGTCAAACCACGCAAGACTTTATGATGTCAAACAAAAATAAGGGCTTACAGAATTACCTGTAAGCCCTTATTTAATCAGCTT
>QWCT01000944.1_pt1 | contig 16807 bp, 17 predicted proteins | sample 1972681 | NCBI WGS metagenome assembly QWCT01 (sample SAMN09866701, study PRJNA288562) | Human oral metagenome isolate pre3_saliva, whole genome shotgun sequencing... | isolation source: mouth | host: Homo sapiens | place: USA: California | reverse complement strand
CCTGGGCTAAAACCTGACCGCCGTAAACCCTGCGCACCTGAGGGAGTGAACGTGCAATAAACGAATCATCGCCGTTTTCCTTCAGGCTAAGAATTCTTAGGACTGAAGCGACCGGTTCAGTCGAAATTGTGGGAATAGGCAGCGGCGTAGTCATGGCTATATTGTCTCTAACTTTTCGTCGAAAAAGCAGTGCATTTCTGTATCACAAGTTGCAGAAAGTGACGTATTGCACCAAATTGTGTCGCTCATATATATTATGAGGGGTAGGTCACTTGTTTCTGAAAGGGGATTAGGCGTGGAAACGGCATCGCTTCTTCTCCAGTCTCTGGGGGGAACATCAAATATCCAAGATATTGAACCGTGCATGCTGCGTATTCGGATTGAAGTGAAGTCTCCTGAAAAGGTTGATGACATGGGCCTTCGTCTACCAGAGGTCCTAGCAGTTGTGCGTTCGGGGCATGTGATCCAAATTGTTCTCGGAGCAGGGGCTGGAAAGATCGCCTTGCAGATGCTTCACCTGTGTCTGCCGCAAGGTGTGTCTGCTGGCACACAAAGATCGGTCTCGCCTGCTCTTCTCTAGCCCATAAAATAGAGGGGCATTGCTGTATTTCAGAGGGGACCTTATGGCAAGTCAGACGGTAACAGAGCGCCTGCGTGAACTCGCTGAGACTGTTGGGGTCTCTACCGGTTTCTGGGATTGGTATGGAAACTGGAAGCACGTTGAAGATACCTCCCTCGTCGCAGTGTTGAATTCGTTGGGTTTCTCGCTTTCTTCAGAGCCTTCGCATGGTGAGATTGATGAAGCTTTCCGCCACAATGAGGATCTTGTCTGGTTGGCACCCCTTCCTCCCACTACGGTGTGTCGCCAGGGGAACGAGGCGGAGATCCCTGTTCACGTTCCTCACGGGATGGGCGTTTGGTGCCACGTTGAGACCGAAGATGGGCAGCATCACGAGCTTCAGCAGCTTGATCGTTGGATTCCGCCGCGGATGGTCGATGGAAATCTGATTGGGCGTGCCACCTTTAAAATTCCGAATTGGTTACCTCTTGGCTGGCATCGAATTGTCGCGCGCCATGAAGATGGAAGTGAATGCTCGTCAACCTTGGTTGTTGTTCCTCAACGACTTTCTAGCCGCCTCGATGATGGTCACAAGCGCTGGGGAGTTGCGGCTCAACTGTATTCGACCCGTTCTAGCGGCTCCTGGGGAATGGGAGATACACAGGATCTGGCGGATCTAGCCGCGATTGTTGCGCGTAATGGTGCAAACTTCCTGCAAATCAACCCCCTTCATGCTCCGCAGCCCGGATTCCCGCAGGAGAATTCGCCTTACCTTCCCGTGTCGCGTCGTTGGGCAAGCCCCCTTTACATTCGTCCTGAAGCCATCGATGAGTATGTGCACATGGACAGTAAGGAACGCGGGGTTGTTACGCGCTATGCGCACGCCTCTCGTAGCCATGAGGATATTGTCGACCGTGACCTTTCATGGAAGTCAAAACTCAAAGTGCTGCGTAAGATTTTTGAGCTCCCTCGATCGATTAGTCGTCAGGCGCAGTTTGAACGTTTCTGTGCTCAAGGCGGGGAATCCTTAGAGAATTTTGCTCTGTGGTCCGCTTTGGTCTTTGAAAATGGCGATATTGACCTTCCCGAGCGCTACGCCTCCATTGATGCTCCGGGTGTCGAGCAAGCGCGTCAGCGTCTCGCCTCTGAGATCGAGTTTTGGCAGTGGTGCCAGTGGATTGTTTTCGACCAGTTGATCCGCGCTCAAGAAGGTGCTCGCCGTTTGGGAATGGACATGGGGATCATGTCTGACCTAGCGGTGGGAGTACATTCGAAGGGCTCGGAAATTTGGTCGATGCCGGATGCCTTCGCTCCGGGTATGAGCGTTGGTGCTCCTCCGGATATGTACTCTCAGCAGGGGCAAAATTGGGCGCAGCCTCCGTGGTCACCTCGCTCCCTTGCGCAAATGGGATATGCGCCGCTTCGGGATATGTTGCGCTCTGTGCTCTCGTACGCGGGAGCAGTGCGTATTGACCATATCCTCGGTCTCTTCCGCTTGTGGTGGATCCCTGAAGGGATGGGTGCTCAGGCTGGTGCCTACGTGTCCTATGATCACGAGGCCATGGTGGGCATTGTACTGCTCGAGGCCCAGCGGGCCGGTGCGGTTGTCATTGGCGAAGATTTGGGAACCGTTGAGCCCTGGGTTCGCGGCTATCTCAATGATCGTGGAATCTTGGGTACTTCCGTTCTGTGGTTTGAGAAGGATGGTGGTGGATGGCCACTATGGCCGGATCACTACCGCCGCTCTTGCCTTGCGGCAGTAACAACGCATGATTTGCCTCCGACATTGGGCTACCTAGAAGGTGCTCACACCGAACTGCGCAATGAGTTGGGACTCTTGGTCGAAGACCTTGACCAGGTTCGCGATGCGGATCGCATCGAGCGCGAACGAATGGTCTCGCGTCTAAAAGAAGGCGGCTTCATTCACGAAGATGACCCCAGTGAGGAAGAACTTGTTCTTGCGATGCACGCTTACCTTGCTGCCTCTCCTGCACTTCTTTTGGCTGTCTCTTTGGTGGATGTTGTTGGTGAGAAATTGCCGCAGAACCTTCCTGGTACGAATGCTGAGTATCCGAATTGGTGCGTTCCACTTCATGCCTTTAATGGCAAAGAAGTCTTGATTGATGACATGGCGCATTGTGACCGTGTCAAGCGATTCTTGACCAGCGTGGACCGCTATATTCGCTAGGATTCAGCTGCTCTTTGGTGCCCTGCGTACATCTGCGCAGGGCACCAAAGCATCTAGGCGTGAACCAGACGCGGTTAAGAGTTCGCACAGTGTCTGTGGCGGTTGCATAGCGATGATAACGACGTCAAGCGCGTATCCTGCTTGCTGCGCTGGACGAAGATCCCACGTAATGAGTGGCTCTCCAGCAGCGACCTGCTGTCCTAATTGATGGAGTGCTGAAAAGCCTTCGCCTTTGAGCTGTACAGTGTCAATCCCCGCATGAATCAAAATGTTGAGGCCGTCGGGCGTTGTCAGAGCGCATGCATGAGGAAGCTGGTGACTGAGTTTCCCAGCTGTGGGCGCGAGTATCTCGAGGGTGTCAGCCTCGTCGGGGATAATTGCGAAACCCGGCCCCATGATTTCTTGGGCGAAAACTGGATCTGAGAGCTCGGCGAGGTTTCGCAGGGTTCCAGGGATGGGGGAGAGGAGCTGAAGACTCACTTCAGTGTGTTAATTTCCTCTGCGATTTCCTCTGCCTGTGGACCCATGACGATCTGTGCGTGCGAGCCAACGACGACGACACCGAAGGCGCCTGCCTTGCGCAATGCGGCCTCGTCGATCTTCGAATCATCTTTAAAATCAACGCGGATTCGGGTGATGCAATGCTGAAGGTCGGTCAGGTTATCCCAGCCACCCAGTGCATTCAGGATCTCTTGTGCTTGGCTCATAATTGCCTCCCCATTGCGAATAAGCCCTTTCCCCAAGGATAGCCCGAAAAGCACCATGTTTTCATAATATTTCGCTAAGAAAGAGCGCTTCATGCACTATCATTCAACAGGTGGAACCAAGTTTTGTGCTCACCGTTGTTATTCCTTCGTATAACGCTCAGGATTACCTTGATCGCGCAGTCTCCTCAGTGCGTGGATTTGACCAGGTCGAGGTGCTCATCGTTGATGATGGATCAACCGACGCAACTGCTGCGATTGCTGATGGATTGGTCCAATCGGATCCAGATCATATCCGAGTTATCCATCAGAAGAATGCTGGCCACGGCGGCGCTGTTAATGCTGGTATTGCAGGTGCTCGTGGGCGCTACCTCAAAATCCTCGATGCAGATGACTGGTTGGATCGCTTGGCGCTTAAGCGCGCCCTTGAACGCTTGGAGCTTCGCGAAGCGCAGGGTGAACCTCTGGATCTTTTGGTTGCCAATTACGTGTATGAGAAGCAAGGGAAGAGCCATAAAGCAGTCATCCGCTACGGAAATGTGATGCCTAGGGATCGCGTGATCTCATGGGATCAGATTCGTCGTTGTCGGTACGACCAGTATCTGATGATGCACGCCTTAATCTTGCGGACAGATTTGGTTCGTCGCTCTGGTCTGGTCCTTCCTGAGCACACCTTCTATGTTGATTTCATTTACTCTTTTGTTCCGGTCATTGATGTCCGTACTTTTGAGTATCTCGATGTTGATCTATACCGCTATTTCATTGGGCGTGATGATCAATCGGTCAACGAGCAGGTCATGATTTCGCGTGTTGATCAATTGCTGCGGGTGAATGCGGCAATGGTTGATGCAATTCCCGCTCCTGATGAGGTTCCACCTCATCTGTACCGCTATCTTGTGCACTATCTGCGTATCAACTGTGTGATCTGCACGGTGATGCTTTTGCGCTCGGGAACTGAGGAGAATCTCGCTCGTAAGGACGAGCTTTGGGCGCAGCTTCAAACAAAGAAGCCGGAAGCTTATGACGCGGTACGCAAGGATCTGCTTGGGCGCCTGATTGCGATGCGCTCAAAGCCGGGACGTGCGGTGATTATGGCTGGTTATCACATTTCTCAGTGGGTGTTGGGATTTAACTAGAGTCCGGCTGTCCATTTGACTTGAGGTGTGGCCACCCTCTTTAATGGGAATGAGAACGATTATCATTCTAGAGAGATGGTCATGTCATCATTATGCCGCAGGACAACACGTGCCCTGTTTTCGCTATTGATCACTATTGCAGTGATGAGTGCGTGGATTATCCTTCCAGCCCCGGCTCAAGCGGAGGCTCTATCCTCCTCCCAAGACGAGCACCTTTTAAGCGATAGTCTTCAAGTCTCGACGTGCCTTGAAGATAACAACGAGGCACCGAAGTCTCTGTGTACTACTGGAGAAAAGGGCGAAGAGTCTCCCCTTCATGATGGCGCACTTCGACTTCGTACGACCCCGGTTGCGCGTGATGCTGAGCGCGAAATTGATGGGGGTTATGAACTCGCTGTTCATTTCAACCCTTCTGTGTTTACAGCGGATTCGCGGTATTCCGTCGAATTAAGCGCACGAGCAGGTGCTGCAGATCTGGATAAAATTGCTCCGCACTCCCTGAGTTTTGATTCCCCGGAGCATCTCGGTCGTGGAAGGGCGTTTGAAGAAGAGATCGACGGCACCGAGGAACTCTTTCGAGGATTTGTTCTCGAGACCAGGGGAGAGGACTTCGCAGCTGGCCCCCTGCATGCACGTTTTGCTGAGCTTGGTATTCGCTCGCTGCGTCTTCGCATTCAGGAAGTAATCCCGGGGCAGGAGCCTCGTCTCATCGCCGAGGCCGAGTTTAGCGCGAGCATTGAAGCTCCCCAGGCCCAGACGCAAAAGTCCGCGCAGAGCACTGAAGTCTCGTCCCCGAAGAGCAGTGAAGAGCAAGAATCCGTACAAAGTAGGGGAGCCCCGCTCCCTGAGGCAAGAGAGGCACGCGACGCTTCAGTGGCCTCGTCAATTAGTGCGCACAGCCAAGCGGCTCCTCGCGCGAACTTGAGCGAGCGTCGTCTTGTTCTTGACCACGGCCATATTGACCTCTTCTACATGACGCTTGATGATCTGGGACTGCCCGTATTGAAGGTGATGGAAGACGTTACCGGATCGGGAGTCCAACACGAAGCTGAAGAGCTTCGCTTGATCGTTCCTTCCTCGGCTCTGACGCACTCGCTACCTCAAGACATTGTTGCCGGTGGCAGTGGGTATTTCCTTCCGCAAACTCAAGACCCAACTTTGCCGTGGCCAGGATGGGATGTTCTCTCTCTAGCGCCAGCAGGATTTGAACGCGTTGAATTTGATGTCAGCTATTCCAATCCCAACGGGGGACGTATTTCGCTGTGGACCGAAGACTTCCTTTCGGGACGTAGTTCGCGACTGCGTTCGGGAGGATTTGAGCTAGATCCGCATGGATCAACAATTGCTCAAGATTATCTTTCGCACACGCATGCCAATTAGGTCTTTTCTCAAGCAGGAATCTATGAACTGAGCGTTCAAGCGCGTGCATATCGAAATGACGGTTCTTTTGAAACAACACGTAGCGCCACGTACCTCATTGAGGTAGGAGGCACCCAAGGGGTGTCGACGCCGCAAAACTCAGCTGTTCAAAGTGGTGGGGTACTTCCTCCAGCGGTTGAAGAAAGCGCTGCAGGCGGCGAGGAAGAATCACTCACGCGTGATGCACCCCAGCGCGTTGGGTCTGAGCGCTGTATTGCAACTCGTATTACCCGTGAAGCAGATGAAGATGAAGTCTCGCGTATCCGCAGCGATAGCGAAACTCCCAATCAGGCAATTACGACCCTGAATGTTCAGGTTGGTAGCGAAGGCGGAATTACTGATGGGCACTTTGATCTGGGACCGGCGATTGAAAACGGTCAATTAGTCGCGCGAATTAAAGATGACCGATCTGTGCCTGCGGTGTGGAAAGACCCCGCATCAATGACCTTCGCGCTGGGAGAGAAGGCAAAGATCAAGGCTCCTGAAGCTCTGAACTTTGCCGCGGATGCTGGGCAAGATGTGTGGATGATTCCCGCGACCCAGATTCGAGGGGTCCCGTGGCTCGGGATGAATTCGCAGCGTGAAGAAATCGTGACTGAGACCAGTGGGCAGGTTCGGTTCTCTCTCCTTGATGTTCAAGGCCCCGGAAATGTCGCAGTTTTTGAGTCGGGAAGTCTGGGTGCGGGAATCGGCACTCACGTTTTCGACGGTGCAGGAACGAGCTACACCCTGCCTGCCAATACTCATGCTCACCAAAACTGGGTCTTTACCGAGCCAGGCTCCTACCAACTCACGATCGCTATGAATGTCTCGCCTCGTGGCGAGGACTTGCGCGGAAGCGGGAGTGGAACGGCTGGATCCTTGATCGCGGCCGGTGGAACAGGGGAGCACGGACGTCCTCTGGTTTACGCAATCGTCGGCCGCACGGCCTCGGGACAACCGTGCAGCCTAGCATCAACGGGTGCGGGCGCGGCAGAGCTTGCTCCCATAATCCTCGCGGCCCTCCTCATGGGATGCGGGTGCGTCATGGTCTCAACTCGCATGCGGGTGAGGCAGTGAAGATTGCGCGAATTGCAGTAGTAGCTCTTACATGCGTACTTGCTGCAGTAACTGGAGGATGCGCGCCGCATGTCGATGCCTCATCACAGCGACTGAGTATCGTAGCCACAACTGGGATCTTGGCTGATTTAGCACGAAATGTCGGTGGCGACTATGTCGATGTTCATCAGCTGATTCCCAACGGTGCAGATCCACATTCTTGGGAACTGAGCCTGAGAGGAATCCGCGATATCGCCTACGCGGATATTGCCGTCACGAATTACCTGATGCTCGAAGACCACTCGGTGATTCGCGCGCTCGATGCGAATCTTCCCAAGGACGCTCTTTCACTGTCCTTGGCGGAAGAAAGCGCAAAGTTTGGCGGTAGCTTGATTCCTCTTGTTGAAGATCGCTCCCTGGACACTCCCTGGCTTGGGATGCGAGTCTACGGTGACGGAAGCCAGAGTGGGGCAACGCGATCGTCCCAAGTTGAACTCTCTGTCACTGATGTTGAGGGGCCGGGGTACGCATGTGCTTACATCACGACAAGTTTTGGAAGTCCCGAGATTGCCTTTGCCTCTCGAGATGGTTTTGATGCCGGTAATCATTGGGCAACCGATACTTCGATTCTGCCCGTTGGGGCACACCAACACATGAGCTGGGTTTTTACTCAGCCCGGTGTCTACACGCTGCATTTACGAGCGCGCCTGCGGGTGACGGCTGACGCGGAGCCCATCGAGCTTCCTGCCTCGCAGGTGACTTTTGCGGTGGGAATTGATTCGGAGAAAGTTGCCCGGGAACGTGGTCTCTTTCTTTTGCGCCGAGGCCACAGCGACATCACCGTGGACCTGAAGTCGCGTGCATTAACCCTGATGGTTGACCGAGAAAAAGACGGTGGAGTACCCGAGGGGGCACCGCTACGCGAAGCCGTGGAGGAGAACAATGGCTTACCTTCAACTCTGGCCTCTTTGGATATTGAGCGCGTGCTGATTGATGTTCCATCACGTACTTTGCGTGAGATTCCCAAAGGCCGAGGATGGGAGTTTATTGGCTCGGGCGATGGGCAGGCCTATCTTCTGCCCCAGGCTGTGCTCGGTAAACATGTCCACGGTGACATTGATCCACATGCATGGCATGACATTCATAATGCGCAGGCTTATGTGCGAGTCATTGAGAATGCGCTATCAACGCGCGATCCTGAGCATAGCGCGCAATACGCGGCCAACGCCTCGGCCTATATTGCGAAACTCGACGAGACTGATCGCGAGGTTTCACAGACGATTGCAGGCATCAATCCACTTGATCGCAAGCTAGTCACTACGCACGATGCCTATGCCTATCTTGCACGTGCGTATGACTTTGAAATCGCAGGTTATCTGAGTGCTCAGGACGGGACCGAGGCCTCAATTGCCGATCGCAAACGCATCGCTGAAACCTTGAAGAATATGAAAATATCCGCGGTTTTCTTGGAACCGCAAAAGCGCAAGCGTCACCCTGTGATTGCGCAAGTTGCGGAAGAAAACGGTGTTCGAGTCTGCGGGCTGTATGGCGACACTTTGGATGAAGACGCCCCGACGTATATCGACATGATGAAAGCGAATGCACGCTCACTGTCGCGGTGTTTAGGAAAGGATCACACATCATGAAAAGGACTGGCGCGAAAAATATAGCGCGGGGAATATCAGCGCTCTTTGTCGGTATTGCTGTGAGCGCCAGTGTCGTTCTACCAGCACGTGCAGATGATTCTCTTACTCAGCACGTAGATTCCTCAGAACAAGTGGTGCGCGAAGAAGCGACGATTGAACGCGGTCACGTTGACTTGGGCCCAAAGATTGTTGATTCGAAACCTGAGATTCTGGCACGTGATGACTCAGGAGAAACACCGATCTGGCGTCCTTTGGACACTCTTGTATTTCGCGTGAGCGATTCGGGTCAGCTTCAGGTCCCCTCAGACCCCAGCTATGCATTCCTGCACGCGCATGAGGGAGAGTCGTACTGGGTCATTCCCCAGACTCAAAACCCCAAGGTCGTTTGGCTGGGATGGAACACTCAAGACCCAGAACTCATTAAGGTCATGGGCAGTGGCGCAACGATGACCCTCGGGAACCTACAAGGACCAGGTCAAGCCTGGCTTTTCCTGCAAGATGGGGCTTTCGGGGCACCAACAGTCTTGTATGACTCTTCTACTTCCTCCCAATCAGATATCTGGGTCGAGGCAAATACACATGTTCACGCGAACTGGGCGTTTTCTGCTCCGGGAGCTTACGCACTCAGCGTGCGCTGGTGCTTTGGGGACAAAGAGACACCGCAATGCGTGGCAGATACTCTTCGGTTTGTCGTTGGCGATGAGGCAAAGGTTGAAGAAGCCCGCGCGCTCGCGCCAAGTCCGCTCGCGGCCTCGTCGAAAGAGGGGACACATACTGCCAAGCCGCAGGCACCGCGTGAACAAGGCGGAAATAGCGAGTATCTGATCTATGGAGCGATCTGTCTGGCCTTGGGTGTGATTGCTTTTATCATCGTTGCGCATCGGACGAAGAAGTCTCAAAAGCAGATTGAGGAAGCACGCGAGGATGTTTCTCGTGACTTCGGGGCGGAAAGTGATGTTTGATGGGTACTGAGAATTCGGCTTCAGCACTCGATATCTGCAACTTGGACGTGTCCTACCCCGGACGTGAGGTACTCAAATCGGTCTCACTCACCGTTGCTCCCGGGGAGTTTTGTGCGCTCATTGGTCCCAACGGTGCCGGAAAGACGACTCTTTTGCGCGCAATACTCGGCGTGATTCCTTCCCGCTCGACTCACATCACTTCAATGGGCCTCCCGCTTCAGCCCCGTTCAGTGGGCTATGTTCCGCAGCGTCATGAGTTTGCCTGGGATTTTCCTATCAGCATCCGTCAGGCGGTCCTGAGTGCGCGAGCTCGCCGAATTGGATGGGGGCGTAGGGCTAAGATCGACGACCATCGCGCCGTCGAAGAGGCACTGCATCAGGTTGGCCTGGCGCAGCTCGGAGATCGAGTGATTGGGGAACTTTCGGGTGGCCAACGTCAGCGAGTGCTGGTTGCTAGGGCTCTTGCTTTACGACCGCAATTGCTTCTATTGGATGAACCCTTTACTGGACTGGATATGCCGACTCAAGAAAGCCTGATGGACGTATTCCGCAGGCTCGCACTCAGTGGTTGTGCCATCCTCATGACAACCCACGACATTCTTGGGGCTATTGATGCCTGTGATCGACTTTTCTTGCTGAACTCGACTGTTGTTGCCTCGGGGAAACCAGAAGAAATTCGCGATCCTCAGGTGTGGATGCGCACCTTTGACATTCGCCCGTCAAATCCTCTGCTCAAGGTTCTGGGGGTGATCTAAGTGCTGAGTATTATTGACTTTCTTCATGATCTGACGAATCCGGCATTGGCTTTCTTACCACGTGCCATTCTTGTCACCTGCGTTGCAGCCTGCGTATGCGCAGTAGTCGGGTGTCATGTTGTTTTGCGCGGGATGTCTTTCATTGGAGACGCCGTCGCTCACTCGGTTTTCCCCGGTCTTGCGATCGCTTTTGTCTGTTCGGGATCCCTGGTGTTGGGGGGAACGCTTGCAGGCGTCGGAACTGCTGTGCTTGTTGCACTTCTTTCGCAAAATAGGCGTCTGAAGGAAGACTCAATCATTGGTGTTCTTTTCGTTGGAGCCTTTGGTTTGGGATTGGTCATCATTTCTTGGGCACCGGGATACGCGGGGTCCCTCCAAGACTTCCTCTTTGGCTCGCTGACGGGTATTCCGGCTTCTGAAGTACCTTTCGTACTCATTGCATCAGCAGTGATCGTCGGGGTTTTTGCTTTCTTTCACAAAGAGGTTGTTGCCGTCAGTCTTGATCGAGAGAGCGCTCGAGTCGCCGGATTACCTGTGATGGCTCTGGATCTTTTGGTCTATATCAGTGTTGCCGGTGCAGTCGTGATCTCCGTCCAGATCATTGGCAATATCTTGGTTCTTGCCCTACTCATTACCCCCGCGGCAAGTGCTCGGCTTCTAACAAATTCACTGGGTGCGATGATCAGAACTGCTCTTGTCATCGGTGTGCTCAGTTCTCTGTGTGGTATTTACCTCTCTTGGTCCTTGGATCTTCCGGCGGGAGCATCAATTGTCTGTGTTGTTACGCTCGTTTTTATTGCTGCGTGGATTTATCGATCCTGCCGCTCTCGTTTCGCATAGTGGAAAAGTATTGCTCGGCTCCTGAGACGTCACTAGGTTTGGGCCTGTATTAAGGAAGGAAACGTCTACATGAGCACGGCAGCATCTCCTGCGAAACGTCGCACTCGCGACACATGGACCAGCCAAACTGGCTTTTTAATGGCGGCGATCGGTTCCGCGATCGGCTTGGGTAATATCTGGCGATTCCCAGGTGTTGCATACACCAATGGTGGGGGAGCGTTCCTTGTTCCCTACCTCGTCGCTCTACTTTTTGCTGGTATCCCGATCCTTTGGCTCGAGTACGCTGTTGGCCATAAGTTCCGTGGAACCCCTCCGTGGGCCTTCCGCCGCATGAACGCCAAGGGAGAGTTCCTCGGCTGGTTGTGCGTGTTCATCTGCTTCGTGATTATTACCTACTACGCCGCGGTTGTTGCGTGGTCTGGAAGCTACGTCTTCTATTCGATTACCGAGGCCTGGGGTGAGGATTCGCAGACGTTCTTCCTTTCTTCTTTCCTGGGAACCGTCGGTTCTGATGAATTCTCATGGACTCCAGTAGCGGCAGTTGCAATCCCGCTTGTCTTGGTATGGGCATGCATCTTGCTCATCGCTTCTTTTGGTGTCGCACGAGGGCTTGAGAAAGCCAATAAGATTTTCCTTCCTCTTTTGGTTGTCCTCTTCCTTGCTCTTGTAGTGCGTGCGCTCTTCCTTCCCGGTGCGCTGGACGGCCTGAGTGCTTTCTTCACACCCAATTGGAGTTCTCTGACTCAACCCAAGGTGTGGCTCGCCGCATTTGCTCAGATTTTCTTCTCGCTCTCGGTTGGCTTTGGAATCATGCTGACCTACGCCTCGTATCTCCAGAAGAAGTCGAACGTTACCGGAACTGCTTTGGTCGCTGGTTTTGCTAATTCGTCCTTCGAAATTCTTGCTGGTATCGGCGTGTTCTCAGCACTTGGATTCATGGCGCATTCGCAAGGAATTGCTGTTTCTGAGTTGAAGGGACTGACCGGTCCGATTCTTTCCTTCGTGACCTTCCCGAAGATTATTTCGATGATGCCGGGTGGACCGCTTTTTGGAGTCCTGTTCTTCTCTTCGCTTGTCCTCGCAGGTATCACCTCGCTGCTTTCGCTCTTGCAGGTGGTTTCTGGTGCAATTCAAGATAAGTTTGCCTTGACCCCCGTGAAGGCTTCGCTCGTCATGGGAATTCCGACAACGATTATTTCTTTGGCGCTCTTTGCGACACGTTCCGGTCTGAACACCTTGGATATCGTTGATAACTTCATCAATAATGTGGGCGTTGTTGGTTGTGCGATTGCCATGACGCTTTACACCGCACTTGTTCGCCCCAGGCTTCGTGGTCTGCGCACACACCTGAATTCTGTCTCTGCGCCGTCGATTCCTCCCGTATGGGACTACCTCGTCGGAATCGTTATTCCTCTGGTGCTGGCATTCATGCTGGTCACCTCAGTGATTTCTAGTATCAGTGAAGGCTATGGCGGCTACGCCGGATATCTTGTGAACATCTTCGGGTGGGGTTCTGTCGGTTTCGCGCTCCTTGCATCCGCAATTGTTACCCTGATGCCTTGGTCGCATCCTCATCGTTCAAGCACGTCGTCAACATCTAAGGAGATCGCATGAATCCCGCTGCTATCATCATGATGATTGTGACGATCCTTCTGGTATGGGGAGGGCTTGTTGCTTCACTCGTGATGCTTCGACTCCTGCCGACTCCTGGCGAGGACGAGGCTGAAACGACTGCTCCTGTTGCGGAGCCCCACTCGCGATAAGGAGATAGCATGCGCCTCGTAGCTTTCGACCTTGATGACACATTGGCGCCTTCGAAGTCTGCGCTTCCAGAGTCGATGGCTAATCAACTTCGTGCACTGCTCGACTGCGTCCCAGTGTGCGTGATCTCTGGTGGAGAGTTTGGACAGTTTCGCACTCAGCTACTGGACAACCTCGGCGCTTCTTCTTCTGAATTGAAGAACTTGCATCTCATGCCCACCTGCGGGACGCGCTACTACCGTTGGAATGAGCAGGATGCTCAGTGGGAGCAGGTCTATGCCAATGACCTGACTACAGAGCAGCGTGAGCGCGCGATTGCCTCGCTCGAACGCCATGCGCGTGAGCAAGGAGTCTGGGAAGCCCATCCTTGGGGTGAAATCATTGAGGACCGAGGCTCGCAGATTACCTTCTCAGCGTTGGGGCAGCAAGCTCCACTAGAGGCGAAGCGCGCGTGGGACCCGACAGGCGACAAGAAGCGGGCTCTTCGTGACGCGGTCGCAGAGGATCTTCCAGACCTTGAGGTGCGTGGGGGTGGATCAACTTCAGTTGATATCACTCGTCACGGAATCGATAAGGCCTATGGGATGGGCAAGCTCGTTGAAATCACTGGAATCGCACCAGAAGATATGCTCTTCATTGGGGATCGCCTAGACGAGGCCGGTAACGATTACCCAGTGAAGGCTGCCGGATACCCGACCCTCGCCGTGAGTGGTTGGGAAGAATGCGTTGATGTGATCGCAGGAATTGTGAAGGAACTACGCGCGAGGTAGTCGCGTTGCCCACAGGGCAACCGCGCTTGCTGCAGCAACGTTGAGTGAATCAACGCCACCCATCATGGGGATACGAACGACATAATCGGTGCGTGACAAGGTACTCTTCCTAAGACCATCACCTTCTGTTCCCATGACCAAGGCGACACGTGAATCTTCAGCTGTCATCACGGGCATCGTCACGAACTCATCAAGGCTGACAGAATCATCACTCAGGGCCAGAGCTGCCAAAGAATAACCTGCAGCGTGCAGGTCATCGTTTGCCGGCCAGTCTTCCAATCTGGTCCACGGGACCTGGAAGACCGTTCCCATTGAGACGCGAACGGAACGCCGGTAGAGGGGATCTGCACATTCTGGAGTGACAAGAACTGCATCCGCGCCAAGCGCGGCGGCACTTCTGAATGCGGCACCCACATTCGTATGGTCGACCAGGTTTTCAAGGATCAGAATCCGCTTGGGGCCATCTCCCAAAGAGGACAGAAGATCAGCCACCGAAGGCAAAACAGGTCGTTGCATTGAAGCGAGTGCACCACGATGAAGATGGAATCCTGTGATGCTCTCCAGAATCGGTTCAGGAGCGATGAAGACGGGTACCTCGCCGCCGTCCTTGGCTCCTAGGAAGCGCTCGAGGAGCGGTTCGAGGTCTGGAAGCCAACGCGGAGCCATGATGAGTGAGCGTGGGTGATGTCCGGCCTCGAGAGCACGGATAATGACATTCGTTGACTCCGCCATGTATAGGCCGCGTTCGACTTCCAAACTCTTACGAAGGTGGACATCGGTCATTGACGTGTAGTCGGCCAGGCGCGGATCCTCTTCCAGCGAGGCGGATGTCAGATGAATGAGCATTCCTTTATTGTGCCACTCTCTCGTTGGGCGCTCAGTCCCACCAGAGCCACCAGCCAGGGCCTCTGGTCTCATCGAGACATGTGATGGGCTCGCACTCATCGGGGCGGCAGTAACCGTCGAACCCCAGTTGTTCCTGGAGTTTTTCCCAGATTCCGTCTTCATAAATCAGCGCCCACGGGCTTTCACGGTAGCTCAGCGCTGATTCGTCTTCAATGAAGAGAGAATCGATGCTCATCCTCTCATCCCATCGTGGTGCAAGAACGAGGTAGCCTCCCAAAGAGATACGAGGATTGTGAAGTGCCGCCGTAAAAAAGAGCTCCAGTGGGGGAGCGTTATTCTGCCGATCCTGCAGGTTATCCGGAGGAAGAAGCGGACGGATCTTTTCGATTCGCGGGCGATCTAACCCCGAGAATCTGAAGAAATCAGAGGTGACCTGGGTATCGGTGAGCGGCCAGAGAATTTTAACCAGTCCACTGTTTTCAACCCATCCGGGTTCTCCGTAGAGCGGAGGAATACTTTCAAGGGCCGACGAGTGATGCGCCATCATTGTTCCTTTCATAAGCTTTTTGCATCACGAGTCTCCCGCTGCATTGATGCCGGAGTGTGGCCCTTAAGAAATCTGTGGAAAACGCCGAGTAGATGGCTGCCTTGTGGATAAAAAGAGGGGTACAGGCAAATAACCTGCACCCCTCTAAAACGAGATTATGAAGTTATCTCTTTGGGAACTGCCCGCGCTCGACCTGAGGACGAGGCGAACGCCATGGACGCAGCATGATTGCGCGCGAGAATGCGTAGAACCACATGCGGCGAGGCATGGGCTCGCGCGGGTAAACCTTACGAAGCTGACGCTTGATGCGCTGCCACACGATGCTGGTCTCGACGATCGCGACGAAGAACAGGCCGTACATAATCACCATGACAATGAAGAGCGCGCGCTGTCCGGCAGCCGATGTGGAGGCGAAGAAAGAGACGCCGAAGAAAACGACGAAGAACAGAATCATCACTGGGAAGACGAACTCTGAGAAGGACCAGCGAGCATCGAGCCAGTCGCGAGTAAAGCGCCTGATCTTGCCCTTGTCACGCAGCGGCATATAGCGCTCGTCGCCGGTGATCAGTGCTTCTTGCTGGAGGCGGTCTTGTTCAAGACGCATTGCGCGAGCACGCTCACGCGCAGCCTTCTTGGCAGCCTTACGATCCGCAACAATCAAGGAATGATCATTACGCGCCTGCGCCTGCTTACGCGAAGGCGTCGGACCGCTCTTCGAACGATCGTTCGCCGTCTGAGGCTGAGGAGTTTCTTCGGATTCTGACTTCTTTGAGCTCAACACGTCTCTAAGGGTAATAGATCGATAGCGCGATCGGCACATTCTTGCCCGCTAAGAATGGATTCATGCGAGCAGATACCTGTAGAAGAGATACTCTTGTCTTATGAATATCGATGAACTTCGCGAGCGCCTTGACGCTCTCTTCCCGCAATTGGTTGCTGAGCTGTCTCAGCTCGTGGCCATTCCTTCCGTCTCTTCGGATCCGTCTCACGCTGCGGATGTTGACCGTTCCGCTGAGCATATTCGTTCTCGCTTTGAAGCCCTTGGCCTGGACGCTCAGATTCACTCTGTGACGACTCCTGAAGGAGTTCAAGGAAAGCCGGCAATCCTTGCTCGTTCCCCTCATATTGAGGGCGCGCCGACAGTCCTTCTTTATGCTCACCACGATGTCCAGCCAACTGGAGATCTCGCTCGTTGGCACTCAGACCCTTGGACGACCGTTGTTAAGGGTGATCGCATCTATGGACGCGGAACTTCTGACGATGGTGCGGGCGTCATTGTTCACCTCGGGTCTTTGAGCCTTCTTGGTAAGGATCTGGGCGCGAATGTTGTTGTCTACATCGAAGGCGAAGAAGAAATCGGCTCGCCCTCTTTTACTCACTTCCTTGAGACCTACCGTGATCAGCTCGAGGCAGACGTCATTATCGTCACCGATTCTGACAACTGGAAGGTTGGAGAACCCGCAGTAACGACCAGCTTGCGGGGTAATTGCGCATTTACCGTTGACCTGACGATTGCCGATCACGCGGTTCACTCGGGAATGTTCGGCGGCCCAATGATCGATGCTGCCACCTGTGCTGCTCTGCTCGTTTCCTCCCTCTACGACAAGGACGGAAATATGAACGATTGGTGGACTTC
>QWCT01000937.1_pt1 | contig 16882 bp, 9 predicted proteins | sample 1972681 | NCBI WGS metagenome assembly QWCT01 (sample SAMN09866701, study PRJNA288562) | Human oral metagenome isolate pre3_saliva, whole genome shotgun sequencing... | isolation source: mouth | host: Homo sapiens | place: USA: California | reverse complement strand
AATTGAATAAATTTTTCTCTTCTAAAAGCTGCTGAACCGTCTCCACCATTCCCAGCTTTAACTGTTATAATAACTTCATCTATAAACATTATTTACCTCGCTACAATTAAATATAATATAATTTTTGCCATGTCACTAATTTCTAAGTTTGATTTTAAAAAAACAATATTGCTTGAAAAATAAGCAATATATTTTTCTTAGTATCAAGTTTTTTAGTCTTTTAATTATAACAAATTTTTTGTATTTCTGCTATTTTATTTTTAAAATTTCACCAATAAAAATTCTCAACTTTTAATAATAAAAGTTGAGAAATTTTTTTTATAATTAGTCTTCATAATTCTCTAAAGCATTTTTATAAAAGTCTTTTAATCTATTTTTTAGAGACTGAGGTTCTAAAATTTTTATACTTTGACCAAATTGTTTAAAATAAAAGAATAAACTATCTTCTGGCTCATTAAAAGTCAATACTTTATTTTTTTCATTTTCTTCTATTGGTTTTGGTCTCAAATGAGAAATCATTTTATAGCTGTGATAACCCTCTTCTGTAAATTGTATTTTACATTGTATCATATTTCCCATTGCAAAATATTTATTTTCTATTCTCTTTTTTGCTTTTTCTTCCACTTCCTCACTAACTGAAAAAACTTTTCTTATTAATGAAACATTTTTCATGTTAGATATTCTTGTGGAATATGTTACTCCATTTTTATCAGCTGTAACTAGGTAATTAAAATTTTCATCCTTTGATTCAAATATTCCGAATGGATAAGAATCTTGTATTTTAATAAGTCTTTCATCATTTAATTTCACATTAAATTCTAACTCATACTTTTTATTAATTGCCTCTTTAATTATTGATATTTCTTCATGAAAAAGTATTTGTTCTCTTTTATATTTAGCTTTAAAAGCATACCATTCAAATACAACTCGAAAAAATTCTGTGTCAAAATAGTTTGAATTTTCTCCCAAACTTTTACATTCATCAAATGTTTTTTTGTTGAGATGAAAATTTACTAATTTTGAACTTCCTTTTTTTATTGTGAGAGTTTCATAGATATTTTTCTTAATGATTTCTTTTATTTTTTTTTCTTTTTCTTCTGAAATATTAGTTTCTATTTTTTTGATATCATTTAATATTTTTTCTTGAATATCATCTTCATTTTTTATTTTTAGATATGTAAAAATAATCTTATTTATCATACTATTTTTATTTTTTTGATTGAATGTTTCCATATCCCTGTCTAAAATTTCAATTATTTTATTTGAGACTTTCACATTAAAGTTTTCTTTTTCCATATTTCCTTCTCTCTAGTCATTAAAGTCATCAAGTACTTCTTTTATTTTTATTGCTTCACTACCATTATTTCCACTTAAGTAACAATAAACTGTATAAGCTAGATCAGACATTGCTTCTAAACCTACTTCTTTTTTCTGTTCAACTACTCTATCAAATTTAAGTTTTATCCGTTTATTAAATTCCTCTTTTAATTTTGGATAATCTATTTGAATTTTTCTATCAATAGCTTTTATATCATAAAGTATTTTTAAAATATCTCTTTTATTCAATACTTTTAATATTTTTTCTTTATCCTTAATAGTCAAAATTGCTAAAATAAATTCTAAATAATTTTTAAATCTATTTGCTAACATCCATAAAAGATTTTCTTTACTCCTCTTTTCATATTCTTCTCCAAATTTTTGATTTAAGGATTTTAAAGTATATTTTAAAAATTTTAAAGCTCCCTCTAATAGTTCAGGCTCTTTTTCTGCAAGTTTATTTATAAATACTTTATCTAACCACGAAATTTCAGCTACTGTTTCTATAATTTCAGAATCTTTTTTATTATACTTTAAAACATCTTCTAATTTTAATTGATTATTCAGGCTATATAAGAAAAGAGTGCTTCTTTTTCTATATTCAAATTTTAAAACATCTACTTTTATTCTATCATAAATCAGAACACCAAAGGAAGCTAAAAATATTGCTATTTCATCTAATAATAAATCTTTTCCTTTTCCTTTTTCTTGTTTATTTAAAATTTCTAATAGTTTTAAAATTTTTGTATTTTCATTTAAAATATTTATTATTCTTTTAAAATTTCCTCTTTCAATCTCTTCAATAATACACATTCTAAATCTATTTTTATTTCTCTTTAAATACTCTTTTAATTGTGGACTTTGAATATCAATTTTTTTTAATATCTTCTCTATATCTAGAATTCCATTAGTTTTATTCTTTTTTTCTGGATAATCTAATAGTGAAATTTTCAATTTATCAATATTTTCTGTCCATTTAGTAGAAAACTTTGAAGCATCAATACCATTTGCTTTTAAATTAATCTTGTATGGTTCCTTGCTTCCATAAGAATAAATAACTTCTAAATTAACTACCAAATTTTCTTTTAATGGAAATAGTTCACTTCTTATTTCTAAAAAATAAAGTTTCTTATTATTAGAATCTTGACTATATAAAGGAAATTTTATTATTTCCACATCTTTAGGTAAAACTAGATTTTCATTTATATTAATTACTTGTCCTTTTCCAAAAATAATTTCTATGTCCTCATTTTCTTTTACTAAATCCAAATTATAAAAATGTCCATTTTTTACTGTTTCTAGAGTTATATTAGGTAAATATTCATTCCATAAATTCTCATTATTTTTTATTTTTGTAATAATCTCATCTTTTCCCAATGCTAAATCTTCTTCTTTTAAAACTTTTATATCAATTTTATTTATGGAATATTTTTCCCCTATATAATCAGATATTATTAATAATTTTCTTTTCTTATCTTTAAGAAAATCACTAATAAATTTTTGTAAATTAGAATAAAAAGTATTCCCTATATTTTTTAGAATCGTTTGATCTCTCTCTAAATAAAAATTCATATTGCTTATTAAATATTTTTTATGTTTAAATATTGCTCTGTATACTCTTCCACTAGAAATTAAATTTATTTTTTCAGTTTCATCCATTTCTATATTATAAGTTTTTAAATATTCTTCCAAATATTTTTTTAAATAAGATTTTAATGAAAGTTCATTTAGTACTTCATACTCTTCTTCCTCCAAAATCATTACTGGATGATGCTTATTAATTTTTTTTTCTCTTTCTATTGTATTTATTGTTGGAATTTCTGTATTCAAATCTAAAACAAAAAATTTATCTCTTTTTTCTAACCATTTCTCATCATTATTTTTTATTGAATAAGTTGCAAGTATACTTCTCCATATAGGATAGCTCTTATTAAAGTTTGATTCAAATATTGAATTTAATATTTTTTGATTATCTGAATCTAATGCTTCTAAACTTGAATAGATACAGATATTTTTATTATCTATATTTCTTTCTTCTTTTATATTCTCCAAATATTTTGGAAAAATTTCTATATTTTCACCTGAAGATATTATCTCATTTATATGATAATAATCTTGTTGTTTATCTTGAGATAAAAAATAATCCTTCACATTCATAAAATTATTTAATTTTTTATTATAACTTACTACTTCTAGCAATTCATTATCAATGAATAAGCTTTGTGAATTAAAATTCATATAGATATCTTTGTTTATAACTGTTTCACTATTCATACTTTCTTTTTTGTTTTTTATTAAATTATTTATTTTTATATTTTCAAAGAGTATTTTTTTTAAATCCTCATCATTAAAGTTATATTCTATGTCTTTGACTTTTAATTTATAATAAGGAACTGAGGTCTCAGTATTATTTATTATATCGATATCTAATGTCTCTTTATCTCTTTTTTCTACTTCTTTACTATCTCTGCCTAAAAAAATTTTTTGAAATTCAAGCCTAATTTTTGATTTAGATTTATTTAAAATAACTTTTATTAAATACTGAAACTCATGGGAATAAAATTTTATAATTTTTTTCTTAACTTTAAAAAGTTCCTCCATATTCAAAATATCATCAAATATGTCGATTTTTTTTAATCTTGCTATAAAATAAGAAATCTTTAAAAATACTATTTTTTTAGCTAGTTCTAATAAAACATCCTCATTATAATTCAATTTTTCTAGGTATTTTTTTAAATATTTTAAGCCTCTGTTTACAACTGAATAATCTCTATGATCTATCAGAGTATTATTTGGACTAAAGTCTATAGGTCTATCTAAAGAAAATAGTTCATTATTAATCATTTCTCTTTTTATTCTATAGAATCTTTCATAGATTCTTTTTAAATTCTCAGGAATATCTACTGAATTTTCAATGTATCTTTTATATCTTTCCTCTAGTATTCTATATGCTTCTTTAAAATAATAAACTACTACTCTATTTTCTTTTTTATCAATACTATATTTATTTTTAGGTGCTAAAATTTTTCCTTTTACTCCTATCTTTTCAGCTAAAGTCTTTCCAGGTTTATTCCCTAACCATATCATAGTTTTATAATCTGTACTTCTTATTTCACTTATAGGTTGTAACTCTGAAACTTTTAATAACTCTTTTTTAGGATTTTTAGCAATTTTTTCTAGTGAACTTAATGTATATTCAACTATTTGAAGAAAATTATCTCTATAGTTCTCTTCACTTTTCATTTCTCTCTTGTAGAAATCACTTAAAGGTTCACTTAATATTTTATTACTATATGTATCTCTCTGTACTAAATTATTAAATATTGTTTCTAATTTTTCAAGAGAAAAGGGTAATACCTTTTCTCTTGAGAAGCTTGTATTTTCCATTATAATCTCCTATTTATCGTTTTTATCTAATAAATATTCTGAACTATTCCATACAAATACACCATAAGGATTATTTAAAGAATTATCAAAATCAGAAACTATTCCATTTGCATAAGTTTGTATTTTTGAACTTATATCATTTAAACATTTTTCTCTAACAAGTCCTTCTGTTTCTAATCCTTTTAATTTAGGCATTAATTTTTGAACTAAAGCATCTTCGAAAGCAATTTGGATAGTTTTTTCTAATTCTTCACTATTTCTCTTTCTTATACTTTCTAAAACTAATGGATAATTTCTTATATAGTTTTCTATAGATTGCCATACTCTATGCCCTATTGCTCTTCCACTAACTTTTAAATATCCATTAATTTCTTCCATTTTTGCTTTCAAATTATTAATTTTTTCCTCAAATTCAGTAATTATTTTTATATTTTCTTTCTTTGTATCTTCATCTTGTTCTAATATATTTTTTACATTATTCCATTTCCAATTTTCCCAAATTTCTCTTTTTAACTTAGGAGCTTCTTCCAATTCCTTTAATTCATTTCTGCTAACAAATTCATTAGGTCTTGGAAAGTTTATTAAATTACTTCTATCTATTACCTTATCAGATAAAGATTTAGTAGTTTCATCTTCATTCATTGTTCCTACCCATATAACATTTTTATTTAATTTTATTTCATAAGGATTTTTTTCTGCTATGTCTATTTCTAATTTAACATCATCATTTCCTCTTAATAATTCCAATTTACTCAATAATTCACTAAAATATAACTCAACATGTGCTAAATTCATTTCATCTAGTAATACAATTGTTAAATAATCACTTATTGAATTTTTAGCATTTTCTTGTGCTTGATATAAAACCTTTAATAGGCTAGTTGCATTAAATTTCCCTTCCAATGAATTGTAGTATCCAAATAAAGAATAAGGACTATCCCAATTAGATTGTACTGCTAATGGTAAAAAATTTATTCCTCCATATCTAGAATATAATCTTGGAAGCTCAGATTTTCCAGTTCCACTAACTCCTGCTAAGACTGTTAATGGATTCCAATCCCCAACTTTTAAAGAAGTGTGAAAAGCATATAGTAATCTATCACTGAATTTAAATCCTACTTCCTTAAAAGAATTTTTTATATTATTTAACCATTCTATTTCATCTATTATTTCTTCTTCATTTTCTTTTTCTACTATTGTAAAATAAGACTGTTCTATTGTTTCTCTTTTAGCTACTTCTGACATTTGTCTACTTTTTAATTCATTTATTTCTTCATCTTTTTTCGCTATTAATGCTATAAGACTTTCTTTGCTTCTTTCTAGTTCTGGCAATGTTATTTCAGCTATTTCTATTTTATCTTTATATTGTATTAATTGCATGTTTTCACTATATAGCTTTTTATTTTCTTCTCCAATTTCTTTATGACTTTCTTCTAAACTATGTATTTTATTTTTTAAAATTTCTATTTTGTCAGTTTCTAAATTCCATTTTCCTAATAATTTTTCTTCTAGTTCTTTTTTTATATCTTCTAATTCTCCTATTCTCGCATTTAATTCTTTTTTAGAAAAACTATCAGCATTTATATTTTCTAATCTTCTAATTTCCCTATTTGCATCAGAATTTTCTTCCCTAAGTTCTCTTACTTCTTTTTCTAAAGAATCTATTTTTTCTCTATTTTTTATTTTTTCTTCTTCCCTAATTTCTTCTCTCAATTCATTAATACTCTCTTCTCTCTTGTAAATTTCTTCTTCTTTTTCATCTAATATTTTTTCTTTTAGATTTAAGTCAGCTTCTTTTTTTAGTAGTTCTTCTTTACTATTCTTAGTTTCTTTCAACTCCGCTATTTTTTTATTTAATTCTTTTATTTCTTGTTTTGTTTCCTCTTCATGAGAAGATACTATTTTATATTTTACTGCTTCTTGCTCTTTTGTAATTTTTTCTATGTCTAAATCTAAATGATCTCTTCTATCTTCTAGATTTTTAATCACACTCTCTAAATTACCTTTCTTGATCTCTTTATCATCTAGTTCTTTTGATAATAAAATCTTTATAGCTTTTTTTTCTTTAATTTCTTTTTCTAAATTTCTTAAGTCTTTAGTGGCTCCTTCTAATTCTTGTTTCTTCTCTTCTACCGTCAATTCTTTTTTTTGTTGGATAATTTTTAAAGCTTCTCCTAATTCTTGTTTCTTTTCTTCTAATCTGTTCACTTCTTTTTTTATATTTTCTAAGTCCTTTTGAACTTTACTTTTTTCTTTAATTTCTTTTTCTAATTCAACTTTTTTTTCATTTAACCCTCTTATACTATTTTCTAGCTTTTCATTTTCTTCTATATAGGCTATATTTATAGTTTTTATTTTATTTGATAACTCATCTACCAATTTATCCATAATCTCTTTTTTCATTTTTTCATCTTTTAAAATTTCATCAGCTGTTAATACTTTAGTTTCTACATTTACTTTTGTATTTCCTTTAACCTTTAATGACTCGTCAACTTTTTTATTATCCTCACTTACTTTTATATTTTCTTTACTTTTCACTTCATTATTTGATTTATTTTTTTTACTCATTTTCAGTTCCCCCTACAATTTTCAATACTTTTTTTTCAACTTCATATACAGTTTCTAAAAAAGATTCAACTTCTTCTATTTCTTCCACATTATCATCTTTATTTTTTAAATAAAAATTTCCATTATGTCCTCTTAGCTTTGAAACAATAAAAACTAATTTGAAAAAGTCTAAACAATTATTTATTAATTCTTGTAAAATTCTATTTTTATTTTTTAAAGCTAGTAGAGTAACTACATTATTATTTAAAGTTCCTTTTGAAAAATTTTTTCTAGCTCCCTCAACTTTTTTTATTAAGATATATGATGTATCTTTTAGTTTATTAAATTCTTTATTAAGCCATTCATTTTCTATATTATTTTTTAAGAAATTATCTTCTATTTCATCTAAATATAGCCTTTCTAATTTTTCATCTCTTTTACAATAATTTTTTATCTCTTCTATTTCTAAATCCTTATCCAACTTTTTTTTGACTAGTTTCATATTTTTTTCTAATAAAATAGCTATTTTTTTCATAAATAAAGCTTTATACACTTGACTCTTAAAATTTTTATAGTATTCAAAATATACTCTAGTTTCTAATAATTCATTTCTTACTTCAGATATTATTACATCAGAAAACTCATTATTTATTTTTTTGTTACTTATCTTTCTTATTTGATTTTCTGTAACTTCATCAATAGTTATAAAATTTATAGTAGACTCTTTAAATTTAAAATCAAATATTTTTTCTATAAATTCATATAAATTTTTTTTAGCTTCTAACTCAAAATCATACTCAAACTTTTCTTCATCTGTATTAATAATGTTATCTTCTTCAGAATGACTGAATATATTTCTCTTATCTATTAAATCTTTCAAAAATTTTAGAAAATTTAGATCTTTTCTTAGATAATTTTGAAATTTCTTTTTTTCTTTTCCTTCCTCAGCAATTATTAAATGGCATATTAAATCCTTTAACTTTTTATTATCTTTTATATGGTTTAATTTTTCATCAAAATTAAGATATGAATCTATTAAATTATCTGAGTAGTTGTTACAGTTTCTTAATATTCTCTCTAACTCCATTTTCTTATTTTTAATCTTAGATAAATTAATATCTTCCAACAAATATAGCAGAACTTCTCCAAAACTTTCATAAACTATCTTAATATTCTCTTTATAGTTTTTTATACCCTCTTTTAAGCCAGACAAGTTTGCTAATTTTTTTACTAAATTTCGTAATTTTGATAACTGATTATTAGAATCTTTAATTATCTCTTCTTCTTTATTGTTATAATTTATTCTAATTTTTATTTTTTCTTCTTCACTGATATCATTATCAATATTGTGATATATTAAATTTCTAATTACAGGCTCTTTTTTTAACTCTTCTCTTAATCTATAGTCTGATATTTCAGGTTCAAAAGATGTTGATACTCTATTTTTTTCTAGGTCTAGTGAAATTAAAACATAAGATTTTTCTTCTGTTTTTTCTTTAAATTTTCTTATTTGTTTTAAATCTTCTATTTTTTCTTTTAAAAACTCTTGTTTTTGGCTTTTAGCTAAATTATTATCTAAACTATTAAAATAAAACTCCTCCAACTTACTATTTAATATTTTTAATTCTTTACTTATAATTTCTATGAATTCATCTATAGTTAAGTTTATTTTTGAAGAATCTTTTTCCTTTAAAAATTCTATTTCTATTTTCTTTGGTTTTCCAGGTGTTCCAAAATCAATTTGTTCTTCTTTTTCTGCCACCTCTATCTTATATAGATTTTTCTCATTTCCATTAATTTTATACAACTCATCTATTAAAAGAAAATTTATATATTTTTGTGTGAAAGGATTATAAAATACACTTCCTAGTAACTTTTCATCATCTAAATTTTCTTCAAGAATAGCATTTCCTGCTTCAGTAATAGCATTATTTTTTATATAGCCTAATTTTTTTAACTCATCTACTATATATTTTATAAGACTTTCTCTGTCTTTATTATTATCATTTTCGGTATGAAAGCTATTTAATTTTAGAACTTCTTCTATATCTCCTATATTTCCACAGTCACATTTATATAATTCTAATATTATTTCTTGATATAAATTTAATTTCTTTCTATCAATATATAAATCTATAAAAATTTCTTTTATAGGAAGTGCAAAATACATTTTTCCTTTATACCCTTTTAATATTTCATTACTATAATAAAGATTCAAATTTCCCATATTTTCCATCCTCTTTACACATTTTTAGATATTCTTGTAATACTTCTATATCAGGATATTTTTTCCCATCTAACATTTTACTGTCTCCAAAGACTGCTAATAATTCCTTTTGTCTGCTCATAGCAACACATAATCTGTTTCTATTTGTTAAAAATCCAAATTTTTTTCTGATATTATTTTCATTTGAAGGAAATTTATTACTTCTCACCATAGATAAGCATACAAAATTGAACTCCATTCCTTGAAAGGCATCTACAGTTCCTATTCTTATTTTTTCATTTATTCCTTCTTCATTAGAAAATCTATATTTATCATTTATTGTATAATTCTTATTTTTTCTAATTACAATAAAATCTTGTCCTTCATAAGATTTATTTTTTTCATTAGCTAATTCTTTTAAAATTTCTAATCTTTGTCTTGAATAAAAAGTTATTATTCCAAAATTTTTTCCTCTTGCCTCCTCACTATCAATATTTCTATATATAAATTTTGCTATCTCTTCTGCCTCTTTCTTTCTATATTTACTCTTATCTCCTTTTTCTTCATCTTCATTTGAAATATCAAACCAAGCAAAAGCTTTTCCTTCTAAACCTTTTAGTCTATTATCAAATTTATCTTCTTCCAAGCCATTATATAATTCACTTTCATAAAAATTTTCGCTTATAAAAGTTCCCATTTTAGGATGCATTCTATATTGTCTATTTAGCATTATTACTCTTTTTATTCCATCATATTTCTCTAATTCTTCACAACTTGTTTTTAATTTCTCAAACATACTTTTTTTTATTTCTTCTTCTATAAAATCTTTTACATCTTTTTTCTCTTCTTTTAAGTACTCTAATATATTTTCATCTATTAAATGTGGAAGTTGTTTATGATCACCAACTAAAATAATTCTTTTTTTTGCCATACTCATAGGTATTAATAAATCAGGGGGGTTACTTCTTGCTGCTTCATCTATTAAAACATTTTCATATGTTCTAGTTTCAGCATATAATTCTACATTTTTTACCTTCTTTTCTAATACTCTCTTTTTAGCTTTTAAGATTTCTTTACCTTGGGTTTGTTGACATGTTGCTCCAAAAGTTGTTATATATTCTCTTATTGTATCTCTTACTCTTAGTGGATTACTTTCTAATTCCTCAAGATATTTTAGTTTTATTCTCTCCTTAAAGTCTTTATTTTCTCTAACAATTTTATCAATTATTGAGCCTATTTTTTCAAAAATTTCTTCTATTTTTTTATTTAGTGCTTTATCCATAAAGGGATATTCAACAGGTGTTAACTTTGATAGAATTGAAGTTTTACATTCCTTTAAAAGGGAAAAATCAGTTATATTTTTTTTTAGAGACTTTTTTAAAATGTCTAATTCCTTTTCAAAATTATTAGCTTGGATTTTTTCAGTTTTTTTAGCTTCTTCTATTTTTTCTATACTTTTTTCTATAAAGTACCTCCCTTTATCTTCTAACATATTTTGTGAAATTGGTATTTTATAAAAATATGTTTTATCTATCAAGTGGTTTTTTTCAATTCTTGTGTAATTATTTTCTATTTCTTCTATTTCTTTTAATACTTCTTGTATAATCCCATATTTTCTAGAAAATGATTTTATTTTCTCTATCAAACTTCTCAATTCAATTTTATCTAAAGTCTCACTTTTTTTAGTGGCATAACTAGTATAGATTTCCAATAATTCTTTTTCTTCCTTTTTTCTTCTTAGTTCAGGATTCTCTTCATAATATATGTTAAGAACTTTGTCTATGTAATTTCTAAAATTTTTATTGATTAACTCTTCATCCTGACCAAATTTTGTCCCATATTTTTCAGCAGGTAATCCTAAAATTTTTATTCTTGATAGGGCATTGTTTACTGCATCATGTTGAAATGAAGTTAGAAGATTATTTCCTGATATATTTCCAATCTCTTTTCTTTCCTCGCTTAATCTCTGTAAAATAGCCGTAATTATAGTAGTTTTCCCAGTTCCAGGTGGTCCTTGAATTATAGCTATATCTGGTGTATTTAAAGCTATTTTTATTGCTTCTTTTTGGTTTTCAGTAGGATCATATTTAGGGAATAAACTTTCTTTAGTTTGAATAGAAAGTGCTTCATAATTTCCAGCTTTTTCTTTAACTACCTTTTTCCCTTCAATTATCAAATTCAATTCTCTCATTGGAGTTTTGTTATCTGCAATTAATTCTCTTGCTTTTTTTCTTCTATCATTAACTGTTTTATTCCCTTTTATGGAATAAAAAATATATCTTCCTTTTTGCTCTTCTAAATCTTTTTCTTGATTAGAACTGATTAGCATACTTTCATTTGTTATAATTTTCTCAATAACAACTTCTATGGAATCTAAATCTTTAAAAAATTCTTCTTCTATCTCTTCTATATTTTCTGCATTATTGTTCTTAATTAAAATTTCAGGATTTTTTCCCGTTATTATTAAAGTATCTCCTTCTTTAAAAGACTGTTTTTTATCTAATTGAACTTCAAATATATAGTCAGCTCCATATTTTACTGTTTTGATATCATCTATTTTGTAGTAGGTATCTAATTTCCCTCTTTGAATTTTTTTTTCAATATTTGAATAATCTTCCCATATTTTCAAATAACTTGATGAATCATTTTTTAGTTCATTAAGTCTTGCTTTTATTTCAATATCTTCCATATAATTAATAATATCTTCAGTAAATTTTATATTTCCTTTTATCTTTACAAGGGTATAATTATACTCTTCTCTATTATTCTTTATTTTTTCTTCTTTAACTACTGAAAATGCTTCTATAAATTTGATTTTACCTTCATTACTAAAACTAAATTCTTTCCTTTCAAGAAAAAGAATACTTTTTGCTCCTAATAACGAATACTCATATCTCTCACTTTTCTTTTCTCTCTCACTATCATTTAATTTTCCTAATAAAAAATAGCTCATCCCTTGACTTCTAAATACATAATTTTTCTCTAGTTCTTTTTCTGGAATTTTATTTTTTCTATTTTTCAAGTACTCACCTATATGTATTGAAAAATTATTTCCATTTATCTCAGAATTATTATATATTATTACTTCGATACTACTTATATCAACTAAAGCAGCTAAATAGTTTTTTCTCTTATCAATTAATTCATCTATAAAAACTTCATCATTAATTTTAATATCTATTTTAAAATATTCACTTGTTTCATCTCTTGAATCTTTTATATAATACTCTTCCCCAACTTTTAAAAACTTTATTAAATTATTTATTTTTATATTCATTTTTTCTTTTTCAGTTAAATTAATATCTATAACCTTATGTTCTTTATAAGCTTTCATTTCTTCAAATATCATATGACCCTCCCATAACCTTTATTTTTATTTTTTCTTCAACCATATTTATAATTAACTCCTCAAATTTTATCACTTGTTTTTGATTTTTTGATTTTATTTTTATTTTCTCTTCTCCATCCAATTTATGATTTTGCTCAACTATAATTTCTTTTAAAGCATTATTTTCAATAATTTTCTTATCTTCTTTATAGTTAAATTTTAAGTAAATCTCTTCTTTTTGACCATACTCTCCTATTCCTAAATCACAATATTTAAGTTCTATAATTTCTTCCTTTTTCTTTATAATTTCTTTACATTTTTTTCCTTCTTGATAGTTTATCTCAAAAATTAGGTAATCTTTATTTAAACTATTTTTATTTTTTAAATAATAAAAATTCTCATCATTATTATCTGTTAAACTATTTAAAAGATTATTAATTTCTTCATACCATAACCTTAAACTTGGTCTTTCTTTAGGATTATTTCTACCAATATAACCTAGAGTTCTATCAAATAGATCCTTTAATTCAGGTGAAATCATTTTATCTATATTTATTGAAAGTCCATATATTGGTTTATTATTTCCATTATTTTCCCCTACCCAAGAAACTTCTCCTAAATCAAATTTTGTGTTGTCATCATCTTCGACTTCCCACCAATCATCATTATCTTCATCAGTCTCATTTTCTTCTAATACAATACTTCCCTTAAAAGGATCAGCTAAAAACAATATATTAAAAGCCAAATTAGCAAAAGCATAAATATCATTTTCTATTGTATTTTTTTCTTTAGCCATATTATATGGTGCTAGTGATTTTCTAATTTCTGGTGAACAAAAACCTTCTGTTCCTCTTGTATAGTTTATATCATAAGCATAATCTATATTATCGCAGTCTATAAACCATATTTCAGAGTATGACTTATCCTTGGAAACAAATATATTATTAGGTGAAATATCTCCATACACTATTCCCTTACTATGTAAATAATAAAGGTTGTATGCTATTTTTTTTAAAACTTCTAATCTTCTTCTTAAACCTCCTGTTTCTTGATTGTAATATTTGTAGCATTCCTCTATATTTTCAAAAGAAGTTCTCATTAGACATGCAATTGGTCTCATGTCTTCCATCATTCTCATTATATAACCTTCATAATTTTTATCAGAACTAATTAATTTAGTTATTGGTAAAGCAAATTTAAAATCTTTAGATAAATTTAAACTTTTTATTTTATCTATCTTTCTCCCAAAATCATTTTCTTTTTTTACCTGACTAATTTTTATCAATATATTTTTATTTTCTCCTCTAAAAACCATTCCTTGTGCACCAGAACCAATCATATTAGCTATGTCTATTTTGTGTATATACTCTTTTTCATCTATAAAACTTATATCCTGTAGTATTTTTTCCATAGTTCTCCCCTTTAGATAGGGATTATTGTATACAAATATATTTCTATACAATAATCCCTAATCAATTTTAGTCTCTATCTTTTGCAATTTTGTTATAAGTTTCTGTTATGCCATTTAAAAAATCTTTTGAATTTGCATTAATATCTTTAGATAAAGTTTTTTCTGTTATTGTCATAGTTATAAATTTAAAGAAGTCTATAATATTAGTTGATTCTTCAGCTTCATATACTCTGCCATTTGAAGAGAAACTTTTTAAAACTTCATAATCATAATCTTTTCCAATTCCTAGGCTCATTCTTATACATTTTTTACTTCTACCCTCATTAATAAATCTATCTAACTCATTTTCCCAGTGATCATTTGGTGCTCCATCTGATAATAGTAATATAATAGGTGCATACGACTTAGAAGGAATAATCTCTCTATTTTCTACCATATCCTTTGCTATTCTTAATGCTCCTCCTAAAGGTGTCATTCCTCCTTCTCTAAAATCTTCAAATTCTATATTATAAATTGGTTTTAAAGCTGTGTGAAGTCTTGCTCCTTCATTTCCAAAAGTTATAAATGATACATGAACTTCTGCTTTCAAAGATTCTTGTTCTTTTAATGTCCCTAACATATTTCTAATAGCTACATTTAATTCACCTATACAGCAACTCATTGAACTACTTGTGTCAATTAATAATATTAATGGTAATACTCTTTTTGGTTGTGCTACAAATTCCATCTTAGCCTCCTTAAATTTTAAATAAAATCATAAACGTCTTGATATTCAAAAATTACTCCATTTGTAGAAAATTTTTCTAAAATAATTTTCCTATATCCTTCTCCTATTCCAACTGAAATATATTCTATTTCATTTTCTTTACTTCTTTTTCTCTGATTTAAGAATCTATTATCTTCATCTTCAAAATATCCATCTGAAAATAAGATAATTTTTTTATCACCTTCTAATTTTTCAAATTTTTCTTCTATTATTTCTAAAGTTTCTTTAATACTTTTATCTTTCAATCCAATTTTTTCTAAATTTATATTTTTCAAGTTATTGTCTTGAATTGAAAGATCATCACTTTCTAAAATTACTAATAGCACATTTAAATTAATACTTTCCTTGTATTTTCTTTTGAAACTTTCTATTAAAAGATTAATAGAATTTTCTAATGCTATTTTTTCATTTTCTACTGAACCACTTCTATCAACTATCAGTCCAATATTTATATTATTCATTCATCTCCTCCTTTATTCTTTTTTGGTAATTTAGTATTTCTTGTATCAATTCTTCTTCTGTCAGAAAGGAATTACATTTTGCTAATTCTTCAAAAGACTCAAAACCTTTTTCTTTTAAAAAATTTTCTATTTCTTTTCTATTTTCCACTCTCAATGGAGACTTTTTAACTATATCTAAATTTCCAAATTCATAGCCATTTAATTTTTTTAAATTTTTTATAAGTATTTCTTGACTAATTTTTCCTTCTTTTAGTAATTCAAAGCCTTCTTTTATATTATCAATAAATTCTTCTTCCTCACCTTTTAAGATGTCATTTATTAAATAATCTAATAATTTTAAAAATCTATCTTCTTCATTTAATGCTGAATATTCTATTATATTTGTTACTTTTTCATCAAACATGTTTTGTAAATATATGTGTAAGTTGTTGTCTGTTAAATCATTTAAAATCTCATATATCTTTATAACTTTTTTCATTCTATCTTTATTTAGATTTATAAAACTTTTATCTTTTATTTTTGATCTATATCTTATATTTGCTCTTGTATCAAAGCTTAAAAATAATTCATTATTATCTATACAGTAGTCTATTAAACTTCCATCTACTCCTTCTATGTTTCTTTCTACATCTGCATAAAATACATTTGTATTTTCTTCTATAGCTTCTCCTATCAATCTGTATATTTTTTTAGCGATTTCTGTTCTTTTATCATATTTAATTGTTCCTTTTTTTAATTTTTCTATTTCAGAATAAACACTATCGAGTATTATTATACCATCTATATTTTCTGTTAGCAAAATAATGTTCAACGATTTTAACAAAGTTTCAAAACTCATTTTTTCTTCCTCAAATAGATCTAATAATACATTTGTATCAACTACTACTTTTCTCATAACAATTACCTCCTAAAGTTTTTTTATTTTCTTTATATGCTAATATTAACATATAAATTTACATTATAATATAATTATTAAATTAAAAATAAATAATATTATTTTTTTTATTTTTTTATTATATATAAATATATTTTTTTGTTTTTTTATTTTTTTTATAATATAATTTTACATTTTAATATTATAAAGTTAATAAAAAATTACTTATTGATTTCAATAAGTAATTTTTTATTTTTAGCTAGTTGTTCTAGTTATTAAACAAACTTCAATTCTGATGACAATAAATTATCATTTTCATAATTAAGAATCAAATGAAAAAAAGGAGCATCTTTTTCTAACAACTCTAAAAAAATTCTGTCCCCCTTCCAAAGATTTAACTTATATATCTCAGATTTATCTATCCATTTTAAATCTCCTTCTGAACATTCTTGGATTTCTCCAGAGAAATTTTTAGAAGTATATAAATACATATCTAGTGGCTCATCATCATTATAATTAAAAATTACTATGCCTCTATGAACATAATCTATTAAATCTAGTCCTGTTTCTTCTTTTACTTCTCTT
>QWCT01001115.1_pt1 | contig 16889 bp, 11 predicted proteins | sample 1972681 | NCBI WGS metagenome assembly QWCT01 (sample SAMN09866701, study PRJNA288562) | Human oral metagenome isolate pre3_saliva, whole genome shotgun sequencing... | isolation source: mouth | host: Homo sapiens | place: USA: California | reverse complement strand
TGCGGATTTTTCTTTGGTACTAAACGAATTTTCATGATTCTTTTGACTTTAAATTATTAATACTATTGTTGTTTATCATAGCGTAGGGCAGCACGCCTCTGCAGCTTTCTTTGTGCATCCTCATGCTGCCCCATTCTATTTCTTGATTTATTTCCTGCCTTTCATCGTCTCTTCTTTTCTCCTTTCAGCACCCTCTTCTCGCTAAATACGCATCCCCTTGCTGCACAATGCGTATCTACGTGCCGTTAGATGCGGTGAGCGTTGCTGCTAAATGCGGTGAGCGCTACTGTTAGATACGCATCTAACAGCTGCGCAATGCGTATCTACGAGTAGCTAAATACGCATCCGCCAGCACGTAGATACGGTGAGCGCAGCAACGGAATGCGCATTCAGCGCCCCCCTGTCCGTTAGGCACTCCCGCCCCTTCGGGGAGGGCCGAGGTGGGGTCTTACGGCGGTTCTTTAGGTGTCGCCTTTTAGAGGGCGACACCTATAAAAGTCAATCACGAGGACTACTGAAACGCCTCCGTCCTGAACCCGAAGCTGCGGAGGTGGCCGTTCACGATGATGTAACCACTGTAGAAGGACAGGCTGTACGCGCCGCTACTGCTCGATACGGTAGCACTTGACGACCAATAGAAGCCGCTGCTACCAACATCGTCCAGCCAACCAGAGCCGTAGCTACCCAAGGCGGGCAAGTAGAAATAATTACCTGCGTCAGCAGCGGAAGGAAGAGTCTGAGATACAGACCTGTTGATTCCACCGCCATTTGTTCGCCAATCGTTTCCGTCTACGGCGGTGTTAGGGTTGTATCCGCTTATCTGTGACTTCTTCTTAAACCACATGCCACCTTTATGTAAATGACCCATGGTTGTCCATAGTTCATCTGCGTCCCAACGTGGATCGCCCTTTGCGACGTACCATGTCAACTCGTTCACGTTGGGAAGACCTGCGCAACTCTGGGTAGCGTCGAAGCGACCTGAACCGCCACCCTCGTGGTACCAACGAAACGCATCACTGTTATTCTGGGCGTAATTGCCTGCTGGCTGGCCTGGAAGTGTTGGCTGGCTGCCGCCAAGATTCCATTCGTGTCCCTTCCAGTACTGTTCCTGTGCATCCCACATGTAATAATGGTCGCCGTCGTAGTCCTTTACGTCAAGATTAGCAGTAATGTTGTAATATTTATTCTGATCATAGGTTGCTGATGATAATGTCTTCGTTATAGTTCCCTCTACATTTGTTGCAACGTCCTTTACCCAATAACGTATCTTAAGTGTATGGGTACCAGGCTTTATAACAACGTATGCACCGTTGGTAGCTGCGCTGGTAGCGTTATTGGTTAAAGGAAATCCATTAGCGTATGCTCCGCTACCACCTGTTGAAACGATAATCTGGTTGCCTGTACCTGTCCCTGTTAGTTCGCCTGTTGTTGGGTTGAGCGTATAAGTACTGGTAATGTCGTTGTCAGAATTAACCTCTACCTTAGTCAAGTAACAATCATGTAAAATTGTATTAGCAGTACGTGGCAAGAAGAGAAGGTAAGCTGCCTTATGGTCGAGTGTGAAAGCAAAACCATTCTTTACATTTGACCATGCAGCATCTGCCATACCGCAATCGCCAGATGCACCAAAGTGAGCGGTAGTGTTTGGCTCTGCCTGACTCTGATTGGCAGCGATTGAAACTTGGTCCTTATTGCCATTCTTACCAGGATAATAAACCTTATAGGTGTTGCCTTTAGTAAACTTACCAGGCACCTTAAACTCAAAACTGGCTGTCTTTTCTGTTGGAGCATTGCTACTTTGCTGCCATGCACCGTTATCGTCTTTAACCCAAATCTTATCGCCAGATTCCCAATAGAACGTACCATTGCTTTTCATTGATGTACGGGTTGTTGGGTCGCCTGTTGAGAAGGTTGTTAGGCTTGCATCGTAATCTTTGCCATTTGGGTTCTGCGCTATTTCTTCATTGGCACAAGAAGCAAATGCCAAGGTGATACCAAATGCGAGTGCCAAAGACTTTAAACGTGATGCGACTGAATGTTGTCTCATTGTTTTCTTCATTTTTCGTTGTTCTTTTAGTTTATTACTCTCTGTTAGTCTTTCCATGATGGAGTTTCTTCCTCGTCCTCGCCCTCGTCCATCCAACCAAATGCCTTTTTGGCATCTCCTGATGTGCCGCCTGATTGTGCAGGATTATGCTGACCATTAAAAGAAGAATCCGCCATCAAATTGGTGTTTTCACTTACCAGAACTATTTCACACTTTGATTTGCTGAATTAATATTCTTTATGACTCTCATCGTTATTACGAGTTAATTTTATTTTAACTGGGCGCAAAGGTAGTGAGAATATATGAAACAAACAAGTAATTAGCTAAAAAATATAAAAGCCATTCTCTTTTCTTGTTCCATGTTCAGCATATCCCCTTTACAGTTACAGCTCTACCAAAGTTTGCCTTTAATTGCAAAAGGTAGGTCAGCTCCACCTTTCTATATATAAGGAATAGCAACAAGGCAAACTCATAAAAGGTTCTTCCTAAATATAGAATAATAAAATAAAACTCTCATATAATAAGGCACACGGAGAGACGGGCGAGGGTTCAGCATTTCTCAGCTTGTCCTCCCAGTTCGCAGAAAAGCAACTGTTCTATCCATGTGTTCTATGAAAGATAAAACTCCCGACAAATATTTTGTCTCCTTTTCTCACAGAACTACACAGAAGAACAGATTTCACAAAGGCGCACAGAGACATCAAGTCAACCGATGACACAGAACGATACAACCAGCGTTAGCAGAAATGCTCTGTGATATCTGTCGTCGCTTGTCGGCGTTTGTGGATTCCCCCTGTTCGCAGAAAGGCTTCTGTTCAATCTGTGAGTTCTGTGAGAGATATAACTTTTGAGATATCACTAAAAAAATCTGAAGAATCCCATAAAAGTAAATAGAAACAGAAATCCCGACCACGTCATAAACGGAGTCGGGACCTTGTAAATACTCTCAAATTTCTAAATTACCTTTTTAATTAGGCAGCGATGTGATTGTTAACACTAACTGCCTTTGCTACTAATGCTGCTACTACAACAGCTGAAATTACTAATGAAACCATAATCTTTCTACCTTTAATGGGGAACGTTTTCCCCCAATTCATAATATGTTATCCTTTTAATTACGAGTGCAAAGTTAGAGAGAAAAACACTATCCAACAAAAGATACGCAGAAGAACCTTGCCTTTTTGGCCTTTTATTATGCTGTATCAAGCCGATTGACATAAATCAAAGTGACAACACTTGCTTTTCTCAAATAATTAAGCTAACTTTGCCTGCCGCAAACAAAAAAGGCACAAGAGAATGGAGAAAAACCAAGAATTACGCAATGCATGGGACTTTGTAGAACACACCGGAATTAGTATTTTCCTAACGGGAAAGGCTGGTACGGGCAAAACCACATTCCTTCGCGCATTTAAAGAACACAGCAACAAACGAAACGCCATCGTTGCTCCCACTGGTGTGGCTGCAATGAATGCTGGCGGTATGACCATCCATTCCTTCTTCCAACTTCCCCTCTCGCCTTTTGTCCCTAATGCGAACATTAAGAATCGATTTGATTATAGCAAAGAGAAACGTAAGATTATGCGTACGCTCGACCTACTTATCATAGACGAAATAAGTATGGTAAGGGCCGACGTACTCGATGCCATCGACTCTGTGCTGCGCCGTTTTCGTGAACCCAACAAACCTTTTGGGGGTGTGCAGCTCCTCATGATAGGCGACCTACAACAACTCACTCCTGTCGTGACGCCCACAGAAGAAGAATTACTACAACGTTACTACGATACTCCTTATTTCTTCGGTTCAAAAGCTTTGCGTAGTATTAACTACGTTACGATTGAACTTACCCATGTTTATCGACAGCAAGACGAGACCTTTATCACCTTACTTAATAATATAAGGGAGGGGAACGTTTCGGAGAGCGACCTCCAAAGACTCAACCAACGCTACGACCCCACTTTCCAACCGAAGCAAGGAAGTGACTATATCCGACTGACGACACACAACAGGATGGCCGAAAGCTATAACGAAGACCAATTAAGAAATCTTCCAACAAGGGCCTATACCTTCAGTGCAGAGACAGAGGGAAACTTTCCAGAATATAACTATCCAACAGATTTCAACCTAACATTAAAGGTTGGGGCACAGGTGATGTTTATCCGTAATGATAACATTGGAAGATACTATAACGGCCGCATTGGACACGTCACCTACGTAGACAATGAGAAAATCAGCGTTCTTTGCCCTGGTGACGAAGAGCCCTTTGATGTTGAAGCAGAAACCTGGGAGAACACCAAATACACCTTGAATGAAAAGACAAAACAGATAGAAGCTGAGGTGCAAGGAACTTTTAAACAGTATCCACTCCGCTTGGCATGGGCCATAACCATACATAAAAGTCAGGGATTAACCTTTGAACATGCTATCATAGACGCACAGGCATCCTTTGCGTCGGGACAGGTCTATGTCGCACTGAGTCGTTGTAAGTCGTTAGAAGGTTTAGTCCTAGCCTCTCCTATCGGCAATACGGCTATCATTAACGATAGTAGAGTGAGCGATTATATCTCTCATCAAACAGAAGAGGCACAGAAGAGTATCTCCGTATTACCAACGCTCAAAGAGGAATATTATCGCCAGCTACTTATTGAGATGTTTAATTTCAACGACCTTAAAGTATATGAGACCGCCCTATTCCGAGTCCTTACAGAGTTCTTCTTCAAGTACACTAAGATAAATGCACTCCACAAGATGGCATTGTCTGACTTAGAGAACAGAGTTATCGGAGTATCGATAAAATGGGAGAAAACTATCAATTCGATGACTACCGAGCAACTTCAGAGAGAAGATTTCAAGGAGAGAATAAAGAAGGGAGCTCTCTATTTCCATAGTGAATTGACGGAGATATTCAGCAAGACCATACCATTAACGAAAGAGGTAGAAACGAATAATAAGGTTGGGGCTAAACGCTTTGATAGTACTTACACGGAACTTAAACAGACATACGACGCCAAGCAGGACCTATTAGAGAGCATGATGGAAGAAGACTTCACCATAACAAACTATCTGACAAGGAAGCAAGAGGCTATTCTCAACAGTATTGGCGATGAAACCGAGAGAAAAAGAAGAAAGAGAAGAGAAACAAAAGACAGCCCAGCGGCTAACAAGATTAGCACATACGAGCAGTCTTACATCCTCTATAAAGCAGGTAAAAGCATCGAAGAGATTGCTAAGGAACGTGGGCTAACCGAAGGAACCATTCAAGGACACCTCGTTCCTTACATCAACAATGGAGATATAAAACTTGAAGATGTCATAGAGGAAAAGAAAATTAATATCATCAAACGTATCGCAAAAGCTGTAGGAAGAGAGAACGGCATCAAACCGATTAAAGAACAATGCCCTTCGGACATCACCTACAACGATATAAACTTAGTCATCAAAACAACCGTACCCTGAGAGGGCCTATCGTTCTCGAGCATAGTGCCCACCTATTAGTATTGACAATATCACCTCCCTTCAGGGGCTTTATCAACCTTGCAAACGAAGTTGTCTGATAACAGAAGATATGTTATCTCCTTAATCTTTCCAAAAAGAAGACTAAGAAACAAAGATTACGAGATAAATTTATTATCTTTGTATTAGACAACAACACAGACATATCATGATTTTAAGTTATGCAACATCATTAGTGGCTATCGCTGCGACAGCTATATGCTTTATCATCATTACATTAATGTATTGGAGGTCGCCAAGCGGTCCACTCACCTTCAAACGTAGAGTAATTATAGCAGACTACTGCCTGTTATTATTATATCTATGCTGCCATTTCTTTAGAAGCAGAAACGATGAAACGGAGATACTATGCGTTCCATCAATCCTTTCCTTGTATCTTCTTTGGGAATCCTTCCTCATTACTTGTACGACATTCAGTAATGGCAAGATCTATGCAAACAAGTATGCCTTATTGTTCTATAACCTTCTGCCCTTGTCTCTTCTGACTCCTCAGATGATATATGCGGCAAATGGTCATATCTATCATTTCCAGAACTACGACCAAGTGATGCAAGCCCTCAACCAAGCAATACCGATGGAAGCATATATGCGAATTGCTTTTGTGGCTGGTATCATATTCTGTATGCTACTAATGATAGTTGAAATCCTACTTCAACAGATAAAATACAAGCAACAGATCATAGAGGATAAAGGCGATATTAGAGGTGTTGCCCGACGCAACACACTGTATTTAGGGACGGGAATCCTCTTAGTTACTATAACCATAGGACAATTTATCCCTACAATAACATTCCATGCTATCTTAAAGATAGGGATTGTCTTCACCGTCATAGCCATCACTCGATTCTATGTGAACCTACACAAGCACATCAAGAAATTAGAGTCTCACAGCTATAACCGGGGTAAAACAATCAAAGAGAAGATTGACCAATGGTTAGACCAAGACCCGTTCCCATTATCCAACACCGAGCTCACGATGGAGAAGACGGCAGCTTCCATAGGTATTCCTACCATGGCCCTCTCCTATTATATATATGAGTTTGCAGGTAAGACCTTCCTCTCATGGCAGAGTGAATGTCGTATGCTTCAGTGCCGCGAATTACTTAAAGACAACAACAAAAACATCTCCGAGATAGCCTACGAATGTGGCTATAGCGACCTCGCTGCAATGAGTAAAGCCTTCAAAAAGCGGTTCGGAGTGGCTCCAACAGTTTATAGAAAGAAACTTTCTGGGGAAAAAGGCCAATAACAAGACATACTCCTCAAAGGGCAACATTTATCGATGAAAAGGCCGAAAATAGAGGATAATTACAGTGAAAGCTATAGTTATAATAAAAAAATAGGCTTATAACAAATATAAATCGTTTGCATGTCCTTTGTTATTCCAAAAAAATAACTACCTTTGCGAAGTCAATTAAAGATATTTCTTGAGTAGCAATCAAATTACGTTTAAATAGTTATTAGTAAGTTAATAGTCAAATTAAAGTAGTTAGGACAGTCCTCGTGAGAAGATAGCCTAATGATTTTTTTGAGTCAAATAATTTTTTGAGTTATTTAGTTAAGTGGCTGAGTGTATGTCTGCGTGAGCAGATATGCACTTTTTTTATGCCCGAAGGTTACACCTATCCAATATCTAACTTTCATCTTAATGACCCAACATGGCATTAGCACATATATACGATAGTATGCGAGTCGTTAGCCTTTATACCCTACTCACCTATTAGACATAAATAGAGAATACCGCTTTCTTCATGTTGCTCTCACTCCCTTCATCTGCATCGTCATCGTAACGTAGTGTTTTCCAACTGCCCATTCACATTATTAAATAGGAACGTAGCCAGCAATAAGCACCCTATTACTATATATCGTAAACAGATAACATAATTCTTAACAAACAATTTAAGCGTTGAAATATAGGATTTAACACACAAATAATAATATTCTTAAATACTTTGCAGGATAACTCGAAAATAGTTAATTTTGCACTGACAAGTTTCATTTTAAGACAAAGAATATGGCAAATTTAAGATTTGGAGCTATCGAAGAAGCATTCAAGAAACGCCCCTTAGAGATTAAGACACCGAAAGAACGTCCAGAAGATTTCTATGGTAAATACGTCTTCAATCGTGCAAAAATGTACAAGTATCTACCCGTTGACATTTATTATAAGCTCATAGATGTCATCGATAACGGGACACGATTAGACCGTTCTATCGCTAACGCAGTAGCACAGGGAATGAAGAAATGGGCTGAAGAACACGGAGCAACACACTACACACACTGGTTCCAACCCCTAACAGAAGGTACTGCAGAGAAACATGATGCTTTCATTGAACATGACGGAAAAGGCGGTATGATGGAGGAGTTCTCAGGAAAACTACTTGTTCAACAGGAGCCTGATGCCAGTTCTTTCCCTAACGGAGGTATCCGCAACACCTTTGAAGCACGAGGCTATTCTGCCTGGGACCCTACGAGTCCGGTATTTATCATCGAAGACACACTATGTATCCCGACAATATTTATATCTTATACTGGGGAATCACTTGATTACAAAGCACCATTATTAAAATCACTCCATGCTGTAAATGTGACAGCAACCAAAGTTTGCCAATACTTTTATCAAGACGTAAAACAAGTTCACACAAATCTTGGGTGGGAACAAGAATATTTCCTTGTAGACGAGGACCTCTACTTTGCTCGTCCTGACCTTATGCTTACAGGTCGCACACTGATGGGTCATGACTCTGCAAAGAACCAACAAATGGACGACCATTACTTCGGAACAATCCCTGAGCGTGTGCAAGCCTTCATGAAAGACCTTGAGATACAAGCACTCGAATTAGGTATCCCTTGTAAGACTCGCCACAATGAGGTTGCACCTGGTCAGTTTGAGTTAGCACCTATCTTTGAGGAGTGCAACCTTGCCGTAGACCATAACATGCTCTTGATGTCACTCATGAAGAAGGTTGCACATAAGCATAGCTTCCGTGTTCTCCTCCATGAGAAACCATTTGCAGGAGTCAATGGTTCTGGTAAACATAACAACTGGAGCCTAAGTACCGACAATGGTATCCTCCTCCATGCAGCAGGGAAAACCCACAAAGACAACCTCCGCTTTGTTGTATTCATCGTAGAGACGCTCATGGCAGTCTACAAACACAATGGCCTCTTGAAGGCTTCTGTGATGAGTGCAACCAACGATCACCGCCTTGGAGCAAACGAAGCACCACCTGCCATCATCTCCTCTTTCCTCGGACGACAGATTAGCGACCTCCTCGACCACATAGAGAAGGCTGACAAGGAGAACATCTTTAACCTAAGTGGAAAGACTGGTATGCAAATGGATATCCCAGAGATTCCAGAGTTGCTCATCGACAACACCGACCGTAACAGGACCTCTCCATTTGCCTTCACTGGTAACCGCTTTGAGTTCCGTGCCGTTGGTTCTGAAGCCAACTGTGCATCTGCCATGATCGTACTCAACACGGCTATTGCAGAGGCTTTACAGAACTTCTCCGAGCGAGTAGATGCTTTGGTAGAAAAGGGAGAAGACCTGACGTCAGCTATCATTGACATCGTTCGTGAGGATATCAAGGCCTGCAAGCCTATCCACTTCGATGGAAACGGATATTCTGACGCATGGAAAGAAGAAGCACGCAGACGTGGTCTCGATTGTGAGTCAAGCTGCCCTAAGTGTTTCGACCGCTACCTTGACGACGCTTCTATCAAGATGTTCGAGTCTATGAACGTTATGAAGCGTAACGAGTTAGAGGCTCGTAACGAGGTGAAATGGGAGACTTACACAAAGAAAATCCAAATTGAAGCACGTGTAATGGGCGATTTGGCAATGAACCATATCATCCCTGTGGCCACACACTACCAGAGTCAGTTAGCTAAGAATGTGCAGAATATGGTCAATATCTTCGGAGATGTAGAGGGTAAACAGCTCAGCGAACGAAATATAAAGATTATTCGCGAGATTGCTGAACGCACAACTATCATCGAGTCTGGCGTGGAGGAACTTGTCAACGCACGTAAACAAGCTAACAAGATAGAAAGTCAACGTGAGAAAGCTATCGCTTATCATGACACTATCGCACCGAAGATGGAAGCCATCCGATATCAGATTGATAAATTAGAGTTGGTGGTCAGCGACGAGCTTTGGACACTTCCAAAATATCGTGAACTACTCTTTATCAGATAAAAGATAGCGATTTCATCGACAATTAATACTTTCTTCGCATCTTTACTTAGACACAGTAAAGGGCGAAGAAAGTAATAGAAGAAAGGCAGGTAATCCCAAAATCAACGGATTACCTGCCTTTCTTTTATTTCTATATATTCTTACTTTTATGTTATTCCTTCTCTTTATAGATAACATTATTAGCCCCGCTCGTAAACTTCAAAGCCTCTGGATGCTCGTCAACAAAGCTTTCTATATGCCGAATACGCTTCTCTTCGAAAATCTCATCAATGGCAATGAGTATTCCTGTCTCCTCTACATCACCAAAGCCATAGTTGATAGCAGTGCCAAAAAGCTTCATGGTAGGAGAAAGGTTCATATAGGCATTCACCAAAGGAGGGATATTATATCCCAACTCACGCACCTCATGATTTAGTATCTTATAGTCTTCTTTGAAGTTCTCACCTTGAAAGAGGGTAGCCAACTCCGTCATTGGAGTATCAATTTTCAGCGGTTTTATCGGTATTATAAGGTCTTCTTTATCATCAAAATATTTCTTTAAGAAATAGAGAATCATATCCCTTCCACGTCGGATATACGAAGGATACATCGTCATCTTACCGAAGAAGTATTTACATTCAGGGTACAACACCGTTAACGCTCCCAGCCCATCCCAGAGGTTATCCAGTGCAAATATGCTCTTAGAGTTCTTACGAACGTTCTGGTAATCCAATGAGACAAACGAACGTCCAAGCTCAACGGTATAAGGAGCATACTCCTTCATAAACTTATCAGAGAAATGGAACATGTGACTTGTTGCCACCTTTGGTTGTCCGTTCTGGTCTATCTTCCACTCGCTACCAAAGATATAACGATACCCACCGATAATCTCCTCGGCCTCAGGATTCCAAACAATCAACTGCCTACAACAATTCTCCATCGTGTCGAACTCATCGATATCCATCGATTTTCCCGTTCCTCCACCCGCTGAACGGAAAGCTATCTCACGCAAACGTCCAATCTCCTTCATCACGTTAGGAGCTGTTTTAGCAGTCACAACATAAATCTCATTGTGACTCTTGTTTGTCGTACGAAGCATCCGGTTAGGAGTCAACTCGCTCTTGAGTAGTTCCTTGCTGATGGGTTGGATGATTTCTTCTTCCATATATTCTAATAAATCTTTTCTTTCTCTATATCTTATCGAGTGGTAAATCACTTCACCTTGTCTCCACTGAAGCTAATGATTATAGTTCGTAAACCATATCTTCGACATATTTTGCCCATTCCTTCGGTGTACGACTCTTATCGAAGGTCTGCCAAGGGATAGGTTTTCCTATCGCTACTCGGAATGTCTTACCAACATTTCTATACATTTCATCGACAAGGAAGAGCATGGCAATATTCACCTTCTTGACGTATTTATCACTGAAATGAGCGATGCGATAGAACCGATCTGAATTGCGTCCACCAAAGAAGATAGGGACTACATCACGCTGATACTCCACACTCTTCGTGATAAAAGTTTTCTTCCACTCTAAATCATGTATCTTTCCATTAATCTTACGACTATTCAGTCCGGCCGGGAACATCAAGATATGATTGTCACTTTGAAATCCAGCCTCAACCATCCGAGGGAAATCACGACTCTGCTTTCCCGTCTTGTTGATACCAATACTTACTGGTTTCAATCCAGGGAGATTGAGTAATAAATCGTTAACCAGGTAGCGGAACTTTCCATCATAGTGTTTCCCGATAATAGAACCGAGTGCTACACCATCCTGCCCACCAAGGGGATGATTTGAGACAAAGGTATAGAGCTTACCATCGTCCTTCTTTGGGAGATTTTCTAACCCTTCGATTTGTAGCGTCATATCAAGATAACGCACACATTCCGTGAGCCACTCCGTACCTGTCAAGCCACGACTTTCCCAAAGAAACTGGTTCACCTCGTCTTCATGGAGGATACGTTTTAGCCAATTGACAGCAAAAGACGGAACGAATTTAGCCTTCGCTCCCATCTTATCTCTTAGAATCTTGTCAATGTCTATCGTCTTCTCTATTTCTTCACTCATGTGTTCTATTCTCTCCTAACAAAGTGCAAAAATAACGAAACGATTTGGAATAGCCTGCTTTTTTTGCGAAAAATATAGGCTTAAACATAAAAAAATCATGTCATTAACTCGGTTAGGAGTACTCCTTAAAAGTCAAGTTCCCGATTATGCCCCACGCTTTCTCATATCCCCCACTTTACTGACACACAACGAAACAAAGGCATAATATTAGCAAGAAAACGACTTCAACGCTTCCTAAAATAGATAATTTTCTTCGGAGAGAAGCCTTGATAAAGATTGCCACAGCCCTCTGTTTTGTAATAAAATTTCACCCTCTTAAAAGTAGACTACGCCCAACAACGTTACAGACAAGGCCCTTCAAGCATGCAGAAGACACCCTTCTTGAAGCTTACTAACGCTCTTCTTGAAGCATATTAGGCGTCTTCTTCATTGCCACCTCGCAAATGTTTGAATACATGATACTTACACCAACATCCATAACCAGCTTTTCAGCGCTCAAAGAAAGACTTTTACACGGTTTAACTGTAAATATATTTCAAACAAGTAAACAACCGACATTGTCCACTCAACCAACAGTAAGATTCAAGCGCATGCTCTTAAATGATAATCATGAGGGAAGTAACGCCTCTTGAAGCGTTAATATAATAAAAATTAAGAGCGTTCCTAAAATATTGTGGAGTATAGTGGGGATATGTGGGGAAAAATGTGTAACTTTGAAGCCAAATACAGCTTTATAAAAAGACAGGCATGAGATTTTTAGGAAATATCGAAGCAAAAACAGACGCAAAAGGGCGGGCTTTTCTGCCAGCAGTCTTTCGCAAGGTGCTTAACGCATCTGGCGAAGAGTCGTTGGTATTGCGCAAAGATATCTTCGAACCCTGTCTGGTTCTCTACCCCGAGTCGGTATGGAACAAACGAATGGATGCACTTCGCAACCGTCTAAGCCGTTGGAGCCGTCGCGACCAAATGATTTATCGCCAATACGTCAGCGATGTTGAGATGATTACATTGGATGGTAACGGTCGTTTCTTGATTCCAAAGCGATATCTGAAGATGGCCAATATTGACCAACAGATTAGGTTCACAGGGATGGACGATTGTATTGAGATATGGGCAAACAAAGCTGACAACGAGCCATTTATGTCGGCAGAAGAATTTAGCAAGGCCATGGAAGAAACCATGGGAATGGAAGGAGCCTTCTGGATTGACACTCCATCACAGGACAACAAGTAATCAACAACACAAGAATCAACAGCATGATTAAGACTGCAGAATGTTATCATATTCCCGTACTCCTCAACGAAAGCATTGAAGGACTAAACCTTCATGCGAATGGAGTCTATGTGGATGTAACCTTCGGAGGTGGAGGTCATAGCCGAGAGATTCTTTCTCGCTTAGGAAAAGGCTGTCATCTCTATAGCTTCGACCAAGATGCTGATGCCGAGCAGAACATTGACAGCATGGGACTAAGTGAAGAGCAAGTGAGCCGTTTCACGTTCGTTCGTTCTAATTTCAGATATTTGAAGAACTGGATGCGGTATTATGAGATAGACCATTTAGACGGACTCCTTGCCGACCTTGGTGTCAGCAGTCATCATTTCGATGATGAGACTCGTGGCTTCTCCTTCCGCTTCGAGGCCCCGCTTGACATGAGAATGAACAAAAGAGCAGGACTGACAGCAGCCGACATCCTTAACGACTATGACGAAGAACGATTGGCAGACATACTCTATCTCTACGGAGAACTGAAACAGTCACGCCGTATCGCCTCAGCTATCGTTAAAGCAAGAGAACAGAAAACATACAAGACGACGAATGATCTACTGACGACCATCGAACCTTTCTTCCAACGGGCACGAGAGAAGAAAGACATGGCAAAGATGTTCCAAGCCCTTCGCATTGAAGTAAACCACGAGATGGACGCTCTGAAAGAGATGCTCACAGCAGCAACCGAGTTACTTCGTCCTAGCGGTAGACTCTCTGTTATCACCTACCACTCATTAGAAGATAGAATGGTGAAGAACATTATGAAGTCGGGTAACATCGAGGGTAAAGTGAAGCAAGACTTCTTCGGACGAATAGAGACACCCTTCCGATTGGTCAATAACAAAGTTATCACAGCAAGTAACGACGAACAAGAAAGAAACCCACGAAGCCGAAGTGCAAAACTAAGAATAGCAGAAAAGAAAGCAAATGAATGACGAGAACGACAAGAAGAAGCCAATGGCAACGGAGCAAGCCCTCACAGAAGAGATAACACTCTTCGCTGAGAATGAGCCAAACACTACGGAGCCACTCATCAAGACAGAAGCTGTAGAGGAGACAACACAAGCCTCTGCCAACAATGAAGCTGTAACACCACTAACAGAAGAAGAAGAGAAAGAGAAAGAAGAAAAGGAGGAAGTCGAAAAGATTAAAGCTGCTATAGAAGAGCAAGCACGTGAAGATGAGCAACCGCAATCTTCTAACTTTACCTTGAGAAAGATATTAGGTGGTGATATTCTCTCGGCACGGCTCCTTCGTAATAATATCTGGTTGATTATCACCATCGTCTTCTTTACCATCGTCTATATATCAAATCGATATAGTGTACAGAAGTATCTTATTGATATTGATAAGTTAAGGAATGAACTGGACGATGCTAAATATCGTGCACTATCAAGTAGTAGTCAACTCACTGAGAAGACACGTGAGAGCCATATACTTGAAATCTTGAAGACAAGAAAGGACAGTGTCCTAAAGATGTCAGACCGTCCACCTTATATTATAGATGTACCCGAGAAATAAGATATGAGTAAGTTTGATAATAGTAAAATAATGCCTCGTTACAGCGTCATAGCCATCATCATGTCGCTTATCGCTGTAGCTGTTATCGGTAAGACTATCTACACTATGACAGCAGGAAGGTCTTACTGGATGGAAGTGGCTGCCTCTCAGAAGAAAGACAGCGTTTCGATCAAGCCTACCAGGGGTAATATCCTCAGTTGCAATGGGCAACTCATGGCAAGCTCAATACCTGAGTTTAAGGTTTACATGGACTTTAACGCTCTGAAAAAAGCAGGAAATGACACCGCTTTCATCGATAGTATCAACTATATAAGCAAAGGATTGAACAATATCTTCCCAGAGAAATCGGCCTCATACTTCAAGCAGTATCTCATGGAAGGGTACCACAAGGAGAGTAAGCATTGGCCTATATGGAACGAACGTATCGACTATAACACCTTTAAAGAGATACAATCTCTTCCTATCTTCAAGAATGAAAATAAGAATAAGAGCGGATTCCACTGGGATAAGTTCAATGCCCGTCGTCGTCCGTTTGGCTCACTTGCTCAACGTACCATTGGCGATATGTTCGGTGCGAAAGATACGGCTCGCTGCGGTCTGGAGCTTTCTTACGACTCTATCCTTCGTGGTACGAATGGTATCATTCACCGTCGTAAGGTGCGCAATAGATTCCTTAATATCACTGACACACCCCCTGTTGACGGTGCCGACATCATAACGACCATTGATGTCAGTATGCAGGACTTAGCCGAACGTGCGTTGATTGACGAGCTGAAAGAGATTAATGGCAACGTAGGTGTTGCCATTGTGATGGAGGTAGCGACGGGTGATGTGAAAGCAATCGTCAATCTCGACAAATGTAGCGACGGTGAATATAGAGAGGTTAAGAACCATGCTGTAAGCGACTTGTTGGAACCTGGCTCTGTATTCAAGACTGCTTCCATCATGACAGCACTGGATGATGGGGTGGTAGACACAATGTACACCGTTCAGACAGGACCTGGTGTTTGGAACATGTATGGCCGAGATATGAAAGACCATAACTGGACACGTGGTGGTTACGGCACACTGACACTGCCATGGACATTGAAGTATAGTTCTAATATTGGTGTCAGTCGTATCATCGACTTGCACTATCACAAGAACCCAGAGAAGTTTGTTCAAGGCATCTACGACCTCGGACTTGCTACAGACTTCCATATTCCTATTGTCGGATATTCCCCTGCAAGGATTCGTATGCCACGCAAGAACAGCCGTGGTCAGTATGTCAACTGGAGTGCTACGGCCCTTCCCTGGATGAGTATTGGCTACGAGACACAGATACCTCCAATATCAACTATTGCCTTCTATAACGCTATCGCTAACGGAGGAAAGCTGATGCAACCACGCTTTGTAAAGCAGATTGTGAAGAATGGCGAGGTCATCTATGACAATCCGCCAAAGGTATTAAAAGAGCATATAGCAAAGGAAAGTACGATAAAACAGATTACCCGAATATTGACGGAGGTAGTATCAGAAGGTTTGGGTAAGAAAGCTGGTTCAGACAAGTTCCTTGTTGCGGGTAAGACGGGTACTGCCCAGATGTCAAAAGGTGCCTTAGGCTATAAGACGGGAGGTACCAACTACCTGTTGAGCTTTGCAGGTTTCTTCCCTGCAAATAACCCTCGATACAGCTGTATCGTCTGCATTCAGAAGACAGGTCTGCCTGCTTCGGGAGGTGGAATGAGTGGAGTTGTGTTCCATCATATTGCTGAAGGCATTATGGCACAGAGTCTGAAACTAAACGTAACAGACGCACGTGACAAGGAATCTATCCTCATCCCAACCGCAAAGACAGGTAATCTATTAGCGACCGACTACGTGTTAAATGCGCTTGGCTTTAACATTACAAACGGATGGAACGGTTCTCTACCCTTCGGAAATCCTATTTGGGGAAAGACAATAACGAATAGTAAGACGCTATCCTTCCAAAAGGAGAACCTATCAAAAGCCCACCTTGTACCAGACGTACATGGTATGGGAGCTCGTGATGCGGTTTATCTGATGGAGACACATGGGATAAAAGCAATCATCATTGGTAGAGGTCGCGTTATCCAACAGAGTCTTGCACCAGGAGAGAAAGTAAAGAAAGGCATGCGCTGTGAACTAAGAATGGGATAAGGAAACGCTCAAAGGGATAATTCTCCTTACATTACCCGTTGGAGGAATTAATTTAAGTTGATAAATATGAGTAAAAGGTTGTACATATCGTTGTTTTTTAGTAACTTAGTGGTGATCAAAACATTAAGTT
>QWCT01000934.1_pt1 | contig 16905 bp, 13 predicted proteins | sample 1972681 | NCBI WGS metagenome assembly QWCT01 (sample SAMN09866701, study PRJNA288562) | Human oral metagenome isolate pre3_saliva, whole genome shotgun sequencing... | isolation source: mouth | host: Homo sapiens | place: USA: California | reverse complement strand
GATTGTGAACGCGTAGCGCCACGGCCTACCTTTGCGGCCCTATTTTTAACGTGAATAGCATGATGACAACAAGAAGAACCTTCTTATGGATATGGATAGCCTGTTTCGCTGCCCTCGCTTGGGGACAGATGGAGGCGCAGACGGCACGCATCACGGGCGTCGTGATCGATGCCGCTAACGAGGAGCCACTCATCGGCGCCAGCGCCTATATCGAGCAGCTCAAGCGTGGCGAAGTGGCCGGGCGCAACGGCGATTTTACCCTTGACGGCCTTCGCGCGGGCAGCTATACGGTACGCTTCGATTATATGGGTTACGAGAGCCGCACCGAACAGATCACCCTGCGCGACGGTGAGACGCGGCGGCTGAAAGTGCGCCTCAAGGGCGAGTCCAAGTCGCTCGGCGAAGTGATCGTCACGGCCAAGAGCGAGGCCCGGCAGCTGCGCGAACAGGCTATGCCCGTCACCGTCCTTTCGGCCGATCAGCTGGCCGGTTCGGTGAGCGATGTGAGCGACATTTTGAGCAAGACGATGGGCGTCACCCTTCGCTCGCAGGGCGGCGTGGGCAGCGTCTCACGCCTTTCCGTGCGTGGCCTCGAGGGTAAACGCATCGGCTTTTTTATCGACGAATCGCCCATGAACGATCACTCCGATTTTATCGACATCAACGACATTCCCGTCAGTATGATCGAGCGGATTGAGATCTACAAGGGCGTCGTCCCGGCCAAGTTTGGCGGCTCGGCAATGGGCGGCGCCATCAACATCGTGCTCAAGGAATACCCGCCGCGCTACCTCGACCTCTCCTATGCCATCGAGTCCTTCAACACCCACAAGGCCACGGCCGTCGTCAAGCGTAACCTGGCCAACGCAGGCCTCGAGATCGGTGGTGGCGGCTTCTACACCTATTCGGACAATGACTACACGATGGAGTCGCCCTACCAGAAGGGGCTACTCATCAAGCGCGATCACGACCGCTTCAGTTCCGCCGCCGGCGCCATCGGCATCAAGGCGCGCAAGTGGTATTTCGACGAGCTGAAGATCAACTTCGAGGGCCTCATCAATAGCAAGCAGATACAGGGCGTCTATTACAACATTCAGCATGCCCACAGCCGATCGAAAGTCGGGGTGATGGAGCTGGAGTTGAAGAAGAAAAACTTCCTTGTCGAAGGGCTCGACCTCGACTTCAAGGGCGCCTCCGCCTTCTCGCGATACCATTTCATCGATACCGCCATGCACCGCTACGATTGGGACATGAAGCCCTACATCCCCGTCCATCCACTGGGCGGCGAGATCGGCGCGGCGCCCTCCAACAGCACCCTCGATAAGTTTCACGTCGGCACGAAGCTCAACTTGAACTACATCCTCTCGGCCCGGAACGCCATCAACCTGAACCTGCTCCAGCAATACGCCAATGGGCATCCCAAGGACACCCTCCGAGACCGTGCGATGGGTTACAAGATGAACTACGATAGCCGCATGAATAGCCTCGTCGTCGGTCTGAGCTACGACTACAAGTCGAACAACGACCGCCTGCTTAACTCCCTCACCGGCAAGTACTACTTCTACTCCATGAAGACCATCCTTCGCGAAGTCTATGGGGGCCACGACGAGATACCTATCCACCTCGAAAAGCATTATTGGGGCATCAGCGATGCCTTGCGTTACCGCTTTATGCCCGAATGGATGGGCAAGTTCTCCGTGGCTTACGAGGTGCGCACCCCGACCGAAAACGAGCTGATTGGCGACGGTTACCTCCTCTCCCCGTCGGGCGACCTCCGGCCCGAGCGCGGCGTCAACGTCAATCTCGGTACGCTTTGGGATCGGCGCATACCGAACGGCATCTTCCAGTTAGAGGTCAACCTCTTCGGCAATTACCTCCGCGACATGATCCGCCAAACGCAGAACTATACGCAGACGCGCTACGAGAACTTCGGCGAAATGCGCACCCTCGGCGTCGAGGCTGAGGTGAAGGCCGACGTCTTGCCCTGGTTGTACGGCTACGCCAACGTCACCTTCCAAGACCTCCGCGATGTCCGCGAATACGAGCCCGACAGCAAGGCCCCCAACCCCACCCGGCATCTGCGCATGCCCAACATCCCCTACTTCCTGGCCAACGCCGGACTGGAGTATCACCGCGAAAACCTCTTCGGCACGAAGCGCACCAACACGCGCCTCTTTGCCGACGCCTCCTTCGTGGAGGAATACTTCTACGACTTTGAGCAGAGCATCCACCAAGAGCGCCGCATCCCGCGCTCCATGCGCCTCGACCTTGGGCTGGAATACAGCCTCATGGATGGCCGCATCATCCTCTCCGGTAAGGTGGGCAACGCCACCGGCGCCAAGCTCTTCAGCGAGTTCAACTATCCGCAGCCCGGGCGAACCTATTCCCTCCGCCTGCGCTACGTACTCAAGTAAAACCTAATTCATATGTATAACAAGATGAAAACAATGAACGTATTCCGAATGGCAGGCCTTGCTGTGCTTGCCGCAATGACCCTGACTTGGACAGGGTGCAAAGAAGACACGCCTACCCCCACACCCAATCCGAACCCGCCGACGCCTGGTGGTGCGAAGGGCGACGTGGCCGTCGTCTCCATGCTCACTAACCCCGACGGACAGTCTGGCACCGCTTGGATGCAACTTGTCGACGGCATTGCGCCGCGAACGATCGACAACTCCAAGGCGCGCCAGATCGGCTTCGGCATGCCCCCGATGGATGTGCTCGGTAACTACATCTTCACCATCCCGCAGTATGGCCAGTCGAACACCTTCACCAAGTGGGAACGCACCGCCGACGGCGCTCTCAACAAGGTGGCCGAATTAGAGCTGCCCGTCAACAGCGTCTCCATGCATGGCCGCATCTACTCCGCCGAAAAGGGCTTCCTCAGTACAGTGGTGGGCAAGCTGCTCATCTTTAACCCCACCACGATGAAGCTCACGGGCGAGATCGACCTCAGCGCTTATGCCGACAAAGGTGTGTCTGTGCCGCAGTTCGGCTCCCTCTTCTTCGATGGCGAGACGATGTACGTCCCCCTTTGGCAGGTCAATGCCATGCGTATGCCCATCGGCGATCCGGGCATCGACCTCTTGCTCATCGACCTGAAGACGAACAAGGTGATTAAGCGCATCAAGGACTCGGCCTCGGGGCTCTCCAGCCTCGGCTACCCCTACGGTGTGCAGAAGAACGTCTTCAAGGACGAGCAGGGCGACATCTACTATGTGGCCAGCGGTGCCTTCTCCACCGATCCGAAATACAAGACCGGCATCGTGCGCATCAAGAAGGGCGCGACCGAGATCGACCCCACCTACAACTGGGTGCTCAACGATCAAGCGATCGAGGGCGAGACGGGCAAGATGAGGTGGTTAGCCTGCGTCTATTATGCGGGCAATGGCAAGCTCTACGGCATGGCCGACATGCCCAACTATTGGGCCGACAAGACGAAGCCCAACTGGCTGCGCGACCGCTCGGTGATCTCCGTCGAGATCGACCTCCGCGCCAAGACGGTCAAGAAGTTACCCATCCCCCACAGCTGCGCCTACTCCACACACGTCTCCACTTACAACGATCTGATTGTCTTCTCCGTTTGGGGCGATAAGGAGACGGGCTTCTACACCTACGACCCGAAGACGGGTAAGGCCAGCGACGGCGCCGTGATCAAAATGCCCGGCTTCCCCTTCTGGTTCTACCAGTTCAAGTAGGCGACCGATAGCGCCATCCTCTGGCACATAATTGCAAGCCCCGATCCGGGTACAAAAAAGGGCATCCCCATCTGTTTGGGGATGCCCTTTAATCATTCCGGGGCGTACCGGACGCCTTATTCCTCCGGCAGCTTGATGTCGGGATTGCCGTCGTCGCCGCCCGGTTTGGGGGGCTGAGGCGGCTGAGGAGTCTCCGGCTTTTTGGGATCCTTGGGCTGCTCGGGAGTCTTCGGATCCTTCGGTTGCTTGGGTTCCTTCGGCTTCTTGTCCGCGGCGGCCTTACGCTGGGCGAGGCTCTGGCGATACTCCGTATCTGTCCTATCCACCAAATTGTTCAGGTCGTGAATCAAAGTCTTGATTACAGCCCGATCCACGGGGGTGGCGCCGGAGAGATAGGCGGCGCGGATCATAAAGATGATGCGGTCGTAGGCGGCGTCGGTCTTGGGACGTACCTCGGCGGCCGTGGGCAGGTTGCTGCGACGATCCTTCTTCACGTTCTGCATAAAGAGGTTGCGGAAAGCTGTGTTGGCGGCCTCCAATTTCGTCACGATCGGCGTGAGCCGTAGGGTGGTGATGAGCGCCGCTTTTTCCGGCTTCTTCAGGTCTGTGATGAGGCCGTCGATGTGATCCGTTTCGCGGCGGAGCGATTCGCGCTGCAGCTTGCTGTAAGGCTTGATGAGGAGGACCAGCTTTTCGGCAGCGATAGCCTCGTCGTTCTCGGGCGACAGCCGATAATCGCGGATCATGGCAAAGAGGAAGGAGATGAGCTTGTCGCGCGCCTCGTCCTTTTTGTCGATCTCTTGGGTGATGTAATCAGCCGTTGACTCTTGGTTGATGTCGCCTTCGAGGTCGAGATTCTCTTTCCATTCCTGTTTCCTGGCTTCCGTGATGCCGATTTTGGCGACCTCACAGGCGTTGACCAAATCGTACGCGTCTCTGTGGAAACCCACGTGCAGCCCGTTGTCGAGCTTTGTCATCCCGATGGGATTGACGTCTATGAATTCTTCCATGTGTAGGTGTAAATGATTGGTTGATTAAAAACTTGATTGATAATTCTCTTTTGCCGATCCGTGACGAGAGTCTTTTATCCGCGCTTTCCTGCCTGCACGCCGTGCAAGCACCGAAATGACCCTCATTTTGCCCCTTGCATGCCGTGCAAGTACCGAAATGACCCTCATTTTGCCCCTTGCATGCCGTGCAAGTACCGAAATGACCCTCATTTTGCCCCTTGCATGCCGTGCGAGTACCGAAATGACCCTCATTTTGCCCCTTGCATGCCGTGCGAGTACCAAAATGACCCTCATTTTACTCCTTGCATGCCGTGCGAGCACCAAAATGACCCTCATTTTGACTCTTGCACGCCGTGCGAGCATTCAAACGTGATTCAAATAGCGATTAAACGTGCCTCCGCCCAGAGCGGCGGCGAATGTAAGCCCTCGATGGAAAAGGGCAAGCGGGCGGGAGAGGGTTACGGCTTGGGCTGAAGCGGGATGATGAGGTAAAGCGTCGGCGCGGCGCCGTGATCGCTCACCTCGACGGCTGTCGGACGGTCTACGGCTGTCGGACGGCTGCGGATGGGATCGAATGCGTTTTCCAGCTGTACCTGCTGCCGCTGCATCGGCTGACCGTTGTACGTCACCTCATCGTAGTGCATGAAAAAGGCCATTGCACCGCCGACGGTGAAGCGCTCCACACGGTCGGGGCCGAAGAGCGACGGGATTTTTACGCTGATCTCGTACCGCTTCTTCTCTGCCTTCCTGTCCGAATTCGAGAAGAAGGTTTCGGGTATGGAGAAGGCGATCTGACCTTCTAAGATCTCCGGATTCTGCACGGCTTCCAGCACCGTGCCGCCCTCGTCTGTGATCGTTATTTCCACCCCTTGCACATCGTCGGGCAGGAGATTGTGCCCCTCCGTGTCGATGTATTGCAGATGGAAGGTCGGTACCCAAGGTACGCCCTCGTCTCTATCGCTGCATCCGGCCAACGTCAGGCCGTACAGGAGAGCCGCAGCAAGCATGAAAAGTCTCATTCCGTTCATTGGTTGTGTCGAATTTATTGGTGTGTATTCCTGTGAAACGCCCGCGAAGATAGGCATGCGGGAGAACGTTTCCCCAAAAAGAGAGGCAATCAATCCCCCCATGGGTCGATCATTCATCCCTGTGGGATGTCTGGGGGGCGTATGCTTTTGCGCCCCTACACGGGTACCAGACAAACTTCGCAGCCCCCGCAGGGGCCGTCCGCAGACGCCCGCCCCTACACGGGTACCAGGAAAACTTGGCAGGCATCCCTGATGCCCCCATCCGGTCGGGGCATAAAAAAAGCCGGACGTGCTTCACAGCAGATCCGGCCTACCTAAATAAAAATAAACATAAAATCTCCTCCGGTAAAAGAGGGGCTTCTTCTTTGTGTATCGTTTAGGCCTTGTAATCCGAGAGCGACTCCGGGCGGAAGCCCTCGATGAAGCTGCGGATCTGGGCGATCTCAGCGGCGCCGTAGCGGACGTAGACGCGCGCCGAGGGCATGAACGAGTCGTCCGTGTTGGCGCTCTGGAGGAGCAGGTAGCCGAAGACGCAATGCGTGGCGGCCTCGACTAAGCGACGCGCCATGAAGTCGAGCAGCTCCGCATCCTTAGGCTCCGTGACGCGGGCCACGAGCCCTTCGTACGTGTCGGTCATCTCCCGGAGCTGCGCGTGCAGGTCGGAGAGCTCGGGGCGATACGTCTCGGCCTCGTATTCGCGCAGGCGGGCGAGGTACGTGCCGGTGGTGACGTGGCGGATGGCGGCCACGACTTGCAGCTGCGTGGTGCCCTCGTAGATGTTCGTGATGCGGGCGTCGCGGTAGAGGCGTTCGCAGGTGTAGTCCTTCATGAAGCCCGATCCGCCGTGCACCTGGATGGCGTCGTACGTGTTGCGGTTGGCAAACTCCGTCGACATGCCCTTGCCCATCGGCGTGAAGGCGTCGGCCAGCTTGGCGTAGCGCTTCTGCTCCTTGCGCTCCTCGGGCGTCAGCTTGCGCTCGCGGGCGATGTCGTCGAGGGCCTTGTAGATGTCCACGTAGCGGGCCGTCTCGTAGAGCATGGCGCGGGTGGCGTCGGCGCGGGCACGCATGAGGGCGAGCATCTCGTAGACGGCGGGGAACTCGATGATGGCGCGGCCGAACTGTCGGCGTTCGTTGGCGTACTTGTCGGCTTCGCGCCAGGCGGCCTCGCAGAGGCCCACGGCCTGCGCCATGATGCCGAGGCGGGCGCCGTTCATGAGCGCCATGACGTACTTGATGAGGCCCAGGCGACGCTCGCCGCACAGCTCGGCGGGGGCGTTGTTGAAGACCAGCTCGCAGGTGGGCGATCCCTTGATGCCCATCTTATTCTCGATGCTGCGGACATTGACGCCGCCGTTGCGCTTGTCGTAGATGAACATGGAGAGGCCGCGGCCGTCGCGGGTGCCCTCTTCGGAGCGGGCCAGGACGAGGTGGATGTCCGAGTCGCCGTTGGTGATGAAGCGTTTCACGCCGTTCAGGCGCCAGCACTGCGAGGCCTCGTCGTAGGTGGCCTTGAGCATGACGGACTGCAGGTCGCTGCCGGCGTCGGGCTCGGTGAGGTCCATCGACATCGTTTCGCCGGCGCAGACGCGCGGGATGTAGCGGCTGTGCTGATCCTCGTTGCCGAACTCGTAGAGCGTCTCGGCGCAGTCCTGCAGGCCCCAGAGGTTCTCGAAGCCCGCATCGGCGCGCGAGACGATGTCGGCGGCCATGATGTAGGGCACGATGGGGAAGTTCAGCCCACCGTAGCGGCGCGGCATGGCCATGCCCATGAGTCCGGCACGGCGCACGGCGTCGAGGTTCTCCTGCGTGCCCGGTGCGTAGGTCACGCGACCGTCCGCCACCGTCGGGCCGTCGCGGTCGACGCCCTCGGCGTTGGGGGCGATGACGTCGGCGCTGATCTCGCCGACCATCTCCAGCACGCGTTCGTAGCTGTCCATTGCGTCGTCAAAGTCGACCGGCGCGTAGTCGTACGTGTCTTTATCTCTGAAGTTACGCTCCTTCAGCTCCACGATGCGGCGCATGAGCGGGTGGTGCAGGTGGTGGCGGAGCGAGGGCGTATCGGTATAAAAGTTTGCCATGATGCTTCCTTATTATTTGCTGTTCTTCTTGTAATACTTGATCATGCGCGGCAGGACGCTCTCCACGGTGCCCGTGATCACGTAGTCCGCGATGGCATTGATCGGCGCCTCGGGGTCGCTGTTGATGGAGATGATGATGGCGCTCTCTTGCATGCCGGCGATGTGCTGAATCTGGCCCGAGATGCCGCAGGCGATGTAGAGCTTGGGTCGCACGGTGACGCCCGTCTGTCCGATCTGCCGGTCGTGGTCGGTGAAGCCCGCGTCGACGGCGGCGCGTGAGGCGCCCACCTCGGCGTGCAGCTCCTTGGCCAGGTCGAAGAGCAGCTGGAAGTTCTCCTTCGATCCCACGCCGTAGCCGCCGGCCACAACGATGGGCGAGCCCTTGAGGTTGTTCTTCGCCTTCTCCACGTGTCGCTCGATGACCTTCACCACGCAGTCCTCGTCGGTGATGTAGTCGCTCGTGTTGTGACGGATGACTTCGCCGCGATAGTTCGCGTCGCGCACCTCCTTCTTCATCACGCCCTCGCGTACGGTGGCCATCTGTGGCCGGTGGTCGGGGTTGATGATGGTGGCGACGATGTTGCCGCCGAATGCGGGGCGGATTTGGTAGAGCAGATTCTCGTAGGTGCGGCCGGCCTTGCGGTCTTCATACGTGCCAATCTCCAGCGCCGTGCAGTCGGCGGTGAGTCCGCTGGTGAGGGCCGACGAGACGCGTGGACCGAGGTCGCGACCGATGACGGTGGCGCCCATCAGGGCGATCTGCGGTTGTTCTTCCTTGAAGAGCTTGATGAGCACGGCCGTGTGAGGCAGTGAGGTGTAGGGGGCCAGACGAGCGTCGTCAAAGACGTGCAACACGTCGACGCCGTAAGGCACGATCTGTCGTTCGATGCCATCCAGTCCGCTCCCGGCGGCCACGGCCTCGAGGCGGCAATTGAGCTTATCGGCCAGTGCGCGCCCCTTGGTGAGCAACTCCTGACTGACGTCGGCTACGGTTCCTTCTTCTATTTCGCAGTAGACAAAAACGTTATTCATAATCCTAAGTAGTTATGCGGCTTCGCCGCGGTAGTAGGGGCGTATTGCATACGCCCTTCGGTAGTTAAGCGCTTTCAGCGCAGTAGTTACGGCCTTCGGCCGGGTAGGCGGCTTCGCCGCGGTAGTAGGGGCGTATTGCATACGCCCTTCGGGGTAGTAGTCAGCGGGAAGTGTTTCGGATCAGGGCTTGGCAGTAACGGTTCAGCATGATGCTGACCAACTTTGCCTTATCGTTCAAAAGACGACTCTCTTCCTCTGTGATGTAATGCAGGTCGTGAGCCAAGATGAGATGGTTACGCGTTTCCTCCAATGAGCCTTGAGCCGTGTTGTAAAAGCGGAGCTTATCTCTCGTCGAGATCTTCCCAAAGCCTTCAGCAATGTTTGCTGTAACGGACGACGCGGCTCGCCGCAGTTGGTCCGTTAGGCTGAAGATTTCTTCTCTTGGAAACTTCTTTGTGACGTTATAAATGGAAAGCACGAGTTCATGTCCTCGCTGCCATACAACCAATTGCTCAAATGATCGTGCCGGCATTTTCTTATTCCTCCATCTACCTCTGACTACCCATTGACTTCTTCTGACTACCCTTTGACTACCCAAATCATCCAATCGTATGATTTGAGATTAATTCCTTCATCAGCTCCTCGATGTCAGCGTCGGAGTCCGTCAGCGAGCGACTCTCTTTGGCTTGGAAGACGATGTTTTCGATCGTTTTCACCTTCGTCGGTGAGCCTGAGAGGCCGCACTGGGCCACGTCGCCGCCCACGTCCGCCACGGACCACTCGACGAGGTTCAGGTACGGGCGCGAGTCGTAAAGCTCGGCGTAGGGGAGGGACTCGCCACCCTTTGTGCGCTCGGCTTTTTCTTGCGCACCCAGCGCGTGTTTGTACTTCTGCACGAGTCGTGCGTTACGCGGCCTGCATGCTGCGGCCGATCCGTTCACCGTGACCACGATGGGCAGCGGCGCTTCGACAGTCTCCACGCCTCCGGGGATCTTGCGTCGCACCGTGATACGTCCGTCCGTGACGCCGACGATCTCCTCTGCATACGTGATCTGCGACAGCCCGAGCTTCTCCGCCACTTGCGGACCCACCTGTGCCGTGTCGCCGTCGATAGCCTGCCGTCCGCCGACGATCAGGTCGAAGTCGCCGATCTTGCGAATCGCCATGGCCAAGGCATACGAAGTGGCCAGTGTGTCGGCGCCGGCAAAGGCGCGATCGGTGAGGAGCACCCCGTCGTCCGCTCCGCGATAAAGCCCCTCGCGGATGATCTCGGCGGCGCGTCCCGGCCCCATGGTGAGGAGCGTGACGGTCGATCCGGGGTAGCGTTCTTTCAGTCGCAGCGCCTGCTCCAGCGCGCTAAGGTCTTCGGGGTTGAAGATGGCCGGCAGCGCTGCGCGATTGATGGTGCCGTCCGTCTTCATCGCGTCCTTCCCGACGTTGCGCGTGTCCGGCACCTGCTTAGCTAATACAATAATTCTCATCTGTCAGAATATTATGGTTTGGCGGCAAAAGTAGGCGCAAGAATGAGATGGCGCCTGCCGGTTGTATATATAAGGTATGCCCCCGAGGTCTGCTTGGGGATGATGCAAGATCAACAATTGCCCGACGGCTTAGGAAGGCTTCCGAGGTGTCGGAATCAGTGATTCTGGACTTCAGAAGACTTCCTAAGTGCCGAAATCATTATGCGAGGGGCAGGCGCTGGGCGTCCATGACGCGCATGAAGTTGCCGCCCCAGATGTTGGCGATGTCGGCGTCGGAGAGACCCTCGGCGAGGAGGCGGAGGGTGATTTGGATCATCTCGCCGGCCGATTGGCAGCCGATGAGCCCGCCGCCGCCGTCGAAGTCGGAGCCGATGCCGACGTGATTCAGGCCGACGAGCTGGACGACGTGCATGATGTGGCGGACGGCGTCGCTGAGGGTGGCGCTGTCGGGATGGTCGTGGTTGATGAATCCGCCATAAAGGCAGATCTGCATCACGCCGCCCGTTGCGGCCAGAGCGCGGATGCGGTCGTCGTCTAAGTTGCGGCGATGGTCGCAGAGGGCGCGGCAGGAGGAATGGGTGGCGACGATGGGGCGTCGGCTGAGGCGGACGACATCGTCGAAAGTGGCATCAGCAGCGTGCGATACGTCGATCATCATACCGATACGGTTCATCTCTGCCACCACCTCGCGCCCGAAGGGGCTGAGGCCGCCCCACTCGCCTTGTCCGGCGGCGGAGTCGCAGAGTTCGTTGTCTCCGTTGTGACAGAGTGTCATGTACGCCACGCCCATGCGCTTGAATGCGTGCAGTCGGGAGAGGTCGCGGCCGATAGCGTAACCGTTCTCGACGGCGGGAATGATGGCGCGTCGTCCCTCGCGCTTGAGTCGGCGGAGGTCGTCCGTAGAGCGGGCGATGCCGAGGATGTCGGGATAACGGATGGCCTGCTCCTCGACGCGTGTGAGTCGCTCGACAGCGTAGTCGAAGGCGCGGCGGTGCGCCTCGTCGTTGCGCTCGCCTTGAGGGAGGTAGGCGGCCATGACGACGGCGTCGAGCCGTCCTTCGCGCATGAGCGGCAGGTTGACGCGGCCACCCTCTTTGCGTCCGAGGTCGAAGGCGTCGAAGAGCATGGGCGTGTCGGTGTGCGAGTCGAGAGTGATCATGGTTTGGTGCAGGCGTCGGGCGTGGGCGTAGCGGCGTGCACGACTGACAAGATGGCGGAAGAGGTTGAGCATCGCCTCGTGGCCGGTGGTGGCGAGCCATTCGGGGTGCCACTGGACGCTGAGGATAGGGTATTCGGGGTGCTCCATCGCCTCGTTGACGCCGTCGGGCGCCTCGGCCGTGGCGATGAAACCGGGGGCCAGGTCGCGGACGGCTTGGTGGTGGAGCGAGTTGACGGGGATGGGTGCAGTACGCGTCGTGGCGTCAAGTCCCATCGCACGTTGCAGCTCGGAATCTGGGGCGGTGAGAGTGACAGATTGCGTGATGACGTCGCGTGCTTCCGCCTGACTATGTGGCAGTACGGGGCTTGGAAACTGCGAGGGAAGATCTTGGTAGAGCGTGCCGCCAAAGGCTACGTTGATGAGCTGATGGCCGCGACAGATGCCGAAGATGGGGAGGCCGCGTTGGTGGGCCAAGCGGATCAGTTGCAGCTCGCTGGTGTCGCGGATCGGATCGACGTCCTCGAGCGACGGGTGGGGTGTCTCGCCAAGCAGGTCGGGACTGATGTCGCCGCCGCCAGTCAGGAGCAGGCCGTCGAGACCTTCGACGATCGTGGTGAGGACGCTCAGCTCGGTTGTGGCGGGCACGAGTATGGGGGCACCACCTGCCAAGATGACAGATTGAAAATAGGGGTCGGCGAGCATCTCTTTGCCGTCTCGTCGGTTCACGGAAATGCCTATGCGTGGGCGTGTGGAGGTGGCAGTGTCGACGGCTGAGGCGCGGTCAACCTGCGCAAATAGTTCTTTTAAAGTGAGTGACATATTGGGTTTGAATGGGAGAAAAAGAAGAGGGCAACCCCGCATGGCGATTGCCCTCTGTCGTTTGATGGTTTATGTATAAGACTTCGCTACAGATGCACCGCTATGCGAAGTGGCGGTTATGCGTCGATGTTCGCGTATGTCGCATTCTCTTCGATGAACTCGCGACGTGGCCCGACGTCCTCGCCCATGAGCATGGAGAAGATGGCGTCGGCCTCGATGGCGTTGTCGATCGTGATCTGCTTGAGAGTACGGTTTTCGGGGTTCATCGTCGTGTCCCAAAGCTGGTGGTCGTTCATCTCTCCAAGACCTTTGTAGCGTTGCGTGTGGATCTGGCTCTCGTTGCCGCCGCCGTAGGTGTCGATGAACTTCTGGCGCTGCTGTTCGGTCCAGCAATACTCCTCCACCTTGCCCTTCTTGCAGAGGTAAAGCGGTGGGGTGGCGAGGTAGACGTACCCCTTCTCGATCAGTCCGCGCATGCGGCGGAAGAAGAAGGTGAGGATCAGGGTGGCAATGTGGCTACCGTCCACGTCGGCATCGGTCATGATGATTATCTTATGGTAGCGGAGCTTGCTTAGGTTCAGCTCCTTCGGATCATCCTCTGTGCCGATCGATACGCCCATCGCTTTGAAGATGTTTTGGATCTCCTCGCTTTCGAACACACGGTGCTCCATCGCCTTCTCTACGTTGAGGATCTTACCACGGAGAGGCAGGATGGCTTGGAAGTTTCGGTCGCGCCCTTGCTTGGCTGTGCCGCCGGCGGAGTCTCCCTCGACGAGGAACAGCTCGCAGATGGCAGCGTCTTTCGAAGAGCAGTCGGCCAGCTTACCGGGCAGTCCACCGCCCGAAAGGGGTGACTTACGTTGTACCATCTCGCGCGCCTTACGTGCCGCTTGACGTGCTGTGGCCGCGAGGATCACCTTGTCGACGATCGTTTTGGCCTCTTTCGGGTGCTCCTCCAAGTAGTTGCCGAGGGCCTCGCCTACGGCCATATCGACAGCGCCCATCACCTCGTTGTTTCCGAGCTTCGTCTTGGTCTGCCCCTCGAACTGTGGCTCGGCCACCTTGATCGAAATCACGGCTGTGAGGCCTTCGCGGAAGTCGTCGCCTTGGATCTCTACCTTGGCCTTTTCCAGCAGCTTAGAGTCTTCGGCGTATTTCTTCAGCGTACGAGTTAGCCCACGTCGGAAGCCAGAGAGGTGCGTACCGCCCTCGATGGTGTTGATGTCGTTGACATAGGAGAAGACGCTTTCGTTGTACGACGTGTTGTAGGTCATGGCCACTTCGACGGGGATGCCTTGTTTCTCAGTGACGATATGGATCACATCATGGATCAGCGCCTCTTTCGACTTGTCGATGTAGCGCACAAACTCCTTCAGTCCTTCGTGCGAATAGAAGACTTCGGATTTGTACGTCCCGTCCGGCTTCACCTCGCGGCGATCGGTCAATGTCAGTCGGATGCCAGCGTTCAGGAAGGCCAACTCGCGAAGTCGGTTGGCGAGGATGTCGTATTTGTATTCGGTCACGGTAAAAATCGACGCGTCTGGTTTGAACTCTATGGTTGTTCCGGTACGATCGCTATCACCCGTTATCCGAATATCGGCCAGTGGCTTGCCGCAGGAGAACTCCTGCACGTAGACTTTGCCGTTACGGTGCACTTCAGCTTTCAGGTGGGTCGACAGCGCGTTGACACACGAGACACCGACGCCGTGTAGTCCACCAGACACTTTGTAGGTGCCCTTGTCAAACTTACCTCCGGCATGGAGCACAGTCAGCACGACCTCCAATGCCGATTTACCTTCCTTCTCGTGGTAATCGACCGGAATGCCTCGCCCGTCATCTGTCACGCTGATCGAATTATCCTCACGGATCACGACATCGATATTCTTGCAGAAGCCGGCCAGTGCTTCGTCGATGGAGTTGTCTACCACCTCGTAAACCAAATGATGGAGCCCTTTCTCACTCGTATCGCCGATGTACATGGCGGGGCGTTTACGGACGGCTTCCAGACCTTCGAGCACTTGGATGTTTTTGGAAGAGGATTCCTCGCTTGCTGCTTTTATTTCTTCGTCACTCATGTTGATTTCCTCTCTTTATTCATTATCAAATACGGAAACAAATATAGCCGTTCCCCTCCGAAAGAGTGGGGTTGGGAGATGGCTAACTGCATGAAAAAAAGGCCGAAAGACGATTGACGCCTCTCAGCCTTGATGTAGCCCGTAGGGGAATCGAACCCCTCTTTTGAGAATGAGAATCTCACGTCCTAGCCGATAGACGAACAGGCCTTTGATACCAATATAACAGTGGACTTAGACGTCCTTCTTTTCTTTTTCCTCTTTCAGGCGCTTTTCCAGATCTTAAGCCAATGCGTTGACATGTTTGGCCAACTTTGACTTCAGGTTGCCTGCTTTGTTCTTATGAATCACATTCTTTTTCGCCAGCTTATCAAGCATTGCGCACACTTTCGGATACATGGCTGTTGCCTCATTCTTATCTTCTGTGCCACGCAATTTCTTCACCGCATTACGCATCGTTTTGGCACCGTAACGATTTTGTGCGCAGCGTGTTTTTGTCTGACGTATCCTCTTGATAGATGATTTGTGATTTGCCATCGTTATCTATTAATCTATTTCTTCTTTTATCTGATTCGTATTTGGTAGCCCGTAGGGGAGTCGAACCCCTCTTTCAAGAATGAAAATCTTGCGTCCTAGCCGATAGACGAACAGGCCAATTCTTCGCTCAGAAATCACGCCTATCAGACCGTTAGGACCGCCCGCGTTTTCATTTTGCGAGTGCAAAGATAGAGGCACTTTCGAATCCTGCAAACATCCTTTCTCTTTTTTCTTTCAATAATTGGCGATGGATGCGTGATGACTTAGACGATGCGAAGACTGTCCACTTTCAGTAGACGGTTCTTTAGGGCGTCCATACGGCTTTGTCGGATGCGGAGTGTCATCTCGCAGGTGAGCTCGAAGGATTGTGTGAGGACGTCGGGCTTGTCTTCTTTTACGATGCGCATGACGCTGTTGAGATGAGGGTATTCGAAGGTGATGGTAATGGTTTCGTCGACGGTGCGTTCTTCGATGCGGGCGGCGGCGATGGCTTCGGCGGCGGCGGTGCGGTAGGCTACGATGAGGCCGCTGGTGCCGAGTTCGATGCCGCCGAAGTAGCGAACGACGATGATGAGGATGTCGGTCAGGTTGTTGGAGTTGATTTGGCCGAGGATGGGCTTGCCGGCCGTGGAGGAGGGTTCGCCGTCGTCGTTGGCGCGGAAGGTGGTGCGGTCGGGGCCGAGCATGTAGGCCCAGCAGACGTGTCGGGCATCGTAGTACTTTTTGCGATAGGCGTCGACTTGGGTCTTGACCTCGTCGGGGGTGCGGACGGGCAGAGCGAAGGAGAGAAAGCGGCTGCGCTTCTCGGTGTAGTAGCCTTCGGAGAGGTCGCGGATGGTGCGGTAAGTATCGTCCATGATGGATCAGTCGGGGATGTGGGTTTCTTGTTCATCACGGAAGGCTCGGAAGTCTTTCATGATCTCTTCGATCTCTTCGATGAAGCGTGGGTCGCGGACTTTGTCGCGGACGGCTTCGTAGTAGCGTTCGATGGCGGGCAGGGCGCAGAGGTCTTTGCCGCGGAGGACGAAGTAGGGTTCGTCGGCCTCGAGGCATTGCTTGATCATTTGGATGGGATTCTTCATTTCATTCTTGTCGATAATCAGTGATAGAAAAGGATCGCGGGATCGGCGGTGGACAAAGCCTGGAAATTTCAATGAACGGACTCGCTGTCCATTGGAAATGGGGTAAAAAACACGTTTTGGGTCTCTCTGTCTGTAGACAATGAGCTGAGATACATGTTTTGCCTGTCTTTGTCTATGGACAATAAGGTGGAATATATCTATTAGCTGCTTTTGTCTATGGGCAATGAGAGGTGATATATGTGTTGGGTGCTTTTGTCTATGGACAATGAAAGGAGATATATGTATTGGGTGCTTTTGTCTATGGACAATGAGGTGGGATATATGTATTGGCTGCTTTTGTCTATGGATAATGAGGTGGAATATATGTATTGGGTGTTTTTGTCTATAGACAATAGGGGTACGCACCTGTTAGATTCGCTTTCGACTGCAGACGAGAGGCGAAAAAACAGGGGGAGGAGGGGGGCGATGATGGTTTTGGAGGTGGCGAGGCGCTGAACGAGAGGGGTGCCTATACACATATATAATAGGTATGGGTCAGCCCTCGGAAAGCTCTTTGCGGAGGAAGGGGGCGGTGCGGCTGCGGGTGCGTGGGGCGGCGGCGAGGGCTTCGGGCGTGCCGGTGAAGAGGATGCGACCGCCGCCACGGCCACCGTCGGGGCCCATGTCGATGAGGTAGTCGGCGCTCTTGATGACGTCGAGGTTGTGCTCGATGACGATGATGGTGTTGCCCTTGTCGACGAGCTTGTTGAGGACGCCGAGCAGGACGCGGATGTCTTCGAAGTGCAGGCCGGTGGTGGGTTCGTCGAGGATGTAGAGCGTGCGGCCGGTGTCGCGTTTGGCGAGCTCGGTGGCCAGTTTGACGCGCTGACTTTCGCCGCCGGAGAGGGTGGTGGAGGGTTGGCCGAGCTTG
>QWCT01001055.1_pt1 | contig 16935 bp, 14 predicted proteins | sample 1972681 | NCBI WGS metagenome assembly QWCT01 (sample SAMN09866701, study PRJNA288562) | Human oral metagenome isolate pre3_saliva, whole genome shotgun sequencing... | isolation source: mouth | host: Homo sapiens | place: USA: California | reverse complement strand
AGCACCTTGTCGCTGACTTATGCCGAAACCCATCCCGAGCGCGTCAGCGGCTTAGTTTTGCGCGGTATTTTCCTGTGCAGGCCGTCTGAAATGGCATGGTTGAACGAAGCAGGTGGCGTAAGCCAAATTTATCCGGCTCAATGGCAAAAATTCATTGCTCCCGTAGCCGAAAACAAACGCCAAGCCCTAATTAAAGCCTACCATGAAATGCTGTTCAGCGAAGATGAAGCCACGCGCCTCAAAGCAGCTAAATCATGGGCAGATTGGGAAAGCTACCTTATTCAGTTTGAACCCAAAGACGTGGATGAAGACCCGCAAGCCTCCCTTGCTATCGCAAGAATGGAAAACCATTACTTCGTGAACGAAGGCTGGCTGCAGGGCGATAAAGCCATCTTGGCAAACATCGACAAAATCCGCCATATCCCAACCATCATCGTCCAAGGCCGCTACGACCTATGCACCCCGATGCAAAGCGCATGGGAGCTCTCGCAAGCCTTCCCTGAAGCAGAATTAAGAATCGTCCAAGCAGGCCACTCTTCTTTTGATCCTTCGCTTTCCGAAGCTTTAGTGAAAGCAGTGGAGGATATTAGAAGCAAGTTATAAAGGTTAACAAATGACAATGCCGTCTGAAAAAGTTTCAGACGGCATTTTTTCTATTTACATATTAAATTTAATATCATATTATCATTGCATTTATATCAAAATGTTGACGAAATGGCAGCGAAGTTTGCTCGGGTATTCGGTGCACAGGAAATTGCCTGCCAGACGGGGCGGCTTCATGATTTAGGGAAACATTCGGAAGCTTTTAATCGCCGATTGTATGGTAGCCCTTCAGTTGATCATGCTACTGTTGCAGCGCCATCATATGTACTGCCTTTACGCACCTGATTCCATCAATAGTTTCTTAGACGTCCTCTTGTTTACCCAAATTGTCTTTGCTTATTTCAAAGAACTTTACGACCTAAAAGATAAAGAACTGGATAACAAACAAATCCTGAAAATGCACCGTAACGTCAGACAAGGCCTTTTAAACTATTATTAACAAATTCTGCATGATTGAAAGCCATATGCAGCCGCTGATTATTCCGTTTGATGGTGAGGCCGAAAACCTCATTAGCAGCCTGCACCACGCCGGCCACATTAGTGGACTGCTACGCAAGCTGCAACCCTACACCGTCCAAATCCTCGAAAGCACCCTGGCGCATAGAAGCGATTAACGAAAAAATTTGATAAACATTTTTATACGCTAATTGGGTTGGATTTGTATGATGAAGTGGTAGGGATTTCTTGGGAGAATACGGAGTTTTTGAAAGAGGAGTGTTTGGTTTTTTAAGATAAATTTTAATGTATAGAATATTAATTTGATTTTTACTTTTTAAAGCCATATTCTTCGTATTGCTTAAAAGAAAATTTGGAGAAAATTAAGGCAATGTCCCAATCTCATCTAACACCTCATCAATCCAAATATTATGCCTGGCTTTTAACCCGTCAAGCCGAGGGCGGAAGTATGGACTCGTTAGCAACAACATTGGTTGATGCCCAAGTCGATTTAAACCCGCATCAAGTTGATGCTGCCTTGTTTGCCTGCAAAAATCCGTTGTCAAAAGGTGTGATTTTGGCGGATGAAGTAGGTTTAGGAAAAACCATCGAAGCAGGCTTGGTGATATTGCAGCATTGTGCCGAACGCAAACGTAAAATCCTGATTATTACTCCTGCTAACTTGCGCAAACAATGGCATCAGGAGCTACAAGAAAAATTTGGCTTGCAGGGCATGATTTTGGAGGCTAAAAGTTACAATGCCATAAAAAAAACAGGCAAAAACCCTTTTCGTCAAGAAAATCCCGTTATCTGCTCCTATCAATTTGCTAAATCTAAAGCGGATGATATTAAGCAAATTGGATGGGATTTGGTTGTATTAGATGAAGCTCACCGTCTGCGCAATGTTTATAAGAAAAACAATGTTATCGGTAAAACTTTAAAAGAAGCATTGGAAAACGTATCCAGCAAGGTTCTATTAACTGCTACCCCTTTGCAAAATTCTCTGCTTGAACTTTACGGCTTGGTCAGCATGATAGATGACCGTGTTTTTGGCGACTTAGATAGTTTTCGTGCTCAATTTGGTGCAAAAGCCACAGAACAGACCTTATTCCATCTGCGCCAGCGACTCAGCTCTGTTTGTCAACGTACCTTACGCCGCCAAGTACAGGCTTATGTTCCCTACACTCAGCGACTTGCCATCCTGCAAAAATTTACTCCATCCGACCAAGAGCGAGAATTTTCTCATTTGGTTGCTGAATATCTGCGCCGTCCGAATCTGCAAGCAATGCCAGAAGGGCAACGGCAGCTTATTTCCCTAGTATTGTGGAAACTTTTAGCCTCTAGTAGCCGTGCTATTGCAGGTGCGCTGGATACTATGACCAAACGCCTACAAGGCGTATTGGCAGAATCAACCACGAAAGACCTGGTCGAAACTCTAGACGAAGATTATGAAAGCTTAGATGAAACTGCAGAAGAATGGGAAGAAGAAAACGAATCGAACATTCTGACTGCTGATGAATACCAAGCGATTGCTGATGAAATTGAAGAGCTCAAACATTTTAAACAACTTGCCGAAAACATCCGAGAAGACGCAAAAAGCCGTGCATTATTGACCGCACTTTCCACAGCCTTTGCTAAATTGAAAGAACTCGGTGCAGCGCAAAAAGCTATTATTTTTACCGAATCCAAACGCACCCAAGCCTATCTCTTAGAATGTCTTGCCCAAACCGACTACGCAGGCGAGAATGGTGACGGTATCGTGTTATTCAATGGTACAAACAGTGATCCCCAAGCCCAAAAAATCTATAAAGACTGGCTCAAGCGGCATGAAGGCAGCGATAAAATTACTGGCTCCAAAACTGCCGATACCCGTGCCGCTTTGGTAGAGCATTTCAAAGAGCGTGGCACCATCATGATTGCCACTGAAGCAGGTGCGGAAGGTATCAACTTGCAATTTTGCTCCCTCATTATCAATTACGATTTACCGTGGAATCCTCAACGTGTCGAACAGCGCATCGGTCGTTGCCACCGCTATGGGCAAAAACATGATGTCGTTGTAGTGAATTTTGTTGATGAAACCAATGAAGCCGATCAACGTGTTTACGAATTGCTTGAGCAAAAATTTAAGCTTTTTGATGGTGTATTTGGTGCCAGCGACGAAGTATTGGGAGCAATCGGTAGCGGTGTAGATATCGAACGGCGCATTGCTGAAATCTACCGCCAATGCCGCCACCCAGAAGACATCAAAACTGCCTTTGATAGCCTGCAAAGTGAACTATCGGACGAAATTAACCAGAACATGATGAAAGCCCGTCAAACCCTGCTGGAAAATTTTGATGAAGAAGTCCGCGAAAGACTACGTATTCGTGCTGAAGAAAGCCAAGCAGCACTCAACAAATACGAAAAAATCTTAATGGAGTTAACCCGAAGCGAACTTGGTGACAGTTCAGACTTCTATGATGGTGGTTTTATACTCAATAAGCGACCTGAAAATATTTCAGACAACTTTGATATTCCAACAGGACGATATGAACTGCCGCGAAAAAGTGGCGAAGCCTATCTCTATCGTATCACCCATCCCTTGGCACAAGCTATCATCGATTGCGCAAAAAAACGCGATTGTCCCCCAGTACGTCTAATCTTTGATTATCAAGAGCATAACGGCAGGATCAGTACACTCGAACCCTATCGCGGACAAAGCGGGCAGCTTATCGCCAAGCTCATCAGCATCAGCGCACTGGGTGATACAGAGCAGCACATACTGATTGCCGCCATAACTGAAAATGGTGAAGTTTTACAAGCTGACGATCCAGAAAAACTTCTGCGCCTGCCCGCACGTATTGCCGAAACCACAATAAAAACCGGATTTCAGACGACCTTATCCAACAATATGGCTGAACGCCGCCAAACGCTATTAAACCAAGCCACCGAACGTAATTTGGGTTATTTTGAGGAGGAAGTGCAGAAACTGGACGACTGGGCGGATGATTTAAAACATGGTTTGGAACAGGACATTAAAGAAACCGATCGTGAAATCAAAGAAGTCCGCCGCACCGCCGCCACTTCCGCCACTTTGGAGGAAAAACTAAGCTGGCAGAAAAAGCAGCGCGAATTAGAAAACAAACGCAGCCGCCAACGCCGAGAACTTTTTGATAAACAGGATGAAATTGAAGCGCAGCGCAACCAGCTGATTGAAGAATTGGAAGAAAGTTTGAAGCAGAAGGTGGAAGAGGAAGAATTGTTTTTTATTGAATGGGAGATGAAGTAATGAAATTCAAAGGTTCAAATTGGTGGAAATTTGATTTCCATACTCATACACCGGCATCTTTAGATTACAAAGGAAATAAAGAAATAACTCCTAGAGAATGGTTAGATGATTACAAAAATCAAGGAATAAAATGCGTCATCGTTAGTGACCATAATTCAGGAGGATGGATTGATAATCTTAAAAATGAACTATCTATATTAAAAAAGCAAAATCCTTCAGTTTGGGAAGATATGACTATTTTTCCTGGGATAGAACTGTCATGTAGCGGAGGAGTCCACTTACTAGCTATTCTTGACCCTAGTAAAGGAAGTAGTGATATAGATGCTATTAGAGGTAGTTGTGGTTATACAGGAACTCCTGGAGATAGTGATTCAGTGACTAGGCAAAGCGTAGAGGAAGTTATTAAAACCATTCAATCGTTAGGTGGAATTGCCTGTGCAGCCCATATAGATCAGCCCAAAGGATTGCTAAGCTCGATAACAGATCACAACACTTTACAACCTATTTTTAATCTTTTGGATGCTGTAGAGGTTATTGATCCTAGTCATTCATTAATTCAAAAATATGTTGAGAATCTTTCAAATCTAGCATTTTTATTGGGCTCTGATAGCCATCATCCTAGTGAAATTGGACGAGGTTATACTTGGGTTAAGATGTCTGAACCTTCCATTGAAGGATTAAAATTGGCATTGCTTGATCCTAATTCTGCCATTCGTCGTAGTGATGAATATCCTGATTGTCCTCAGAAATTAAATCATTCAAGGATTAAAAGTATTACGATTGAAAAATTGAGATTGCGTCAAGTAACTCCATTAAGAATGGATTTTAATCCTAGTTATAATGCTTTGATTGGTGGACGCGGGAGCGGAAAATCTTCAATTTTAGAATGTTTACGTTTGGGATTGGCTAGAGATAATGAATTGTTAGGAGAAAATGCCGATAGTTCACTCAAACAATATATTGAAAATTTTAAGAAAGAAAAAACAAGTCGAAATTTACCAGGAATGATGCTTAATGATACTAAAATTATTGTTGAAGTATCTAAAGGTGCAGGGGATTTAGAGGAAAAATTTGAATACTCTTGGGGAAAAAGGATAAATGGTAAGTTTTCTGTATCTGTTAAGAGATGGGATCAGGATCATTGGCAAGAAACAGAATTAACTGAAGAACAAGCAAGAAACAATTTCCCTGTGAAAATTTTTAGTCAGAAGCAGATTCTTTCATTGGCAGATAATCCACAGCATTTGATTCAATACATTGATGATGTTTTAGGAGGTAGTAAAAAAGATTGGGAAAAAGGTTTTGAGGAGAAACGGGCATATTTATATAAGGCAAGAGAAGATGTCCGAGTTTTGGAAAAACAAATTGCTGAAAAGCCTGTAGTAGAACTTCAATATAAGGAAGCATCTCGAAAAGCTAGAGTTTTTTTAGCATCAAATTTTGGTGAATCACTCAATGCTTATCAAAGGGCTAAAAAGCAAAAACAAGAGATTAATGATTTCTTGGAGCGATTAAATAGCTATATTCAACTTCTAAAAAATGGAATTAAAGATGCTTATTTGTTAAAAAATATAAGTCTGTCAAACTTTGAAACGTTAACAGAAAATGAAAAACAAATGATGCAGACTATTACTGGATTTACTCAAAAAATTTCAGGTGACTTTGAACAAATTGAAAATTTGGCCCACAGTATGGAACAAACATTGCTATTATCTAAGAAGAGTAATGAATTTAACAGTTGGTATATAGAAAATCAGAAGAATATAGATGAGTATGCTCGTATTGTAGAAAATCTTAAATCTCAGGGTATTTCAAATGCTGAAGAAGCCACTCAAACTATAGAACTTGAAGATAAATTGAAGAAAAAACTTGAGCAAATTAATGCTATAAATTTTGAACTAGAGCAAGCTCGCAATAGAGTAAAAGTAGCACAGACTGAATTAAACCAAGAGCGAGAAAAATTAACGAATTTGCGACAGGATTTCTTAAATTCAGTGTTAACCAATATTCCTGACTTGAGAATTACTCTAAAAGCAATGTCCGATGCTGAATCAGGTGCTGCATCTTTGAGAGATATTCTTCGAATTGATAGCAACACAACTTTTACTAAAGAAATATATGGTGAGACTGAGGATACTCCCTCTAATCCATGCGGTATACTTTGGGATTTGATTGATCCTAATTTAGCTTCATCCGTATCTGAACGATTACAGGAAATAAAATTATCTCTTGAGGAAATGAATGAGCAAATTCTAAACACGAAATTAAACGGAAGATTTGTGAATAAGCTAAAAGGTATGAAACCAGAAATATCTTCTATTGTTTTTGATGAATTAGCCTCCTGGTATCCTGAAGATTTAATTGAGATTCAATATAAACGTAGTGGAGCAAGTACATTCCAGAGTTTACAGCAAGCATCAGCAGGTCAAAAAACTGCCGCAATCTTATCCTTTCTATTAGCTCATGGTGATGAACCTTTACTCATGGATCAACCAGAAGATGATTTGGACAACGCTTTAGTATCACAATTGGTGGTTGAACAACTTCGAAACAATAAAAATCGAAGACAACTTATTGTTATTACGCATAATGCTAATATTGTTGTAAATGGTGATGCTGATTTAGTTATTCCAATGGAGTTTATTAAAGGACAAATTGTGAATAATGTTGCCGGAGGACTTCAAGAAAGACAGGTAAGAATGAAAATATGTGAAATTATGGAAGGTGGAGAAAAAGCCTTTGAACAACGTTATAAACGAATTTTACAAGACATGAAGAGATAAACAATGACCAAACAAAAACTAGAACTCACCTGGATTGGCAAACATAAACGTCCGAAGTTAGAAGCGCGGATATTACTGGAAGACCCTGAAAAATCCTATCACGCCAAAGTGCGGTCGGAATCGGCGGCGTTTGACAACCGATTGATTTTCGGCGACAACCTGCTTGCGCTTAAAGCTTTGGAGCAGGAATTTACGGGCAAAGTATCTTGCATTTACATCGATCCTCCATTTAACACGGGCGATGCCTTTGAAAATTACGATGATGGCCTAGAACATTCTATCTGGCTTGGTTTAATGTATGAACGTTTTAAGCTTTTGAAAAATTTATTAGCTCCCAAAGGTTCTATTTTTGTCCATCTAAATGATGATGAGCTCGATTATTGTAAAGTTGTTCTTGATGAAGTTTTTGGAAGAAATAATTTTGTAAATAGAATAACGATTGAAGCAAGATCACCATCCGCTTTTAGCACGGTTAATCCAGGAGTATTTAAATCTTCTGAATATATTCTTTGGTATGCAAGAGATAAAAGTGAATTTATCGAAAATTCTGGACGCGTAGCTCGTACACCAGACTATGCATATAACAAATGGTTAGAAAATCCAAAGGATGATTTTTCAAACTGGAAGTTATCCCCTTTAATGGATGCTTATGAAAAATCTCCACCTTCTCGTTCTAGACGACCAGATTCTATTTTGGAACATTTTCATGATTTTATAGTAAATAACTCGGCGCAAGTTTGTCGTTTAGCATCTATAAGTGATTCAGGGGCAGGTGAAAAGATTATTCAGCTAAAAAAAGAATCGATAAGAAATCCAGGAAAAGTTTTCAAATTAGAGCGTTTAGGAGATCTTGACGATGTATATGTTTTAGATGGACAGCAATTAATTTTTTATAAAAAAAATGTTGCAGAGATTGACGGAAAGCTATCAGCAACAGCACTACTAACTAATATTTGGAAAGATATTGCATGGGAAGGAATTGCAAAGGAAGGAAGTGTCACTTTCCGAAAAGGAAAAAAACCTGAAAAATTGATTAAACGTTGCTTAGAGCTAGCTACGAACCCCGGTGATCTCGTTCTAGATTCTTTCGCAGGCTCAGGCACGACCGGCGCAGTCGCCCATAAAATGGGACGGCGTTGGATTATGGTGGAGCTTGGTGAGCATTGCCATACGCACATTATCCCGCGCCTGCAAAAAGTTATTGACGGCGAAGATCAGGGCGGGATTTCCAAAGCGGTGAATTGGCAGGGGGGCGGCGGTTTCCGCTATTTCCGCCTCGCGCCGACATTGATTGTCAACGACAAATGGGGCAATCAAATCATCAATCCCGACTACAACCCTGAAATGCTGGCGGAAGCCTTGGCGAAGTTGGAAGGCTTTACTTATATGCCGTCTGAAAACCTTTGGTGGCAGCATGGTTATTCCAGCGAAAACGATTTTATCTACGTTACTACCCAAAGCCTATCTGTTGAACAGTTGCAAGTGCTTTCAGACGAGGTTGGAGCAGGTCGCAGCCTGCTAATCTGCTGCTCCGCTTGGCGTGGGATTACGGCAGATCAGGCTGCAGAGCGTTTCCCGAATCTTTCCTTAAAAAAAATCCCCAAAATGATTTTGAAACGCTGCGAATGGGGACACGATGATTACAGCTTGAACGTCGCCAATCTTCCGATGGCAGAAGAAGAGCCTGAACCAAGGTCGTCTGAAAACCAACCCGCTGCCAAAACCAAACCCGTGAAACGCAAAAGTGCGGTCGAAAATCAGGGCGGATTGTTTGATGGAATGGATAGTGAGGAATAATACCTGCGCAGGTAATATCTCAGGAAAACTCTTAAATCCTAAGGCTTTATTATGCCACTATCCTAACTAGTAACTCAGCCCAACAAGCGTTTAAGTTACTTGAAAAGTTTGAGTAACGATTAATATAAAAGATTAAAACAAGAGATTAAATTATGAGTATCAGAACTCAAAACTATATCAACGGACGTTTGTCTTTGCGTGCACCGCAAGCAGAAAGTTTGGCGAAGTTAAAGCAGGCGTTGGATGCTGCACCGGAAATGGCACAAAAAGACCGAGATGTGGCTGCAGTGTTGAATACTTTAAAAGCAGAGTTTTCTACTTTAGAGGATTTTGAGCGGGAATTTCCGTCATTGTGCTTTGCTTTGGCAACGGGGGTGGGGAAAACCCGCCTAATGGGAGCATTTATCGCCTATCTACATTTGGCACACGGTATCAATAATTTTTTTGTACTAGCACCGAATCTGACGATTTATAACAAGCTGATTGCCGACTTTACACCGAATACGCCGAAATATGTGTTTAAAGGCATCAGTGAATTTGCAGTAAATCCACCCAAGCTGATTAGTGGAGACAACTATGAGCAGCAGAATTTGACTATGGGGATGGATAATCTTTTTGGTGAGATTACCATTAATGTATTCAATATTTCCAAGATAAATAGCGAAGTGCGCGGCGGTAAAGAACCAAAAATCAAGCGGATGCGTGAAGTGCTAGGCGATAGTTATTTCAATTATCTGGCGAATCTGCCCGATTTGGTGTTGCTGATGGATGAATCACATCGCTATCGGGCGCAGGCGGGGATGCGGGCAATTAATGAATTAAATCCGCTTTTTGGCTTGGAGTTAACTGCCACGCCATTTGTGGAATCCACCAAAGCACCTATTCCGTTCAAAAATGTGATTGTAGATTATCCTTTGGCTCGGGCAATGGACGATGGTTTTGTCAAAATGCCTGCGGTGGTTACGCAGCGCAATTTTGATGCGAAAAATTATACGCCCGAAGAAATTGAGAAAATCAAGTTGGAAGACGGCGTGCGTGTACATGAAAACACCAAGGTCGAGCTTATAACTTATGCTCGGGAAAATAATGTTGCTGTAGTGAAGCCTTTTATGCTGGTGATTGCCCGCGATACTACGCACGCGGCACAATTATTGTCTTTACTGGAGTCGGACAACTTTTATAACGGACGTTATCAGGGCAAAGTGATTCAGGTGGATTCGAGTAAATCAGGCAAAGATGAAGAAGAAATGATTGAACGACTTTTGGCGGTGGAAAGTGTGGATGAGCAGACGGAAATCGTGATTCATGTCAATATGCTCAAAGAGGGCTGGGACGTTACCAATCTTTATACCATCGTACCGCTGCGTGCTGCCAATGCTAGAACGCTGATCGAGCAATCTATTGGACGCGGTTTGCGTCTGCCTTACGGCAAACGTACGGGAGTAGAAGTGGTGGATAGATTGAACATTATCGCCCACGACCGCTTTCAGGAAATCATCGATGAAGCTAATAAAGGTGATTCAGTGCTGAAATTGAAACAGGTAATTTTGGATACGCCGAGTGAGGACGATAAAAAAGTTAGCGTGCAGGTGTATAGTGGTGTGGAAACGAAATTGGGATTGGTAGAAATGTCGTCTGAAAATACAAAACAAGGTATTTCAGAAGCCAATTCTTCAGTCGATTATCAGCCTATTTTTAAAACTGAAACCGAAAAACGCATTGCCCACACAGTAATGGAAGCTGCGGCAAAATATGCTACCCGTCCAAGTGAAGCGCCAACTTCCCAAGCATTATTGACAACGGAAATCCGCGAAAAAATCGTTAAAGAAGTTCAAACGGCATTACAACCAGTTCAAGGTGAATTGCTGGAGGATGAGCTGGATATAGCCGAGATTGTTGCTAAAACCACAGAAACAATGGTGAATCAAACCATCGATATTCCTAGAATTATAGTTGTACCCAGCGGGGAAGTCAGCACGGGATTCCATCCGTTCAAACTCGACTTAAGCAGTCTGCATCTACAACCGAGTGAACGTGAAATCACTATTCACAACCTGCACACTAACGAACAAAGTAGTCTGTCTGCTGAATTGGGTATGAAGGAAAAACGCCCTGAAGACTATATTGTTTTTTCGCTGATGGATTTTGACGATATCGACTATTTTACCCAAGCCGACTTGCTTTACGATTTGGCGGGGCAGATGGTGACGCACCTGCGCAATTATTTATCCGAAGAGGAAGTTTTGAGCGTGTTGGATAAAGAACGTCGCCTGATTGCCCGTGAAATCCATGCTCAAATGATGGCGCATTTTTGGGAAAAAGCGGCAAGTTATGAAGCCCGCGTCAGTCAAGGATTTAGTACGCTCAAACCATGTAACTATACTGTTTCAGCTGATGAACCGATTCATTCCGTGCGACAAACACCAAAAGATGTCAGTCGTATTAAGCAAATGCTGTTTGGTAGTTTTTCCAAATGTCTGTATCCCTTACAAAAATTCGATTCTGATACTGAACGCCGTTTTGCTGTGATTCTGGAACGAGACGCGCAAAAATGGTTCAAACCTACCCAAGGACAATTCCAGATCTACTGGAAATCTGGTTTCGACTCTAAAGAATATATCCCTGATTTTGTTGTAGAAACCGAAGATTCTATCTGGCTTGTCGAAACTAAAGCAGGTAAAGATTTAAAAGATCCTGAAGTTTTGGCAAAAGCTGATGCAGCTTTTGAATGGTGCAAACACGCTACGGATTATGCGTTGCAGCACAATGGTAAGCATTGGCGTTATGTACTGATTCCGCATGATGAAGTTGTCGAATCAAAAAAATTAGCGGACTTTTTAAGGTTTGAGAAACAGTCTGTCTAATGCAGATCGTACTTAATAAAAAAGTTGTGGATTGGGACTAAAGTTTATAGGTTATCAGTAAAAATTAGCCTCCTTTGGGAGAAACATCGATAAAATCCGCCATATCCCAACCATCATCGTCCAAGGCCGCTACGACCTATGCACCCCGATGCAAAGCGCGTGGGAGCTGTCGCAAGCCTTCCCTGAAGCAGAATTGAGAATCGTCCAAGCAGGCCACTCTTCTTTTGATCCTTCGCTTTCTGAAGCTTTAGTGAAAGCAGTGGAGGATATTAGAAGCAAGTTATAAAGATTAATAAATGACAATGCCGTCTGAAAAAGTTTCAGATGGCATTTTTTCTATTTACATATTAAATTTAATATCATATTATAATTGCATAATATCAGTTTGAATTTTTTAGAATTTCAATATAAAAACCCTAATTTACTACGCCCATTCCGCCCAAGACAAACTCGGTAATCTCTTGCCTTACGAACATTGGCAAACCTTACAAAGCCATTTGGTCAATGTTGGGGAAATGGCGGTGGAGTTTGCTCGGGTATTCGGTGCCTGCCATACTGGACAACTTCATGACTTAGGGAAATATTCGGAAGCCTTTAACCACCAATTACATGGCAGCCCTTTAGTTGATCAAGCTATCGCCGGAGCCAAAATTGCAAAAATGCTTGCTTCAGGGTGGGTTCCAAAGTATAAACTGTGGTTATCTTTCGTAGGCTAGATAACTTTATTAATGAATTAAAAGGCAAAAATAATGGAAATTAAACAAACCAATCCAACCATCAAATCTCGTGCGGCGGTGGCATTCTCCCCAAATCAACCCTTACAAATTGTGGAAATCGACGTAGAAATGCCGCGCAAAGGCGAAGTGTTAATTCGCAATACCCACACTGGTGTGTGTCATACTGATGCGTTTACGTTATCAGGAAGTGATCCTGAAGGCGTATTCCCTGTGGTGCTTGGACACGAAGGTGCGGGTGTGGTTGTTGCTGTGGGCGAAGGTGTATCAAGCGTAAAACCGGGTGATCACGTTATTCCGCTTTACACTGCAGAATGTGGCGAATGTGAGTTTTGTCGTTCAGGTAAAACCAACTTGTGCGTTTCAGTGCGTGATACGCAAGGTAAAGGCTTAATGCCGGACGGCACGACGCGTTTTTCTTATCAAGGTCAGCCAATCTATCACTATATGGGCTGTTCGACTTTTAGTGAATACTCAGTTGTTGCAGAAGTTTCATTGGCAAAAATCAACCCGGAAGCTAACCACGAACATGTATGTTTGCTCGGCTGCGGCGTGACCACAGGTATTGGCGCGGTACATAACACGGCAAAAGTGCAAGAAGGCGACTCTGTGGCCGTGTTTGGCTTGGGGGCGATTGGTTTAGCTGTCGTACAAGGTGCACGTCAAGCCAAAGCGGGTCGCATTATTGCTATTGATACCAATCCTGCAAAATTCGAGTTGGCAAAACAGTTCGGTGCAACGGATTGTTTAAATCCGAACGATTACGATAAACCGATCAAAGATGTGTTGTTAGGCATCAATAAATGGGGTATTGACCATACCTTTGAGTGTATCGGTAACGTAAATGTAATGCGTCAAGCATTAGAAAGTGCACACCGCGGCTGGGGACAATCCATTATCATCGGCGTAGCGGGTGCAGGCCAAGAAATTTCAACTCGTCCGTTCCAGTTGGTGACCGGTCGTGTTTGGAAAGGCACGGCATTTGGTGGTGTGAAAGGCCGTTCTGAACTTCCGAAAATGGTGGAAGATTCAATGAAAGGCGACATTCAGTTAGAACCGTTTGTGACTCACACAATGACACTCGATCAAATCAATGAAGCCTTTGAGTTAATGCACGAAGGTAAATCAATCCGCGCTGTGATTCATTACTAAGGTACGCGATGAAACTAATTGAACAACATCAAATTTTTGGTGGTTCGCAACAAGTTTGGGCACACCATGCCCAAACGTTGCAATGCGAAATGAAATTTGCCGTCTATTTGCCGGATAATCCAGAGAATCGATCGCTTGGTGTGGTTTATTGGCTTTCCGGCTTGACGTGCACTGAACAAAATTTCATTGCCAAATCAGGTTTCCAGCGTTACGCGGAAGAACATCAAGTGATTGTGGTTGCCCCCGATACCAGCCCTCGCGGAGAGCAAGTGCCGAACGATGCAGCTTATGATTTAGGGCAAGGTGCGGGCTTTTATTTGAATGCGACCGAGCAGCCTTGGGCGACGAATTATCAGATGTATGATTATGTCTTGAACGAGTTGCCTGATCTGATTGAAGCAAATTTCCCTGCCAATGGCAAACGTTCCATTATGGGGCATTCAATGGGCGGACACGGCGCATTGGTATTGGCATTGCGAAATCGAGAACGTTATCAAAGTGTCTCTGCCTTTTCGCCCATTTTGTCGCCAAGCCTTGTGCCTTGGGGAGAAAAAGCCTTTTCTACTTATTTAGGGAAAGATCGTGAAAAATGGCAGCAATATGATGCTAGTTCGCTCATTCAACAAGGCTATAAAGTGCAAAGTATGCGCATTGATCAGGGCTTGGAAGATGAGTTTTTGCCAACACAATTACGCACCGAAGATTTTATCGAAACCTGTCGTGCGGCAAATCAAGCGGTCGATGTGCGCTTCCATAAAGGCTACGATCATAGCTATTACTTCATTGCTAGTTTTATTGGTGAGCATATTGCCTATCATGCGGCATTTTTGAAGTAGGCCAAAGAATTGATTTGTTTTAATAAATTAAAAAGGCATCGGATTGATGCCTTTTATTTTTGATAAATGATGAAAAATAATGCGATTAAAATGAGTTAGCTCGCCCACTCTCATTTAAATATCCCCCCATTCCAGTCCAAACCGTTGCAAATACTTTCTCAATCGGTCGCTGTCATTGACTTTTGCTCTTTCTGTTCTGGAGACATTGAACAATGCACGGCCGGCAGCGGCCATGTTGGGATGTTTACGGCATTCGTCGATGACGTGTTGCAGTTGTAGTTTGTCAAACAAATCCAATGTGTCCCAATCGATTTTATCGGGGTAGTCTTGTGATTTTTCAGACGGCCTGTTATGTAGGAGGTCGTTTGAAAAGGGTTCTTCCGACCATAACCATTTGAGGCGTTCGATTTCGGCTTGGACTTGTTCTACCTGTATCCTGCCTTGCGGTGCGAGTGTGGCCAGGCGCATGATGCTGGCGGCTAGGTCGCGGAAGTTGCCGCGCCATGGGGCTTGGTTGGAGTGGGCGAAGTCGAGATAGGCGGCCAGGGCTTCTTTGTTGAAGCGGGTGGTTCGGCCGAGTTCCTGATGAGTTGGAAGTCGCTTTTGACTTCGCTGTCGCTGCCGACGGGATAAAAGTGTTTTTCTTCAATGGCTTTGAGCAACATGGCTTGCTCGTCTAAGCCCAATTCTCCGATTTCATCTAAAAATAATACGCCGCCGTCGGCGGTTTTTAGATAGCCTTCACGTTTTTCTGCGGCGCCGGTAAAGGCGCCTTTTTTGTGGCCGAACAGGGCAGATGCTGCGCCGTCGCCGCGAAGGGTGGCGCAGTTTACATCGACAAATGTGCCTTTAATCAAATGGCGCACTTTTTTCAATTCAAAAATCCTGCGTGCCAACATAGATTTGCCTGCGCCTGTCGGGCCGGAAAGCAGAATGGGGGAAGGGGAGTTGAGTGCGACTTGTTCGATTTCGGCAATCATGCGGTTGAAGGCGGCGTTTTTGGTGGAAATGCCGCTTTTCAGGTAGCGCACTGCGTCGTCGCGTACGGCGGCAAGGCGTTCTGCCAGTACGTCATAACGAGCCAAGTCTAAATCGATGATTTCATAACTGCCGACATTGCCGTCCTCCATACTGCGTCTTTGATTTTTGGGCGGAGCGGTTTGTAACAGTACGCCGGGGATTTGACGCGATTCCACCAATAAAAACAGGCAGATTTGCGCAACGTGCGTACCCGTGGTGATGTGGGTGAGATAGGTTTCTTCTTCTGTATCAAATGGATAGCTCGCCGCCCAATCGTGCAGCTTGGTATAAACCTCGGAGAAGTCCCACGGGTTTGCCAGCTCCATAGGCACGAGATTGACGACTGTGTGGGGCGACACCTGCTGAATATCGGCTTTTACATGATCCGCCAGTTCGCGGTATTTTTCCGCATAAAACAGCTCCATGCGGTCAAGATGAAAATCCTGACGCTGATTCATGGCGACATTCGGCCGCCACTTCTGCCAACGCCCTTGACCGAAACCTTTATCCAGTACTGTACCGAGAAAACTAACGGCAACTTGTTTTTTGGGATTGGTATTCATGTTTCAGACGGCCTTTAAATTATTTTTTCCAAGACAAATTTGCCGTTTACTTAACCGCAGGCGTTTGTCCAAATCATCGAATTGCATCATATATCCTTGTATATCTTATTTTCTATATAACTATCTATAAATATATTTTTTAGTATTCTACGCTTTTTATCCGTAAATTTAGTTGCTGTGTGGTTACAGGGCGAATGCCAACAAGACTACATTTGGATTAACAGGTTCGAATCCTGTCTCGTCTGATAGACGTTGAACATCTTGTTTATTTAGTCGCCCACCCTTTTCCGATATGGTAGGCAAATGCCTGGGGAAACTACAACATGGATATCCTTATGTCGCAGGTTCGAGTCCTGTCTCTGTTATCCAAAATAGCAGAGTAGCTCAGTTGATAGAGCCAAGGCATGTTTCCCTTAAAAACTTGTTGCGTGCCATATTAGTTTTACGGCAGCAGGCGGATGCTCGGAGAGGGTGCATTAACCTTTCACGTTAAAACCGTTTCTCTTCATCTTTAGCCGCTACGCTGCAACCCATTCGAGGCCGTCTGAAATATTCAGGTGGGCTGATATAAAAACCGTTTTCGGTGCATTCGGCAAATGCCGGAGAAATTACAGCCTGCTACGCTCGAGGTCGCGGGTTCGAGTCCCGTCTCTGCCGCCAACGATGGCAGAGTAGCTCAGTGGATAGAGCGCGTAAAAATTTCTCCATTCTTTGTTGCCCAATGTACCACCCCTTATGGGCGAATGCCATTAGGATTACATTCCTTGCTTGCTACAAACCCGAATGATCCTAGTAAATCTAGTCGCCCTACGGCAGTAGGCGGATGCCCGGAAGAGAATACATTAGCTTTCAGTTAAAAACGCTTCTCTTCATCTTTAGC
>QWCT01000931.1_pt1 | contig 16956 bp, 24 predicted proteins | sample 1972681 | NCBI WGS metagenome assembly QWCT01 (sample SAMN09866701, study PRJNA288562) | Human oral metagenome isolate pre3_saliva, whole genome shotgun sequencing... | isolation source: mouth | host: Homo sapiens | place: USA: California | reverse complement strand
CTTCTACTAATTCTTTATAATCATCTGGATTTATTACTCTTAGATACCCATTCAAAAAACTTCCCAATCCATAATTTTCCCAGATTTCTATAATCTCATTTGGCACTTGCCCTTTATATTTTTCTATAACTTCTTTTGGCATTTCTTTTTCTTTTTTAAAATCTCTTAACATTTTATTCCTCTCATAAATACTCTAAAAAATTAATTTTATTATTTGTATTTATCCATTATCCACTTATTCTTAATATAATTTTCTTTTATTTTTTCAGTATTTCCTTTATCAAAAAAATCTTTTATTACTTCACAAACAAATTCCTTATCTTCCGTAAACATACTTAAAGGAACTTTATGCAGATTATTATCTATTAAATCTGGATAATTTGGATAATATGTCAATGCTATTGGTGCATTTGGATTTATATAATAATATTCATAATCTTCTTTCTCATCTTCATCAAATACTTCCAAAGAAATTTTTCCATTTAGTATTTTTATGCTTAAACTTTTAGATATATAATGATTATTTTCTACTACATCGATCAAATCTAACCCTGCTCCTTGTGAAACATATTTAAATTTTAGTGACTTTTTATATTTTATTTCAAACATTTCTAATGCTTCTTCTAAATTTATTTTATTGCCATTTATTTGTCTTATATGATAATCATTTTGTTTCTGTATTCCTATTCTATAATTCATTCTTTTTATAATTATTTCATCTTTCATATTTAAATCTCTCCATTGTACAATTTCTCAAAATCTAAATTCTTCATCCATCCTGTCTTTGTCATTTCCCCATCCTCACTTATCCAGTTTCCTTCTTCATCTAACAAATGCTTAATCAAATAGTATTTTGTTGCATAGGCTTTCTCCATCCATTCCATATTATCATCAAAGTATGTCAAGGTATATTCTACTTTCCCATCTTTTGAAATTATAGTTTCTTCAAGAAGCTCCCCGTCAGGTATATCCTCTTCTGGAAGGTTGTACAGCATTTCCTCCACTTTCTTCAACTCCATCTTTTCTCTGAAGTCCCATTTCATATCATCTGTTTTTTCGCTTATAAATTCATCTAGTGTTTCAGTCATCACTATTTTCCTTGAACCGTCTTCCAGCTCTATGTTTTCATAGCAGTTATCATATTCAGACAGTTTCCTTTGAGACAAATACCTGTAATAGTCATGCCCTATCCACATTTTCCAGTATACTCCTATCGGAAGTCCATTAATCATTTTAGTATGTCCAGGATTTTTACTTATATCTATCCTAAACTCATTACCTATTTTTACAACCCCGTCTTCTATTAATACTCCACCTAATTCTTTAAATTCCTCTATTTCTTCTTCATTTTCTAAAAAACTGTATTTCATATCTTCAATAAATCCAATATCTGCTGATGTCTTTTGAAATATATTGGATATAAAGTTATCAATATCTTTTTCATTTTCCATATATATTTCCTTGCTCATTGAGACATACATTCTATTTGGATTATATACTATCGAACCTGTAAAATCATCTGTACTGAGATATATTGCTACATGCTTATTTTTATATTTTTCATCTGATATTTCTTCAAAAAATTTCTTTTCATTAAATTTTTTATCATAAGCCTTATTTGTAAACGAGGCTACTATTCTCATTCCATCAGGTTTTACATAGTTTAAAAAGAATTTAAAAAATTCTTGAATCCCTTTATAATTATCTTTTTGTGAATATAATTCTATACTTATATCTTTCATTTCTTTCATCTCCTTTAAAATTTACTTTCTAATATTTGGATATATTTTAATCTGTTCTTCTTAGCCATTTTATCTAATTCATCTGCAGAAAAAGGTATCTTTGAACCAGGAGGTACTTCTATTATCAATACTCTCTGGTTTCTAAGTATGGATTTTGGATACTCTCTCATTTTGCCCCCTATTATCAATTATATTCATCAAAAAAGACAAACACTACTTCAAAAGTTTTCAATATCATATTTACATCTGTAACTTTTTCAAACGAATAGTTTCCATCACCAATAGCATAATAAAAATCTTTATTTCTAATATTTAGAAAACTCTGTTTTAAACCTAAAAGATTTACTTTTTCATACGAGTATAATCTTTTTATTTATTCTATTCTCTAATTTTGATATTTGTTATAAATTATTTTTATCTTTTCATAATATTAACAAAACATTTGAAAAAACTTTAATATTTTTAATATCTTTCAACCCTTTATTCGTTCTTTTCACAAACATTCTTGCCATTGGATTCTCTGTTTTTTTACTCATTTAAATCTCCTTAAATATGCATAACTTTAAATTTTATAACTAAAAAAAATACTAATAAAATATATGTTTTTGTCCATTTCGGGTTATTATTAGAAATAATAAAAATTAAAATTCCTACTAACCAACAATCAATTAATAAAGATGATATTATCATATCAACTATTTCAAAGAACTCTAATTTTTCAGATATATACTTTATATAAAAAATCTCTTGTAAGGATATAGGAAAAATAGCAATAAAATATAATTTTAATAAATAATTTTTCTTTTTTATCAGAATATAAAATATCCCAAAAATAATAAAAAAGATTACTAATAATTTTAATTTATCTATATCATAATAATAATCTTCCAATAAATTAAATCCCATTCCTTTCTCTCTTGATAAATAGAAAGTTGTAATTACTTCAAAAAAAATATATTTCCAAATCAAATTTTAATTTTTTATTATTCATATCTAAAGCCAAGAAAAAAAATATTAATAAACCGGTTATTATTATAAAAAAGTAATTTATTTTTATTATTAATGCTATAAAGATAACAAATATTAACAACAAACATATTATTATTTTATTTTTTTCATATTTCTCACTTTCATTAAAATACAAAACTTTATTTCAGTGTATTTTTTTCTTCATTAAATGCTGTCTGTTTCAATTCTAATTTAAAATAACCTTCTCCTGTATCAACACTAAAATTTTGTTCAAAACTAAAAATATACATTTTAGGAAAATAAAGTTCAAACGTCTTTCCTCCTCCTAAATCTGTCTGTACCATTACATCTCTAGTTGATTTTTTAGCGATTGATTAGTAATTCCGCTTGATGATAAGAGGTTACTGCTTAATGAAGCTTCTGAAAGTTCATCTCCTGCTTTGGGTAAAATTCTCTTAGAAGATAATTTTCCATTCTGTTCTCTTCCTATAATTTGTTCTAGTGACCACCTTTCACAGAGTTTAGACTCTATCAAATTCTTTAATTCAGAAGTAATTTTGTAATTTTCTTTTAGCAAAACCTCTAGTTTATTTCTTTCATTTATGGTAAAATGTTTTATCTTCTAATTTTTCTAATAGTTCATTTTTATTAATTATTGTAATTACATTATTTTCATATTCTAATTCAAGAGGTGAAAATAATTTTTTTACTTCATTAATAAAATATCTATAGAAATATATTGAGGAATATTTTATATTTTTTAAATCTGTCTTATCTATAATTGTATATCTTTTTACAGTATCTTTGAATTCATGCTCAATTAATTGAAATCTCGAATATCTATTTAGAAGTTTCTTTTTTTCTTGGTTATTTTCACAGTAAATTTCCATATTATAATTATACAAATTTTCTTTCATTATGTTATACCTTTCTAAAATCTAATACTTATCTTTTAATTCATTATACTTTTTTAATGCTTTTTGATTTCCTAATTCAGCAAATTTTTTATACCATTCTTTTGCTTCGTTATACATATCTCTATCTTCGTACATTAAGCCTAAATTTAATACTGCATCTTCATCCCCATTTTCAGCTGCTTTTAAAAACATTTTTATTGCTAATTCATATCTTTTTTGAGAATCATATATAACACCTAAATCATTCATTGCTTCTATCGAACCTTTATCTGCAGATCTTTTATACCATTTTTCAGCTTCTTTCAAATTTCCCTTTTTAAAATAATGACTTGCTAAATTATTAAGAGTTCTTATATTTTCATCTTTTTCCAATGCTTTTTTATACCAAAATAACATTTCTTTTTCCTGATTATTTTCACTATAATATACTCCTAAATTATTCATTGCTTCCATAGAACCCTTTTCTGCTGCTTTTTTATACCATTCTAACATCTTGTCTTTTTGTCCCTCTAAGTCATAATAATTTCCCAAATTAGTCATTACTATAGCTGAATTTTTTCCATCTTTTTCTATTACTTTGGTATACCATTTTAGCATTTTTTCAGTATTTCCTCTTTTTTGATATAGTCCTCCTAAATTAAACATCGCCGTTTCATTTTCTTTTTCTGCCGCTTTTAATAAATATTTTTCATAATTTATTTCATCTTTATTATTATCATAATAATCTGCTAAATACAAAGTAGCTTCTGATGTATATTCCTCAAGATTCTCCCATATTTTTTTTGCTGTTTCTTCATCTCCATTTTTATAAATTTTCTTGCTTTTTTCTAATAATTTAGCTATATTTTCTTTTGTGGGTTCTTTTTTTATTAATTTTATTTCATTTATTATCATCATTTTATTTTCTTCTTTTTTTTGTGTATTACAGGAAGAAATTAATAATAATGGTAATATCAATAACAATTGTAATTTTTTCAACTTTTAACCTCCTTACTCGTCTTCAGGATATTCCTGATTAATAGAAAAATATGGTTTTTTTGAAAATTCATTTATATCTTTATAATACATTTTCTCTATTGAATTTAAATATAATGAATCTGTTGTATAATTATGAACCGAAATAACAGTATTAGTAACATTAAGCGAATCCGAATGTATATAAGGAGTTATTTTTTTTAATTTTTCATTAAGTGCTCTAATTTTTCTTTTTCCAATTTCTTCATCCTTTCAAGTAACTTCTTCTTCCTCCATCTTTTCCACACCTTCATTTTCAACAACAATTCCCAATATTTTTTTCAAGTAATCCATCATAAAATTTATCTGAATAGGGATATAATAATTTTTTTACTTTTCTAAATTCAGACCAGTACTCATCTTTACTAAATTTATCTGAATCATCAAGTACAAAATAATATAAATCATTTAATACAGATGAACAAAATATAATTCTTGCTCTGTTTTTTGAAGAATTTTCTAAAATTTTAATTAATAATTCTATCGTCCATATATGTTCAAAATAATACACCGCCATATGATCACTTCCTATGAAATTTATATACATGTCTCCTATGCTATTTGCTTTTTTAGGAACAACATTCATAATTTCATTGAAAATTTGTAATAATTTTGTTATTTCTTTTTCTGAATAATCCTCTTTATGCTTTAAAATTTCATTTTCTACAAAACTTAATAATTTTTCATCATTTATATTTTTCATTTCACGGACCTCCTGCTTCATATAAAATTCCTTCTATAAACTTATCTTTTGAATAATTTCCTTGACATTTAGGACATACAGACACTTGTCTCTTTATTTCTTCTTACACCTACAATATCACCAATTTTAATATTTTCTCCTAAATTATCTTCTACACATATTTTCGGTTTTTCTTTACTTCCAGAATGACATGCCATTATAACAAAATTTCTATTTCCAATTTTTTTTGATTTATCTTTAATTTCATAAATTTTATTTTTTAAACATTTAAATCGTTTAATTTCTTTTATTGTTTCCATAATAAACTCCATTCCTGATTAATTATAAGGTAAAATGGCTAGTAATGCTGCATACTGTATATCTGAATCATTATAATATAACCCTTTCTCTGTTATTATTTTTTCTTTCATTTCTTTAGCTTTTTGAACATCATTATTTTTTTGATAATATGCTATCATCCCAAGTATAGCTTCCGCATTTTTTTTATTAGTGCCTTTTAAAAATAATTCTTTAGCTTCTTCATCATTCCCTTCTTTCATTTCTAACGTTCCTAATGAAACTAATGATTGTGAATCACCTAAATCAATCCCTATTTGATACCATTTTTTAGCTTCTATAAAATTATTATTTGCTTCATAAATATTGCCTATTTTGTATGCTGCAATTCCTATTTTCCCTTTTTCACAAGCTATTTTATAATATTTTAATGCTTCTGTCTCTTTATTTAACTCACTATACATATTACCTAAAAAATAATTCCCTTCAAAACCATATTCTAAACTTTTTTCATACTCTCTTTTAGCTTCTTCATATTTTTTTATTCTTATTAAACTATCCGCATTATTAATTGATTCAAATAACTTATTTTGTTTTTCGTCTCCTAACATCAAACCTATTTTAAGCATCATTTCATCAGATATTTGATTCATTTCTTTTTTTTCAAGCATTTTGTTTTTCAATTCATAAATTTTTTCTTTATTACCTTCTTTATAATAAATGGTCATTAAATAATAAAATCCTTCAGCTTCGTTTCCATTTTCAACTTTCAATAAAAATCTTTTAGCTTCTATTTCATTATTTTCACTTATTAATAATTTTGCTAGTTCTATACTTGATTTTTGATTTCCTTTTTCACTTCCTTTTAAATACCATTCTTTTGCCAAATTAAAGTTTCCTTTTCTATAAGCTATATTACCTAATGTATAAGCGACTTCAAAAATTCCATTATTGTATGCTTTCTTATATCTTCTCTCACCTTCTTCTTTATCTATAAATTTATAATATATATTTGCTATACTTACGTCTGCCATATTACTATCATAATCTCTAGCTTTTTCATAATACTCTAACGCTTTTTTATAATTCTTTTTCTTTATTTCCTCATCTCCCAAATTTGACAATTCAATATATTTTTTGTAATCACTGCTCCTTTCATTATTCTTTACTTCTGCTTCGGGTAAAGAACATTTTTTTATAGCTATATTTAATGTTGCTATAAGTAAAAGTATTGGTAAATATTTCATATAAAGGTTCCTCATTTTCCATAAATTCATAATTTTTTCTCTCACTTTCTAATTTTAAATTTTTTTATTCTAATTATCTATTTTTTATTTTTAAAAATTACAGTTACATAGGAATCTAACAAAAAATCTACTGTATTATCACTATATTTTTTAGTTGGAATAAATATTTGCGTAGTATTACTTAAAGTGTTATTATTTTTCGTTATAAAATCATAAATTGGTCTTCTGTACTCTACAGCTTTATCTACAGCTCTATCTTTTAGATAATCTATTATAAATTTCTTTTTTAAATCACCAGTTCCTTTTGTCGAAGATTTCGCTAAAGTACTATTTTCTTCTGCCGAACTTTTCGCTATTGTTTCCATTTCTTTCTTTTTTAATTTCTGAATTTCTTCTTTAAAAAAACTTTTTTTACTATTTTCTTCCTTATGCTCACCCCAAATAAATTTCCTAAGAGGGTCTGAAATATAATTATATATAGGTTTATATATAAAACCTAACGGAGAATTAATTAATCCTTCTTTTTTTTGATCATATCCAGTAAAAAAATCTTCACCCCCATCTTTATCTAATTCTACTGCTAAGTGTGGATTTATTGCTACAGCGCTTACAGCCAATATTTCTGTTTCAATCCCTGAAGCCATATTAACTTCTCCGTCAATTACCCTTACTATCCAAGGATTTTCATCATGAAAATTTAAAAAGAGATTTTTTATTCCTTGCCCTATACCAAAATCTTGGCCACTTTCTATGACTTTTATATCAATACTTTCATCTACTCTACATTTTAAAATACTCGTTTTTAAAACAGGTTGAGCTCCATTTAAAAATATATATGGTGCTAGTGTTTCCTTCTTCCAATAAGCATCAATACATTTCAAACAATCATTTCCAGTTTTGGAACATTTTCCTGTACCTGAAATAAAATCTATACTAAAATTTTTTTTATTACAATCTTCACTCGTTGCAATGGGCTCGTGTTTTACGAATATTAATCTTTCTTCAAATACATTTAATTTTAATTTACCATTTAAATACGGACATTCTAATTTGGCCCCATTACATACATATTTTTTCATTTCACTTTGTTCCATTCTATGTTTTACAGAAATTTCTTCGTACTCTCTACTAGAAGTATCTACTTTAGTTTCTATACTAACATCACTTACTTTAAGAGATTTCCTAATTTTCACTTTATTAAGAAATGTATATTTAACCATTTCAAATACTTTCAATCTATTTTTTCGCTCATTCTTACTTATCTTTGGGTCATTTATAAAATCTAAAATTTCATCTAATTCTGTAGCCATATTCTTCCCTCTTCTTTTCTAAAATTATATTTTTATTTTTCAAATTTCTCCAAAAATTCTCGTTTTTCATATTTTAAATAATTTTCGATATTAATTTCAGTAAAACTATCCACTTTTACTGTTATATTTGATTCTTGTAATAATAATCTCTTAAAATCTACATTTACATTTTCTACTTTTTTAAATATCTCTCTTTCTATAATATCTTTTAATCTTAAAGTACTCATTTTACTATAATCTTGATGCCCTTTTAATATATAAACACCGTTCTCTTTTTTTATATTTAAAAATATCGGTATGATTTTATTCCCAAATATTATAATCTCTTTATTCTTATTTTTTAAATCATTTTAAAATACATTTAAAAATCTATAGTTTAAAAGAAATTTTGTCATAGCTTTTTCGTTGGAAACAAATCTTTTTAAATTTTCGAGATCTGAATACTTTAATTTTAAATTTACATTTTCTATTTTTTTTACTTCATCTTGAACAAAATTTATTTTTTCCACTATATTTTCTATATTTAAAATACTTATTATATTAAATTTTTTATCTACTAATATATACAATTCATCAAAAATAAAATTTTCCAATCCTTTTTTAACAAATCCCGCACCTTTGAAACAATCACATTCCTGCTCATCCTGTTATCATAATAATCCATTCTGAAATTCAATTTTATAACATCCTTTTCTTTTTCATCCAGCTTGAATATCAGTTTGACAGGTATTTTTTCATCTATAGGTATTGACTGAATAATGTATTCCACCTCAAACTCATTTTCATCATTAATTTGTTTATCATAAATATCTAAAAATAGAAAAGTTAAAAATGATTCTGAAAACAATAATTTTTCAAAATAATTTGAATTTATCATTTTTTTATAATTAAATATTGTCAAATGTATTAATTTTGAATATTGATCTCTTTTTTATAATATTTGAATAAATTATTATCAATATTAGCATTTATTAAATTTTTATTCATGAGAATTGGATTATTCCAATCATTAAAATCAAAAATATAAATATTATTATCGTTTTCAAGTTCTTTTAATATTTCCACTTCTATATCTAGGTAATTTATACTATTATTTTTAGGTTTTATAAATTCTATTCCAATTATATTTCCTTCTATTTCACGTGTTCTAATTTTAATACTTTTATTTAATTTAAAATTTTTATTTCCAACTTTTTTGGTTTTATCTTTAATTTCATAAATTTCATTTTTTAAACATTTAAATCGTTTTATAGAACTTATTTTTTCCATTACTTTATCCCTCTATTATTTTTTAATAAATTTTCACAATTTGTAATGCTGTACTATACAAGTTTACATCATTATAAAATAATCCTTTTTCTGATATTATTTTTTCAGCTATTTCTTTTGCTTTTTTATCGTTATTCTTTTTTTTATAATATGCTATCATCCCAAGCATAGCTTCTGCATTTTTTTTATCAATTCCTTTTAAAAATAATTCTTTTGCGTCTTCATCATTACTTTCTTTTAGTTTTATTTCTCCTAATGAAACCAATGATTGTGAATCATCTAAATCAATTCCTATTTGATACCATTTTTTAGCTTCTATAATATTATTATTTTCTTCATAAATATTTCCTATTTTGTATGCAGAAATTCCCATTTTTCCTTTTTCATAAGCTATTTTATAATACTTTAATGCTTCTGCTTTATTATCTAATTTATCATACATAGTACCTAAAAAATAATTTCCTTCAAAACTATATTCTAAAAATTTTTCGTATTCTTTTTTAGCTTCCTCATATTTTCTTATTCTTATCAGACTGTCTGTATTATTAATTGATTCAAATAATCTGTTTTCTCTTTCACCTCCTAACATCAAACCTATTTTAAGCATCATTTCATCAGATATCTGATACATTTTGTTTTTTTCAAGCATTTTATTTTTTAATTCATTAATTTTCCCTTTATTTTTTTCTTTATAGTAAATAGTCATTAGGTAATATAACCCCTCTGCCCTACTTCCATTTTCGACTTTCAATAAAAATTTTTTAGCTTCTGTTTCATTGTTCTCACTTATTAATAATTTTGCTAGTTCTATACTTGATCTTTCATTTCCTTTCTCACTTCCTTTTAAATACCATTCTTTTGCTAAATTAAAGTCTCCTTTTCTATAAGCTATATTGCCTAATGTATAAGCGACTTCAAAAATTCCATTATTATATGCTTGTTTATATTTTTTCTCTCCTTCTTCTTTATTTATAAAATTATAATATATATTTGCTATACTCACATCTGCCATATCACTATCATAATCTCTAGCTTGTTCATAATATTCCAGTGCTTTTTTATAATTTTTTTTCTTTATTTCTCTATCCCCTAAATATGATAATTCAAAATATTTTTTATAATTATCACTTTTATTATTTTTTTTTACTTCGACTTCAGGTGAAGAGCATTTTTTAATAGTTATATTTAACGCTGCTATAAATAAAAGTATTGGTAAATATTTCATATAAAGGTTCCTTATTTTCCATAAATTCATAATTTTTTTTCTCACTTTCTAATTTTAAATTTTTTTATTCTAATTATTTATTTTTTATTCATCTGCTAAAAAAATATCTGGTTTTTCAGGTATTCTTAAGTGTCTCAATTTTTTAATTGCATTTCATATGTTTTATCGTTAAACCCTGTCTCTTCATCTATTATTTCCATAATTTAATACCCTTTCTTACTTATTTCCTATGTCTTGTAATCTTTCAGACGCAAATTCCTTTTCACCTAAATCAACAGCTTCTTTATAATTTTTTTCTATAAGATATTTTGCTCCTAGTTCAAAAGCAGCTGTTGAACTCCCTTTATTTACTGCTTTTTCCAGTACTTTTTTTCCTTCTTCTTTTTTACCTAAATTTTCATAAAATAAAACTCCTTTTTCTGTATAGCCTTCCACTTCCCCTTTTTTTATAAGATTATCGTAAATTTCTAAACTCTTATCATATCTTTCTTTTGTCTTAAAAAAAGAAGCTTTTCTAATTAAAAAATCATTTTCAGTATCTTTTTCATCTAATTCTTTCAAAATTTTCTTAGTTTCTTTATCATTTCCTCTTTCAAAATATAAAAGTTGTAAATCGTTTAGTGAATCTTTATCTCCATTTTTAGCCGCTATCAAATAATACTTTGTTGCATTCTCTATATCACCTTTTTGTTCATAATAATATTCTGCAAGATAATTCGAGGCTTCTGGCTTATCCTTTACTACTCTTTCAAAATAAAGCATTGCCATTTCAGGATTGCTCCCATAATAAATTTTCCCATTATCATACATTTCGTTTATATCTCTTGCTGTAGCATTTTTTCCTATTTTTTCAATATGTTCCTTTGCCATTTGTATTTGATTTTCTTTTTGACTACAACTAAATATTATGAAAATTACCAATATAATTAATAATAATTTCTTCATTCCTTACCTACTCCTTTTATTTCCCCTTCTGATATAATCCTCCTAAGTTAAACATCGCTCTCTCATTTATTTAGAATCTCTAACTTCATAAATTATTTGTTTTAATCCATCTCACATTTTTCAAGAATACTACTCATAATTATTTTCTCTTTCTAACTCTTTTAATTTTTTTTCTGCCAATTCTTTTATAGATTCATCTTTAAAGTTTTTTAATTCTTCATATATTTCTTTAGCTTCTTTATATCGTCCCTGTTCCTTATATACTGCTGCCAATCCAAATAATAATTTTAATTTTCTTCCATGTTTTTCAATTCCTTTTAAATAGTATTTTTCTGCTTCGCTGTATTTCCCTTGTTCTGAATAAAAATCTCCCAATAAAAACTCTGCATTTTCATAATTTTCTTTTTCCATTCTCATATATATTTTTTCTGCTTCTTCATAGCTACCTTCAATTCTATAAAAATTTGCAAACCATTCTCTTACTTTATAATTTTTTTCTCCTTCTTTCTCAAAAAATTTAATAATTTTTTCCCTTTCATTTCCTTTTAATTTGTTCTCTTTTCTACCAATAACATAATCTAAAATTATAAAATCTGCCCAAGACTCATCACCTTGTTCAACAACTTTCATACGATAATCTATAGATTTATCAAATTCTCCTTTTTCCTGATAATACCGTGAAATATCTTTACTCGCATTTAAAACACCTTTATCAGAGGCTTTTTTTATATATTCTATATATTTTCTCTCACTTCCTCTCTTTCTATAAAGAATTGCTAAATGATAATTAGCCATTGGTACAAACTCTGAGGCTCCTTCATAATACATTTTTGCAATTTCATAGTTTCTTTTCTCGTTTTGTATTTCACCTTTTTTAAACAGTTCTTCTGCCTTCTCCTTCGAAGGATTTTTCTTAAATTCCTTAACTTCACTTTTTACCTTATTTATTATTTTTCTCTCTTCATTATTTAATTTTGAATTTCCACAGCTTATTACCAAAAAACCGAACATTAAAATTGAAATTAATATTTTTTTATACATTTGTATCTCCTCCTTAAATATTTTTTATTTATTTATAAGTACATTTGCTTCATCATTTAATACTAATACTCCATCCTAAGTAATTTTAGTATCTCTATTTGATTGAACACTCGTATTTTTTTGTGCTATCACTAAATCTATTGTATTCGTATTTTTGCTATTCATTAGTTTTCTCCATTTCCTTTAAAAATTCTTTTGCTTTTAAATTTCCTTTATTAGCAGCTTCTTCTAATAATTCTTTTGCCTCTTTATATCTTTTGTTAGAATAATACAAGATTCCTAAATTATAAATTGCTGCTTCACTTCCATCTCCACCCATCTGAATAGCTTCTTTGTATAACTTTTCTGCTTTATTTTCTTCAAGTTGAAGCGTATATACAACCCCAAGATTTGTTAAATATCTTGCAGTTTTTTTTATCGAAATGGCTTTTTTATAATATTTTTCAGCTTCTTTATAGTTTTTTTGATTTTTATACAACATTCCTATTTCAATAAGAGCATCTGTGTATTTTGGATCTTTTTGTAATATCATATCAAACATCTTTTTTGCTTTTTCAAAATTATTTTCATCACTATATTTCATTCCAAGTATAAACATCGCTTTGGTATCTCCATTTTCAGCTTCTTTATCATACAATGCTTTTGCTTCGGAATTTCTTCTTAAATCTTCATACATCTCGGCTAGTGCCTTATAAGCATTTGGAACTCCCAGGTTCATTGCCTTTTTATAAAGTTTCTCCGCTTCCTCATACTTGCCTTCTCTTCTTCTAAAAAAAGCAAAATTATAGATACCATCTCTATCATTTTTTTCTTCCAATTCCTTATATAGTCTTTCTGCTTCAACTTTTTTATTTCTTTTATCATATATATTTGCAAGATTGTTAATCGCCATTAATATTGACGGATGTTCGATTTTACCTTGCTCAAATTTTTTTAAGATATTTTCATAAACTTCCATTGCTTTTTCTTGATTATGTCTATATTGTTCATAATAAACTCCTAGATTGTATTCCGCTTCTATCAAATTATGCTGTCTTCCATAAAGATTCCATTTTTCAAAATTTTTATTGTCACCTTTTTCCAGATAATAATTAGCTAAATACGTAGAAGCTTCTGGTTTGTATATTATAACTTCATCCAACATTTTTTTTGACTGTTCAGGATATTTTTTAAAATTAAGCTGGGCTGTCAAAAATATATCCTCTATATCCTGTTTAGTAGGATTCTTTTTTAAATATTGATATTTTGTGCTTTTAAAGGACGGACTTAATTTTCCAACTGTAAAAATTATTCCAAATACAAATACAATTCCTAATAAATATATCTTCAGAACTTTTTTACTAAATTTTTTCATTTCCTCTTCCTTTTTATACTTTTTATCCTGCATTAATGTAATTTTATCTATTTGTTTTTTTCTTAATTTTCTCATTTTTTCTCCAAACATCTTTAATCATTAATCTTTTTTTATAAATTTAATAAATAAAATATAACTCATGATAAATTCTCGTAAAATGTCAAAAATTTTGAAAACATTAATAAAGTGAAATATATCATAAGTTATGATTATTTTATCACAAAGGATAAAAATAAACTAGAAATTTTATTATGACTTTGTATTAACATTTTTTGTTTTATTAAAACAAATTACTAAAAATATTGTATAATATTATTAATAAAAAAATTTTTTGAAATGAAAAAAGGTGATGATAAAAATGAATAAAATTGATTTACTTCAAAAAATAATTGATGAAAGCAAGAAAGTTGTCTTTTTTGGAGGTGCTGGTGTTTCTACAGAATCGGGAATTCCTGATTTTAGAAGTGCTAATGGAGTTTACAGTTTGAAGTTAGACAGAAATTTTTCTCCAGAGGAACTTGTTTCTCACACAATGTATGAAAAATATCCAAAAGAATTTTATGACTTTTACAAAAAACATCTCGTTTATCCAAAGGCTAAGCCAAACTTTGCTCACAAATACTTAGTAAAATTAGAGAACGAAGGAAAATTATCGGCTGTAATAACTCAAAATATTGACTGTTTGCATGAAATGGCTGGGAGCAAAAATGTTTTAAAATTACACGGAACAGTTGATAGCAATACTTGTGTTAATTGTGGTAAAAAATATAATTTGGAAGAATTTTTGGAAATTTGTGACAAGGAAAACGTTCCACACTGTCCAAAATGTGGTGGAATTATAAAACCTGATGTTACTTTATATGAAGAAGTACCTGACCAACTTACTTTTTCAAAAGCAATAAATGAAATTTCAAAAGCTGACACATTAATTATAGGTGGAACTTCACTTATCGTGTATCCAGCAGCCTCCCTCATTCAATATTTTCAAGGAAAAAATCTTGTTTTAATCAATAAATCTCAAACTGAACAAGATAATTTTGCAAATTTGGTTATACATGAAAGTATTGGAGAGGTTTTTAAGAATTTGAGATAAAGATTTGTTATAAAAATTATTTTGAAAATAAAAGAATAAATTTTTAAAAAATTTAAGAAATATTATTTTTTATAAAGTTATAATATGCTAGAGAGTACAACAAAACTTTTTTTACTACATGTGTATGCATACTCAAATCTATTTAAAATCAAATTACTAAATTGTATAAATTTAGATTTTGAATAAATAGCCATACCTTTTGAGTTTAGTTTTAAAGTAGTTTTACTATAAAACAAATTTTATAGATTGCTGTACTCTCTTTCTCTTCACACAAATCATTTAAAATCATTTATCTTCCAAAAATTTCTTTCATTCCTCCAGAAATTCCTTCAATAATATGTGTAGCATTAACAACATACTGCTCTTTCAACAATTTATCTCCAATAAATCCATGCAAATAAGCACCTATCAAGGCAGAATGTAACAAATCATACTTTTGACCAGCAAATGAAGCTATAATTCCTGTTAAACAATCTCCCATGCCACCGTTTGCCATATGCGAGTTTCCAGTACTATTTACAAATAGTTGTTCTCCATCAGTTACAATCGTATTTTTCCCCTTTAAAAGCAATACAATTTTATATTTTTTCGCAAAATCAACTGCTTTTTGAAATCTATTTTCCAAAATTTCATTTGACGAAAAACCTGTTAATCTTGAAAATTCAATTATGTGTGGCGTTAAAATACTTCTATTCTGTATTTTTTCAAACAATTCTTGATTTTCTGACAATAAATTCAACGCATCTGCATCCAAAACAAGACGAATTTTATTACCTTTTTTATTTTTCTCGATACTAATTAATTTTTTTAAAATCTCAAGTGATTTTTGATTTTTTCCAATTCCAGGCCCAATTGCAATAACATCACTATTTAAGATTTCATTTTCTAATTTTTCAAAACTTTCTTCTATATTTTCAAAATTTATCGGAAAACTCATAGCTTCTGGCACAAACACATTCAATGAAAAATTATTCTTATCTGTAATCAAAGTCGTTAATCCTGTTCCACTTCTCACACAAGATTTTGTCACAAGATTCCCAGCTCCATAAAATCCACTACTTCCAGCATAAATCAATACTTTTCCAAAATCACCCTTATGAGAATTTTCATCTCTTTCAACATGAAAAGATTTAATCATTTCTCCAGTCAAATAATACTCATTCACAAGCTGAATAATATTCCCTTCATTTAAGCCAATATTTTCAACAATTACTTCACCTAAATATTTTTTCGCTACAGGATTCAAAAATCCCTTTTTGTAAGTCACAAAAGAAATAGTAACATCTGCATTTACCGAAATCCCCATAATATCCCCAGTATCTCCATTAATTCCCGACGGAATATCAATCGAATAAACTTTTTTCTTTTTACAATTTTCATTTATTTTCAAAATCACATCTTTGTAAACACCTCTTATCTCAGAATTCAACCCTGTTCCAAAAATTCCTTCAATAACAACATCACATTCTACGAATAATTTTTCAAGTCCCTCCAAATTATAGAAAATCTCAATTCCAGAATTTTTACAAATTTCATAATTTACAAAACAGTCATTACTCATTTTCTCATCACTTATACAAAAAATCTTCACTATCTTCCCTTTTGAAAATAATTGTCGTGCAATCGCATAACCATCGCCACCATTATTCCCTTTTCCACAAATAATAAGAAAATTGTCCTCATTTTCATCAATATGTTTTACAAAAGAAATCGCTGCATTTTCCATAAGCACTATACTCGGTATTTTCAACTCATTAATCGCAAAACTGTCAATCTTTTTTGTAGTTTCATTTCCACCTAATAACACTTTTATCGCCTTCTCTCGCTATTTTTTATTTTATAATATTTATA
>QWCT01000928.1_pt1 | contig 16985 bp, 17 predicted proteins | sample 1972681 | NCBI WGS metagenome assembly QWCT01 (sample SAMN09866701, study PRJNA288562) | Human oral metagenome isolate pre3_saliva, whole genome shotgun sequencing... | isolation source: mouth | host: Homo sapiens | place: USA: California | reverse complement strand
TCATTGTTATATTCTACCAAAATCAGAATAACTTAGATTTTAACAGATTGAGTAATTACAATCAAGGTGCTAATATTAAGATATGGAGGTAGAAAGATGGAATTATTAAAAGGGGCAATGTGTCTGGAAGGCGGATCTTTAAGAGGGCTGTTTACAGCCGGTGTTTTGGATGCTTTGCTTGATAATGAAGTATATATTGAATACGTGAACGGAGTTTCAGCAGGTTCGATGAACGGAATGAACTATATTTCAAGACAAAGAGGCAGATCAAAGAGAATCAATTTAAAATACCTGCATGATAAGAGATATATAAGTTATAAAAACATGTTCAAATCCAGACAAATATTTAACTTCGATTTCTTATTTGATGATATTTCAAATAAATACGATATTTTTGATTGGGAATCATTTAATGACAAGGCGAAAAAATATGAAGTTGTAGCTACAGATGTGATAACCGGAGAGAGCAAATTTTTTGATAAAAATAATTGCAGCGATATTATATCGGCAGTAAAAGCTTCGGCATCCATGCCTGTAATGTCAAAGATGATAGATGTGGAAGGCAGGAAATATCTTGACGGAGGTATATCAACCTCAATTGCATATAAAAGAGCATTTGATGTCGGTTATTCAAAAGCGATAGTAGTACTTACAAGAGAAGAGGGTTACAGGAAAAAGCCTGTAAATAAGATAAATGAAAGTATATATAAAAGATACTTTAAGCCGCTGCCGAATCTGGTTGAAAAATTAATGACTGTACCTGAGAGATACAATAAGATGCAGGAAGAAATGGAAGAGCTGGCTAAAGAGGGTAAGCTTTTAATTATCAGACCGCAGAATAAGGTTACAGTACAAAGGCTTGAGCACAGTAGCGTAAAACTTGAAAAGCTGTATAATGAAGGCTATGAAGTGGGATCAAAAAATATCGAGAATATAAAGAACTTTATTGCTTTAAAGTTTTAAGGTTTAAAGTCTTAGGGTATTGACGTGATAAAATATATATAGTATAATCCCTTGCATAATAAGTTTTATTTATACGGAAGGGAAGTTTATGAAAAAAAATATTTTGACAATAGTAATGGCAATGCTCCTTGGAGCAAGCCTTATGGCATGCGGATCAAAAGCGGATAATACAAACGGCAAGGCTGATTCTTCATCAGAAGTAAGTGCCGATGCAAAAAAAATAGGAGTTTTGCAGTATGTACAGCACCCTGCACTTGATAAAGCAAATGAAGGTTTTGTAGCAGCACTTGAAGAAGCAGGTCTTGAATTGGATATCGAGCAGCAAAATGCCGGCGGTGAGCAGTCGGCGGCACAGACTATAGCAAACAAGCTTGTAAATGATAAGAAGGATTTGATTCTTGCAATAGCTACACCGGCAGCACAGGCGGTAGCAGGAGTTACTTCAGATATTCCGGTAGTTATAACAGCGGTAACAGATCCTGCAGCTTCAGGACTTGTGGAGAGCAATGACGCACCGGGAGGAAATGTTACAGGAAGCTCAGATCTTACACCGGTAGCAGATCAGATCGAGCTTTTAACAAAACTGTTACCTGAGGCAAAGAATGTGGGTATACTCTATTGTACAGCTGAGGCAAACTCCAAGTTGCAGGCGCAACTGGCTATGGATGCCCTTAAAGAGAAGGGACTTACCGGAGTTGAGTATACAGTTTCAAGCTCAAACGAGATTCAGACAGTGGTTGAGTCAATGGTAGGTAAGGTAGATGCTATATATGTACCTACAGATAATGTTATAGCTGCAGGTATGACAACTGTTGCTATGATTGCCACTACAGAGCATAAGATTCCTATAATAGGTGCAGAGTCGGCTCATGTGGAAAACGGTGCTTTGGCAACATACGGTATTGATTACTTTGAGGTTGGAAAGCTTGCAGGAGAGCAGGCGGTTGAAATTTTAAACGGGAAGTCACCTGCAGATATTCCTATAGCTTATTTGTCAAAGGATAAATGCAAACTTACTATAAATGAAGAGGTTGCAAAGGAACTTGGAATAGACACATCAAATATTTCAATGGAGTAATTTATATAATATAAATTTTTGGAGGTATAAATGTTTACAGCACTGTTAGGTGCCGTTGCTCAGGGAATACTTTGGGGAGCAATGGTGCTTGGGGTATATATTACCTATAAACTGCTGGATATAGCGGATTTGACAGCAGACGGAAGTTTTGCTTTTGGCGGATGTGTATGTGCGGTCATGATTGTAAACTTCAACATGAATCCTTTACTTGCACTTCTTTTTGCAACTTTTGCCGGAATGATTGCAGGATTTATCACAGGAGCATTACACACAATATTTGAAATACCGGCTATTCTTGCAGGTATACTTACTCAGATTTCTCTTTGGTCTATCAATCTTAGAGTAATGGGAAAGAGTAATATACCGCTTTTAAAGACAAATACAATATTTTCATGGCTTACAGATGCTACAGGTATGAGCAATGCCGTAGCGGGTGTTATTCTCGGTGGAATTATTATTGTACTTATTATAATGATATTATACTGGTTCTTCGGTACGGAGCTTGGTTCCGCGCTCAGAGCAACCGGAAATAATGAAGCTATGATCAGAGCTCTCGGAGTAAATACAGGTCACGCAAAGCTTCTTGCCTTGGTGATAAGCAACGGACTTATAGGTCTTTCAGGAGGCCTTATAGTACAAAGCCAGAAGTATGCCGATATCAATGCAGGAACAGGAGCCATAGTAATCGGACTTGCAGCTATAGTTATCGGTGAGGTAATACTTGGTAAAGTAATATCTTTTTGGATGAAACTTTCGGCAGCTGTTGTAGGTTCTATCGTGTACTTTGTAATCAGAGGTATTGTATTACAGCTTGGAATGGATGCAAACGATATGAAGATGCTTTCTGCAATAATAGTGGCACTTGCACTTGCCGTACCTGTAATGAGTGCAAAAATAAGGGCAAAAAGAGCCTATTCACCGAAGGGAGAATAAGATGTTAGAGATTAAAAATGTCAGTAAAACCTTCAATATAGGTACAATAAATGAAAAGAAAGCTTTAAATAAATTATCACTTAAGTTAAATCCGGGAGATTTTGTAACCATAATCGGAGGAAACGGTGCAGGTAAGTCAACTATGCTTAATATGATTGCAGGTGTATATCCTATTGACGGCGGTCAGATTATAATAGACGGTGTGGATATATCAAGAATGCCGGAGCATAAGCGAGCAAAGTATATCGGAAGAGTTTTTCAGGACCCTATGATGGGAACCAGTGCAGGAATGCAGATAGATGAAAATCTCGCACTTGCTTTCAGAAGAGGAGAAAAAAGAGGTTTATCTTGGGGAATAAAAAAATCTGAGAAAGAGCTTTACAAGGAAATACTTGCAAAACTTGGACTTGGACTTCAAACCAGAATGACATCAAAGGTAGGACTCTTATCAGGTGGACAAAGACAGGCGCTGACACTTTTGATGGCTACTCTAAAAAAGCCTAAGCTATTGCTTTTAGATGAGCATACGGCGGCACTTGACCCGCAGACTGCAAAGACGGTTCTTGATCTTACAAAGCAGATTGTGGCTGAGCAAAATCTTACCGCAATGATGGTAACACATAATATGAAGGATGCTCTCAATATAGGCAACAGACTTATAATGATGCATTCAGGCAGAGTAATCTATGATGTAAGCGGTGAGGAAAAAAAGAAACTTAAGGTTGAAGACCTTTTGAGAAAATTTGAAGAGGCAAGCGGCGGTGAGTTTGCCAACGACAGAATGATGTTGGCTAATTAGTAAATTCAAATAGGAGGGGATTATGGATAAGAAACTTATTATCACCATAAACAGAGAATATGGAAGCGGTGGAAGAATAATCGGACAGAAACTTTCAGAAAAACTAGGTATACCGTATTATGATGATGAAATAATAAAGATGGCATCTGAACATTCGGCTGTCGGAGAACAATACTTCAGAATGAATGATGAAAGACCGGGGCATAATATTTTACAAAGAATAATAGGCGGGATAAAAAATGCAAATAATAAGCCGTCCATAGGAGACGATATTGTTTCACCTGACAATCTTTTCAGATTTGAAAGCGAAGTTATAAGAGAGCTGGTAGCAAGCGAATCCTGTATACTTATAGGTAGATGTGCGGATTTCGTACTCAGTTCGGCAGGAGAAGATGACTTTGTTTCACTTTTCGTATATGCCGATCTCTCAAAAAAAGTTGACAGAGTAATGGAAGTTGACGGAGTGGATGCAAAAGAAGCGCTTAGAAGAGTGCAAAGAAACAATAGAATCAGGAAAGAGTATTACAAGTATTATACCGGCGAGGAGTGGGATGATATGACACATTACGATCTTCCGCTGAATACATCAAAGATTACACTTGAACAAGGTGTGGATTTGATACTGGAGTACTTAAGAATCAGAGGTAAGTTGTAGAATGAAGGATAATTATATTGACAGCTTTTTGGCACAGGAATTCGGAAAGAGCCAAAATTATAATGAAATCAAGAACGGGCTTTTTAGCGAATTCAATGTGAAAAAAGGTCTTAGAAATGAAGACGGCACCGGAGTAAGAGTAGGTCTTACAAAAGTATCCGATGTAGTGGGCTATGATATAGTTGACGGTGTAAAAACAAATGTAGACGGTAAGCTTTACTACAGAGGATATAGCTTAAACGATCTTGTAAACGGTAGCGCAAAGTCTACCAGAGGATATGAAGAAGTAATGTTCTTACTTTTATTCGGATTTTTGCCAAATAAAGTTGAACTTGACAATTTCTCAAAGGTATTCAGAAGTATGTATACACTGCCAAGCAACTTCTTTGAAAGTGTGCTTCTTAGAAATCCCGGAAAGAATTTGATGAATGTGCTTCAAAATGCTGTACTTACACTATACAACTATGATGAAGAACCTGACAATGTGGATGTTTATTCCACTCTTGTAAAAGGTATAAGAATATCTGCATCACTTCCTGTTATCATGTGTTATGCATACCAGGCGAAGAGACATTATTTTAATAATGACAGTTTGATAATACATTATCCTGATGAGAAGCTTTCAATGGCTGAAAATATATTGCAGATGTTAAGAGTCGATCAGAAATTTTCAAAGAACGAGGCGGCTCTTCTTGATACAATACTTATTCTTCATGCAGACCATGGCGGCGGTAACAACTCCACATTTACCAATGTAGTTGTTTCATCCACAGGTACAGATATCTACTCAACTATAGCGGCATCTATAGGATCATTAAAAGGACCTAAGCATGGCGGTGCAAATATTTCAGTTGTACAGATGATGAAGGCAATAAAGGACGAAATAGGTATAACTACTGATGAAAAGAAGATAAGAAATATCGTAAACAGACTGCTTGATAAAGACTTCTTTGATTGCAGCGGACTGATATATGGATTCGGTCATGCGGTATATACTATCACAGATCCAAGAGCTGAGCTTTTAAGAGAATACTGTGAGACTGTAGCAAAAGATAAGGACAGACTGGACGAGTATCATTTCTACGAGGAGTTTGAAAAGACTGTAAAGAAAGTGGTATTTGAAAGAAAGGGAACTACAATTTCTTCAAATGTAGACCTCTACTCAGGATTTGCATACAACATGCTTGGTATTCCTGAGGATCTTTATACACCTTTATTTGTTATATCAAGAAATATAGGTTGGGTTGCACATAATGTGGAAAACAAGCTTTATGACGGAAGAATAATGAGACCTGCAACAAAGTATGTGGGAGAATTAAAAGAATATACACCTTTTAAGGACAGATAGGAAGTAGAAGATAAATATATAGAGAAGCGACTAGGTAGCTTTGCCAAGTCGCTTTTTTTAATGGAGATATATTACATTATTGTCAAAAATGTTGACAATTTTCGGGGGGGGGGTGGTACTATTGTGGAAAATAGATAAAAGAGGTATCAATGATTTATTACTAATTTAAAGTATTACATGCAACCAACTCCATTTATTATTCGTTATATAAGTGAAGGCAAAGAATAAAAAATATTTTTTTATTATATGCAACCAACTTCATTTGTCATTCGTTATATAAGTAAAGGATAAAAGAAAGGAGTAATGTATGTATGAAGACGTTATTAGACGGATTGTCAGATTGGTAGTAGAATCGTTCATTATTAATCATAAACGCAAGGAAGATATATGGTTTAATATCAAAAGACAAAGGTGATTAGGAGATAGCAAATATGTATTGTGGTTATTGTGGTAAGAAGATTTCAGAGGATTCAAACTTCTGCGCTTACTGTGGCAAATCTATAGAATTGCAAAAACCCCAAAATGAACTGTCAGAGTTTGTAAAAAGAGCAAGAGATGGAGATAGTGATGCTTTTACAATTTTATATGAGAAGACTTATAATCAAGCATTTTATACTGTGAAGTCTATGATTAAAGATGATGATGCAGTGAGTGATATATTGCAAGACTCATATATTAAAGCATTTGTGCATATAGACTCATTTAAAGGTGATGATAAGTTTCTACCATGGATAAAACAAATTGCTGCCAATACAGCGAGAGATTGGATAAAGAAAAAGAAGCCAATACTTTTTACAGATTTAAGCGATGGTGAGGACATAGCATTCGAGGAGCAAATCGAGGATGAAAGAGAAGAGAATATACCTGAAAAACTTATAGAGAACAAAGAAACTATAAGACTTGTTAGGGAAATCATTGACAGTTTACCAGATGATCAAAGAGCCGTTATCGGTATGTATTATTATGAGAATATTTCAGTGAATGATATAGCTGATGCTATGGGTGTATCTCAAAGTGCTATAAAAAGCAGACTAAAATACGGTAGAGATAAAATCAAAGCGAAGGTTGAGGAACTTGAAAGCAAGGGCACAAAGCTATATGGTCTGGCACCGTTTACATTCTGGTTATTCCTTACAAACAATATGAAGGAATTTACAGTTGAACTTACGCCTGATTTGAAAATTTTACATAATGTAATGGAAAGAGTTGATATTTTTTCTAATAATCCTCCAAAGACTAAACCGACAAAAGGTATTAGTAAAGGAAGTGCAAAAATCCCTAATGTAGGATTAGGTGCAACCGGTACTGGTGGTTTAGGTGCTGTAAAAATCATATTGATTGCCTTGATTGGCAGTACAGTTATAGGAGGTGGTATCTTTGGAATATCAAAATTATTTAGTGAAAAAAATTCCGCCGGAGATTTTGTTGAAGATACTTTAGAAGAAAGATTGTCTGATAAGGATGAAATTGATTCTGATAAGGATGGCACTGATTTAAAAGAAATGGAGTCAGAAGAAAGTACTGAAGTGATAAGTAGTATTTCTCCAAATGATGAGGCGCTGGAGCAATACAAAATAGTTGTAGAACAGGCTTCCACATATAAATTCGATGATGATTACGATTTTTCTCCAACAGGTAATTATCAGTATGCATTAGTATATATGAATTTAGGTGATCCGGTTCAAACTTTACTTTTAGCTCAGGAGGTAAGCAATGGAGACAGTTATGTTAGACTTTTCAAATATGATACTGATTCAAAAGTTATGCATCAACCATATAATCCACCTATAATGGTTAACTTTTCCAGTGGTAGAACTTCTGCCAATGTAAGTTTGAGTAAGATCGCTAACGGAGACGGTCTTCGTATATTTGGTGTCAGTAGAGGAAGAGGGGATGTATTGATTCAAAAGGTTACACTTGATGGAGATAATCTCAATATAGAGAATGCATACACGGGTAAGTTTGATGATGATATACCTGCTGAATTAGATGGGGTAGAGATCGAATGGCATAACAGCAGTGATTTAAGTATCTTTGATACGCAATCAGTTAATTAAACAATATACAATATTAATTTTGGTAACATTAAAATTTTATATACACATTAGGAGGTATTATATGAAGAAATTTATTGGTTTAGTAGCAGTGGCAGCTTTCAGCAGTATTATGGCATCCAGTGCTATGGCAGGTACATGGAAGCAGAACAATGTAGGTTGGTGGTTTGACAATGGTAACGGCACTTATCCTGCAAGTACTTGGCAGTGGATAGATGGCAACAATGACGGCATAGCAGAGTGCTATTATTTTGACCGTGCCGGATATATGTTGGCAAATACAAACACACCTGACGGATATCAGGTAAATGCATCAGGTGCATGGGTTCAAAACGGTGCGGTTCAGACCAAAAATCTGAGAGCAAATACCCAGACAACAAGCAGCAGACCCAAATTAGTGCTGTTTGATGTGGATCCAACGTATAGAATTTTTGCTCATAAGGAAAAGAATATAACTGTTACAGACGGTGAGACATGGACCGATACATTAAATATATATCCAGGTGGAATATTTGAATTTTCAAATGAAAAGGGGTACACCAGACTTAGAGCTAAAGTTGCACCTCAGTATAGTCAGTATAGTTCAGGACAAAATAGCTGCATACTAATAGTATATGGAGATAATGGTAGTGTTTTATATAGAAGTGAAGAAATTGTAGAAAGAGAAACTGAACCTTTTGATATAGATATAGATATATCAAGGCAGAGTAAAATTCAATTTACATGTTCTAGCACGGATGGAGCTAATTTAGTTATAAAGTCTGCAAGATTTGAATAGTATAATATTTTGTTAGACTATAAAGAAAAATCTGTAAATAAGAATATTCTATGATAATAAAGGATGGAAATTTCTCTGATGGGATTTTCGTCCTTTTTTATATAATAGTTAAAAAATAGTTTGTCAACAACGGGGGGTTTACCACCAATTATTTTTGCTTTCGGAGAACTTGGATAATCAGTGTATAGTGTGCTCTAAAAAATAATATATATTAGCCTAGATTATTCATGGTAACACCATGAAAGTGGCTGAAATCCACTTTATTACTATGTTATTACTAAATATTACCATTCACTTATCAAGTGAATAAAAAAAGAGTGTCCATTTGTGGTAAAATCAAGGTGACAAAACTCAAAAAAATCACACAAAGGAGCCCTTTATGAGTATTGTAAACACCTTATCACTTGAAAGCAATAGAAAATTTAAAATTAATTTTGATGGAGGCGATTTATCCTCCGATGCAGGCTTACTTCTTATAAAAGAATTCGTAAGTAAACTTGGCATTGACAAACTTTTCAGCCAATCATTTAAGACCAATGATTCTGCATTATTCCGTTATCACACTGATAAAAAAACTTCTTCAGATGATATATATGATCATTGCAGGCTATTTTGAAGATAATGATTCAGATGAACTTACAAATGATCCTGTGTTTAAAGCAGTGCTGAATAAAGACACTTTAAGCACAACCAACCATTTCAAGATTTCATAATCGAATGGATGGGGATTCACTGAATCAGTTCTTTTAAATAAATCAATCAAATTCTTCGAAAGAAAGTTTATAGTGTTAAGATGCCGGAAGCTATCATTTTAGATTTGGACTCAACACTTCTTAATGCCTATGGCAAACAGGAAGGTAGAGCATTTAACTTCCACTATCAAAGTAAAGGTTACCATCCACTTGTTTGCTATGATGGAATCACAGGAGATTTGATTTAAATTTAGCTTCGCGATGGGACTCAGTATTCAAGTACAGGAGTTGTGGAATTTCTTCAGCCTATACTTGATGAATATCTTGAAGATTTTCCTCACATTAAACTTCTCCTTCGTGGAGATAGTGGCTTTGCAACACCAGGTTTATATAAACAATGTGAAGAAAACGGTACCGGCTATGTAATTCGTTTGAAAGAAAATGCTATACTTCGTGATAAGGCATCATATCTTATAGATGAACTTGATGAAATCGCAAAAAACAACAAAGTAAATTATGCTGTAGTTTATTGTGAATTCATGTATCAGGCAGGTCCTTGACCTTATGAAAGACGTGTTGTCTGTAAAGTTGAAAAACCTGAAAACCAAATGACTTACATGTATACATTCGTTGTTACAAACATGGAGTCATCCCATGAATATCTTATCAAGCTTTATTGCAAAAGAGGCTTGATGGAAAACTTCATAAAGAAAAGAAAAACAGGTTTTGACTTTGCTTCTGTCAGCGGTCATACAAGAATTGTAAATGCCAACAGGCTCCAAATACATGCACTTGCTTATAACATATTTAATTGGTTTAGACGATTGGCGTTATCTGCAAATATGAGAAAACAACGTATTGATACTGTCCGTTTAAAACTGCTTAAGGTTGCTGCAAAAGTAATTCGTTCAGCAAGGTATATAACATTCAAGCTGTGTAGCAGCTGCCCATATAAGTATGAGTTCTATAAGACCCTATCCAATATCAGTAAGCTATGTATACAGCTTGAATAACAACCAATAATGAACCTTGAGAGCTTAATAACTACTCAAAAACACTACCTAGGGGAGGTCTGCCCATTTTTAGGTGTATTAAGTCAGTTATAGCGTCATTGGTTAAGTTTAAAGATTTATAGAACGGTACTTAATTTAATTATTGTACCATGAATAATTCAGGTTAAATTTTAGAGCTTAATAAATACAAAATGTATTTATTTTACCTATAAAATATGCTATGATTTTTTGTAAGGAGGAGTTTTGATGAATGGTATTTTTTTAGTAAGTTATAGAGTAAAAGGTGTTAAAAATTTTGAAGAAGAAGTCTCTCTCTCCTTTTATAAAAAAACAATTACCAAGCCAATAGATACAGGTAATTATAATGTTAAGGGGATATATGGAATGAACGGCTCCGGAAAGTCGGCTATAATCAGTTCTGTAGATATTTTAAAGAATCTTCTTATTAATGAAAATTATCTTAATAATACCATAGTTCAAAGTAGTTTGGATGAGATTATAAATAAAAAGATAGAGGAATTACATATCGGCACAAAATTCTTGTTCAAAGTTAGCGAAGATATGGCTTATTTATATGAATACGAAGTTGTACTTAAAAAGAATAATTTTGGGAAATATGTAATTGACAGTGAACAGTTATCATGTAAAAATGCATTTTCTAAAAAAGATGAATTTATTCCTGTATTCAAGGTTAAAAAAGGCGAGATAGAGTATATTAATACCAATAAAGATATTGTATTGGAAAGAGATTTTAGAGAGAAAACTAAGAATTTACTATCAAATTCAACCGCTTCCGCCTTGTCTATACGAATATTTAATGAAGTGGAACCCAAAATAGAAGCGGTAGATTTATATTCTATTCAGATAGGATTTGAGTTATTAATATGGTATTCGTTTAATATATATATATATATGGATCCATCTGATGATCATACAGATTATTTTGCAAAGGATATTTCAAACAAATATAATGAAGCAATTAGAAGTAATTCAGAAATGGATGCTGCTTTGATAAGTATTTCAAAAATATTCAAAGAAAGTGAATCAATTATATTCTCATGTAAAACAGATACTATTCCGGTAGATAAATATGAATCATATAAAGATTCTGTTAAAAAACTGAAAAAGTTTATTCAAATCTTCAAGAGCGAATTAAAGGACATTGAGATTGAACGAAAGGATAAGGGGAATAATTATGTTTGTAGTTTAAATATGGTATACGAAGGATTTAGTATTAATAGTGAGTTTGAAAGTACAGGAATCAAAAAACTTATAAAACTGTATGCTTATTTACAGGAAATGGTACAAGGGGGTATTGTGTTTATTGATGAGCTGGATTCAAATCTTCATGATGTGTATCTATGTGCATTACTGGAATACTTAATGGATTACGGACAGGGGCAGCTATGTTTTACAACTCATAATGTCGGTCCTATGGATATATTAAAGAGAAATAAGAGATCTATAGATTTCCTTTCGATTGATAATAAAATCTATCCGTGGAAGACGAACGGTAATTATTCACCTGCAAAACTGTATAGAAACGGAATGATAGAGGGTTCACCTTTTAATATTGATGCTATTGATTTTATAGATGTCTTTGATACACCGGAGGGTTGATATGGGGCTTCAGTTAATTTTTGCTGTGGAAACAAATAAGACCTGTAAGTCGGATTGGATTTATATTAAAGATACGATTGACAGGTTTTATAAATGTAGTGCCAACAGCCTAAAGTTATCTACTATATATATGAATGGAAAAACAAATTACAGAAGTAAAGAAAAGGAAGTCCGGTCTTTGATTAATCAATATGATAGAATAAATAATACATCAAAGGTTATATACTGTATTGACTGTGATAATTATGATAGTAAACCGGAAGATAAAAATTTCATTGATAATATTATTAAGTTTTGTGAAGAACATGACTATGAATGTATATGGTTTTGTAAAGATATTGAAAGCGTTTATTGGGGCGAGAAAGTGTCTAACAACCAGAAGAAAAACAAAGCTACAAGTTTCAAGAAAAATAGAATGATTGATAATATAAATGAAAAAAATATATCAGTAACAACATACAAAACAAATACAAGTAATATATTAACAATACTGGATAAGTTTATTGAACAAGGTACTTTTGAAAGAAAGGGTATAAATTGATTTTATACTTTTAATGAATATACAAAATGGATGTCCTATTTTAACCGGAGAAATGTAAAATCATGCAAATTGTTTAGGTGGATTAAATTTTAGTCCACCTTTATTCTACTCTATAGAAGACTCTATTACTGTGAATGACTTGAAAGTAAATGAGGCGTAAAAATGATTTATCATTTTTCACGCCTCACTAGTTATTTCTTATCTGTACTTTTTTCTAAAATGTCATCAATCTTTTGTGCCAAGTCTTTTTTGTCCTCGTCGGAGTCCATTTCATAGAATTCAACTTCCACATCTGAATCAAGGTCGTTTTCAACAACTTCGGATTTTTTGGCGTCTTTTCCGAATTTGTCAAGCTGCTTTTTAGCCTTGTCAACTACAGGCTCAACACTTGACTTAGCTTTTTCAAACAAAGGCTTTGCATTGTCCTTTGCCACATCACCGGCTGCAGAAACATTATCTGTAATAATATTTGCCACATCCTTTAACATTTCCTTAGCTGCACTTGCCATACCTTTTGCACTGTTAGCGGTATCCTTTGCTGCCGTAACGAATTCATCTGTAGTAGACTTTAATGCTGTATACTTTCTGTTTGCGGTAGCATCTTCTGTTTTATAATCTGAAAGTTCGTCTTCAAAATCATTGAATTCGCCCTCCAATTCTCTTTGATATTCTTTATACTTCAGTATATATGACACTCCGGCTGCCGCAGCACCTGCAACAGTTGCCCAAAACATTAATTTTTTAAATCCTGCCATAATATCCTCCTTTACAATAGTAGTAATTACAGTGTAATATCTATTTATAAAAAGTACAAGCATTATTTGGAGAGTTTATGAAAAAAGTTATGTATTTATTGGGCTGTATAGTGGGATTTATCGTAGTCGCTTATATTCAAAGCCTATATGTAAATTTAGGAGTATCACATACAAGTGATTACTTTTTAAGTAAGAGCTATATTATATTATCTGCGGCAGCTCTTTTACTGATACTCGTATCCGGAATATATTTGAATATTACAAAATTCAGTATAGTGAAGATATATCCGTTTGTAATGCTTATATTCGGACTTGGATATATGTATGTTTTTCCTGCCATGTCTGCGCCTGATGAGATAGCACATTTTATTTCTGCCTATAAAATATCAAATAAGATGCTTGGAAAACAGGCAACCGTTAAAGACGGACATGTGATAATCAGGGCTCAGGATCTTTGGATAGAAGATGTGGACGGAGAGTACACTTTTGATAAAAGTAAAAGTGAAGAAGAGAAAGTTTTAATACCTGAGGAGGGAAGTCATGGGAAAATTATTTCAAGCAAACTTGAAGAAACATCTTATAAGGTTTTTTATGCAGAGGGGAATATTCGCGGTACTGATAATTATATCAGTTTTGGCGGCAAAGATTATGAAAAGGCCCAGTCGTTACACGCGCCTGTAAATACAATACCGACTGTATATTTTTTACCTGCAACGGGTATCACTGCAGCCAGAATAATGGGGCTTAACAGCATTTATCTTGTACTCTTTGGAAGAATGGCAAATCTTATTTTATTTATATTATTTGGTACTTTGGGTATATATTTCATGCCAAAGTTTAAAGAATTTATTTTTTTGGTAAGCCTTCTTCCTACTACAATTGAGCTTGCGGCATCATATTCATATGATGCGGTTATGATATCAAGTATGATTTTTTTTGTGTCATATGTGTTTTTTTTGTCGCATGAAAAAAAGGAGTTTGATATAAAAGACTTGGTCATAGTTTCCCTTATTGCGGGACTTGTTTTACCATGTAAAATGGTTTACTTCCCTATGCTTTTACTGCTTTTTAGTATACCGCTGTATAAGTTTAAGTTCAGAGGTAAGGTGGACGGCAAGATAAAAAAAGAAAATATAGCTTTTTTTCTCACTTCTGCAGTAGTGGTACTTTTGTCATGGGTATTTGCAATGTATCTTGTCAACAGATCTACAGTAGTAGGATATTCTACAAGCAATACTTCAAGTCTTGAGTGGGCAGGTGAGGAGAGCTACACCATAGGTTATTTATTGCATAATAAATTAAAGGCTGTAAAGCTGTTTTATAATACATTGCTTTTGCAACTTGAATACTATCATAAGACAATGTTCGGAGCATATCTAGGACATGCGGATGATGTGGTGGGGATTCCGTATATAGGATTTTTGGTACTTAATATAGGCATGATATTTTCTGTTTTCGGGGAGGCGAAAGAAAAGCAGCTGTTGGTAAAAGAAAGGGTGCTTACAGGTATCAGTATATTTTTTGTCATATTTTTGGTACTTTTATCAATGCTTATAGCATGGACTCCTATAAGTTCGGAATTTATAGAAGGCGTGAGCGGAAGATATTTTATTCCGGTACTGTTGCCTCTTCTTATGATATGTAGGAATAATAAGATAGCGATAAAGGATGAAACCAAGAGAAATATCATATTCCTGTTTATACTTATAAATGCCATATCTTTGCTGAAAATATTCAGTACGGTATGTATAAGACTGTAATAAAAAGGGCAAACAGACTTACTTATGATATAACAAAAATGTAAAAAAAAATTAACAAAGCTTTTTGGTAAATAAGTTATAATATATAAAGAAGGAGGCAAGATGAAAAGAAATAATTTAATAAAACTTGCATCTGCATTAGCTATAGTAACAATGCTTGGACTTGGATTACATAGTAATGCATATGCTCTTAGTGCAACATCAAATATTGAATCGGTTGTAATAGGAGAAAATAAATCTACTGTAGATATCACTATGAATAATTCAGGTGATATGGCAGGTACAGACGGTAACTTTTATCTTTTTGAATTACAGCCGTATGAGGAAGGAATCGGAAACAGAACCGACTATCTTGAAAAGGTAAGTGCAGGTAATGTTACAAAATCATATCAGCTTAATAAAGGCAGTGAAAACAGCAGATTGTACAACAGTTATGCGGTTGCTGTTTATGACGGATCAAAATATGTTCAGGTAAGTTCACTTAAATATATTACAAATCCTGAGGCTGTTGCGGCAAATACGGATGCGTACAAGGCACAGGCATCAAAGAAAGGTTTGCAGATCGAGCTTAAGATGCTTGATGATGCATTTAACCTCGGTGTAAAACATGCATCTACAAATATTGCCTTCAACCAGATTTTAGGAAGCGGTATAGATTACAATTATAACGGCAAGACATATCATTTCAATAAGGCGCTTATAGAAAGCTATGATAAGACGATAAGTGCTTTTTCAGGAAAAGATATGACTGTTACAGCTATTATTTTGAACGGTTATAATGAGGCTCATCCTGAGCTTATGTATCCGAATATGCCAAGAAGAGACAGCATTTTCTACTATATGTTCAATGCGTCATCAAAAGAGGGCACTGAGACCACTGAGGCTATAGCATCATTCCTTGCGGAAAGATACAACGGAAAAAATACCGCACATGGTAAAGTATCAAACTGGATAATAGGAAATGAGATCAACAATCAGCAGTGGAACTACATCGGAGATATGGATGTAAGAAGTTATACAAGAAAATATGAGAAGGCATTTAGAATTTTCTACAATGCAATCAAGTCTACTTCTTCTACAGACAGAGTATTCTATTCACTTGATTATAACTGGAATAATGAGATAAACAATAAGAATAAATATGGTGGAAAGCAGATAGTAGACAATTTCAATTCTCTTGTACTTGAGCATGGAGATATTGATTGGGGACTTGCATATCACCCATATCCGGCACCTATGACAGACCCTGAGTTCTGGGATGATGCTCAAAAGACCGGATGGATAAAGGACAGCTTTGATTCACCTGTAATAAACTTTGCAAACTTAAATAAGCTTACAGATTATTTTGCACAGGATGCACTTAAAAAGCATGACGGCTCCGTAAGACATATTATGCTTACAGAGGAAGGTTTTACAGCTACAAATCCTACAAGAGGAAATCTTGAAAATGAACAGGCGGCCGCATTTGCATATTCATATTATCTTGTGGATTCAAATCCGTATATCGAAGCATATATCTTAAGTCGTCAGGTGGATGCACCGCTTGAGGTAAGACAGGGGCTTTCATTCGGACTTTGGACATGCAGCATGAATGTAGGAGATGAAATTCAGGCTATATCAAAGAGAAAACTTTGGACAGTATACAGATATATCGACAAGTCAAAGTACACTCTTGACAATACCGATTTTGCAAAGAGCATCTTAGGTATAAGCAAGTGGCAGGAATTGGTTCCGAACTTCAGATGGGCGGCACAGGAAAACAGAAGATAATTTCTTTTAATTTAAATCCATGAAGAAGTAAAATCTTTTTCATGGATTTTTTAAATGTCCGGACATAATGCAATGGCTGTGTTTTCATGGTATAATAAGGGACATTATAAAAAGAAAGTAGCAAAGACGGGGAAGTTATGAAACATACATTTGTTATTTGCGCATATAAAGAATCACCATATTTAGAAAGCTGTATAAAATCTTTAAAGGCACAGATTGTAAAATC